>Ga0074045_10000626_pt1 | contig 34493 bp, 30 predicted proteins | sample BogForMeECP23OM2_FD_94442 | JGI IMG/M metagenome (GOLD analysis project Ga0074045, IMG submission 94442) | Bog forest soil microbial communities from Calvert Island, British Columbia, Canada - Bog Forest MetaG ECP23OM2 | ecosystem: Environmental > Terrestrial > Soil > Wetlands ...
GCCCGCCTGACGCAGCAGATCGGCGAGCGCCTGCACCAGCCGTGCCGGATTGACGGTGTAGCCGTTGCCGGGGACCAGCAGGCCGCGGCGCACGTCGCGCGACAGGCCGGGCGACATCGCCGAGGCCGAGGAAGCGCTCGTGCGCCTGCTGCAGGGGTTCGTGCAGGTGGCGACCGCGAACCCGCCGGGCGACACGCGGGCGGGGGCGGAGTACCTGCAATCGTTTCTGCGCGAACGCGGCCTGCCGTTCCGCGCGGTCGCCCCGATGCCGGAGATGCCGAACCTGATCGGCAGTTTCACCTGTGCCCATCCCGGCCCGCATCTCGTGCTGAACGGCCATATCGACGTCTTTCCGCCCGGCGATACGCGACGCTGGAAACACGCTGGCCCCTGGAGCGGCGCCATCGAGGACGAACGCCTCTATGGTCGCGGAACGGCCGACATGAAATGCGGCACCATCGCGTCCTGCATTGTCTATGCGCTGCTGCACAAGCACCGCGACCGGCTCGGCGGACGGGTGACGCTGACCGCGGTGTCCGACGAGGAGACCGGCGGCCGCTGGGGCACCGGCTACTTGTTCGCGCATCACCGCGACGAAGTGCGCGGCGATTGTTGCCTGAACGGCGAGCCTTCCAGCCCGTGGACCGTGCGATACGGCGAGAAGTCGCCCATGTGGCTGGTCTTCACGGTGCGCACGCGCGGCGCACATGGCGCGTATGTGCATATGTCGGAGAGCGCCACCAAGATCGCCATCCGCCTGATCGAACGGCTTGAATCGGTGACGGAGATCGCTCCGGACACGCCGCCGGCGGTGGCCCGCAACCTGGCGGACGTTGGGCGGCACCGACACGCGGCTGTGGCGCTACCACGGCGTGCCGGCCTACGTGTACGGCGTGTCGCCGGAGACAATGGCCGCGGCCGACGGGAACGTGCTGATCGAGGACTACCTGCACGTCCTGCGCACGCATGTGCTGGCCGGCGCGCGCTACCTGACGGCGTGATCCCGATCAGGATCAGTCCGGATCATGCCGCCACCGCCTCATCCCGACTGGGCCGCACGGGCGCGGCCATAGCCGTCGCGGGCCTGCAGCCGCGCCCGATACGCGGCGACAATCGGCGGCAGCCGGTCGCCCAGGCCGATATGGGCGGCGAGCAACAGCGCGTAGCCGACCGAGATGTCGGCCAGCGTGAAACGGTCGCAGATATGCGCGCGCCCCTCGAGCCGCGCGGTCAGCCAACGCAGGCGGGCAAAGAACCAGCGCGCGTAATCCTCGACGACCTGCGGCTGCCGGCGCTCCTGCGGCTCCAGGTCGCGGTAGCGCAGCACCAGGGTCTGCGGGAAGGTCAGCGTCGCCTCGCCGTAGTGCAGCGCATTCAGGTAGGCGCCGAAATCCGGCTCCTGCGGCTTCACCGTCAAGGGCGTCTCCGGCACGTAGCGCGCCGCGAGATATTCGCCGATGGCACCGCTTTCGGTCATGCGCGTCTCGCCGTCGACCAGGAGCGGAATGGTACCCAGCGGATTCTCCTCAAGGTACTCGGGCACGTGCACGCGCGGCGGAAACGGCAGCAGGTGCAGCCGGTACGGCAGCCCGAGTTCCTCCAGCGCCCACAACGCACGGAATGACCGTGCGTCGACGCAGTGCCACAGCTCGATCGCCGGCGCGGCGTCCACCGTCAGTGCCCCAGCGCGCGGTCGGCCATCTTGGCGAGGATCTGCAGCATCACCTCGTCCGCGCCGCCGCCGATCGAGGTCAGCCGGCAATCGCGCCACATGCGCGCGACCGGCGTGTCCCACATGTATCCCTGGCCGCCCCAGTACTGCAGGCACGCATCGGTCAGCTCGCGCGCCAGCCGCCCGCATTTCAGCTTGGCGATCGTCGCCAGGCGCGTGACGTCCTGGCCGGCGACATAGGCCTCGGCCGCGCGCCAGACCAGGCTGCGCAGCAGCTCGACCTCCGCCTCCAGCTCGCACAGACGGAACTTCACCACCTGGAAATCCAGCACTGTCTGCCCGAACAGCTTGCGGTCGGCGGCGTATTCGCGGGTCTGGCGGATCAGCCGCTCGAACCCGCGCAGGCAGTTCGCCGCCGCCCACAGCCGTTCCTCCTGGAACTGCTCCATCTGATAGGTGAAGCCGTGCCCCTCCTCGCCGATCCGGTTGCGCGCCGGCACGCGCACGTTGTCGAAGAACACCTGCGTGGTGTCGGATGAATGCATGCCCAGCTTGCGGAAGCGCGGCGCGGTGCTGACGCCCGGCGTGCGCATCGGCACGCAGATCAGCGTCTTGTTGCGGTGCGCCGGCGCGTTCTGCGAGGTGTTGGCCAGCAGGCACATCCAGTCCGCCTGCGTGCCGTTGGTCGTCCACATCTTGCTGCCGTTGATGACGTAGTCGTCGCCGTCGCGGCGCGCGGTGGTGCGGATGCTGGCCACGTCCGACCCGGCGCCGGCCTCCGACACGCCCAGGCAGGACACCATCTCGCCCGCGATGGACGGCGCCAGGAACGCACGCTTCACCTCGTCGGAGCCGTGCTTGGCCAGCGCGGGTGTGGCCATGTCGGTATGCACGCCGATCGCCATCGGCACGCCGCCGCAGGTGATGTCGCCGAGCGCCTCCGCCATCGCGACGGCGTAGGAGTAGTCCAGTCCAGCGCCGCCGTACTCGACCGGCTTGGTGATGCCGAGGAAGCCGGCCGCGCCCATCTTCCTGAACAGGTCCTTGGCCGGGAAGATTCCAGCCTCCTCCCAGGCGTCGACATGCGGGTTGATCTCGCGCGCGATGAGCGTCGCCAGCGACTCCTGCAGTGCCGCGTGCTCCGGGCCGAACAGCATCTTGCCTCCCTGCCCTGCCGGGCGTGCTTGGATGTTGCGGCCCGTCTACGCGTCCCGATGCGGGCGGGCAACGCTTCCGGTTCCGCGCGGCGCCGTCTAGGTTGGCCGGAAAGCCGAGGGAAACGTTCGCACGATGACGCCGCTGACCAGCATCGCGCCACGGATGCCGGCCTATCGCACCGAGCACCTGGCGCTGATAGAGGCGTTCCGCGCAACCGAGGCGCGGGTGCGCGCCGCATCGCAGCGTGCCGAGCGGCGATTCCGCGCTCGCGGCCAGCTGCTGCCGCGCGAGCGCGTGGCCCTGCTGCTCGACCGCGACGCGCCGTTCCTGGAGCTGTCCACCCTCGCCGGCCTCGGCATGCACGAGGACGACGGCCGCGACGACGTCTACGGCGGCGGCAACATCATCGGCATCGGTGTCGTGCGCGGCGTGCGCTGCCTGGTGGCCGCGAGCGACTCCGGCATCAAGGGCGGAGCCGCGCACCCGATGGGCGTGGAGAAGGCGATCCGCGCGCAGGAGATCGCGCTCGCCAACAAGCTGCCCTACATCCAGCTCGTCGAAAGCGCGGGTGCCAACCTGTTCCTGCAGGCGGAGATGTTCGTGCGCGGCGGCGCCACCTTCGCCAACATGGCGCGCCTGTCGGCCGCCGGCATTCCGGTGATCTCCGTCGTCCACGGCTCGTCCACCGCCGGCGGCGCGTACCAGACCGGACTCGCCGATCACGTGGTGCTGGTGCGCGGACGGTCGAAGGTGTTCCTCGCCGGGCCGCCGCTGCTGCGCGCGGCCACCGGCGAGATCGCCGATGACGAGAGCCTCGGCGGCGCCGTGCTGCACACCGACGTCAGCGGCGTCGGCGACTACCTGGCGGAGGACGACGCCGACGCGCTGCGCATCGCGCGCGACATCGTCGGCGAGCTGGGCTGGGACCGCGCGCACACCCGCCCGGCAGCGTCCCCGCCGCGCTACCCGGCCGAGGACCTGCTGGACATCGTGCCGCCCGACTACCGCACGCCCTACGACGTGCGCGAGGTGATCGCCCGCATCGCCGGCGACAGCGCCTTCCTCGACTTCAAGCCGAGCTACGGACCGCACACGGTCTGCGGCCGCGCCTCGATCGAGGGGCACCCCGTCGGCATCCTCGGCAACAACGGCCCGATCGACGCGGACGGCTCGGTGAAGGCGGCGCAGTTCATCCAGCTCTGCGCGCAGACCGCAACACCGCTGGTGTTCCTGCAGAACACCACCGGCTACATCGTCGGTGTGGCGGCGGAGCGCGCGGGGATCGTCAAGCACGGATCGAAGATGATCCAGGCGGTAACCAACGCACCGGTGCCGAAGATCACGCTGCAGATCGGCGCCAGCTTCGGCGCCGGGCACTACGGCATGTGCGGCCGCGCCTTCGGCCCGCGCTTCGTCTTCTCCTGGCCCAACAACCGCATCGCCGTGATGGGCGGCGAGCAGGCCGCTTGTGTCATGCGCATCGTCGCCGAAGAGGGGGCCAAGGCGAAGGGGGAAGCCGCCGACACCGCGAAGCTGGATGCGATGACGAGCAAGATCATCCGCACCTACGACGCTCAGTCCACCGCGCTGTACGCGACCGCGCGGCTGTGGGACGACGGCATCATCGACCCGCGCGACACCCGCGAGGTGCTCGGCCTGTGCCTGTCGATCTGCGCCGAGGCCGACGCGCGAACGCTGCATCCGAACACGTTCGGGATCGCCCGGCTATGAGCGTGCTGCGTCTCGATACCGACGGCTGGGTGCTGACGGCCACGCTGGACGACGCGGCCACGCGCAACGCGCTGAGCGACGCCATGGTCACAGCATTCGAGGCGATGCTGCACGCGACCGAACCCGACCGCGGCGTGCGCGCGATCGTGCTGCGCGGCGCGCACGGCAGTTTCTGCGCCGGCGCCGACCTGCGCACGGGCACCGGCAGCGCCGAGCAGGCGTGGGCGCGCAACGCCCGCGGCGGCGCGCTGTTCGCCCGCCTCGCCGCGCACCCGGCCGTGGTGATCGCCGTCGTGGACGGACCCGCCTTCGGCGGCGGCTTCGGCCTTGCCTGCTGCGCCGATTTCATCCTCTGCGGCGCGGGCGCGAAGTTCGCGCTATCGGAAACCAGCCTCGGCCTGGTGCCGGCGCAGATCGCGCCGCACGTGGTCGCCCGCGTCGGCCTCGCCACCGCCAAGCGCCTCGCCCTGACCGCCGCTCGGCTGGACGGAACCGAAGCCGTCGCGATCGGGCTCGCCGACTCCGCGCACACCGACGCGGCATCGGTGGACGCTGCGCTGGCCACGCTGCTGGACGGCATCGGCCGCTGCGCGCCGGGCGCCAACGCTGCGACCAAGCGTCTGCTCGCCGAAGCGTCGCGCGCGACGCCGGAGTTCATCACCCACGCCGCTGACGTGTTCGCCGAAAGCCTGACCGGCGAAGAAGGCCGCGAGGGCATCGCTGCCTTCGCCGAACGCCGCAAGCCGCGCTGGACGTCGCGATGATCCGCACGCTGCTGATCGCCAATCGCGGCGAGATCGCCTGCCGCGTCATCCGCGCGGCGCGCGCGCGCGGCCTGCGCACCGTCGCCGTCTTCAGCGACGCCGATGCCGGAACGCCGCACACGCAGCAGGCCGACCTCGCCCTGCGCATCGGCCCCGCGCCGGCGGCGCAGAGCTACCTCGACGCCGGCGCGATCATCGCCGCCGCGCAAGCCTGTGGCGCCGACGCGGTGCATCCCGGCTACGGCTTCCTGTCGGAGAACGCCGACTTCGCCGAAGCCTGCGCGGCCGCCGGGCTGATCTTCGTCGGCCCGCCCCCGCAGGCGATCCGCGCCATGGGCGACAAGGCCGCCGCCAAGCGCCGCATGATCGCCGCCGGCGTGCCCTGCGTGCCCGGCTACGAGGGCACCGTACAGTCGGACGCGGCCTTGGCGGAAGCCGCCGCGCGCATCGGCACGCCGCTGATGCTGAAGGCGGCGGCGGGCGGCGGCGGACGCGGCATGCGGCGCGTCGCGGCGATCGACGACCTGCCGCAGGCATTGGCCGAAGCACAGGCCGAGGCGCTGGCTGCATTCGGCTCGGCCGACATGCTGATCGAACGCATCATCCCCGCGGCGCGCCACGTCGAGATCCAGGTGCTCGCCGACACGCACGGCGCCTGCGTGCATCTGGGCGAGCGCGACTGCTCCGTGCAGCGCCGCCACCAGAAGCTGATCGAGGAAAGCCCCGTGCTCGATTCTGCCACCCGCGCCCGGATGGGCGAGGCGGCGGTGCACGCCGCGCAGGCCGTCGGCTATGTCGGCGCCGGCACGGTGGAGTTCCTGCTCGACGAAGCCGGAAACTTTTACTTCCTCGAGATGAACACCCGCCTGCAGGTCGAACACCCGGTCACGGAGGTGGTTACCGGCGTCGACCTGGTCGACCTCCAGCTCGCCGTCGCGGACGGCGAACCGCTGCCCTTCATGCTGGCCGACATCGTGCTTCGCGGCCACGCGATCGAGGCACGGCTCTATGCCGAGGACGCGAACTTCGTCCCGCAGACCGGACGCATCGCCCTGTGGCGGCCGGCATCCGGCGTGCGCGTCGATCACGGCATCGCCACCGGCCAGGAGATCACGCCGCATTACGACGCGATGCTGGCCAAGCTGATCGCCCACGCGCCGACCCGGTCAGCGGCGATCGCGAAACTGCGCCGCGCGCTCGACGAGACCGTGCTGCTCGGCCTCGTGACCAATCGCGACACGCTACGCGACATCCTCGACAGCCTGGCGTTCCGCGACGGCGCGGTGACGACGGACTGGCTCGACGCACAGCCTGCCGTGCCCCCACCCACCGTCTCGCCCGATCTGCTGGCGCTGGCCGCGCTGCTGCTGGTCGATCACGGCAACCGCTGGCAGCCCGCGCGCTGGCTGGCGCATCCGCTCGCACTCCGCGCCGCCGACACCTCGCACCGCCTGCACGCCGCCGCCGAGGACGGCGGCTGGCGCATCGAGGGCGACGGCTGGACTCGCCGCCTGCGCACGCTGTCGCGCGAGCCCGGCCGCATCGTCGTCATCGAGGACAACGCCGAGCGCAGCGCCGCCTACGCGCAGGACGGCGACGTGCTGCACGTCCAGTGCGACGGGGTCGCGGCGACCGTCGTCGACGCCACCTACGCGCCGCCCGCGCGCGAGGAGCCGGGTGCGGCCGACGGCATGCTGCGCGCGCCGATCGCCGGCACCGTGCGCAGTGTCGCCGCCGCACCGGGCGATGCAGTGGCGCAAGGCGACGTGCTGGCAGTGCTGGAGGCGATGAAGATGCGCATGCCGCTCGCCGCCCCCGTCGCCGGCATCGTCGATTCGATCGCCGCCGAGGGCGAGACGGTCGCCGCCCGCGCGGTGGTCGTGCGGCTGCGCATCGCGGAGGAGACGGCATGAACGACGACGCGGTGACGATCACCTGCGCGGTCAACGGCGTGCTGACCGACCCGCGCACGCATCCCGTGCCGGTCACGCCGGCCGAGATCGCCCAATCCGTCCGCCGCGCCCACGACGCCGGCGCGACGATCGCGCATATCCACTGGCGCCGGCAGGAACCCGGGCGCGGATACCTCGGCTCCTGGGACCCGGACGTGGCCGGCGCCATCGTCGATGCCGTCCGCGCAGCCGTGCCCGACATCATCGTCAACGCCACCACCGGCACGCCGGGCCGCGACGTCAGCGGCCCGATCGCGTGCCTGCGCCGCGTGCGCCCGGAACTGGCGGCGGCGAACGCGGGTTCGCTGAACTACCTCAAGGCGAAGGCGGACGGCACCTGGGCCTGGCCGCCGATGCTGTTCGACAACACGCCCGACAAGCTCGCCGAGATGCTGGCGGCGATGCGCGAGGTCGGCGCGGTGCCCGAATTCGAGTGTTTCGACATCGGCATCGTCCGCTCGGTCGGCCTCTATGTGCAGACCGGCATGACCTCGCCGGCGCCCTACGTGAACTTCGTCATGGGCGTCGCATCGGGCATGCCGGCGGATGCCGATCTGCTGCCGATCCTGCTGCGCCACGCGCCGGCGGGCGCGTCGTGGCAGGTCACCGCCATCGGCCGGCAGGAGATCTGGCCGCTGCACCAGCGCTGCGCCGAACTCGGCGGCCAGCTGCGCAGCGGGCTGGAGGACACGTTCTACCTGCCCGACGGCACCCGTGCGACGGAGAATGCGCAGATCGTCGAAGCGCTCGCCGACTGTGCCCGCCGCGCCGGCCGCCGCATCGCCACGCCGGCCGAGGCGCGGGCGCGGCTCGCCGCACACCACACCTGACACGCGCAGCACGGAGGGAACGCGATGTTCGGCCTGATGATGGACGAACCGCTGCTGCTCTCGGGACTGATCGACTACGCCGCCGACGCGCACGGCACGACGGAGATCGTCGCGCGCGAGATCGAAGGCGACATCGTGCGCACCACCTATGCCGAGGCGAACCGCCGCGCCAAGCGCCTCGCCTGCGCGCTGATGCGCCTCGGCATCGCGGCGGGCGACCGCGTGGGCACGCTGGCGTGGAACACACGCCGTCACTTCGAATCGTTCTACGGCGTCATGGGCTTCGGCGCGGTGCTGCACACGATCAACCCGCGCCTGCACGCGGACCAGCTCGTCTACATCATCGACCACGCCGAGGACGCGTGCGTAATGGTCGACTCGGCAACCCTGCCGATCGCGGAGGCGATCGCCCCTCGCCTGCCCCGCGTGCGCCACTGGATCGTCATGGCCGCGCCCGAGCGCATGCCGGCGACCACCCTGCCCGGCGCACTGTGTTTCGATGCGCTGATCGCCGCCGAGGACGACGGCTATGCGTGGCCGCGCTTCGACGAACGCAGCGCGTCCTCGATCTGCTACACCTCCGGCACCACCGGCAACCCGAAGGGCGTGGTCTACTCGCATCGCGCCAACGTGTTGCAGACGATGCTGCTGTCGAGCGGCTTCTTCCTGCCGGGCATGCGTAACGGCGCGCGCGAGGTGCTGATGCCGCTCGCCCCGATGTTCCACGGCAACGCGTGGGATATGCCGTACGTGTCCTGCTACATCGGCGCGAAGCTCGTGCTGCCCGGCCGCCACTACGAACCCGACAAGCTCTACGAGCTGTTCGCGACCGAGGAGGTCACGGCCAGCGCCGGCGTGCCGACGTTCTGGCTCATCCTGCTCGACTGGCTCGACCGCACCGGCAACAAGCTGCCGAAGCTGCGCCAGACCCTCTCATCCGGCTCCGCGCCGCCGCGCATGCTGGTCGAGCGGCTGCTGCGCGACTACGGCATCGAGTACCTACAGTGTTTCGGCATGACGGAGGCGCTGGGCGTCAGCGCGCCGACGCTGCGCCCGGGCGACGCCGACCTGCCGGAGGACGAGCAGATGATCCGCCGCCTGCGCTCCGGCCGCCCGATCTATGCTGCGCGCTACCGCGTGGTGGACGATAACGGAGAGGCGGTACCGGCGGACGGCCGCACGGTCGGACACATCCGCATCAAAGGCCCGTGGATCGCATCGGGCTACTACAAGCAGGAAAGCGTGCTCGACGAGGACGGCTGGCTGCCGACCGGCGATCTCGGCGTGATCGACCCGGACGGCTACCTGCTGCTGACCGGCCGCGAAAAGGACGTGATCAAGTCGGGCGGCGAGTGGATCAGCAGCATCCAGCTCGAAGACGCGGCGGTGAGCCATCCGGAGGTGATGCAGGCCGCCGTGATCGGCGTGGCGCACCCGAAATGGCAGGAGCGTCCACTGCTGATCGCCGTGCGCAAGCCCGGCAGCACGCTCGACGGGGCGGCCTTGCTGGCGCATCTGCGCGCGCGCGTCGCAAGCTGGTGGCTGCCCGACGCGGTGGAGTTCGTCGATGCGCTGCCGATGACCGGCACCGGCAAAGTCCACAAGCTCACCCTGCGCCAGCACTACGCCGGCTACCGCCTGCCCGGAACGATATCGGAACGTGCCTAGAGCGTGCTCCGCGCCTCCTGTCGGACGGCGGCGGTCGGGCGGGAAGCGCCTTGGCTGACTGCCGCCGTCCGGTTTTCAAACGGCGTCCGCCGCGTGCTGCTTTGGCGATTGTCACGCCCAGGGGCGCGCCCTAGGCTTGTATCAACGCGTCACCGACGAGGGCGCGACTGGGGAGGTGGCCGGGCATGAAAGTCGGCGACGCCATCGCGGACATCCTGCGTCGGGAGGGTGTCGAACTGTTGTTCGGCTACCCGGTCAACCACCTGATCGAATTTGCGGCGAAAGCCGGGATCCGTCCCATCATCGTTCGCCAGGAACGCGTCGGCCTGCACATGGCCGATGCCATCTCGCGGCTCAGTTCCGGCCGCAGCATCGGCGCCTTCTGCATGCAGCACGGACCGGGCACCGAAAACGCCTATGGCGGCGTTGCGCAATGCTTCGGCGAATCCGTGCCGGTGCTGGTGTTGCCGATGGGCTACCCGCGGCGGCTGTCGCAGATCAGCCCGAACTACAATCCGGTGATCAGCATGGCGTCGGTCACCAAATCGGCCGAGAGCATCACGCTCCCCGCCGAACTGCCCAACATCATGCGCCGCGCGTTCACGCAGCTGCGCAACGGGCGGGGCGGCCCGGTGCTGGTCGAAATCCCAGGCGACGTGTTCAACGAGGAGATCGCCGAGCCGCTCGACTACCAGCCCGCGATCTGCGCACGTTCCGGCCCCGATCCAGAGGACGTGCGCCGTGCGGCGGCACTGCTCGCAGGCGCTGAGCGGCCGGTGATCTACGCCGGGCAGGGCGTCCACTACGCGCGTGCGTGGCCCGAGCTGCGCGCGCTGGCCGAGAAACTGGCCGCGCCGGTGCTGACCAGCCTTGGCGGGAAAAGCGCCTTCCCCGAGACCCATCCGCTGTCGCTTGGGTCGGGCGGCGTCGCCTACTCCCGCCAGGCGCATCACTTCCTGCACCGCGCCGACGTGATCCTCGGCGTCGGATGCAGCTTCACCGAGACCTCGTTCGCGATCGCCATGCCGAAGGGAAAGCGGGTCATTCACGCCACCCTCGATCCCGCGCACTTGAACAAGGACGTCCGCTGCGAGATCGGCCTGGTGGGCGACGCGGCGCTCACTCTGGCCGCGGTTGGCGCAGCACTCGACGGCCATTCGGTCGGACGCGACGCGGTCGGGGTCGCTGACGAGATCGCGCGGGTGCGCGCCGACTGGCTGGCTGAATGGATGCCGCGGCTGACGTCGGACGAAGTCCCGCTCAGTCCCTATCGCGTGCTGTGGGACCTGCTGCACACGGTCGACCTCGACAACACGATCATCACGCACGACGCGGGCAGCCCGCGCGATCAGCTGTCGCCGTTTTGGACCGCGACCAAGCCGCTGTCCTACATCGGGTGGGGCAAGACGACTCAGCTCGGCTACGGCCTGGGCCTCGCAATGGGGGCGAAGCTCGCTCGGCCCGACGCGCTGTGCATCAATGTCTGGGGAGATGCGGCGATCGGCTTCACGGGCATGGATTTCGAGACTGCCGTCCGTGAACGCATCCCGATCCTGTCGATCCTGCTGAACAACTTCAGCATGGCGATCGAATTGAAGGTGATGCCAATCAGCACCGAAAAGTATCGCGCGACCGACATCTCCGGCGACTACGCCGCGATGGCGCGTGCCTTCGGCGGCTATGGCGAGCGGGTCACCGATCCGGCGCAGGTCGTCCCGGCGTTCCGCCGCGGCATCGAGCAGACACGTGCGGGCACGCCCGCGCTGCTGGAGTTCGTCACCGCCAAGGAGACTCGGATCTCCAAGCCCGGCGCCTGAGCCGCGCCAGCCCGCGGCCTATTCGTTACTACGTGTCGAGCCTGACCGGCGCGGTGAAGGCATAGCGGCGCACACGATCGTGCCGCGGCACCCCAGGAGAGAGACGATGAAGATAGCCAGACTGGAGACGTTCCGCGCCGACGCGGGCTGGCGGCTGTTCTCGTTTCTGAAGATCGTCTCGGACGACGGCATCGAGGGCTGGTCCGAATACAACGAAAGCTTCGGCAGCGCGGGACTGACATCAGTCATCGACGAACTCGGCGCCCTGATCGTCGGGCTCGATCCGAGCGCGTGGGAGCAGGTGGTCGCATTCCTGCAGATGAAGACCCGCCAGTCGCGCGGCGGGATCAACCAGCAGGCCATCGCAGCCATCGAGAACGCGCTGCTGGACATCGCGGCCAAGTCGCTCGGCGTGCCGGTCTACCGGATGCTTGGCGGCCCGGTGCGAACCCGCGTTCCGGTCTACTGGTCACACTTCGGCACCTATCGCGTGCGCAGCGCGGAGCTGATGGGCGTCCCGCCACTCCGGACCCTCGACGATCTGGCGAAGCACGCCGCCGAGGTGAAGCAGCGCGGCTTCCACGCACTGAAGACCAACATCCTCCCGTCGGACGGCAAGACGCTCACCTCGTTCAATCCAGGATTCGGCCGCACCGGCGGATGGCCGGAACTGAACTGGGACAACCGAACGCTGCGCGCGGCGCACGATCAGCTTCGGGACATCCGCGACGCGATCGGACCCGACATGGGCCTGATGCTGGACATCAATTTCCATTTCAAGACCGAGGGGTTCCGCCGCGTCGCGGAGACGGTCGCACCGTTCGGACTGACGTGGCTCGAGGTCGACACGCACGACGCGCCGTCGCTCCGGCTGATCCGCGATGTCGCCCCCTGCCCGATCGCCTCGTGCGAGACGCTGTGCGGGCGCCGCGACTTCAAGCCGTTCTTCGAAAGCTACGCCATGGACGTCGCGATCATCGACGTGGTGTGGAACGGTTTGGCCGAGAGCCTGAAGATCGCGTCGATGGCCGACGTGTACGAGATCAACACCGCGCCGCATAATTTCTACGGCCATCTCTGCAGCATGATCAGCGCCCACTTTTCGGCGCTCGTACCGAACTTTCGCATGATGGAAGTCGACATCGACAGCGCGCCCTGGCGCGACGAATTCTACGACCAGCCGCCGGTGATCGAGGACGGCACGCTGGTGCTGCCGACGCGGCCCGGCTGGGGAATCGCGGTCAACGAAGCGGCGGTGCGCGCGCGACGCCCCAACGGCTGAGGGAAACCGCAATGGCCAAGTTCAAAATCGTCACGCCAGCCGCCGCCAGCTTCACCACCGCGGGCGGCGGCTACGATCACGAGATGGAGGCGCTCCGCGGCCTGGATGCCGAGATCATCGAGGCGCCGGCCAACGAAGCGGATGTCATCGCCGCCGCGCGCGATGCCGATGCGGTTTACGCGAAGGGCATGGGGCCGGAGCAGCCCTGACGCATACCGGACCATCGCGTGCTTGGCTGGGGCGGGAGGATTCGAACCTCCGCATGGCGGAATCAAAATCCGCTGCCTTACCGCTTGGCGACGCCCCAATCGAAAGCCGCGGCGGGAGATAAGGCCCCGCCCCAGCACCATGCAACCTGACCCACCGATCCCGCCGCCGCCTCGGCCGCCTCGGCCGAGGCGAACAGGCCGAAACACGTCCCACCCGAACCGCTCATCCGCGCCAGCAAACACCCCGGCAACAGCGCGATGCGCTCCAGCAGCGGCGCGATCTCGGGTGCGACCGCGCGGGCCGGCGCCTGCAGGTCATTCCGCAGGCGCGCCAGATCGCGCGCCATCGCCGCCGCGTCCGGCCACGCATCGGGCAGCTCGGCCGGCGCGCTGAACGCGGGGTCGCGACGGCGGAACACCTCGGCGGTCGCCAGCGCCACGCCCGGATTGGCCAGCAGGAGTCCGCACGACGGCAGCGCCGGTGCAGCCGACAGACGCTCGCCGATGCCGCCCATCCGCGCGGGCCGGCCGACGAGGCAGACCGGCACGTCGGCGCCGATGCCGAGAGCCAGTCCGGGCAGATCGACGCTGCCGGGCGCGATATCCCACAGCCGGCACAGGCCGCGGAGCGTCGCCGCCGCGTCGGCCGAGCCGCCGCCGATCCCCGATGCCACCGGCAGGGCCTTGTGCAGCACCAGCGCGGCGTCGGCCGACCGTCCCGCCACATCCGCAAGCGCACGCGCCGCACGGAGCACCAGATTGTCCGTCCCATCGCCGAGCGCCACAGCGAACGGGCCGCGCACCTCGAGCGACAATCCGCGCGCCGGCCTCGCGTCGATCACGTCCGCGGCGCCGGCGAAGACGGCTAGGCTGTCGAGCAGGTGATACCCGTCGGCACGCCGGCCGACGACGTGCAGGAACAGGTTGACCTTCGCCGGCGCGCGCTCCGTCACGACGGCGCGCGCGAGGTCAGACGGCGAAGACGCCACCGCTACTGGACGTGCGAGTCCCCGCTCGCCGCGCTGTCGACCGGCGGCAGGCCGTTGTCGTGCAGCCGCGCCTCGAGCTTCGCCGCGTCCTCCGGCTCGGGGTTGAGCGTCAGGGCGCGGCGCCACTGGTACTCCGCCTCCATCTTCCGGCCGGCGGCCCAGTAGGCGTCGCCCAGATGGCCGTTGATCTCGGCGTCCTCGGGCTCCAGTTCGGTCGCGCGCTCCAGCGTCTTGACCGCCGTCACCGTGTCGCCCTGGCGCAGCTCCACCCAGCCCAGGCTGTCGACGATCGACCCGTCGTTCGGCTTCAGCTCCGCCGCCCGCTCGATCATCGCCTTCGCGCGCGTCAGGTGCACGCCCATGTCGGCCCAGGAATAGCCGAGATAGTTCAGCACATACGGCTCGTCGGGCGAGAGCTGCAGCGCGCGCTCCATATCCGCCTCGGCCTTCGGCCACTGATGCGACCGCTCGTAGGCGACGCCGCGCTCGTAGAACAACGGCCAGGAACTCCGCAACGGCGTTGCGCCCTGCCGCTGGATCGCCTTGTCGTACGCGGCGATCGCGTCGGTGTAGCGATGCTTGTTACGGTCGATGTCGCCGATCTCCGCCCACGGCTCGGCACTGTCAGGATAGTCGCGCGCGATCTGGTCGAGGTCGCGCACCGCATCTTCGCTCTTGCCCATCGTGTCGAGCAGCGCCGCACGGCGCATCCGCACCACGCCGGCCAGCGGATCGTCCGCGCCGATCGATGCCAGCACGCCGAGTGCCGTCTGCGGGTTCTTGTTGACCGCGAAGATGTCGGACAGCAGCAGCCGCGACGGCGTCAGGTCGGGCCTCAGCTGCAGCGAAAGGCGCAGCAGCAGCACCGAGAAATCGCTCGCCTCCTGCTGGCGCAGCGCGGCCGCGAGCGCGAGATAGGCTTCGGCGATGCCGTCGGTGGCATGCGCGACGACGCGATGGCGGTCGTTGGCGATCAGCGCCGGCAGCGCGATCGCCATGTCCGACGCACTGTCCGCAACCGAGCGCAACGTCTGCTCGGCCTCAGCCGTGTGTCCTTCGCGCGCCTGCCAGCTCGCGATCGTCTGCGCGAGCCGCAGATTGGTGCCGCCGAAATCGGTCTGTGCGATCCGGTAGTAACGCGCGGCGTCGGCGCTGCGGTTGGCGAGGTCCGCGATCAGCGCGGCGTGCAGCGCATACACGGCGCGGAAGCGCTGGCCCTCGACATACGGGCGCAGCGACGACAGCGCGGCATCGGTGTGCCCGCCGCCCTGCAACGCCCAGGCGATCAGCAGCGGCTGCAGGAACTGCGTCACACCCTGGCGCGGCAGCGCGCGGAACTTCGCCTCCGCGCCATCCCAGTTGCCAGCCTTGGCGTCGACATCGGCGAGCAGCAGCAGCGCCGCCGGGTTCTCCGGCAGCCGGCGCGCGAGCCGCACCGCATCCGGCCGATCGGCCATCAGGCAGGCGACGAAGGCCTGCTGGATCAGGTCCTGGTTGTTCGGGTCCAGCGCCACCGCGCGCAGGAAGTAGTCCGCCGCGCGGTCGACGTCGGACTCGCTCATCGCGAACTGCCCGTCCAGCAGGTCGCTGGCCAGGCCCGGGGGCATCGCGTCACCGCCGGAGCGGTGCGCCGCAGCATGCCTGGGCACGGCGGCCGACGCATCGGCCAGCGCACCGGCGGTCAGCATTGTCAGACCGAGTAGGATCGAACGCGACGAGAGGATCATGCAGCCAACTTTCGCAAGCTAAGCCAAGCAAACTAGACGCCGGGCAAGCGTGGCGCCACGGGGAAATGCAACCGGCCAGCCGGCCGCGCCGATGTCCAGTCCCGGTTGGTAACAGCCGGTCACCGACACCGGAATGGCCGCGCCATTACATGCCGCCGGGATAGTTCGGGCCGCCGCCGCCCTCCGGCGTGACCCAGTCGATATTCTGCGTCGGGTCCTTGATGTCGCAGGTCTTGCAGTGCACGCAGTTCTGCGCGTTGATCTGCAGCCGCGGCTCGCCCTGCTCGGCGCCGACGATCTCGTAGACCTGCGCCGGGCAATAGCGCGTCTCCGGACTGCGGAAGTGGTCCCAGTTCACCGTGATCGCCTTCGACGGGTCGCGCAGCCTCAGATGCGCCGGCTGGTTCTCCTCGTGGTTCGTGCTGCTGAGGAACACGGAGGACAGCCGGTCGAAGGTCAGCTTGCCGTCGGGCTTCGGATAACTCGGCCGCGGCGCCCGGTCGGCCGGCACCAGCGTTTCGTTGTCCTTGTGGTGGTGGTGCAACGTCCACGGCGCACGGCCGCGCAGCACCATCGCGTCGAGCGCCGAATACGCCAGCCCGCCCCACAGGCCCCACTTCGCGAAGGCCGGGCGGATGTTGCGGGCAGCCGACAATTCCTCCTGCACCCAGCTCGTGCGCACGCTTTCCGGATACGATGTCAGCTCCGCCGGCTTGCCGTTGGCCAGTGCCGCGGCCGCCGCCTCGGCGGCCAGCATCCCCGACTTCATCGCGGTATGCGTGCCCTTGATCTTTGGCACGTTCAGGAACCCGGCCGTATCGCCGATCAGTGCGCCGCCCGGGAAGACCAGGGTGGGGAGCGATTGCAGCCCGCCCTCCGCCAGCGCCCGCGCGCCGTACGCGATCCGCCGCGCGCCCTCGAAGTGATGACGGATCGCCGGATGCGTCTTGAAACGCTGCATCTCGTCGAACGGCGACAGCCATGGGTTGCGGTAATCGAGTCCGACCACGAACCCGTACGCCACCAGCCGTTCTCCGAAATGATACAGGAACGAACCGCCATAGGTCTTGCTGTCGAGCGGCCAGCCGATCGTGTGCTCGATCAGGCCCGGCTTGTGCCGCTCGGCGGGAACCTCCCACAGCTCCTTGATGCCGATCCCGTAGGTCTGCGGATCGTGGCCCTCGCGCAGCTTGTAGCGCTCGATCAGCTTCTTGGTCAGCGAGCCGCGGCACCCCTCGGCGAACAGCGTGTAGCTGCCGCGCAGCTCCATGCCGCGCTGATAGTTGCCGGTATGCTCGCCGTTCTTGCCGATGCCCATGTCGCCCGTCGCGACACCGACGATGCGGCCGCCCTCCTCGAGCAGTTCGGCCGCGGCGAAGCCCGGGTAGATCTCCACGCCGAGCGCCTCCGCCTGCTGGCCGAGCCAACGGCAGACGTCGCCGAGGCTGACGACGTAGTTGCCGTGATTGTGCATCTGCGGCGGCGTGGGCAGCCTGATCGCGCGCGTCGCGGTCAGGAACAGGAACCGATCGTCGCCCGCCGGCGTGTTGAGGGGCGCACCGCGCTCGCGCCAGTCCGGCAGCAGTTCGGACAGCGCGCGCGGTTCGATCACCGCGCCCGACAGGATATGCGCGCCGACCTCGCTACCCTTCTCCAGCACGCACACGGTGGCATCAGGCGCGAGCTGCTTGAAACGGATCGCGGCGGCGAGGCCCGCGGGCCCGGCACCGACGACCACGACATCGAATTCCATCGCCTCGCGCGGCGCCGGCTCGTCTGACATCGGTCCCCCTGTTTGGACGTGGCCCTCGATGGGCGGCGGGCAACCTAGAGAGGCTGGCAGCCCGACGCAAAAGGGGCGATGAGCGCCGGATGGACTCGATTGCTGCATTTCGGGCGCTGGCGCTCCAGCTGGCCTGGGGCGCCGACGAAGCGTTGCAGGACGCGCCGGTCGATCGCCTGCAGCCCGCGGCCGCTCGCCAGTCCCCCAGCCCCGCGCCGGCGGCGCACCCGACGCCGGCCGCGCCCGCGCCACCCGGCCCACAAGGCCCGGGTCGGGCCGGGACTGCAGGCCGGGCGACCGCCCTCGCCGAGCACGCGGCATCGCTCAACGACCTGCGCGACGCGCTCGCGGCGCTGGACCTCGGACTGCGCGACACGGCGATGCACGCCGTCTTCGCCGACGGCCCACCGGGCGGCGTCGCCGTCCTGACCGACGCGCCGGGCACCGAGGACGACAGCACCGGCCGCCCGCTCTCTGGACCGGACGGCGCCTATTTCGACCGCATGCTGGCCAGCATCGGCCTGACGCGCGCGGAGCTGCTGGTTCTGCCGCTGGTGTTCTGGCGGCCGCCCGGCGGCCGGCCGGCCACGCCGACCGAGATCGACGCCTGCCTGCCCATCGTGCGCCGCGCGCTGACGCTCGCCCGCCCGCGCGCTCTGCTGGCCTTCGCCGGGCCTCCCGCCACCGCGCTGCTGGGCCGCGCCGCAACCCGCCGCGACGCCGGCACGTGGCGGGATCTGGCCCTGCCCGGATTGGCGGAGCCGGTGCCGACGCTGGTCATCCCCTCGCCCGCCGCCTGCCGCACCGACGTCCGCCGACGGCGGGAGGCGTGGTTCGCCCTGCGGCTATTGACGCGCCGAATCGGTTCCTGAATAGCGGGAATGTGACCGGCACTTCGGCCTCTAAGCTCCGAGAATCCGGTAATTCGTCACAATTGTAGAGATTAATCCCACCCCTGGGGATTGCGTCTCAGGACCGTTTCCGGTAGCGCCCCGGCCATGCCAGGGACAGCTCAACTTTCCCCCAGCACCGCTCCGGCCAAGCGCTCTCTCAGAGCCTTCATCGCCGGGGCAGCGATTCTCGCAGGAGCCTTCGCCTCGCTCGCACCGGTTCAGCCGGCGAGCGGCGCGGAGACGTCCGGCGGGGACGATACCGCCATGGCGGTGCCACGGATCACGCCGCCGAGCGGCAGCAGCGTGCCGTTGCCTCAACCGTTGTCCGCTGCCGACGCGGCACGGCTGCGCCGCATCTTCGCGCTGCAGGACCGCGGCAAGCTCGACGAGGCGCAGGCAGAGACCACGGCGCTCGGGGACAACATCCTGCTCGGCCACGTGCTGGCCGACCGCTATCTCGCCCGCTACCGCAGCGCCGCGATCGACGAGCTGCGCGCGTGGCTCGCCCGCTATGCCGACCAGCCGGACGCGCCGACGATCCGTGAGCTGCTCGTCCACAAGCTCCCCAAGGGCGCGGAGGCGCCTCCGCAGCCGACGGTCCGCATCGAGTCGATCGTCGCCCCGGACCAGGAGTCCGCGCTGCCGGAGGATATCGAGCCGGACGACCAAGCGGCACGCGCCGGCCGGATACTCGCAGCGTCCGCCCGCCGGCTGTTCATCGCCAACCGCGACGCACAGGCGATGCAGACCGCGGCGGCCGCCTTCGGCCGCAATCGCGGCGACCGGCAGGTCGCCGACCCGGGCTATGTCGCCGGCCTCGCCGCATGGCGGCTGGATCGGATCCGCGACGCCCGCCACCTGTTCGAGGCGGCCGCCGAGGCGCCCGTCGCCTCGCCCGCCATCCGCGCCGCCGCCGCCTTCTGGACGGCGCGCGCCATCGTCCGCCTCGGCGAGGGCACCGCCGCCGCAACGCCCTGGCTCAAGCGCGCGGCCGAGCAGTCGCGCACTTTCTACGGCATGATCGCGCGGCGCACGCTGGGGCTGAACGCCGCCCTGAGCCAGGCGCCGGAGATCCTCGGCACCGCCGACGTGGAGGCGATCGCCGCCTTCCCGGGCGGCGTGCGGGCCTTCGCCCTGCTGCAGATCGGCCAGCCGGAATGGGCCGACGCCGAATTCCGCGCGCTGTGGGCCTCAATCAAGAACGACCGCGGCCTCGCGCGGTCGCTGATGCTGATCGCCTCGCAGGCCGGGCTGACCGATCTCGCGGCCGACCTCGCCACCCACGTGCAGGGCGAGGACGGGCTGTCGCGCGACCTGACGCGCTTCCCGGTCCCGCGCCTGGAGCCGCGCGGCGGCTTCCGCGTCGATCCCCCGCTGGTGTACGCGCTGACCCGCCTGGAATCGAACTTCAATCCCGGCGTCGTCTCCCGCGCCGGCGCGCGCGGGCTGATGCAGCTGATGCCGGTGACGGCTGGTTACATCGGCAACGATCGCTCGCTCGCCGGCGCCGGTGCCGCCCGCCTGCACGATCCGGGGCTGAACCTGGAGCTGGGCCAGCGCTACCTGGAGTTCCTCTCCGAGCAGGACGGCATCCACGACGACCTGATCCGCATGCTGGCCAGCTACAACACCGGCACGGGCAGCTTCGCGCACTGGGGACCCGACGTGCAGGACTACGGCGACCCGCTGCTGTTCATCGAGGCGATCCCGAACGACGTCACGCGGGTGTACGTGCAGCACGCGCTGGCGTATTCGTGGATCTACGCCGCCCGGCTGCATCTGCCGACGCCGACCCTCGACGCGCTCGCCTACGGCCAGTTCCCCCGCTTCGACGAGCCGTCGTCGCCGATCCGCGCCGCCTCCTTGCAGGTTCACTGACAGGCTTCATCCCGGCCTCGCGCACGCCTACATCAGGCCTGCCGAGGAGAAGGCATCATGGCGCGCATCGACGAAACCCGGCCGTTCGTGCCGGTCAACATTGCCGTGCTGACGGTATCGGACACGCGCGACTCGACGAACGACACGTCGGGCGACGCGCTGGCCGAGCGCATCGCGGCGGCAGGCCACAGACTCGCCGCGCGCGCGATCGAACGCGACGACGCCGACGCGATCGTGGCGCGGCTGGAAGGCTGGATCGCCGACCCGCAGATCGACGTGATCGTCACCACCGGCGGCACCGGCATCACCGGGCGCGACGTGACGCCCGAGGCATTCGATCGCGTGCTGGAAAAGCGCATCGAAGGTTTCGGCGAGCTGTTCCGCATGCTGAGCTTCCAGAAGATCGGCACCTCGACGATGCAGTCGCGCGCCATCGGCGGCGTGGCCGGCGGGACGTATCTGTTCGCGCTGCCCGGCAGCCCGGGCGCCGCGCGCGACGGCTGGGACGACATCCTGGTCTGGCAGCTCGACATCCGCCACCGTCCCTGCAACCTCGTCGAGCTGATGCCGCGATTGCAGGAACACCTGTCAGGGAAGGCCGGGCGATGACCAAGGAAGAGCTGACCGCCTGGGCGCTCGCCAACGGCTGGCAGATGATCGGCGGCCACCCGAGCCTGACCAAGCCGTCGTCGCCGAAGGAGGCGATCGTGCGGCTGAACCTGAAAGCGACGGTGGTCAACCTGGAAGTCAAGAAGCCGGCCGGCAAATGGGAGAAGGTTTCCGGCGAAACCTACTCCAAGATCATCGCCGACCCCGAGGGCGGCATGCCGCAGGGTCTCGGCTTCGAGAGCATCCCGAGCTTTTCGATGCTGATGCGCGACAACCAGGACCGGCGGGCGTTCGCGAAAATGGGCGGCACGGGGAAGCCGTGACCCGCCGCTAACGAGCGGTTATCCGGCCAGGCTCATGCTCGTCGGCCGGGCTCGACCATGGCCGTCAATGGTGCGTGAGTTTTAACATCATCTTGTGATGCCTGGCCCTATCCGGCACCATATGTGGGAGAGCCGATTCGCCGACGAAGGGCCGAGCCGATGCGTCAAATGCCGTCCTCCAGCCTCCCCGTTCCGCCGCGCGGCGCCGTTCCCGGCGCCTCGTTCGGCGAGGCACGGCTGCCGGCGCGGACGCTGGAGCCGGGCATGGGGATGGCCGTGGCGCGCCGGACCGTGTTCCGCGCCGCCGACGAAGAGGATTTCGGTCGTGTGGCCGACCGGGTTGCCGAGGGCAACGTCGCGTTGCTCGGCGCCCACCGGGGCGCGGCGGTCGCGCGGGAGCAGGCGCGGCTGCGCAACGCGATCGCGACCGGCGCGCTGCTGACCTCCGGGCGGCACCTGCAGCACGGCGACGCGGGCCAACCGGCGCGCAACATGGAGGTGTTCACCAACTGCGCCACCGCCATCGCGTCGTTCGCCAAGTTTTACCTCCTGCTCAACGGCGCCGGCGTCGGCCGGTCGTATGACGACGACCTAGCCGCGGTGGACTGGGCGACCGCGCCGGACCTGATGCTGGTTCTGTCGCCGGAACATCCGGACCACCTCGCCGATGCCGATGCGAGGCGGCGCTTTGCCGCGACGCTCGATGCGCCGGGCTCGGCCGATGGTATGCTGGCGGAACGGCTGCTCGACGACGTTGCCGACGCGCCGGCCGACGCCGTGCTGCACCGGATCGCGGACAGCCGCGAAGGCTGGGCCAAGGCGGTCGAGATCTGGGAAGCGATGGCGTTCCGCCGCGAGCGCGGGCGCACACTGGTGCTCGATCTGTCTGACGTGCGTCCGGCGGGCAGCCCGATCATGGGCATGCAGGGACGGCCGTCATCGGGACCGCTGTCGCTGGTGCGCGCGTTCCTGAACATCCAGCGCCGGGTGATCGAGCCTGCGCGGGCGCGCGACCTCGGCGGCGAAGCGATGCAGCCGTGGGAGCAGGCGCTGCTGGTCGACCACTATCTGTCGATGGAGGTCCAGGTCGGCGGCGCGCGGCGTGCCGCGCGTATGGCCACCAAGTCGTGGCGCGATCCGGGCGTGCTGCGCTTCATCCGCGCCAAGACCGAGGGCGGACTGTGGACCGCCAACCATTCGGTGATGGTCGATCGCGCGTTCTGGGATCTGGTGCGCGGCGAGGCGGCGGACTCGCCCGAGATCGCCGACCATGCCCGCGCGGTGTTCGCCGAGGCGACGCGCTGTGCGTATCACAACGGCGAGCCCGGCTTCATCAACGGCGACCTGCTGGAGGATCACCGCACCCGCTTCGCCTGGCAGAAGCCGGTGCATGACGACGGGCGCGACCTGTGCAGCGACCGCTACAAGGTCGACGCCGCTGCCGGACTGGTCGCACATCTCGCGCGCCGCGCCGGCGCATCGCGATTCCCGGTCACCACGAACCCGTGCGGCGAGATCGCGCTGCACGTCACCGGCGGCTATTGCGTGATCGCCGACTTCGCGCCGCTGCTGGCGTGTCCGGTGGACTTCGACGGCTTTGCCCCCGGCGCACCGCCGGCGAACGTCGCTGCGCTGTGGGATGCGCGCGTGGAAGATGCGGTGCGGCTTGGCGTGCGCTTCCTGATGCGGGCGAACCGCATGGACGCGCTGTACGCGCAGGAAGTGGCGCGCACCAACCGCATGGGCATCGGGCCGACCGGGCTGCACGAATACGCGTGGCTGCGGTTCGGCCTCGCCTTCCGCGACCTGCTCGATGCCGGCAAGGCCGCGCCGTTCTGGGCGATGCTGGACCGCTTGTCGGCGGCGGCGAAGCAGGAGGGCTCGGCCTATGCCGCCGAGTTGGGGCTCGCCGAGCCTGTCACGGTGACGACGGTCAAACCCGCCGGCACGACGAGCAAGCTGTTCGGCCTGACCGAAGGCGCGCATCTGCCCGCGCGCCGCCACTACCTGCGCTGGGTGCAGTTCAAGGGCACGCGGGATGCCGACGGGGCGTGGTGCGCCGATGCCGATCCGCTGCTGCCGGAGCTGGCCGAGCGCGGCTATCCGATCCGCACGCTGAACAGCTTCCCGGGCATGACCATCGTCGGCTTCCCGACCGAGCCGCTGCTGCTGCGCCTCGGCCTGGACGATGCACTCGTGACGGCGCCGGAGGCGTCGCCCGAGGAGCATTATCGCTGGCTGCGTCTGCTGGAGCGGCACTGGATCGGCGCGGAGCGTGGCAACCAGGTGAGCTACACGCTGAAGCTGTTCACCGACCGCGTCGACCTGGACGACTTCCGCGCGCTGGTGGCCGAGCAGCAGCCGCACGTCCGCTGCTGCGCGATCCTGCCGAGCCGGCCGGACCACCTGCTCGGCTACGAGTATCTGCCCGAAGAGGAGATCCCAGTCGACGAATTCGCGGCGATTACCGATGCGATCGAGCACGCCAAACACGCCGAGCGGGTGGACGACCACCACCTGCACTGCGCGAGCGGGGCGTGCCCGATCTGAGGCTGTCGGTTTCGAAGCGCACGACGTACGCCGTTATTGCGAGGAGCACAGCGACGAAGCAACCCAGTGCCGCGCGACAGATGCTTGCGACGTTGCCCTGGGTCGCTTCCCGCCACGTCTTCGGCTCGCGGTCGCAATACCGGCGCGAACGGGCTCCGGTGAACCAGACTTCGTACTACTGCAAGCGGATCGGCCGGTCCGGATAGGTCAGCTGCTCGCGGTCGCGCCAGTTGGAGCGGACGTAGTTGATCTCCATCAGCCGGCGCACGCCGACGATCGGGCGCTTCTCGAACCCGTGCCAGGTCGCCGGGCCGGGCACGAAGATCACCGCCGAATCGAACTCGGCGTTCGAGCGAGCGACCCAGCGCACCTCGGCGTCGTAGATATCGGTGCCCCACCCCGCCGCCTCGGGTCCGGTGCACAGGTAGATCACCATTGAGAACAGCTTCTCCGGAATGTCCCGGTGCGGCTCCAGCCATGCGCCGTCGGTGTCCTGCATGTACTCCATCCGCAGGTAGCTCCCCTCGACCGGGATGTCGCAGGTCTCGGCGAGCTGGCGCGCGACGGCCGGCCGCTGCAACGCCTCGCTCAGCGCGGCACAGGTCGGGAAGTCGTCGCGCATCTTCGGCGTGATGAAGCAGCGGGACACGTTGTAGGTGTTGCGCGTCCCGTCGGTCGGCCCAAGCATCGGCGGCACGATCGGCAAGGTCAGGATGCCGGTGCACAGGTCGATCGGGAACACCTCGCGCAGCTTCCAGTGCCGGTACGGCCACTCGGCGCGTTCGGCCGCAGCCAGCGCGCCGCGGAACTGCTGCTCGATCACATCCGGCGATGGTACCGGAGGATACTGCATCACCGGGCGCCCGGCAGCCGGCGCGGTGCCAGGTCGATCATCTTGCGCAGCAGCGGCACCGCCTTGGCGGACGCGCTTAGCCGGTGGCGCAGGTATTCCTTGCGGACGTACCACCCGGAATCGACGTAGCAGAGCTGCAGGCTCATCCGCTGGCCCTTCTGCGGCAGGAAGCCGTGCCAGGAGTGGTCGCAGACGCGGAACATCAGCATGCGGCCGAACTCGGGCGCGAACTCGAAGGCGCAGTCCTCGCGGTCGTTGCTGCGCAGCACGCGCAGCCGCCCGCGCTCATACGGCCACGCGCGCGAGAAGCCGAGCAGCACGGTGATGATCTTGTGCTTGCTGTCGGGATGCGCGTAGCCCTCGTTGTAGTGGCCGGTCGTGTTGCCCATCATGACGATGCAGGGCGGCCGCTTGGACAGGTCGACGTCGAACTTCTCCTCGACGAGGTGGCGGAACCGCTCGCTCAGCAGGTCGCGCACGACAGCGGCGAAGTTGTCGCCGTAGCGCAGATGCGGCAAGGCGTAGCTGCCGCGGTCGGGAATCGCCGGCGCGTCGTCCAGCACCTGTTCCTTCAGCCGCGCCGGCATCGCATGGTCGACGAAGGCGAAATCGTATGGATCGTGCCGCAGCTCCGCCGCGGTGATGGCGGCTTCGTCGAGCATGGTGAGAGGGGCGTTGCTGTCCCGCATGGCGGACTCCTTCCGCGCGGCCGACGGCCGATCGCGTCGGCTGCCTGTGTTGGCCCTGGGTCGGGCATGGGGGGTCGCTACGTCTCCGCGTCGCGGCGCCGCGTTGACCTGGATCAATGCGGGATACCCCTGGTCGCCGGCTGTGGCAGGACTGCACCACCCCGGCGTGACCGGCGCGAACACGGCCCGCGCGTGCTTATGTTGCCCGGGATGCCCGATCCGACGCGCGACGTTACCTTCGATCTGCTGACCGCCGTCCTCGACCGCCATCGCGCGCTCGACGACGCGCTGGACGCGTTGCCGCGCGCCGAGGCCCGCGACCGCGCCGCGGGCCACCGCATCGCCGCTTCGGTGCTGCGCCGGCTCGGCACGCTGAACGCCGTGCTGGAGCCCTTCCTGCGCCGCGCGCCGCCCGATCCGGTGCGCCATGTCCTGCGCATCGGTGCGGCGTCGCTGCTGCTGCTCGACACGCCGCCGCACGCGGCAGTGGCGACCGCCGTCGCGCTGGCCCGCTCGCGCGGCCTTGCGCCGTTCGCCGGCCTCGTCAACGCCGTGCTCCGCCGCGTGTCGGCGCAGGGCCCGTCGGCGCTCGACGGGCTGGACGGACCGCGGCTCGACACCCCGGCGTGGCTGTGGTCGGCCTGGGGCCGCGACGCGCGGACGATCGCCGAGGCGCATCAGGCGGAGGCGCCGCTCGACCTGACGCTGCGGCCGGACGCGCCGGCGCCGCCGGATGCCGTGATCCTGCCGACGGGAACCGCGCGCCTCCCGGCCGGCACCCGGGTTCCCGACCTCCCCGGCTTCGCCGAGGGCGCGTTCTGGGTGCAGGACGCGGCCGCAGCGCTGCCGGCACGCCTGCTGGCCGTGCGGCCCGGCGAGCGCGTCGCCGACCTCTGCGCCGCTCCGGGCGGGAAGACGGCGCAGCTTGCCGCAGCGGGCGCGTCGGTGGTCGCGGTCGAGCGCGACGGGAACCGCGCCGTCCGGCTGCGCGAGAATCTCGCCCGGCTGCGGCTGGCAGCGGAGATCGTCGTGGCCGACGCGACTGCGTGGCACGCCGATGCGCCGTTCGACGCGGTGCTGCTCGACGCGCCGTGCAGCGCGACCGGCACCATCCGCCGCCACCCCGACATTCCGCACCTCAAGCGCGCGTCCGATATCCCCGGGCTTTGCGCCGCACAGGACGCGCTGCTGGTTACCGCCGCCAGCCTACTGCGGCCGGGCGGCAGGCTGGTCTACGCCGTGTGCTCCTTGCAGCCCGAGGAGGGCGCGCCGCGCATCGCCGCGCTGTCGGGACGCACCACGCTGGTTTCCGATCCGGTCCGGGCCGAGGAGTTGCCCGGCCTCGCGGACGCCATCGGCACGGACGGCACGGTGCGGACCTTGCCGTCGATGTGGCGGGACCGGGGCGGGATGGACGGGTTTTTCATAGCGCGCTTACGGAAGCCGACGTGACCGCACGCAGGACTTGCGCGCGGCGCGCGGCTGCTCCATTCAGCGACTCATGCGCCTGCTGATCTCGGTTCCGATCCTGATCGTGCTCGTGCTGTTCGCGCTGTCGAACAAGCAGGACGTGGCACTCGCATTCTGGCCGACCGACTACCGGCTGGTGGTGCCGCTGTCGCTCGCGGTGCTGGTGCCGGTGGCAGTCGCCTTTCTGCTGGGACTGTTCTTCGCCTCGCTCGGCACGCTCGGCGCGCGGTCCCGCGCTCGCCGGGCGGAGTTGCGCGCGCAGGTGCTGGAAGACCAGGTGCGGTCGCTGAAGACCACGCCGGCCAGGCAGCCGCTTCCCGCGCCGCAGGGCTGACCCCGGGGAAGCTCCGCAATGGCGGCCCCGACCGCCGAGCGCCTGATCGTCGCCATCGACACGCCGGACCAAGCGCGCGCGGCCTCACTCGCCGCGACCGTCGCACCCCATTGCGGCCTGTTCAAGCTGGGACTGGAGTTCTTCTGCGCCCTCGGTCCCGCGGCGGTGGCGGGCATCGCCGGCCGGCCGCTGTTCCTCGACCTCAAGCTGCATGACATCCCCAACACCGTCGCCGGCGCCGTCGCTGCGGTGCTGCCGTTGCGCCCGCGCATGCTGACCCTGCACGCGAGCGGCGGGTCGGCGATGATCGAGGGCGCCCGGCGGGCCAGCGAGGCCGCCGCTGCGGACCGCCCGCTGCTGCTGGCGGTGACGGTGCTGACCAGCCTGGACGCCGCGGGGCTGAACGCCGTGGGGATCGCGGGAGGGATCAAGCAGCAGGTGCTGCGGCTGGCCCGCCTGGCGCTCGACGCCGGCGCGGACGGGCTGGTGTGTGGCGCGGCGGAGGTGCCGATGCTGCGCGACGCGCTCGGGCAGACGCCGGTCCTGGTCGTGCCCGGCATCCGTCCGGCCGGCGAGACGCCGGGCGATCAGGCCCGCGCCGCCGATCCCGCCAGCGCCATCGCGGCCGGTGCGGATTGGATCGTCGTCGGCCGTCCGATCACCGCCGCACGGGACCCCGCCGCCGCCGCCGAGGCGATCGCGCGGTCCATCATCGGCACCCCCGAGCCCGCGTGAGCGTGCGGATCAAGATCTGCGGCATCAACGACCCCGCCGCGCTGGCGGCGGCGGCGGAGGCGGGCGCCGACTGGATCGGCTTCGTGTTCTTCCCGCCCTCGCCGCGCTCGATCACCCCGGCGCAGGCCGCCGCCCTGGCAGCGCCGGCACCTCCCGGGCTGCCCCGCGCCGGCCTGTTCGTCGATCCCACCGACGACGCCGTCGCCGCCACGCTGGCCGCGGTGCGGCTCGACGCCTTGCAGGTCTATGGACACGACGTGCCGGCAGCCAGGCTGCGGGCGCGCTTCGGGCTGCCGGTCTGGCGGGCGGTGGGCGTGGCGTCGCGGAGCGATCTGCCGACCGAGGCGCACGAGGCCGACATGCTGGTGATCGAGGCCAAGCCGCCCGAGGGTGCGACGCGCCCCGGCGGCAATGCTGCGTCGTTCGACTGGTCGATCCTGGCCGGCTGGCGTCCGCCCGCGCCGTGGGTGCTCGCCGGCGGCCTGACGCCGGACAACGTCGCCGCCGCCATCGCGGCGACGGGCGCGCCGATGGTGGACGTCTCATCAGGCGTGGAACGTCAGCCCGGCCGCAAGGACCCGGCGCTCATCCGCGCCTTCGTCGCCAACGCCCGCGGGGCGGCCGGAGGCTAGGCCTCGCCGCTGCCGTTGGTTGCGGCGGCGGCCAGCACGCGCGCCATCTGGCTCAGCGCTTCCTTGTGCTTCTCGTTCTTGATCGTCGCGAAGTTGCGGGCGAGCTCAAGCGACATGCGCTGGCCGTGCGTCATCTCGGCCGGCACCACCTCGCCTGCCAAGCCTTCGAAGAACCAGGACACCGGAACGCCGAGCACCTGCGCGATCTCGAACAGCCGGCCGGCGGAGATGCGGTTGAGCCCGCGCTCGTATTTGTGCGCTTGCTGGTACGTCACGCCGATCATCTGCGCGAGCTGCTGCTGCGACAGGCCGAGCATGATCCGGCGCTCGCGAATCCGTCCGCCGACATGGCGGTCGGCGGCGCTGGCGCGCGGGCTCGGGCTCGGGCTCGGGCGGTCGTCGTCGGACGGCTCGGCAGCTTCGCGCCGTTTCCTGGTCGTGGGTTCAACCGCAACTGACACCTAGCACCCCCTTGGCCCCAATGAACGGTTGATGGACCGGGTAACTATTGCACGTCAATGGCGCACTGTCGCCCAAAACCCTGGGAGAAGGCTCGACACGTCTTCGCGATCCGGGAACTTCAGGCGGCTGGTGGCGGCGGAGGCTCGGGTCCGGACTCGGCGGATGCCGGCTGAGGCGCAGGCTCAGCTGCCGGCGTGGCACGCAGCCGGTCGAGTTCGGCGCGCAACGCCTCCACCTCGTGGCGGAGCGCCTGCACCTCGGGGCTCGCCGACTCGTCGTCCTTGTCCGGCGGCCGGTAGAACGGCGTGAACAGGTTCATGGCGCGCTCCAGCATCGCCATGTTCTGCCGGCCCACTTCCTCGAACGGGAAGAAGCTGCCCACCGTCTTCTCCATCGTGCGGCGGATGTTCTCCTGCTGGCGCCCGAAGGCCGCCATCGCGTGCTCCAGGTAGCGCGGCACGAGGTTTTGCAGGCTATCGCCGTAGAAGCCGATGAGCTGGCGCAGGAAGGCGGTCGGCAGCATGGCCGGGCCCTTGCCTTCCTCCTCGACGATGATCTGGGTCAGCACGCTGCGGGTGATATCGTCGCCGGTCTTGGCGTCGTAGACGACGAAGTCGCGGCCGTGGCGCACCATGTCGGCCAGCGTGTCGAGCGTGATGTAGCTGGAGCTTTCCGTATTGTAGAGCCGGCGGTTGGCGTATTTCTTGACCACCACGGGCGGCGATGCGGCGGCTGGCGTTGCAGCCGGCGCGGTCTCGGACATCGGCATACCCCTGTCAGCGTCACGCGGCGACGCAACTTCGCTTGCCGCAGAGTCGAAGGTCTGACGCTGCATTGCAACCCGGTCAAGCGGTGCGATGCCCCACAGTTCCCCTGCGGGCCCGACCGGCCTATTTCCATGCGTCTGCAAGCCGGGTTGGCAGTATGGACGGCACCCCGTACGAATGGCCCAATGAGGGCAAGCAAGCCGACGTGGCCGCCCTGGCGCGGGACTGGATCGCGCTCGTCGAAAGCGAGCTGGCCGGATGGATGACGGACCGCGAGGCACAGGAGACCTGGACCGCACTGCTGGCGCTGTGGACGCGGGGCGTCGAGGCGGCGCTGCGTGGCGCCGGTGACGCCGGCGCCGGAGGAGGCGCGGCGCGGCCCGCGGCCGGTGGTGCTGCACCTGATGCTGGCGACGCTGAGCGCCTCGAGCTCGCTCGCCGCCTCGCAGCGCTTGAGGCCCGCATCGCCGAACTCGAACGCAAGCCCCGGCGGCGCAAGGCCGCCCGGAAGTCCGCCCGGAAGTCCCCTGGGAAGTCCGATCACGTCGCCGGCGGCGCGGCTGGAGCGGATCGCGGCGGCATTGCGAAGCGGAAACGCTGAGGCGGCGTTTCCGGCAGCCCTGCTGCGCGAGGCGGTCGGCCGCAACGCCGACCTGCTGCACGGCATCGCCGCCTATCGCGCCCACCCGCACCGCCGCCGGCTGACCGATCCCCCCGCCGTCTGGGAGGAGGGCGGCAGCCGGCTGCTCGATTACGGCGTGGGCGACGCGGAGGTGGTGGCGCTGGTGGTGCCGAGCCTGGTCAACCGCGCCAGCGTGCTCGACCTGGCGGAGGGTCATTCGATGCTGCGCTGGCTGGCGCAGTCCGGCGTCCGGCCGCTGCTGCTCGACTGGGGATGGCCCGGCGAGACGGAGCGGCGCTTCACCATGACCGACTACGTCGCCGGACGGCTCGAGCGGGCGCTGGCCGTGGCGCGTCGGCTGGCCCGCAAGCGGGTGGCGCTGATCGGCTACTGCATGGGCGGCGACCTCGCGCTGGCGGCGGCACAGCGGCGGCCCGACCTGGTGCGGGGCCTGGCGTTGCTGGCGACACCCTGGGATTTTCACACCGGCAACGACGGCGCGGCACTCGCCCGCCTGCTGCCGGTGCTGGAGCCGATGATGACGGCGACCGGCACGCTGCCGATCGACGCGCTGCAGACGCTGTTCGCGCTGCTCGACCCGTTCGGCGTGGTGCACAAATACGCGGCTTTTTCGCACCTCGATCCAGAGGGCGAGCGGGCACGGCTGTTCGTGGCACTCGAGGACTGGCTGAACGACGGGGTGCCGCTGGCCGGCCCCGTCGCCCGCGAGTGCCTGCAGAGTTGGTACGGACGCAACGATCCCGCACACGGACGCTGGCGCATCGCCGGCGCGCCGGTCGATGCGAAAACCATACGGATGCCGGCCTTTGTCGCGGTTCCGGACCGCGACCGCATCGTTCCCCCTGCCAGCGCGTTGCCGCTCGCGCTCGGCATTCGCGGCGCCGTGCTGCACCAGCCCAAGGCCGGGCATGTCGGGATGGTAGCGGGATCATCGGCCGAGGCCGTGCTGTGGCAGCCGTTGCGCGCATGGCTGGCAACACTGGCCAGTAAGCGGCGGCCTCGCTAGGTTCCACGGCGGGCGGCGAGCCCGCCGTCCGATGGCACTTAGAATTAGGAGAAGCCTGAATGGACGACATCGTCATCGTTGCCGCGGCGCGCACGCCGGTCGGCAGCTTCAACGGCACGCTGGGTTCGCTTGCCGCGCACCAGCTTGCGGTGGTCGCGCTGAAGGCCGCGATGGAACGCGCCAAGCTTGAGCCCGGCGATGTGGACGAGGTGATCCTCGGCCAGATCCTTGCGGCCGGCGAGGGCCAGAACCCGGCGCGCCAGGCGGCACGCCAGGCGGGAATTCCGGACGAGAAGACGGCGTTCGGCATCAACCAGCTCTGCGGCTCGGGTCTGCGTACGGTCGCGCTCGCGGCGCAGCAGGTGCGCACCGGCGAGAGCGACATCGTGCTGGCCGGCGGCATGGAGAGCATGAGCCAGGCGCACCACGCCGCGTACCTGCGCAGCGGCACCAAGATGGGCGCCGTGGAGTTCGTCGACACACTGCTGCGTGACGGGTTGTGGGACGCGTTCCACGGCTATCACATGGGCGTGACGGCGGAGAACGTCGCGAAGGCGTATCAGATCACCCGCGCCGAGCAGGACGCCTTTGCGCTGGCGTCGCAGCAGAAGGCCAGTGCGTCGCAGAAGTCCGGCCGGTTCAAGGACGAGATCGCGCCGGTGACGGTGAAGGGCCGCAAGGGCGACACCGTGGTGGCCGACGACGAGTACATCCGCCACGACGCGACGGCCGAGGGCATGGCGAAGCTGCGGCCGGCCTTCGACAAGGACGGCACGGTGACCGCCGGCAATGCGAGCGGCATCAACGACGGCGCCGCGGCGCTGGTAGTGATGAGTGCGGCCGAGGCAAAGAAGCGCGGGCTGACGCCGCTGGCGCGCATCGCCGCCTTCGCCACCTCCGGTGTCGATCCCGCACTGATGGGCACCGGTCCGATCCCGTCGACCCGCAAGGCGCTGAAGCGGGCCGGCTGGAACATCGGGGACGTCGACCTGGTGGAGGCCAACGAGGCGTTTGCCGCGCAGGCCTGCGCGGTGAACAAGGACCTCGGCTGGGATACGTCGAAGGTCAATGTCAACGGCGGCGCGATCGCGATCGGGCATCCGATCGGCGCATCCGGCGCGGTCATCCTGACCAAGCTGCTGTACGAGATGCAGAAGCGCGACGCCAAGAAGGGTGTCGCGACGCTGTGCGTCGGCGGCGGCATGGGTGTCGCGATGTGCCTGGAGCGTTGATCCGGGCGTAGCACAGCCGTGACCGGCTGAGAGGCTGCAACGCCCCTCCTCGCTTCCCAACTCCGTGTTGGACAAGTGCAGGAGGGGCGGATGGCTTCCGACCGGGTCTGGTTCATCACAGGGTGTTCGACCGGCTTCGGCCGGGCGCTCGCCGAGCGCGTCCGCGAGCGGGGCGAGCGCGCCGTCGTCACCGCGCGCCACACCGACAGCATCAAGGACCTCGCGAGCGACCGCGTCCGCGCCGTGGCGCTCGACGTCACCGATGACGCGCAGGTGCGCGACGCCGTCGGGATCGCCTTGCGCGAGTTCGGCCGCATCGACGTGCTGGTGAACAACGCCGGCTACGGCTACATGGCCGCGGTCGAGGAGGGCGACGAGCGCGAGATCCGCGCGATGTTCGACACCAACGTCTTCGGCGTTGTGAAGATGTTGAAGGCGGTGCTGCCCGGCATGCGCGAGCGGCGCAGCGGGCACGTCGTCAACCTGTCCTCGCAGGGCGGCATCGTTTCGCTGGCCGCCAGCGGCTACTACTGCGCCACCAAGTTCGCCGTCGAGGCGATCAGCGAGGCCTTGTCGAAGGAGATCGGCCCGCTCGGCGTGAAGGTCACGCTGATCGAGCCCGGCCCGTTCCGCACCGACTTCGCCGGCCGCAGCCTGAAGATCGAGGCGCACGTCATCGCCGACTACGACGCAACCGCCGGCGAGCGGAAGCGGCTGCTCCCCTCCTACAGCGGCAAGCAGCCCGGCGACCCGGTGCGGGCCGCCGAGGCGATCATCGCCATCGTCGATGCGCCGAACCCGCCGCTGCGGCTCGTGCTGGGCAAGCCGGCGCTGGCGGCGGTGCGCGGCAAGCTCGCCGACGTCGCCAGGGACGTCGACGCCTGGGAGCAGCTCAGCCTGTCGGCCGACTTCCCCGACGCCTGAGGCGTCGGCGCGGGGGACCTGCCGCGCGGCCGGGCGCTCGCTCAGGCGGGCGCGGCAGCGCTGAAGCAGGTATTGCAGCTTGCGCGTGTGGTCGCGCACGAGCGTGGCCTCGGCCGCGCGCCGCTCGACGATGAACCAGCGGCCGGGATCGGCGGCGCGTCGTGCGCGGCAGCTTGCCCAGCCGAGCGTGGCCCAGACCGCCGGGCTTGGCGGTGGGCGGGGTGTCCGCGCGGCACGCTGGCGGCGGCGGGCGTCCTGCCAGGCGCGGCGCTCGGCGAGCAGGCGGATCGACGCGCGCGTCGCCAGCCGGTGCAGGCGGCATTCGGCCTGCCAGTCGCCGTCGCAGGCGCGGCGATAGAGGTCGCGGGCGTCGGTGCAGTGGGCGCAGCGGTGGCGGGTTGTGGGGTAGCGGGAGACCTCGTGGTCGCACCACGATTCCATGCTGCGATGGCCGGATGGCTTGCGGAACAGCCGCTCGGGCTTGGGCCGGCGTTCGCAAAAGGCGTCCTGGATGGCCTCGACCCTGAACATGCGCTCGCGCATGCCGACGGCGATCTCGGGCTCGGGCTCGGGTGTGGCGCGCACGCGGGTGCGGCGGGCGTATGGGACGGCCCCTGGGCGAGGCCGCGGTAGAGGCGCGCCAGACGGGCGGGCAGCCAGCGCAGCAGGCGGCCCGGGTGGTCGGCGGGCGCGTTCGGGGTGGCGCGGGCGCGCGGCCTGGGCTTGGCCGGTTCGGGTTCCGGTTCGGGCGCCCGGTCGGCGGGTTCGGGCCGGACGATGTAGGGGTCCGGGTGGGCGAGCGCCCAGCGCCGGAGTTTTTCGAAGTCCTGGGCGCAGATCGCCTCGATGACCGTCCGCGGGCGCGGTTCTCCCGCCCCGTGGGCGCGGCCGGAGCCGGCGGGGTCGGAGGC
>Ga0074045_10000627_pt1 | contig 34448 bp, 27 predicted proteins | sample BogForMeECP23OM2_FD_94442 | JGI IMG/M metagenome (GOLD analysis project Ga0074045, IMG submission 94442) | Bog forest soil microbial communities from Calvert Island, British Columbia, Canada - Bog Forest MetaG ECP23OM2 | ecosystem: Environmental > Terrestrial > Soil > Wetlands ...
CCCTGCGGGCTGCGCAGGGCTGCGCTCCAGGCCAGGCCAACGAACCAACAACCAAAACAAAATCTTAGAAAGGGGACACTTCTAACGAGGTAAGCAAGGGGACATATCTAAAGAGCTTTGACATGTGGCAAATGGCAATTGGCCCAGGGCGGAGGTGCATGCTATAAAGGAGAAGCAGCGCGAAATGACGAAACCTGACGAAAATCAGACTCCTGCGCCTATGAGCGAGCCCTCCTCCGGCACTGGTTCTTCCTTGTCCCCGGCCAATGCTTCCGCAAATTCCCCTGCGGCCACGCCCGCGCATCACGCGTTGCGGCACGAAATCCGCGTGTGGACCCGCGATTTGCTGATCGCCATCGGCCTGGCGCTGGTGATCATTGTTTTTCTTTACCAGCCGGTGAAGGTGGAAGGCACGAGTATGGCGCCGCTGCTGCAGGATCAGGAGCGCATCTTCATCAACAAATTTGTTTACCGATTTGAGCCCATCGAGCGCGGGGACGTGGTAGTGTTCTGGTACCCGCTGGATCGCTCGAAGTCCTTTATCAAGCGCGTGCTGGCGCTCCCGGGAGAGACGATCGAAATTCGCCGCGGCGCGGTGTACGTGAATGGGCAGATGGTCCCCGAGCCTTACGTGCCGTCGCGTTACGCCGATGTGACCGATTTCGGACCCGTGCGCGTGCCCCAGGGCAGCTATTTCGTGATGGGGGACCACCGCATCAGCTCGAATGACTCGCGGGTGTTCGGGCCGGTCGCCAACCAGTACATTTACGGCCGGGCTGTATTTGCCTACTGGCCCGTGGAGCATTTCGGTTCGTTGTCCACGACTGAGGCGAACGACAAATGAAGTTCGACGGAGGACACACTGACAACGGAAGTAGTGCATCGCCCCGCAATCCTCGCGCTCGAAGATGGGCGCGTCTTTAACGGCCGCGCTGCCGGCGCCATCACGCGCCGGGGCGGGGAAGTCGTTTTCAATACCAGCCTCACGGGTTACCAGGAAGTTTTCACCGATCCCAGCTATGCAGGACAGATCGTTTGCTTGACGTATCCGCACATTGGCAACGTGGGCGCCAATCTGGATGACGAGGAGTCCGCGCGGCCGTACATCGAGTCGCTGATTGTGCGGGAGTTTTCGCAGATAGCGTCGAACTGGCGCTCGGCGGAAACGACGCAGTTGTACCTGAACCGGCACAAAATTCCGGTGATTTGGGATATTGATACGCGCGCGCTGGTGCGACATATCCGCAAGGTCGGAGCGCTCCGGGGCATGGTGGCCACGGATGGCACGGCTGCCGACCAATTGATCCATGAAGCCAAGCAGCTTCCAACGATGGCCGGGCAGGAGCTTGCGGGCCGCGTGACCTGCGCAAAAGGCTACGACTGGCAGCAAGGCTCGATTGAACTAGCCACTTCGCCGTGGGCCGAGCAGATGGGCGAATCGGAAGCGAGTCCCGATGCCCACCGGTTTCGCGTGGTGGCGTACGATTACGGGATCAAGCAAAACATTCTGCGGCTGCTGGTGGATCACCACTGTGAGGTCAGCGTCGTGCCCGCGAACAGTTCCGCGGACGACGTGCTGGCCATGCGCCCGGATGGCGTGTTTCTGTCAAACGGGCCGGGGGATCCGGAGCCCATCACCTACGCCATCGAAAACATTCGCAAGCTGGCAGGCCGCGTGCCGATTTTCGGGATTTGCCTGGGGCACCAGTTGTGCGGGCTGGCGCTGGGCGGGAAAACGTTCAAGCTGAAATTTGGGCACCATGGCTCGAATCATCCGGTGAAGAATCTGTTGACGAGCCAGGTGGAGATTACCGCGCAGAATCACGGATTTTGCGTGGATCCGGAATCACTGCCGTCCAGCGAAGTGGAAATCACCCACGTCAATCTGAACGACGGCACCAACGAGGGCATGAGGAGCAAGACGGTGCCGCTGTTCAGCGTGCAGTATCACCCGGAGGCTTCGCCGGGGCCGCATGATTCGCATTATTTGTTTACGCAGTTCACGGATTTGATGAAGGAATTTGCGCACCCGGGGAGCTCGCGGGGGTGAAACGCCCGAGCACGGTGGCCTTCAAATGAATATGCCTAAACGCACAGACATCCAAAAAAGCTCAATCATCGGTTTCGGCCCCGCCGCGATTGGCATCGCTGGGCTTTTGGCGTTTCTGCTTTACGCAAGTTTCGCCAGTTCCATGTGCATAGAGGTCATGCCCCTGCCGTCTTCCCGGAACGTTCGAATTACCGCATCTGTAAAAGGAGAGCCACTCCAGGGGACGAAGGTCGAGATTTTTCAGACCGGAGCTTCGTTTTACACGGACGATCATGGCGTTGCGATGCTGCCACCGCTCAAACCTGGTTTTTACTCCTTAGTGGCCGCATCTGGCCGGGACTTATTTGCTAACTTGTATCTGACCGTCATGCAGAATTCTGAAAGCGAAGTCAGCGTGTTTTCCATGAATCTTCGGCGCGCCGCGATAGCACAAATGCCGACCACTGCGCCGTCGTCCCGGAACGTGCGGATTACCGCATATGTGAATGGAGAGCCGCTCCAGGGCACGGAGGTCGAGGTCTTTCAGAGAGAGAAAGAGCCTCTCGGTTCGCTTTCCACGGACGATCATGGCGTTGCGGTGCTGCCACCGCTCAAACCTGGTTTTTACTCCATAGTTGCGGCATCTGGCGAGGACTTAGTTGCTAACTTGTATCTGCACGTCATGGAGAATGCTGAAAGCGAAGTCAGCGTGTTTTCCATGGATCTCCAGCCCACAGCAACAGCACAAATGCTGGCCACTGCTGCGAAGATGCCCGTCACCGAGCGGATTCAAGAGTTCAAGGGAGTTGCGGAAGATCCATCGGGCGCAGGCGTGCCGGGGGCTTCGATTGAGGTTTATCCAAGGGGTTCCGAAGCGAAATCGAAGCGCATACAACTCAAGGCAGACGAGAACGGGCATTTCTCGGCGCCCTTGGCGGATGGAATCTACACTGTGGTGGTCCGGATGCAAGCTTTTCGCGATTCGTTTCTGGTTTTTGAAGTAACCCAGGATGGAAAGGCAAAGGAACTGCGCGTTTCTTTGAGAGTGGGCGGTTGCCCATAGTGAAGATTTCCAGGCGAGAGGAAAGTTAAACGCAAGAAATGCCGAAACGCAAGGACATCCACAAGATACTGATCATCGGGTCGGGGCCGATTGTGATCGGGCAGGCTTGCGAGTTCGACTATTCCGGCGCGCAGGCGTGCAAGGCGCTGCGAGCCGAGGGCTACGAAATCGTGCTGGTGAATTCCAACCCGGCCACGATCATGACCGACCCGGAACTTGCGCACCGCACGTACATCGAGCCGCTGACGAAGGAATATCTCGAGGAAATCCTGATCAAGGAAAGGCCTGACGCGCTTTTGCCGACTGTGGGCGGCCAGACGGCGCTGAATCTTGCGGTCGAGCTCGCGGAAAGCGGCATCCTGGAAAAATACAAAGTGGAAATGATCGGAGCGTCGCTGCGGGCCATCAAGGTGGCCGAGGACCGCCTGTGGTTCAAGGATGCGTGCCGGAAGATCGGGCTGGAGGTGCCGGCTTCGGCGCTTGTGAACAACGCGCAGGATGCGCTGCGGCTGTGCGATCAACTGGGATTTCCGCTGGTGATACGGCCGTCGTTCACGCTGGGCGGGACCGGCGGCTCGATCGCCTACAACAAGGAAGAGTTTGCCGAAGCCATCGCGCATGCGCTGGACGTGAGCCCGGTACACGAAGCCCTGGTGGAAGAATCCGTGCTGGGCTGGAAAGAGTACGAACTGGAGGTGATGCGCGACTTCCGCGACAACTTTGTGGTGATCTGCTCGATTGAGAACTTCGACCCCATGGGCGTGCACACCGGCGATTCGATTACCGTGGCGCCCGCGCAGACTCTGACGGACAAGGAATACCAGCGCATGCGCGATGCCGCGGCGGCGATTATCCGCGAAGTGGGCGTGGAAACGGGCGGGTCTAATGTGCAGTTTGCCGTGAACCCGGAAAACGGGCGCATGGTGGTAATCGAGATGAATCCGCGGGTCTCGCGCAGCTCCGCGCTTGCCAGCAAGGCGACAGGATTCCCGATTGCGAAAATTGCCGCGCGCCTGGCGGTGGGAATGTCGCTGGACGAAATCCCCAATGACATCACCAAGAAAACGCCGGCGTGCTTCGAGCCCACCATTGATTATGTGGTGGTGAAAATTCCCAAGTGGCAGTTTGAGAAATTCGCGGGCGCCGATACCACGCTGGGCACGCAGATGAAGTCCGTGGGCGAAGTGATGGCCATCGGGCGAACATTCAAGGAAGCGCTGCAGAAGGGCATACGTTCGCTGGAGCCGAGCACGCCGTGGCGCGCGCCGGGCGAAGCGCCGGGCTCGCTGCTGCGCGAAAAGCTGGCCACGCCGCGGCCCGACCGCATCCACTGGATTCTGACGGCAGTGGAACACGGGCTGCCGGCCGAGGAAATTTGCGAACTCACGAAAATCGACCCGTGGTTCATTCACCAGATTGAAGAGATCAACGCCGCCAACCGCCGCGCCGCCGGGGTGACGGTGGAAACGGCCTCGAAGGATTTGCTGAGGGAAGTGAAGCGCATCGGCACGAGCGACGAGCAACTGGCGCAAATCTGGAAGACCACGCCGGCGGTAGTGCGCCTGCAACGCGCGCGGTACGGCGTGGCCCCGGTGTTCAAGCGCGTGGACACGTGCGCCGCGGAATTCGAGTCCTTCACGCCGTACCTGTATTCGAGCTACGAGGACGAAGACGAAACCGACGCCACACACAAGCAAAAAATCATGATCCTGGGGAGCGGGCCCAACCGCATCGGGCAAGGCATCGAGTTCGACTACTGCTGCTGCCACGCTTCGTTTGCGCTGCACGCCGACGGGTTTGAGACGCTGATGGTCAATTGCAATCCGGAAACGGTCTCGACCGACTACGACACCTCGGACCGCTTGTACTTCGAGCCGCTGACGCTGGAAGACGTGCTCTCGATCGTCGAACGCGAAAAACCGCAGGGCGTGATCGTGCAGTTCGGCGGGCAGACGCCGCTGAACCTGGCGCTGGAATTGAAGCGGAATGGCGTGCCCATCGTGGGCACTGCGCCGGAGTCCATTGACCTGGCCGAAGACCGCCGGCGGTTTGGGCGGCTGCTGGACGAATTGCGCATCCCGCAACCGCGCAACGGCACGGCGCTGGTGCCGGAAGAAGCCGCGCGCGTTGCCGGTGAAATTGGATTGCCGGTGCTGGTGCGGCCGAGTTACGTGCTCGGCGGGCGGGCGATGGTGATCGCCTACGACGTGAACACCGTGCAGGAATATGTGGCGCAAGCGGCGATGATGGGGCCGGCGCGGCCGGTGCTGATCGACCAGTTCCTGGAAGAAGCCACGGAAGTGGACGTGGACGCGCTTGCCGACGGCACGGACGTGGTGATCGGCGGAATCATGGAGCACATCGAAGAGGCCGGAGTGCATTCCGGTGACTCCTCGTGCGTGCTGCCGCCGGTGAGCCTCTCGCCGAAGGTGCTGGAGACGATACGGGATTATACAAAGCGGCTGGCGCTGGCGCTGAAAGTGGTTGGGTTGATGAACGTGCAGTACGCCATCCAGCGCGAAACGGTGTACGTGCTCGAGGTGAACCCGCGCGCTTCGCGGACCGTGCCGTTCGTCAGCAAAGCCACCGGAGTGCCGATAGCGAAAGTCGCGGCGCGGCTGATGGTAGGGCGGCGCCTGGCGGACATGCAATTGCCGCTGGTGCATCACAACGGTGTGGCGGAGATTTCCGTGCACGAATATTACTCCGTGAAGTCACCGGTATTCCCGTTCAACAAATTCCGCGGCGTGGACACGATCCTGGGCCCGGAAATGCGCTCAACCGGCGAAGTGATGGGCATTTCGACTTCCTACGGCCAGGCGTTTGCGAAAGCGCAGCTCGCCGCGGGGCAGAAATTGCCGCGCACAGGCACGATATTCATCAGCGTAAACGATCGCGACAAACGGCAAGTGGGCGCCGTGGGCAAGGAGCTTGTGGCGATGGGATTCAAGCTGGTGGCCACGCGCGGCACGGCTTCGGCCATGCACGCGTCGGGCGTGCCCTGCGATGAAGTTTACAAAGTGAATGAAGGCCGGCCCAATATCGTGGACCTGATCAAAACCGGGAAAATCCATCTGGTCATCAACACGCCGCTGGGCCGCGAATCGTTCTACGACGAAAAATCCATCCGGCGCGCGGCGATTCGCTACAACATTACGTGCATCACGACGATGTCCGCGGCCCAAGCTGCGGTGCGCGGGATTCACGCGCTGATCGAATTGCAGCGCGAAATATCCTGCCTGCAGGATCTGCACCAGAACAGCGTGACGGCGGGCGGCAATTCCGGCGGAGGCGATTGAGAGATGGAGTTTCGCGGCATCTTTCCGGCGCTGACGACGCCATTTGAGGCAAACGGCGAGGTTTCCCTTAGCGGCGTGAGGGAAAACATTCGCCGCTACAACAAGACCGGCCTGGCGGGCTACCTGGTGCTAGGCTCAACTGGCGAATCGGTGATGCTCAGCCGCGAGGAGGGGGACGCCGTGCTGGCGGCGGCGAAAGAAGCGGCGGCGCCGGAAAAGCTGCTGATCGCCGGCACCGGCGCGGAATCCACCGCGGAGACGATCGCGCGCACCAAGCGCGCGGCGGCGCTGGGCTATCAAGCCGCGCTGGTGAAGACGCCGTATTACTACAAGCCTGTTTATCGCGCGGAAACCTACATCCGTTATTACCGCGCCGTTGCGGATGCCTCGCCGATTCCCGTGCTGCTCTATTCCGTGCCGGCGTTCACCGGCGTGACGCTGGAAACTCCGGAGATTCTGGCGCTCGCGGAACACCCGAACATTATTGGAATCAAAGACAGCTCCGGGAGCGTGCAGCGCGTTGGCGAAGTCGTTGCGGGCGCGCCTGCGGATTTTCAAGTGCTCACGGGCGGCGCGGCAGTCGTGTATCCCGCGTTGGCCGTAGGCGCCAGGGGGGCGATTCTAGCGCTCGCGTCGGCGCTACCGGAAAAATTCGTGGAGTTGTACAACCTGGTGAACCAAGGAAGGTATGAGCAGGCCAAGAATTTGCAACTGGCACTAGCGAGCACATCGAAGTGCATCGTCACAGAAAACGGAATTGCCGGGGTGAAATATGCGATGGACCTGCGCGGATACAATGGCGGAGTGGCGCGATTGCCGCTCTTGCCCCTGGCGGAAGAGAAAAAGCAGCAGATCGCCGCGCTGCTGGCGCTGCATGAAGGGCCGGGCGTGGGCGGCTAAGTACTGAGTCAACTTCCGGCCAGCCGACGCTTTACTTGAACATATGGGTCCCGGTACCCATTTGTCCGACAACCCGACAACCGTTCAACCTTGAAGCTATTCAGCAAAATTAGTTACTCTGGGTGTGGCGAAGGTGACGTTTCAATGAGAATTCTGATGTCAACGTATCAGGTTTTTCTTATCACTGTCGTGCTAATTGCGTGCGTTGTGGACCCATCGGCAGGGCAGAATCAACCCAATCCTAAAGTCCCTCAAAGCCGAGGATGGTCCTATGAGCAGTTCACGAACAAGCTGACTCAGAAGACCATCCTCACCGCCAACCTGGATAGTACGGGGGGGATGCAAATTACCGTCGAGCAACATCCCCAATTCGGTTCTTCAGCGTATATTTTCTTTCATTTGGACGACAAGGAGTTTGATTGTGAGCAGTCTTGCGTCATAAACATTCGCTTCGATGATGGAAAGTTTGAGTCTTGGCCGGTGCTGGGACCAAGGGGCTACCCATCCCTGGGCTTGCCCCTTGCGCAAGTTGAAGAGCTGATAACCAGACTGAGGAAATCCCATCACTTCATTATCGAGGCTCCGGTCTTGTCAGCAGGAAGGGAAAGCTTTGACTTTTACAGTGAGGGAATTGTTTGGCCGCCACCTCCGTCCGCCGTCTCTATAAGAGCCGAAGGCACGCCTTTAGCGGAGAGGTACGGTTTACATGCTGGTGGGAAAAACAGATGGCCGACAATGCCGTACTGCTCCTACATGCCAAATCCCCCGATTACAAAGGAAGCAGCTGTTGCGAACTTTGAGGGCACTGTGGAGGTCGAAGCAAAGGTTACGGTCGATGGAACAATCGAAAACATCAAGATTCTGAAATCACCCGGTCTTGGTCTGGATGAGTCGGTCATCGAGACAATGAAAAAGTGGAAATGTAAGCCTGCTAATGCACCGGGCGGAGAGCCAATACCTGTGACCGTGACCTTTCAAATTAAGTTTGGTCGGCCGTGAAAGTCCGGCCTCTTTCGAGGGATTTGCAGCAGAGTTAGCAGAGTTGTGCCTGGTTAACGCGGTAACCGTCCAGTGGGTACTGGAACGAATTGTCCGGTTTGCCTTGACCGGAAGCTGACCCACTACCCGCAGCTAGAACCCACCGCGTTTGTGCTTCGACCGGCCATGTCGAGTACCTCAGGGGTTAAAACCCCCGATCTCTAGGGGCTTTTTGGCACGGCTGAAGCCGTGCCCTCCCGCGGGATTGCCGTCACCTTTAACTGCGACTATCATCTAAACGTTCATGGATTGCCGCGCCATTCCGCCGCAGCAGTTGCCGCACACGACGAAGCTCTTTCGCGATTTCAATGAAAATTTCTCCATCGTAAAGGAGTTCTTTGCGCACCCACCGGACCTGAAGAGCGTCGCTTCGTGCGCGAAGGGGCTGGAATTCCCGCGCGACCGCCGGCTGACCGTGGCGGGCATTCTGCGCGACCAGAACCTGCGCTACGGCCACGGGGCGGAAACGGAAGCGAATCTGAAGCGCCTGGAAGAGGGCGCCGTTGCCGTGGTCAGCGGCCAGCAAGTGGGGCTTTTCGGAGGTCCGGCGTACGCGTTTTACAAGGCGCTGAGCGTGATCGAAACGGCGCGCCACCTGACCGACGAGGGCATTTCCGCCGTGCCGGTATTCTGGATGGCCGCCGAGGATCATGACGTGGACGAAGTACGCCACACCACATGGTTTGCGGACGGCAAGCTGTACCAGCTGGAGCTTCCGAAGCCCGCGGAGGACGCGATTCCCGTGGGCGCGATTCCGCTGGGTGACGGCGTGGTCGAACTGGTGGAGCAGGCCATCGCGCAATTAACCGGGCCTGCCGCTGCGCAGATTGCGGAGATTCTCCACCGCAGCTATACGCGCGAGGATACCTACACCAGCGCGTTTGGCAAACTCTTTGCCCGACTCTTCGGGGAGCATGGACTTATCCTGCTGGATCCGCTGGATCACCGTTTGCACCACGTGGCCGCGCCCATTTTGCGGGCGGCGCTGGCGGAACGCGACACGCTGAATGAGCTGCTGTTGCGGCGCGGCAAGAAGCTGGAGAACGCCGGGTATGACGAGCAGGTCAAAGTGACTTCGCGCAGCACGCTGCTGTTCTCCTTGAAAGGCGGCAAGCGCCGGGTGATTACCGCGGCGAATGGGAATTTTAATTGCGGCGGGAAAAGCTGTGCGCGCGAAGAGGCATTGCACTGCGTGGAGAGCGATCCGGAAAACTTCAGCCCAAACGCGCTGTTCCGGCCGGTGGTGCAGGATTATCTGCTGCCCACGGTGGCGTATTTCGGGGGCCCCGCGGAAATTTCTTATTACGCGCAATCGCAGGTGCTGTACGAAAAGCTGCTGGGGCGGATGCCGGTGATTCTGCCGCGCGCGGATTTTACGCTGGTTGATCCCAAGGGCGGCCGGCTGCTGAAGAAATACGGCCTGGAAGTGGAAGATGCCTGGAAAGGCAAACAGGAATTGCGGAAGAAGATGTACGGAGCCAATGTGCCGAAGAAACTGGCGCGGGAGTTCGACGCGAATTTGCGGCAGATGGAAAAGAACCTGAAGAAGCTGCACCGGGCCATCGCCAAGGTGGATCCCACGGTGCAGGGGACGATCACGCGCGTGGAAAAACGCATGCGCTACCAGTTGGAACGTTTGCGCGAAAAAACCGGGGCTTCGCTGGACCGGCACGAGAAAATCATCGCGCAGCATGAGGAGTTTCTGGAAAACCTGCTGTATCCGCAGAAGGGGCTGCAATCACGCGATTTGTGTTTTTTGCCGTTTCTGGCGCGCTGGGGCAGCGAAGGGTTGCAGGAATTGCAGAAGCTGGCCACGGCCAAGAAGCCCGGGCAGCATTGCGTTGTGGCTATACCTTAAGGTAGGACACGGTTGAGGACTGAGTTTGGCCGAGAAGTTTGTTTTCTACTGGAAGGCTGGAAAAAGCAGATTCCTCCCTGCGGTCGGAATGACAATTAATCTTAATTGCGAGTTGAAGAGGGATTCATCGCACAAAAAGCGTGCGATGGAGAACCGTACCTCCGCTCCGGGACGGCCACCCTTCGGGGCTCAGAGCAAGCAGGGCAAGAAAGCGCCGTCCCTGCGGTTGGAATGACAAATTTTGGGTGGTGGATGAGCGCAAAGGGAAAGCAGATTCCTCGCTCCGCTCGAAATGACATGTTTTGGGAATCGATGAACAAGGGAGTTCGAGATTGTAGTTTCAGTTTCAAGTTCAGGGAGAACGAAGATGCAGAGCATACGGGTAAAGACCAACCGGCGCACGCAGATGGTGGACATTACCCTGGAGGTGCAGCGCGTGGTGACGGCGCTGCGCGTGCGCGTGGGCACATGCTTTCTCTATGTGCCGCACACAACGGCGGCGATTCTGATTAATGAGCACGCCGACCCGGACGTGGCGAGCGACGCCGAGAGCGCGCTGGACCGGATGGTGCCGATGGCCGGGCCGTACCGGCACAGCGAGGGCAATTCCGATTCGCATATAAAGACCATGCTTGTCGGCGTGAGCCAGTTCGTTTTCGTGGAAGAAGGGAAGCTGGCGCTGGGGCGGTGGCAGGGAATTTTCTTCGCGGAGTTTGATGGGCCGCGGGAGCGGCACGTGTACGTGAAGGTGCTGCCCGATCGCGTGTAAACCGTTTTGAAAACTCCTCTTGTATCTTCTGCCAGCAGGCATACACTGGCCCAACGGGGGAGTGCCATGCGCCGCATGCTTGTGGCCCTTTTCGTCATAAGCGTTTCCGCCTTCGCTCAAAAGTCCGATAACCCTCACGCTTTCGATTACGAGGCGAAGCCTCCGTTCGATGCTCAGGACGTCGGCGTGGACTTCCGAGGTCCCGTCGGTATTTACGATTTTTCCTACGCCAGCCCCAAAGGCGGTCGCGTGCCTGCCTATCTGGTTTTGCCGCCTGGCAAAGGGCCATTTGCGGCCATAATTTGGGGCCATTGGTGTTGGCCGAATTCGGAGTTCCGCAATCGCAAGGAATTTTTGGACGAAGCCGTGGCCCTTGCTCCCGCGGGTGTCGCGTCTCTTCTGATCGATTTCCCGCTCGCGCGCCCAGGATACGTTCCAGACGAGGACCCGCTGTCCGCCAAGCAGATCGAGGATCTCGTTCAGATGGTTGTCGATGTCCGCCGCGGCGCCGATCTTCTCCTCTCCCGTCCGTTCGTTGATCCCAAGCGCGTTGCGTATGTGGGCCACAGTTGTGGCGCGACGGCGGGTGGCATCGTCAGCGGCGTCGACAAACGCTTTCGCGCCTTCGTGCTCATGGCCGGAGGCCTCTCCGACGAAATCGAAATCAAGAGCCCGGAATTCCAGGAGTTCCGCCAGAAGACGGGAGCGGAGAAAGTTGACGCCTTTGTCGCCAGATACTCCTGGGCCGACGCGGCCAAGTATGTTTCTCACGCCGCGCCCGCGGCCCTATTTTTGCAGTACGCCACCCAGGAAAAATTCCTCACGCCGGAACGCGCAAGGGCGGCTGCCGCCTTGGCCAGCGAACCCAAGCAGTTCAAGCTGTACGACGCACCTCACGCGTTGAACGCCGAAGCCCGCCGCGACCGCATCATCTTTCTCACCGAACAACTCAATCTGAAGCCATTGCCGCCAGAGGCCATCGCCGCCATCCCGCCGCTTCCCCAGCCACCCGAGCCGCAACACTGACGGGGAATAACAGTCCACGATCGGCTCCTGTTTTCGCATGGCGTCAATTACACGAGGATGGTTGTGTAGCGTCAGCCTTCTCTTGGTTCTTCTCTTTTGTTGCGGCCAATCTTCCGATCGGCGCGACCGCCTCAGCGATATGCTAAAGTCTTCATCGATGGGGAATTTCGGCGTTTACATCCAGGTGCCGTTTTGCCAGACGAAGTGCACTTACTGCAACTTCCACACGGGCGTGGTGTCGGCGGGGCGGTTTGCTCCGTACGCGGAGGCGGTGTGCCGGGAGATTCGCGAGCATGCGAGGTTGTTGCGGGCGGCGGGCGTGGAGTGGAACGAAAAGCTGGCGCAAACGGCTGCGGGGAACGTTGTGGTGGATACGGTATATATCGGCGGGGGCACGCCGAGCCTGCTGGAGCCTGCGCTCCTTGCGGACATGCTACGTGCTTTGCGCGAGACATTTACTTGCGCGTGGGAAGAAGTGACGCTGGAGGCCGACCCGGAAACCATCGAGGTGGAAAAGGTCGTGCAATGGGTAGCCACGGGAATCAATCGCATCAGCCTGGGGACGCAATCCTTCGTGGATGAGGAGCTCAAGGCCGCGGGACGCTTGCACCGGCGCGAAGATATTTACCGGGCGGTGCCAATTCTGCGTGAAGCCGGGATTCGCAATATGAGTTTCGATCTGATTGCCGGGTTGCCGAAACAAACGCGGGAAAGTTGGCGTCAATCATTGGACGAATTGGTTGTGTTAGCTCCCGAGCATGTTTCCGTGTACATGATGGAAATTGATGAAGGCAGCCGGCTGGGGCTGGAAGTCCTGCGGGGCGGCGCGCGCTATAGCGCCCGCGATTTGCCGAGCGAAGACGAGATGGCGGAGTTTTATGAGACGGCCCAGGCCACACTGATGGCCGCGGGTTACGAGCAGTACGAGATTTCCAACTGGGCCAAGCCGGGCTTTGTTTCGCGGCACAACCTGAAATACTGGCGGCGCGAGGCGTACCTGGGATTTGGCGCGGGCGCGCACTCGTTTTCCGGAGCGCAGCGCTGGGCCAACGTGCACGACGCCGCGGCGTATGTGGCCGCGATCAGCGCGGGGCGTAGCGCCGTGGAAAGCGTGGAGCGCGTGACACGCGAGCAGGCGCTCGAAGAGGAGTTGTTCCTGGGCTTGCGGCAGCTTGGCGGCATCGATCTGCCGCGCCTCCAGCGCGAATACAGCGTCAATCTCGAAGAGAAGGTCGGACGGCTGGCTTCGGCAGGAATGATTGAGCGCGATGGAGAAGTGGTGCGGCTGGCGGCGGGAAAATTGAGCGTGTCGAATGAGGTGATCGTGGAGCTGTTGCGGTAGGGAGTTTGCGTGAGAGTTGACGTCAGCTCGCGATTCCTCCGCTCCGGGACGGCATACAGCGCCGTCCCTCCGGTCCCTTCGAGTTCGCTCAGAGCAGGCGGAATGACAGGTTTTTAGCGCGCTGGCATGCTGTCGAGAATGATGGCACGGAACACGAGTCACGGATCACGAGGCACCGTACACGGAGAAGCGCACATGAGCTACACGGTGGCAAAAGGGAATCAGATGGTGGATCCGGACGACGTTGCGCCGGTGGAAGGCGTGGTGGACCTGCGCAGCGATACGGTGACGCGCCCCAGCGAGGAAATGCGGCGCGCCATGGCCGCGGCGGAGGTGGGCGACGACGTTTACGGCGAGGATCCCACGGTCAACCGCCTGCAGAAGCGCGCCGCGGAAATGTTTGGCAAAGAAGCGGCGCTGTTTGTGCCCACGGGCTGCATGGGCAACCTGATCTGCATCAAGATTTGGACGCATCACGGCAGCGAAGTGATTTGCGAGGAACGCAGCCACGTCAACCTGTATGAGCTGGCGTCCATGTCGGCGATTGCGGGCTGCATGCCTCGTGCGACGCGCGGGGGCGACGATGGCATCCTGACCTGGAAGCAGATCGAGGCGGTTATACGCCCAAAGATTTATTACGACTCGCAGACCGCGCTGGTGTGCCTGGAGAACACCAGCAACATGGCCGGGGGCACGGTGTATCCCACGGAGCGCGTGAATGACATTTGCGACCATGCGCACGCGCTGGGTTTGAAGGTGCACCTGGATGGGGCGCGGATTTTCAATGCGGCGGTGGCGCTGGGCGATGACGTGGCGCGCATGACAAAGAAGGTGGACTCGGTGATGTTCTGCCTGTCGAAAGGCTTGGGCGCGCCGGTGGGCTCGATGATAGCCGGGTCGAAGGAATTCATCGAGCGGGCGCGCATCTACCGCAAAATGTTTGGCGGGGGAATGCGGCAACTGGGTGTGCTTGCGGCGGCGGGAATGATCGCGCTGGAGAAATCGCCCTCGCGGCTGCACGAGGATCACGAGAATGCCAAGCGCCTGGCGCAGGGCATCGCGGCGATTGCGGGATTGCAGATCGATCCGGCCAGCGTGAAGAGCAATATCGTGATTTTCGATTGCACGGGAAGCGGGATGACCGCGGTGGAACTGTGCGACGCACTGCACGCCAAAGGCGTGTGGGCACAGGACACCGCGCTGTATGCGGTGCGCATGGTGACACACTGGAACGTGGATCGCGCGGGGATTGAAAAAACGCTCGTGGAATTGCGCGGCGTGGTGGAGAAGAAAAGAAAATAGAAAAGAGCAAAGAGCAGAGGTTGCGTGGCTTCGGATCATAAGAGCCCACCCTTCGCGAAAAGCGCGAAGGGTGGGGCACCCTCAAGTTCAAGGGTAAGGAGGCGCTAGAAGAGGAACCCAAGACCCACACGCAACGACGGCGTGTGGGGCACCCTTCGCGGCTCAGGGTAGACCCTCAAGTTCTTGGGTTCGGTGAGGTGAGAAGGAAGACTGAAGGGACTAGGACGGCATTCGCCACCGGCGCTCGGGTGGCAGAGGGTACAAGGAGAAACCAATGAGATTTGCACGGATGCGGACGGTTGTGGGCTTTTTGTGTTGTGCGTTGGCAGGAGCGATGGGCGCTGGAATGGCCCGAGGGCAGGCCAAACCTGTGCCGACGGCTGAAGAGGCGAAGAAGTTCATTGAGGAAGCGGAGCAACGGTTGTTCGATCTGAACAACAAGGCTTCGCGCGCTTCGTGGGTGCAGGAAAACTTTATTACTGACGACACGGAGCAGATCGCCGCGGATGCGAACGAGATACTGAACACCGCAAGCGCGAAGTACGCGAAAGAGGCGCACCGCTACGATGGCGTGAAGCTCTCGCCAGAATTGGCGCGCAAACGGCTGCTGCTGGAACTCGCCACGAACTTTCCCGCCCCCGATGATCCCAAGGCGCAGAAAGAGCTGGCGCAAGTGCTGGCTTCCCTCGACGGCGATTATGGAAAAGGGAAGTGGTGCCGGGATGGCGACAAGAAGCCCTGCCTGGACATCACAGCGATTGAAAGGCTGATGGCCACGAGCCGCGATCCCGAGGAATTGAAGCGCGCGTGGCTTGGCTGGCACGCCGTGGGCGCACCGATGCGGCAACGCTACGCGCGCATGGTGGAACTGGGGAATCAAGGCTCGAAAGAACTGGGCTACGCCGACGTGGGCGCGCTGTGGCGCTCGAATTACGACATGCCGCCGGACGCATTCGCCAAGGAACTGGACCGGCTGTGGGAACAATTGCGGCCGCTGTACTTGTCGCTGCATGCGTATGTGCGCGGCCAACTGGCGAAAAAATACGGCAAGACTGTTGTGCCGCCAAACGGTCCGATTTCCGCGCACCTGCTGGGGAACCTCTGGGCGCAGGAATGGAACAACGTGTATGACCTGATGGATTCGCCGAAGCCGGCGCAGAGTTTCGACCTCACGAAAATCCTGCAGGAGCGCAAGACCGAGCCACGGGGCATGGTGAAGTACGGCGAAAACTTTTTCCTGTCGCTGGGCTTCCCGCCGCTGCCGCAGACTTTTTGGGAGCGCTCGCTCTTCACCAAACCCGCGGACCGCGACGTGGTGTGCCATGCCAGCGCGTGGGACGTGGATTCCAAGGACGACTTGCGCGTCAAAATGTGCATTCAGATTACCGAAGAGGATTTCCGGACGATTCACCACGAACTGGGACACAATTTTTACCAACGCGCGTACAACACGCAGCCGCCACTGTTTCAGAACAGCGCGAATGACGGGTTCCACGAAGCCGTGGGCGACACGATCGCGCTTTCCGTCACGCCGGAATACCTGAAAAAGATTGGACTGATTGACACGGTGCCGCCGGCCTCAGGAGACACCGATTACCTCTTGCAGCAGGCGCTGGAAAAAGTGGCGTTTCTGCCGTTTGGGCTGGTAATTGACAAATGGCGCTGGGAAGTTTTCTCGGGCCGGGTGAAGCCGGAGCAGTACAACAAGGCGTGGTGGGACCTGCGGGAGAAATACCAGGGCGTGGCGCCGCCGCTGGCGCGCACGGAAGCGGATTTCGATCCCGGCGCGAAGTATCACGTGCCGGGGAATGTGCCGTACATGCGGTATTTTCTGGCGCGGATTTACCAGTACCAGTTTCAGCGCGCGCTATGCAAGGAAGCCGGGGTGGAGGGGCCGCTGCATCGCTGCTCGATTTACGGGAACAAAAAGGCCGGCGCAAAGTTGAACGCCATGCTGTCCATGGGCATAAGCAAGCCCTGGCCGGATGCGATGGAAACGATGACGGGGCAGCGGGAAGCGGATGCCACGGCGCTGGCGGATTATTTTGCGCCGCTGAAGACGTGGCTGGACGAGCAGAACAAGAAGAATGGGTATCCCGTGGGGTGGTGAGAGAAGTTATCAGTAATCAGTTTTGAGTTTTCGGTTAAGGCAGCGTTGGTGGAAGGCATTTGGAAGAGCGGGGTGATTCCCAGTCGCAGGATCGAGCATGATTTCTGCAACTGAGGAGGGATTCCTCCGCTGCGCGGCCCGACGCGCTGGAAGACGGCGCGGAAGAAAAGGTCGGGCCGCTCCGGTCGGAATGACACGTTAGGTGGTCGGTCAAAGGGCAGCGCGGACTGGTTCGGGCGATAGAGCTGGGGTGGTGCCGCGGTCCTTCCACGCCGCGAACCGGCATGCAGAGACCGCATGCAAGAAAAAACCGGTTCGCTCCGGTCGGGATGACAATCTGGCGGTCTACGAAGACCATAGGTCCGACGCGCCAGAAAGAGGCGAGGAAGAGAGAATCGGGCCGCTCCGGTCCCTTCGGCTCCGCTCAGGGCGGGCGGAATGACAGGTCGAGTTGTTTCTGGTGGGGTACTGAGGGAGATAACCGGCAGGAGGTTTGTAGGAGAAATGTACCCCCCTGTGTGTCATCCCGAGCGGAGGACCGGCGGTTTTTGCCGGGCCGGAGTCGAGGGATCGAGGCAAGGCGCGATTTCCCTGGGATCCGGCTTAGTGGAAGCGCGCTTGCTGTTCGTGGCGCCAGGGAAATCCGCGCTGAGGTCACGAAATGCGGGATTGAGGGCCCGGATAAGCACCAACTTCTTTTCGCGGCGCCAATTCTTGATTTGTTTTTCCCTGCTGATGGCCGCTCGCACGTCTGTGAAGGGTTCAAAATAGACGAGGCGCGTAACGTCGTACGCAGCGGTGAATCCAGGGCAGAGCTTGGCCTTGTGTTGGGCCACGCGGCGTTCAAGACAATTGGTTACGCCGGTGTAGAGGACACCGGAAGCACTTGCCAGAATATAGACATGGTAAACAGCCATAGATGGTTAGTATGGCAGGACGGCGGTTAAAGTGGAAGGGGTGCCACGATCCCTCCACTGCGTGCCGCATAGAGCGCGGCACTCCGCTCGGGATGACAGGTTAGGTCGTCCGTCAAAGGGCAGTGCGGACTGGTTCGGGCGATAGAGCTGGGGTGGTGCCACGATTCCTCCACTGCGCGGCCCGACGCGCCGGAAGACGGCGCGGAAGAGAGAATCGGGCCGCTCCGGTCGGGATGACAGGTCGAGTTGTTTTTGGTGGGGTGGTAGCGGCGTAGGATCGTTTCCATGAGGCGGGGTGCGGGATTGGTGACGGCGGGGTGCGCGATTCCGCGGTATAAGATAAACTTTTGGGGTGCATTAGAAGAATGTTGAGGGGACACCCGCCGTGGATTTTGGGTTTAGCGAAGAACAGAAGCAGTTGCGCAAGAGCGTGCGCGAATTTGCGGAAGGGGAGATTGCGCCGCACGTCCTGGAATGGGATGAAGCTTCGCATTTCCCGGAGGAGATTCTGCCGAAGCTCGCGGAGATGGGGCTGTTCGGCGTTATTTTTCCGGAAGAGTACGGCGGGGCGGGGCTGGGCTACGTGGAATACGCCACAGTGGTCGAGGAACTTTCGCGCGTGGATGGCGCGATTGGGTTGACCGTGGCGGCGCACAATTCGCTGTGCAGCAATCACATTTACAAATTCGGGAATGAGGAGCAGAAGCGCAAGTACCTGGTGCCGCTGGCGCAAGGGAAAAAGCTCGGCGCGTGGTCGCTGACGGAGCCGGAAGCGGGGTCCGACGCGGGCGGAACGCGGACGACGGCAGTGCGCGAAGGGAAGCATTGGGTGTTGAATGGAGCGAAGACGTTCACTACCAACGGCCATTACGCCGATATCTGCGTGGCCATGGCGGTTACGGACAAGTCCAGGGAATCGCACGGCATCAGCGCGTTCATTTTGGAAAAAGGCATGCCGGGTTTCCAGCCGGGGAAAAAAGAGAACAAGCTGGGCATGCGCGCCAGCGACACTTCCGAAGTGATCTTCAGCGATTGCCGCGTGCCGGAGGAAAATCTGCTCGGGGCGGAGGGCGAAGGGTTCATCAGCAGCTTGAAGATTCTGGATGGCGGGCGCATCTCGATTGCCGCGCTGGCGCTGGGCATGGCGCAGGGCGCGCTGGAGGCGGCCACACGCTACGCCAAGCAGCGCAAGCAGTTTGGCAAGACCATCAGCGAGTTCCAGGCCATACAGTTCAAGCTGGCGGACATGGCCACGGAAGTGGAAGCGGCGCGGTTGCTGGTGTATCAGGCGGCGTGGCTGGCCGACCGGAAGGATGCGCGGTTCACCCGCGAATCCAGCATGGCGAAGCTGTTCGCCAGCGAAGTGGCCGTGCGCGTGGCCAACGAGTGCGTGCAAATCCACGGCGGCTACGGCTTCATCAAGGATTACCCCGCGGAGAAGTTCTACCGCGACGTGAAGCTGTGCACCATCGGCGAGGGCACCAGCGAAATCCAGCGCCTGGTCATTGCGCGGCAACTGCTCGGAAGAACTTAGCGTTTAGAACGAATGGGAGGGGCGGTGCTGAGGGATCTGTGCCCGGGGCACCATGCTAGAGGTGTCCTTGTCTGTTCGTTTTCAGGGGGCAAGCGCGATGATACGGAGGAACGGGGTAGTGATAGGCTCATGAGTATCTGCCGCGGGAGGGACCGATGGAGAACCTGGTCGCATTTGGGTACGGGGCAGCTACAACGCTGGTAAGTGGCGGAGTTGGCTTGTATCTCGGAGCTTACCTAAAAAAGAAAGGCGAGAATCTCGCCACTCATGAAGACGTAGACAAACTCGTCGAGCAGGTGCGGGCGGTAACCACGACAACTAAAGAGATAGAGGCAAAGGTCTCGGGCGAGGCTTGGAACCGGCAGAGACGATGGGAGCTAAAGAGGGGAGTGCTCCTTGAAGGAGCGAAAAAGTTCGCCGTTTGGCTTGACGCGTTTTTTGCGTTGGTGTCAGCGTACGGTGCAGATAAGGACCGGATTCGTAAAGGTGAACCTGGGAACATCGATGAACGGGGCAGGAGGGGCGAAAAATGGCATGAGACCTCAAAGGAATTCCTTAGCTACACTCTTTTGCTTCTCAGCGTGGTTTGTGGGAGAGAGTTGTTGGTAGTCATGGGTCGGCTTATCGAGCTCGTGGACAAGGTAGAGAAGGAAATAGTCGCGGGAAATCCCGAGGCGCATTTGCATCATGCCAAGGAACTTGGAATTGCCTTGGAGGCGGTAAGTGCCGCTTTTCGGAGGGAACTTGGGGTCGGTGTCCATACGTGAAGTCGGATGTGAGGAGGGTCGATGGGAACTCTCATCGTGGCGCTCACCGCGTTGGCCAGTAGCGGCGTTGGCCTGTATCTGGGGGCATACCTCAGGAAGAAGGCGGAGAATCTGGCGACACGGGAGGATCTTGACAAGCTCGTAGAGCAGGTTCGGGCGGTGACCACAGCGACAAAGGAAATAGAGGCGAGGATATCGGACGAGGCTTGGAACCGGGAGAAGATGTGGGAGTTGAAAAGGGATGTGCTCCTTGAAGCGGTGAAGGGGCTTGGCGATTGTTTTCAGGCGTTCTTGGGGCTGTGTTGGGCTTACCAGGCAGATAGTAGGCTGATTCGCGCGGGTGAGCTTGGTGATGTCGATAAGCGCGTCAAGAAGCTTGAGGAGTGGGGACGGGCCTCAACAGATTTCATGTCCTCCACGTGCTTCCTCGTCAGCCTGGTTGGGAGTAAGGACTTACAGGCAATCCTAGCGGAGTTCGGAAGGGTCACGAGGAAAATTGCTATCGAGGTGAGCGGGGGGAACCCGGAGGCAGCGCTGGAACGCAAGAAGGACTTGGAGTTTATTTTCGGCGCTGTTTCTGGCGTCCTTGAAGAGGAGCTTAGAGCAGGTGTCTAGGCCGGGCTGCTTGCACTGTGGGGTTTCGCTTGGCGGATCGCCTCGGGCAGGAAATAATAGGGGCATGCCGCCGCACGCTACAGCCGATTCACCGGGAACACATGCATCGCAACGTTAAGGAGTGGGCCGCGAAGGTCCGCCAGGGCGACGTGCGCGCGATTTCCCGCGCCATCACCGCGATTGAGAATCACGCTCCCGAAGCGGAGGAATTGCTGCGGGAAGTTTTTCCCGCGACGGGGCAGGCCTACTTGACAGGCATCACGGGCGCGCCCGGGACCGGCAAGAGCACGCTGGTGGATCGCCTGGCAGCGCACTACCGCAAGCGCGACGAACGCGTTGGCGTGGTCGCCGTGGATCCCACCAGTCCCTACTCCGGCGGCGCGATTCTGGGCGATCGCATACGCATGCAGGGACACGCGGGCGATAGCGGTGTTTTTATCCGCTCGATGGCCACGCGCGGATTTTTGGGCGGGCTGGCGCGCGCGACCGCGGAGGTGGCGCTGCTGCTGGATGCGGCGGGCAAGCGCCAGGTGCTGATCGAAACCGTGGGCGTCGGGCAGGACGAAATTGACATCGTGCGGCTGGCGGATTGCGTGGTGGTGGTGCTGGTGCCCGGCCTGGGTGACGACATCCAGAACATGAAGGCCGGGCTGATGGAGATTGGCGACATTTTCGTGCTGAACAAGGCGGACCGCGAGGGCGCGGACCGTTTGGAGGAACAGCTTCGCGCCATGCTTTCCCTGGTGATGCCGCGCGATGGCTGGCATCCGGCGGTCTTGCGCACGGTGGCGACGGAGAATCGCGGGATTACCGAGCTTGCCGAGACGATTGGGAAGTTCCGCAAACATTTCGAGGCCAGCGGCGAGCGGCAGAAGAAGCACGTGGAGCACTGGAAGAATCGGCTGGTGGAGATGGTGGAGTCGCGGTTGCTGGAGAGAGTGTTGGGAGGGAAAGAGGGAGAGGCGAGGTTGCGCGAATTGGCGACGGAGGTGGCGGAGCGGAGGAAGGATCCGTTTACGGCGGTGAGCGAGATTTTGAAAAGCGAAAGCCGAAAATAAAAAAGCGAAAAGCGGACCGCCGCGGAAGGCGGGCCGATGGCCTTGAAACTTGAGGTCAAGCCGCGATCCCTCCACTCCGCGAACCGGCATGCAGAAACCGCATGCAAGAAGAAACCGGTTCGCTCCGGTCGGGATGACAGGATTGTGTGACGCGCCGAAAGATGGCGCGAAGGAAAAAGTCGGGTCCCGCTCCGGTCGGGATGACAGGATTTTGTGACGCGCCGAAAGATGGTGGGAAGGAGAGAGTCGGGTCCCGCTCTGCGGGATCGGAATGACACCTCAGCGGCTGAAGCCGGGTTGAAGAGGCGAGCGTTGCGGCATGGCTGAAGCCATGCCCTGACGAAGAACGTGGGGCTTTACGGGGGGCTGAAGCCCCGGCCTCCTAAAGAGGGAGAGCTGAAAGGCAAAAATTGAAAAACGAAAAACGAAAAGCGAAAGGCGCCGGAAAGAGAAGAGGTTGGGAGGCGTTAGAACGTAAGAGCCCACCCTTATAAAGCAAGGGTGGGGCACCCTCAAGCACTGTGGAATGTGCCGCAGCAACGGGGATTTGGAACTTCAGGGGCTAAAGCCCGACTCATTTTGGTGCGATAACGTGGGGGCTGAAGCCCCCACCTCCTAAGGAGATGCATGCATTTTGGGGACGTTGAGGTGAGGTATTTGGACGGCGGCGCCTTCGGGCTGGATGGCGGGGCGATGTTTGGGGTGGTGCCAAAACCGCTTTGGGAGAAGAAATCGCCGCCGGACGAGAAGAACCGCATACGCATGCGCGCGAATGCGCTGCTGGTGCGCGCGGCGGGAAAAACGATTGTGGTCGAGACGGGCAACGGCACGAAATGGGATGCCAAGCAGCGCGCGATTTACGCTGTGGAAGAGGGCGACCCACTGATCGTGGCGCTGGGGAAGGCGGGAGTGCAGCCCGATGAGGTGGACATCGTCATCAACACGCACCTGCATTTTGATCATGCCGGCGGGAACACGCACACCAGCGGGAACCGCGCGGTGCCGACTTTTCGCCGGGCGCGCTACATGGCGCAACGCGCGGAATTCGAGCACGCGAAGAATCCTACCGACCGCGACCGCGCCAGTTATTTCCCCGAGAATTTTCTGCCGATCGCCGAGGCCGGGCAGTGGGAGTTGATTGAGGGGGACGGCGAGATTCTGCCGGGCATTTCCGTGGAACGCATTCCGGGCCATAACGCCGACATGCAGGCCGTGAAAATCGTGGGCGGGGGCAAAAAACTCGCGTTTCTTGCAGATTTGCTGCCGACGCGTCACCATATCCCCTTGCCTTGGATCATGGCGTACGATCTGTATCCGCTGCAGACGCTGGAGACCAAGCGCAAATGGTTGCCGCGGCTCGTGGGCGAAGGTTGGATCACCGTTTTCGGACATGACCCGGATTTTGCGGCGGCCACTTTGCACGAGCACCACGGCAAAATTGAAATCGAGCCGGTGGACCTGAACCGGTAACCCCAGGAGAAAAACGCATGGCACGCGAGAAAAAAGCGAAAGGGAAGAGTGCGCGGGGCAGCGCGAAAGGCCCGGTGGCGGAGATTGGCGTGATTGGCGGCAGCGGGCTGTACGCGATGAACGGTCTTACCGAACCGCGCGAGATTCGCGTGAAAACCCCGTTTGGCGAGCCCTCGGACGCGTTTGTTGTTGGCACGCTGGAGGGGAAACGCGTGGCCTTTCTGGCGCGGCACGGGCGCGGGCATCGTCTGCTGCCCAGCGAGGTGAATTTTCGCGCTAACATTTACGCGATGAAGCTGCTGGGCGTGGAGCGCGTCCTCTCCGTCAGCGCCGTGGGATCGCTGAAGGAAGAGTTGCGCCCCGGCGAGTTTCTGGTGCCCGACCAGTTTTTCGACAGCACCAAGGGCCGCGTCTCCACGTTCTTCGGAAACGGGCTGGTGGCGCATGTCACGTTTGACAAGCCCACCTGCGCGCAACTGTCCTTGGTGCTCGCGGATGCGTGCGTTTCTTCCGGCGTGGCGGTTCATCGCAGGGGAACGTACATCTGCATGGAAGGGCCGCAATTCTCGACGCTCGCGGAGGCCAACTTCCATCGCGCCATGAAATTCGACGTGATCGGCATGACCAACGTCACCGAAGCGAAACTGGCGCGCGAAGCCGAGCTGTGCTACGCCACTATCGCGATGATCACGGATTACGATTGCTGGCACCCGCAACACGACTCGGTGACGGTGGCGCAGATCGTCGCCACGCTGAGCCAGAACGCCAGCAACGCGCAAAACGTGTTGCGTGAGGCGATCAAGACCATGCCGGCCAGCCGCAGTTGCAAGTGCGGATCGGCGCTGGCGCATGCGATTCTGACGGACCCCAAGGTTATCCCCGCGAAAACCAAGAAAAATCTCGCGGCGATCATCGGTAAATACGTTTCGTAGGAGAAAAACGTGGCGCTACTCGTGGTGGGTTCGGTTGCTTATGATGCGCTGGAAAGTCCCTACGGAAAGGTGGAGCGCACGCTCGGCGGGGCCGCCACGTATTTTGCCGTGGCCGCGCGGTTTTTCACGCCGGTAAGCCTGGTAGCCATTGTCGGCGACGATTTCAGCGCGAAAGATGAAGCCGTTTTCCGCAGCCGCGGGATTGACATCGAGGGCCTGGAGCGCGCTCCGGGCAAATGCTTTTTCTGGGCGGGACGCTACTCAGAAAACCTGAATGAGCGCGTGACGCTGGCGACGGAGCTCAACGTTTTCGCGGAGTTCAAACCGCGCTTGCCGGAGGAATACCGTTCGTCGAAATATGTGTTTTTGGCGAACATCGCGCCGGACCTGCAGCGCGACGTGCTGCACCAGGTGAAGGGCAAGCCGAAGCTCGCCGCCATGGACACCATGAATTATTGGATCGAGCGCACCAACGCGGAATTGCGAGAGACGCTGAGGCACGTGGACATTTTGATGATCAACGATTCGGAGACGCGGCAGCTTTCCAATGAGCACAACCTGCTGCGCGCCGCCAGGAAGATTTTCAAGATGGGGCCTGCCACGCTGGTGGTGAAGCGCGGCGAGTACGGCGCCATGCTCGTGGACAAACACGGGGTCTTCTGTGTACCGGCGTTTCCGCTGGAGGAACCGCACGATCCCACGGGCGCCGGCGACAGTTTTGCCGGCGGCTTCATGGGTTATCTGGCGGGCAGCGGCGGGAGCAACGACGCGGCGCTGCGGCGCGCCATGGTGTACGGCTCGGTGATGGGCAGCTTTGCCGTGGAGAAATTCGGCCTGGAGCGGCTGCTACACCTGAAAAAGAGCGAGATACACGCCAGAGCACGGCACTTCTTGAAATTGACGCAATTCAAACTGTAAAGAGTAGAATCAGCTAGCAGGTTGCTGAAAGAAACTGTGAGACTGACTTTGTGAGCGAAGCAGGAAATCCCTCTTCAGTCGAAAAACAAATAGAGAGATTCCTCCACTCCGCGGCCCGACGCGCCAAAAGACGGCGCGTTAGAGAAGATCGGGCCGCTCCGGTCGGAATGACACGTCCGAGATTCCTTAGTAGCCGATAAGAGACGGAGGGGGCCGTTTGGGGATGCTCTCCTTTCACGAAATATTCCTACGGATGCTGTTTGCCGCCGTGCTGGGCACGGCCATTGGCGTGGAGCGCGATTTGCGGCGGCGCCCCGCGGGAATCCGCACGAGCGCGTTTGTCTGCCTGGCCACGGCGCTTTTCACGATACTTTCCAATGAACTGGCGCGTATGTGGGGTGACACGGGCACGACGCGCATCGCTTCCAACATTGTGCAGGGCATCGGCTTCCTGGGCGCAGGCGCCATCCTGAAGGACAGCATGGGACTCGTCGGGATGACCACCGCCGCGACGATTTTTGTCGAAGCAGCGATTGGCATGGCGGCGGGCGGAGGGATGTATAAAGTCGCCGGTGCCGCCACGGGGATCGTGTTGTTTGGGCTGGTGGTTCTGAGCTGGGCCGCGGAAAAGATGCACCTGAAGAGCCACATGGTGATGTTCCGGTTCACCACGAGCCACGCCGAGAATGTGGCGACCGAAATTCAGCAACTGATGGCCGGGCTCAAGATTGTCATGAACCACTTTCGTGTTTCGATTGATGGCACGAACTCCGTTGTGGAATTTGAAGCCGAGGTGAACGGGCGCCAGCAGGAACGCATTGTCCAGCAACTCAACCGGCGAGGTGTGCTGACCGAGGTTATCTCTGTCGAGGGCCGGTACGAATGAAACGCCGCTCGGTTATGCTGCAAAAGCCAAAGGCCCTGCGCAAGGGCGCCCGAATAGCCGTCGTTTCGCCATCTTCTCCCGCCGAGCCTGTCGCTGTTGACGCGGGCATGGCGGAACTTCGGCGACTTGGCTTTCAGGTCGAAGAGTTGCCGCCGCTGCCGCCGCAAGGTTATTTCGCCGGGCGGCACGAGGAACTCGTCCGGCAATTTCGCAAGGCATTTCACGACAAAAGCGTTGACGGCGTGATTGCCACGCGCGGGGGGTACGGCGCGAACTACCTGATTGATTTCAGATTGGGCACGTCTCTATTCGGCCCGAAGTGCCTTATCGGCTTCAGCGACCTGAACGTGATTCAACTGCTGCTTTACGCGGTGCGCAGTTGGGCCGGCTTTTACGGACCGATGGTTGCCGCGGGATTGAATCACTGGGCCAATCAGCCTTCCGGCTACGACGAGGTCTCTTTTCTGCAAGCCGTCCGCGAAACAAAATCCAAATGGAGTATTCCGCTGCGCGGCGAAAGTATGTGCTCGGGAAGCGCTACGGGGCGCATTGTCGGGGGCTGCTTGACGATGCTGCAAACGACCCTGGGAACAGGCTGGGATCCCGACACGCAGGGAGCGATTCTCGTTCTGGAAGATCGCGGCATGAAGCCGTATCAAGTGGACCGCGCGCTGCGGCATTTGTGGCAAGCGGGCAAATTGCAAGACGTGCATGGCGTTGTGCTGGGCGAATTCCCGGATAGCGAACCCGCCACGGCGGGCAGCCCCACGATTTCCGAAATTTGCGAGCGAATTCTGGGGCCGCTCGGTGTTCCCATCGTGTACGGCGCGCCCATCGGCCATACCAAGGGACCTATGCTCACGATTCCGCTGGGCGTGCGCGCAAAATTGCATGCCAAGGGGGAAGGCACGCTGGAGATTTTGGAACCGGCAGTGGTGGAATAAACTGGGGATTCGTACTTGGCCAAAGTAAAACACATACACATGATCGGGATTGGTGGTTCGGCCATGGCGCCGCTCGCCGGAATGCTGCGCGAACGCGGCAATCGCGTGACCGGGTCAGATGCAGGCGTTTATCCGCCGGCCTCGACGCTGCTCGAATCGCTGGGGATTCCGTTCTCGGCCAAGTTTGATGCGGCGAATCTTACGCCTGCGCCCGACCTGGTGGTGGTGGGCAACGCAATCTCTCGCGGCAACGTGGAAGTCGAGGAGATGCTGGACCGCAAGTCGAAATACCACTCCTTGCCGGAAATTCTTGAAGAGGAATTCCTGCCAGGAAAGCACTCCATTGTTGTGAGTGGCACACACGGAAAAACCACGACCACGGCCATGCTCGCCTGGATTTTTCAGGTGGCAGGGAAGAAGCCCAATTTTCTGGTGGGCGGCATCGCCGAAAATTTCGGCAAAAGCTACGGCCTTGGCAGCGGCGAGGAGTTCATTCTGGAAGGCGACGAGTATGATTCCGCATATTGGGACAAAGCCGCGAAATTTTTCCATTACCATCCCGACGACCTGATCATCACTTCGCTGGAATACGACCACGCCGATATTTACGCCCATTTCGACGCTTACCAGTTGGCGTTTCGCCGGCTGGTGAATCTGGTGCCACGGCGCGGGCGCATCGTCGTTTGGGGCGATGCGGATGCCGGCGAAGCGCTGCGCCACGCCACGGAAAAAGCGTTTTGCCCAGTGATTACGTATGGCCTGGTGAGCGGCAACGATTGGAGGGCCGCGGACGTGCAGCCCGACGGCGAGGGCATGAAGTTCCGTGTCCAATACAAGGGCGAGGCTTATGGCGAATTTAGGCTGGCCGCCACCGGCCACCACAATGTTTTGAATGCGCTGGCGGCGCTCGTGGTCGCGCAGGGGCGCGGAATCGGGCGCGATGCGGTTAAGCAGGCGCTCGAAACCTTTCGCAGCGTGCGGCGCCGCATGGACGTGAAAGGCGAGGTGGACGGCATCGTGGTGGTGGACGATTTTGCGCATCACCCGACCGCGGTACGCGCCACCATCGAGGCCGCGCGGCTGCGCTGGCCGGGCCGCCGTTTGTGGGCGATTCTGGAGCCGCGATCGAATTCCATGCGACGCCGCGTTTTTCAAGATGTGCTGCCACCTGCGCTGGCGCTGGGCGATTGCGTCCTGTTGGGCGGCGTGCATCGCGCCGGACAACTTAGCGAGGAGCAGCGGCTGGACACGGAAACGGTGGCTGGCGCCGTTCGCAAGCTCGGGAAAGACGCGCGCGTTTTGCCGGGAGCGGACGCCATTGCCGATCTTCTCGCCGCCGAAGCGCGCTCCGGAGATTTGCTGCTGGTGATGTCCAATGGTAGCTTTGATGGCTTGTGCGAGAAACTGCTGAAGAAATTGGCGGCAAGACAAATTCAGACCGGGGCTCCAGTAAGCACATGTTAAGCGCGCGAAGGTTGCCGTATGCAGCCGCGGCGGCAATGCTCTGCCTGTTGCTGGTTTCTCCTCCGGCATCACGGGCGGAAATCCGCTACACCGTTTCCCTCGCTCATCCGGAACAGCACCTCTTTCACGTTTCGGTCGAGATTCCCGATGTGAAGGACGATCTGAAGCTGCAAATGGCCGCCTGGAACGCGCTTTACCAAATTCGCGATTTCAGCAGCCACGTGCAGCGCGTACAGGCCCATGTGGACGGCCGAAGCGTGCCCATCGAAAAACTCGACAAGCTGACCTGGCACGTCAAGGGCAGCGGCACGGTCACCGTGCGCTACGACACGTTTTGGGATGATCCCGGCCCGTTCAACTCGCAACTGAACGAGGAGCACGCTTTCATCAATCCGGCGATGATTTTGCTGTACGTACCCGAACGGCGCGCGGAAAAGAGCGTGATCACGCTCAGCGATGTGCCGGGCCAGTGGCGCGTGGCAGCGGAAACACTGAGCGGCGGCGTCTTCGAGAGCCGCACTTTCCTGCTCGAGGCGGCGAGCTACGATGCGCTCGCTGATGCGCCAGTGGAAGCCTCGAAATTCGAAGAGTTCACGCTGACCGGCGTCACACCTTCGGTTCGCGTAGTGATTCATGGCGACGGCTGGAAAAAGCCCGATATTGAACAGGCCCTCCGGAAAATCGTCACTTACGAAGTCAAGATGATGGACGGCGCTCCTTACGACCACTACACCTTCATTTTTCACCTGGGCAAAGCAACCAATGGCGCCGGCGGAGGCATGGAGCACGCCAACTGCACGGCGATCTACGCATCGTCCGCGGCGTACCTGCAAAACGTCTCCGCGCACGAATTTTTCCACGCGTGGAACGTCAAGCGCATCCGCCCCGCCTCGCTGGAGCCGGTTGACTACACGCACGAGATGTACACGCGCGCGCTGTGGTTCGCCGAGGGCGTCACGGACACCTATGCTTCCTATGCGCTGGTGCGCACGGGGCTGTGGAGTAAGCAGGAGTTTTACCAGGACTTGAGCGGCCAGATCAGTGAAATCGAAAGCCGCCCCGCCGAGCAGTGGCAAAGCGCGGAGCAATCCAGCCTGGATGCCTGGCTGGAGAAGTACGCGCTGTACAACCAGCCGCAGCGCAGCGTTTCGTATTACACCAAGGGCCAGGTGCTCGGGGTTCTGCTGGACATCCTGATTCGCGAGCGCACGGACAACCAGAAGAGCCTAGACGATGTGCTGCGCACCATGAACCGGGAGTTCGCCAAGGAAGGGAAGTTCTATCGCGACAGTCTGGACATACGGCTGAGCGCGGAGAAAGTGAGCGGCGCTTCCCTTGAGGATTTCTTTGCCAAATACGTGAGCGGGGCCGAGCCGCTGCCGTACACAGAGGTGCTGGCGCGTGCCGGCCTGGAAGTGCACCAACTGGAAATGAGTCACGCGGTAATGGGCTTCACCTTGGAACGCGACCCCAGCGGCCCGTGGACTGTTCGGGCGGTGGATGCGGACGGCCCCGCGGCAAAGAGCGGGCTCCTTGTGGGCGACGAGATTGTGCGTTGGAACAATGGCGAGCCTCCGCGCAGGCCGGAACGCTGGCTCAGGCAGCAAAAACCGGGCGACACGCTGCACCTGCGGGTACGCCGCGACGAAAAGGAACAGAACATCGAGATTCGGCTCGGCGAACAGCGCGAAACGTTTTACCAGGTTGCGGAAAGCGCGAATGCCGGCGAGCGCGCACGGCGCATTCGCGAGGGGATGCTGCGCGGCAGCACCGATCCGGTCACTGCCAGGAACCGCTGAAGGAGCACTTGACCCGGGGCCGATGATTGGAGAGAGTTTTCCCTGAAACATGCTGCGTGGGGCTTTCATCTGCGTTTCTGTGACGCTGTACATCCTGGTGGTGGGGCCGCCGCTGCTCATCTACACGTTCATTACCCGCCATGTTGATCCGCTGTATTGGGCGGGCATAAACGGCGTGATGTTTTTCGTGCGTTGCGTGGGCGTGCGGGTTCACGTGAAGGGACTGGAGCGTATTCCGCCCGGCACGTGCATTTTCGCAGCGAATCACACGAGTTCCGCGGACGCGCCCGCGGTGGTGTGGTCCATCCCGCGGCGCATCGCCATTCTGCTGAAGCGCTCGCTCTTCAAATACCCGATTGTGGGCCAGGCATTTCATTTGGCGCAGTTCATTCCCGTGGACCGGTTTAACCGCGATTCCGCCATCGCGAGCATGGAAAAAGCCACGGAGGCGATTCGCGCGGGCCAGTCGTTCCTGATCTACCCCGAAGGGACACGCAGCAGCGACGGACGCTTGCAGGAATTCAAGAAGGGAACTGCGGTGATGGCCATCAAGGCGGGTGTGCCGCTCGTGCCCATTGCGTGCTCCGGGGCACATCGCGTGATGGAGAAGCGCAAGCTGAACATCAAACCCGGCGAAATCACGGTGGAGTTTCTGGCGGCGATTGACACGTCGCAATACACGTTTGAAGAGCGCGAAGCGCTGACGAAGCGCCTGCACGATGAGATTGCGGCGGCCCTGCCGCCCGATCAGCGGCCGTTGGGATTTCCGGGGGCCGCGTAGGACCGTGCGGACTGGGGCGTGGTGCCGGGATTTTGGTTTGGCTGCTGGGATTGCGGTTGTAAAAGCGGCGCCAAGGCGCCGCACTCCAAAATGGCCGCCAAGGCAAGATCGGGTGCGTCACTTCCTGCGCGACTCTAACTCGGTTTCCAACTGCTGGACGCGGCGCTGCAATTCCGGCAAACGATTCAGCGCCGCCATCATCTTCAGCCACTGGCGGTTCTCCACCGCCGGATAGCCGGAATAGAGCGAGCGCGGCGGCACATCGTTGGGCACACCGCTTTGCGCTGTGATCACCGCGCCATCGCCCACGGTCAGATGGCCCGCTGTGCCGACCTGGCCTGCCAGAATGCAGTTGTCGCCAACGTGCGTCGAGCCCGCCAGGCCGACCTGGCCGCAGAGCATGGTATTCACACCCACTTGCGAGGCGTGGCCTACCAGCACGAGGTCATCGATCTTTGTGCCGCGGCCGATGCGCGTTTCGCCGACGGTGGCGCGGTCAATGCAGGCATTGGCTTGCACCTCGACGTCGTCCTCCAGAACTGCAGGCCCCGACTGCGCCATCTTGTGCCAGGTGCCGTCGGCGCGCTTGGCAAAACCCAAGCCGTCGCCGCCGATGACCGCGCCGTTCTGCAGGATTACGCGCTCGCCGATGCGGCAATGTTCGCGCACAACTGCGTGGGCGTGCGCGAAGAAATGCGCGCCGATTTTGGCGCCCCGGTAGATGGTCACAAAGCTATGCAACACGGCGTTCGCGCCGATCTCCACGTCCTCGTCCACAAAACAGTAGGGGCCAATATGTGCGCCGGCGCCAATTCGCGCCGAAGCGGCGATCACCGCGGTTGGATGCACGCCCGGAGGATACGCTGGCGGTTGATAGAACAGCTCAATGGCGTGCGCAAACGTGAGATAGGGATTGGCCGTGCGTAAAGCCGCCAGGGGCGCGAGGCCGGTGGCGCGTTCGAGAGCCACTCCGTCTTCAAGAAACACGGCCGAGGCCTGCGTCGTCTTGAGTTGCGGCGAATAGCGGCGGTTCGCCAGAAATGTCGCTTCTCCGGACCGCGCATGATCAATGCCTGCGACGCCGGTGATTTCGACCGACGGATTGCCTTCCAATCGGCAGCCTAGTTTTTGAGCCAGTTCCTGGAGTTTCATGGACGCTTCGCCTCCGCAAAGAGTGAGTCTCGCACAGCGCGAAGAGGGAAGTACAGGAGGAGGATTTGTTGGCAGCGGGTCCGGTTTCGATTGCAGAGCGCCTGAGAGAAGCGACGGAAAGCTGGTAGAATTCCAGCACTGTGCGATTCCCGGTAATCCCTGCCGGGATACTTTGGAGGATTCATGCTTCGACTGCGCCGCCTGATTCCTGCTGCGATGCTTGCCGCCATCTTTTTCTTTGCCGCCTGTTCGCTCGCTGCCGCACCTGCTGCGCTGCACTACCAATTGCGATTCGAGCGCCCCAACACGCATCTGATGGACGTCACCGTGCACGCCGACGCGCTGAGCGGAGCCAGCGCCGATTTCGCCATGCCCAACTGGGCGCCCGGCGCGTACGGCATCGAAAACTATGCTGCCAACGTGCAACGGTTTCACGTCCACAGCGCGGACGGCAGGGAACTCACCTGGCGCAAGACCGATAGCCAGACCTGGCGCATTGTCCTGGGCGGCACCACCGCCGTTACCATCGATTACCAGGTCTACGCCAACAATTTGCAAAACAACGTCGGCCAGTATGACGACAGCCACGCCTTCATCGCCGGCCCCGCCACCTGGATGTATCTCGTCGGTGGCAAAGAGCGCCCCATCGAGCTTTCCATTGACGTTCCTTCCGGCTGGAAAGTGGCGACTGGGATGGAGCACACTTCCGAGCACACGTTTCGCGCCGAAAATTATGACTGGTTCGCCGATGCCCCTTTGGAAATCTCCGACTTCGCGGAAAAGGATTTCGTGGTCCTCGGCAGCACGTATCACGTGATCGTCCACGACGTCATGGGTGGCAGGGACTCTTCGCAATTCACCGCCGACCTGCAGAAAGTCGTCGGCGCGATTGTCCCCATCTTTCAGCCTGTGGCTGGAAGCGGGGCGCAGGCTGCGCCATTTAAGGACTACTATTTCCTGTTCCACGTCTGGCCTAAGGCAGGCGGCGGGCTCGAGCACCTGAATTCCACGCAGATCAATTTTTCAAAAGACTGGGACAACACGGAGCCGGTTCCCGCGCGCGGGACGCAGTACACCAGCAAGCTTTACGTTTCCGCGCACGAATTTTTTCACGCCTGGAACGTCAAGCGCCTTCGGCCGCGCCCGCTGGGCCCCTTCGACTATTCGCAGATGGTGCACACGCCTTCGCTGTGGATTTCCGAGGGACTCACGAGCTACTACGGTTGGCTGGCACTCGCTCACGCCGGCCTGATCACTCCGCAGCAATACCTGGACAACATCGCGCGGCTCATCACGGAATTCGAGAAGCTGCCCGGGCGAAGCGAGCGCAGCATTGAGGACACCAGTTGGGACACGTGGTTTTTTGGTCTCAGAACTATCGGCCAGGACACCAATCTTGCCAACACCTCGTATTCGTACTACAACGGCGGGCAGATCATGGGCCACATTCTGGACTTCGCGATCCGCGAGGACACCAACAACCAGAAATCGCTGGATGACTGGATGCGGCTGCTATATTCGCGCTATGCGCTTCCCAAGCCCGGCTTCGAGCCTGACGACGCCGTGCATGCCGCATCGGAAATTGCCGGTCAGGACGTGAGCGACATCTTTCGCCGCTATATCAGCGGCAAGGAGCCCATTCCGTACGAATCGTACTTTGCGTACGCGGGCGTAGCAGTTGAGAAGAAACGCGACGCCACGAACTCCTGGTCGGGTCTCACGCTTGCGAAGCAGGACAATGGCACCACTACGATCAAGAACATCACTCCCGGCAGCCCGGCTGAGTTCGCGGGGCTCGATAAAGATGACATCATCCTCGCCCTCGATGGCCGCGCCGTCTCCTCCACCGACGATGTCGAGGCTCTTATCGCCGCGTATAAGCCCGGTGTCACCGTGCGTGTGCTTGTCCAGCGGCTGGGCCAAATGCGCGAATTTTCGCTGGCACTCGCGGCCAACCCCTACTACACCTACACGCTCAAGCCGATGGAACATCCCACCGCGCTGCAGCAGGCTATTTACAATAACTGGCTTGGGATCAAATAAACGCGGCGACTCCGGAAACTATGTTTCCCGGACAGCGCAAGAGGGAAGTGCAGAAGCAGAATTTGTTGCCGCCGGATCAGTTTCCGGTTGCCGACCACACGCCCAGTCACGAGCCGATTCTGGCATCGTGAGTGATAAGGCGATTTATCGCCAATCATGCGGGCAAAACTTCGGGCAGGTCACGTCCCGTCGGCAGTCCGGTGGGCGTGTTCCCCCCTCCAGCAGGCGAGCCTGCTAAGAGCTGACCGGGGCAGGTCTCACAATTTGACTTGCGCTGATCCTGGGCGCCGCTTTGGGAATTCGCAGAATCATCATCCCTGCGATGAGCACCGCCGCCATCACAAACCTCAGTCCCAAAGAGAATGACGCTCCGGTGCGGGTGTATACGTAGCCGAAGATGTAAGGACCGGCAAATCCCGCTATGCTGCCGAC
>Ga0074045_10000628_pt1 | contig 34383 bp, 25 predicted proteins | sample BogForMeECP23OM2_FD_94442 | JGI IMG/M metagenome (GOLD analysis project Ga0074045, IMG submission 94442) | Bog forest soil microbial communities from Calvert Island, British Columbia, Canada - Bog Forest MetaG ECP23OM2 | ecosystem: Environmental > Terrestrial > Soil > Wetlands ...
CTGGCCCCTGATAGATCAGGCCGGCGTAAAGCTCGACCAGACTCGCGCCGGCCCGGATATGAGCGTACGCGTCCTCGGCGCTCGCGACCCCGCCGACCCCGATGAGCGCGAGCCGACCGCCGCTGCGACGATGGACCTGCTTGATAACTGCCCGCGCCAGGTCCCCGAGCGGCGCGCCGCTCAGGCCGCCCTGCAGCGCCGACTCGACGCCGACCGCCGCCCGTTGCAAGGTCGTGTTGGTCGCGACGATCCCGTCGAGTCCGAGCGCTATCGCCGCGTCGCAGATGTCATCGATCATCGGTGGGAGCAAGTCGGGCGCGATCTTGAGCAGGATCGGCGGCAGCCGCGCGGTCCCTTCGAGAGACTCAGGGCAAGCTGTCGCGGTGCGTATCGCGTCGATAATCGTGCGAATCCGCTCCGGCGCCTGAAAATCCCGCAATCCCGGGGTGTTGGGGGAAGATACGTTGACCACGATGAAATCCGCCAGCGGCGCGGCCACTCGGGTCAATGCTGCATAGTCTTGCGCAACCTGCTCGGCCGGGGTTTCCTTGTTGGGTCCCAGGTTGAGCGCGAGCCTGAGCCGCAGATTCCGGGCGCGCGCCCGGGCGATCCTTGGCGCGACGCTGGCGATACCGTCACTCGGAAAGCCGAGCCGGTTGATCAGCGCCCGCTTGGCCGGGATCCGCCACATCCGGGGGCGTGGATTCCCCGGCTGGGGACGCGGCGTGACCGTGCCAATCTCGGCAAAGCCGAAGCCGAGCGCGTTCCAGGCCGCGATTGCGCGCGCGTCCTTATCCATCCCGGCGGCAAGTCCGAGCGGATTCGTGAAGGTCAGACCGCAGACCTCGGTGGCCAGTTCCGGAGGGTCCGCGGCGGGCGTCAGCGCCGGAACGCGGGCGAGCGCGGCCAGCGTCAAGCGATGGGCCAATTCGGCGTCGAGCCGAAAAAGCAGGGGCCGCAAGAGCCCTCGATAGCCAGCCCCCCAAATCCTCTCCATCGGTCAGGGAATGTGGCAGTCCGCCACTGTCGCGCGCAACCGTTCGCCGACCTGCCCGGCGGAGGGCCATCCACAGTCGCCTGTTGAGACTCGCGCCTTGGGGCTCTGACGACGAGGCGCGCGATCAACTAAAATCATATCTATGAGTGGCGCGACGACGACGAAGGTTGCGCTAAGGTCTAAGGAACACGGTCAATGCATGGCAAGGTAAAGATCCTGTCCGAACATCGTGAAATTGTTCGTAGAACAGCCCGTCAACAAGGACGGACTGTCAATCAGGAACGGGAGCGGTTTATACGAGACCAAGCACGAAAATTGCTGATTATGGCGTGGCAGGCGGAAAGCAAGCGTCGAAAAATCGAGGTCAAAGATCTCCTACCGATCGAACCAAGATGGGTCTTAGAGAGATCAAACTTATTTTCAAATTGGACCTTTGAAGAGCCCCTTCAAATAGGTGAGTCTTCAAATTCGGGCCGAGAAATTGCGGGGGTGCTGGACCGAGCCGCAAGAAAGATAGAAGTCGCCTCCAATCTTCCGCCGCATATTCGCCGGTTCACCGCTGCTCACGAGCTAGGCCATCTCATTCTGCACCCCGCGTTGCTCAGCTTTCGTGAATCGCCCTTAACTGATGCCAAGATTCGCAGTCGGCAAACGTCACCGACCGAGCGTGAAGCTAACATCTTTGCCGCTGAACTCGAAATGCCAACGCGCCTCGTCCGAGAATCTTTCGAGCGCAGATTCGGGTCAATTATAGACAGAGCCTCAATTACAGCAAACGAGGCTTTTTATTATACGAATGACAAATTCTCAATGTCTGATTTGCAGAAAAAAGGGACAGTGGATTTGGCAATGATTATTGCGAGGCATCATCTTTCACAACTTTCGATTCACGCGCATTGACGGATGTTTTCGGCGTTTCTGCAATCGCTATGGCGATTCAGTTGGTTGACTTAGAGTTGATTGTCTGAAGGGACGTGCGCGAAGGACGCACCTTCGTAGGAGTAGGGAATTTGAAAGGTGACTCCAAGATGGAAGTCAAGCTTATCGATTATGCTAAATCGCCGCTGGAAAAACTCTACGCGGCTTTCCGCACCTGTTACTCGGCCGACACGCCGATCGAGATCTGGCAGAAGATCGAAGCCGAAAAAATAAGTCACGAGCAGATCCGCGCGTTTATCGGCGAGCGGCTCAAGACCGGACACGCCTCGCCGCTCGAGCAGGTGGTCTTCTGGTTCGCGATCGCCGGCGTCTCGCGATCGTTGTCGCATCAGTTCGTGCGCCATCGGATCGGGATCAGCTTCGAGCAGCAGAGCCAGCGTTACGTCAAGTTCAAACAGGACAAGCTTGCGTACCTGATGCCGGAATCATGGTCGCGCGCCAAGCTCGACGATAAATTCGGTGAGCTGCTGGCGCGCACCTCGGAGCTTTATGCGGAGGCGCTCAAGGCCGGTATCCCGGCGGAAGACGCCCGGTTTATCCTGCCCAACGCGGCACCGACCAATTTTCACGTGATGGTGAATTTCGCCGAGATGCTCCATATCTGCGACCTGCGTCTGTGCGTCCGCGCGCAGTGGGAAATTCGCCGGATGGTCGCGCTGATGCGCGCCGAGATCAAGCGCGTGCTGCCCGAGATCGCCGTCTTCCTCCAGCCGAAGTGCGGCGAGAACCGGATGGGTTACTGCGACGAGTCGCTGGAGGACTGGGCCAAATGCCCGCTCGGGCGTGTCCGGCCGCATAAGGCTGCGCTCTTCGAGATGTACGAAAAGCACGGCAGCCGCAAGGCGCAGGCGTTGAGCGAGGCCGAATTCCGCGCGGTCGAGGAAAAAGAGCTGCTCTGAAGTTGAACGTATTTGGATTTAAATGGGTTTAAGCCGATGCCCTATCAGTATCATTTCGATAGTACGCGCGCCGGAGACTTACAGCTCAGAACCGCAGATTTTCTAATCCTGCAAGAAGCGTATGGTCTTCTTCGAGAGGAACTCGACGGGTGGAATCGGCGTGCGCTCGAAAACGGCGCCGCCAACAGTCCATATGAGCTGGAGGTTGGTGATTTAACCCGCATGATCGAGTGGGGAAACCAACGGCAAGATCAAGCCAGAATAGGTGGCGTGATCGTACAGGGCGCTTCTGTGGGAACTCTTCGCTATGTGAAGGCGGCACTGATGCTGATGATATCGAAGGGCGAAAAGGATCACGCGGAAAAGGAGCGAGCACGTTGGCCAACCGCAGTATTAAGGTCGCTGACTGACCGCATCGATAAGGTTAGGAAATTTGCCGCGGACATCAACTATGAGCCGAACGATGTTCTCTGGGAGCTGATTCCTAAAGAGACGGAAACCCCGGAAGACAGACCGGCAAGAGCTGCGGAGTGGGATGTCTTTATTAGCCATGCGAGCGAAGACAAGGAGGCTTTTGTACGCCCGCTGGCTGAAGGCCTCGCAGCACGCGGGGTGAGAGTCTGGTTTGATGAATTTACGATTACCATCGGGGATAGCCTACGTCAGTCAATCGATCTTGGTTTGGCTCGCTCACGATTCGGCGTCGTAGTGATCAGCCCAAACTTCTTGCGGAAGGGCTGGCCTAAAAAGGAACTGGATGGTTTGGTTGCTCGGGAAATTGACGGGATGAAAGTCATTCTACCCGTGTGGCATGAGATAGGCGTCGATGGCGTGCGGGCTTCTTCGCCAACACTGGCAGATCGTGTCGCTGCTTCTTCCGATAATGGTCTCGATCATGTCATCGAGGAGGTGATACGAGCGATTCGGCGAGATGATAAGCCTCAGGCAGGAATTGGGCATGTAGATACACTAAATGCGTCTGCCGAAGGACCACCAATCGGAAGCGATCCGGAAAGCGCCGTAGCCCAAGCGGCGTCTCTGAAAATTTCTGTTCCTTCTGTTCAAGTCACGCCGCCAAGATGGACGCGTGATGACTACGTGCCGATCGATGATGACCTTGCAGTTGTTTACGAAACGAATGTGCAACGCGGCTTGGTTAAACTTAAATTTCAATCTGATCGTGCGAACAAGAATGAGGATGCATTATTTCTGCTGCTCTATGGCTACAAGCTGTTGCTCGGCGTAGCCGACGTTTCGGTGTCCAATCTCAATGTATCACTCTTTGAATCGGGTTGTAGAAAGGAAGCTAACAGCTTTTACGCGGCAGCCGTTTTCCAAAATCCGCGATTGGACGTAGATAGACTGGCGGAAGCGAGCGTGAACGAAGGGCTCTTGCGAAAGCACAGTTTGTCGAAAGGCGGACTCTATCGGTTGAACGACACGGGCCTTGGCAAAGCGAGAAATATTTTCATCTACATGCTGGATCGCGCGTAGGTGGGTCACGCTCTGACGCAAGGGCGCGGCTTCTCAGTTAGGATAGCGATCCTTATGTTGCGTTTTCTTGCAGTCGATATTCCTCAGACATGACCGACTACTAGCGGTAGTCTCGGATTTGCACCCCGCCATCCACGCACCACTCTTGCGCGGGCGCGATCTCGTTCAAGGCTTGCTGAGCCGTAGCGACAACCTGAAAGGGCCGCATCATTTCGTTGTCCTCGTGTTCGAGCAGATGGCAATGCCATACGTACCGGCCGGTGTAGCCCTCAAAACGCATGATAATCCGGGTGACCACTCCGGCGTTGGCGCGCACCGTATCTTTCCATCCCGCTTCACCCGGTTCCGGCGGAATCGCCGGGCCGGTGTAGCGGAGCGTCCTTGACGTCTTGTACGCGAACACATCGAAACGCCGCCGGTCGAGGATCTGAAAGCGCACCAGATGGAGATGAATCGGATGCGTATCGTCCGTCAAATTGATCAGGCTCCAGATTTCGACGGTGTTGATCACGGGCTTTTCGGTGATCGGCATGCTCCAGCGAGTTCCGTTGAGCAACATCACCATCGCGTTGCCCACCAGATCGTCCTGCTCCATCAGCGTCAGCAACCGGGTTTTCACCGAGTCCGACTCGGCGATTCGCGGAATCGGGCGAAGCTTCGCCGGAAGGGTTGAGGTATCGACGGTTTTGCCGGGCAAAACCTGGAACTGCATCAGGTCGAACGTGTCGCTTTTCAAAGTGATCGATTCGCCGCCATGTCCGGCAAAGTCGACGACCAGGTCAACGCGCTCAGCCGGTGCGAGCATCAGGTTGTTGAGCTCGACCGGGGCGGGCAGCAGACCCCCGTCGCTGCCGATCTGATGGAAGGCCTTGCGATTCGCAAGCGACAGATGGAAGAACCTGCCGTTGGCGCCGTTGAGTAGGCGAAAGCGGTACTTGCGGGGCTCGACTTCCAGGTAGGGGAAAATCTTGCCGTTGACGAGCATCGTGTCGCCGAAGAACTCGGTAATCCAGGGCGCCGCCGGATTGGGTGAAACCGGATAATAGAGCTGGCTGTTCCGGTCGAACATCCGATCATAAATAATCAGTGGAATGTCATATTTGCCGCCGGGCAGGTTGAAACCCGCCTCAACCTGGTCGCGGACGATGAAAGCGCCCAGCAATCCCGCGAATATATTGAGCCGATTGATACCCACCGCGTGGTCGTGATACCAGAGCGTCGTCGCATCCTGGTTATTTGGATAGTACGAGAGCGACGACTGTCCGGGCACTATCCAGTCTTCCGGATAGCCGTCGCTGTCCGGCGGTGTTTTTGCCCCATGCACATGCACGACAGCGCGGACCTCGGGAATGCCGGGTTCCGCGCCATGAAGATTATGGTCGATCGGCAGAAAATGCCGGCTCGGCAGATCATTGACCCATTCGATCAACAACCCTTCGCCACTCCGCGTTTCAATCGTTGGTCCGGGCACACTTGCGTCGTAGCCCCACTGCCGGGTCGGCTTGAGATCGCGATGCAGCTTCGCCGCGAATTGCCTCATCTCAATCCGGTAAAGCGGCACTTTGCGCCCGGGATCGGTTGGGCTGCGACGGTAACCGGTGGCGCGCGCGATAGGCGGGATTGGCAACGGATCGACGAAGCGCGCCAGCGTGTTGGGGTCGAGCGCGGGAGGCGCCTGTACTACCTGCGCGACGCGTTGAGCGCCGAGCGTCACGAGCGTCGCGCCCACCAGCCCGCCCTTGCGCAAAAACTCTCTTCGTGTGAGCGGCAACTAATTGTTTCTCCTCAGGTGCGACCTGAACAGCGATCGCCGGAATCGCGAACGCCGAGATCTAAAACGGAGCTTGGTCAAAACTCAAGACGGCGCAAAGGCGGGGGATGCGTGATCAAGAGGGCCGGGAGGTACGCATAGCGCACCTCCCGGCCCATCAGGCAGACCTTATCAACTTACCCTTTTACTCTTAGTAGAGTTGGCCCGTGGTTGGGTCAAGGAAGAGCGCAGGCAGAAGCTTCTTAGTGTTAAGATTAAGCATGCCTGCAATCGAATTCGACAGGGCGTCGTAGGAGCCCTGGCCGAGGCGCTGGCCCTGCAACCAATTGTCCTCGATGAAGCGGATAATCGAAGTCTGAGTGGTCAACGTATGATCGACGAAATTCGGCTTCGCGTACGGTGAGATCACGAGCATCGGGATCCGCGGCCCCAGGCCACATCGCCCTTGCGCGTGGAGCGTCGCGGGATTGACGCCTGGCAGAGCGTTATCCGTGCCATCACCGCATGCGCCGGTGCCGGTGAGCGCGTCGTCGGCCGTCGTCGATTGGTTCAAGATGGGACCCATCTGGTGGTCGTACCAACCGTCGGAGTCATCCCAATTGATGACCACGGCGGTGTTTTGCCAACCGGGCTGCACTTCCAGAAAATTGATCAGGGTCGCAATAAAGTTTTGCTCATCGATCGGATCGGAGTAGCCGGCGTGGCCCTGTTGATAGCCGGGAGCCTTGATAAAGCTTACCGCGGGAAAGTTGCCTGCGCTGACGGCACTGTAAAAGTCGTTGATGTCGTACTGATGGTTAGCGCCGTCGCTGCTGGTTCCGATCAACGACACGGAACTCGGGCGTGCATGCGTCAGATTGGCCGTCGAAGGGTAATACTGGAACCCCTCGTGATGGGGGATGTAGTCGTCTTTCGTGACTCCCGTGATGGCTGAAGTCGTGGTCCGCTTGCATCCGGTGGTGCCGTTGGAGTTCGTCAGCGTGAGATTGAAGCCGCCTTGAAACCACCCCCAGGTAACTCCCGCGGCGTTCAGCAGGTCGCCGATGTTCTTGCCGCCCATCTGAACGGTTTCACCGCTAGTGGTGGAACAGGTGTCACCCACCGGATCAGGGTCGCCGATAACAGTCAGACCACCGTTGCCGTCAGAGACCGTCGCGCCACCAGCATTGAGGTCTTCGGTGACGCCATTGGTCTGTCCCGAAACAAGGTTTAGCGCACCAACGGTCGAGGGCCCAAACCCGGTGCCGTAAGAGTTGTCGTTCATCGCAAAGTTCTGCGCGTAATTCCACAGCGCGGTCACCGTATTGCCGTCATAGTAGCCCATCGTCAGCGCGGTCGTCGTGACCTGCGACGGCGGAGGGTCAGGCGGCGTTCCGGCGACCCCTACGGAGAGCGGAAAAAGATCCATCACACCGTGATCGAAAGCCATCTGTTCAGGGGTGTAATCGTGATCCTGATCGGCAGTGGCTGCCTGCGAGATATCCAGGCGGAAAGGATTGGAAGCAACACTGTTGGTGCTGGAGTTGTTGTTGGCCACACTGAGATTGGGATTGCTGATCAACAGGGTGCCAATAAGCCCGTTGACGTTCGGCGTGCCGGCCTTCGCTTTGAACTTGGACTCTCCAGAGGGGTTCAGGGCACTCGGATAGGTGCCGAAGTAGTGATCGAACGAAACGTTTTCCTGATAAATGACGACCAGATGTTGGATCGGCATGGCGGCAGCCATCGCTGGCGCCGCGGCTAGTCCAGCGATAGCCAGCGCACCTGTCGCTTGGCCGATCAGCTTTGTGATTCGCATCGTTGTTCCTCTCCCGCAGTGGTAAAAGACGTTATGGGTTGCAGTCGGTCGCAAAGCGACCAGCGCTGGTCACCGTAGCCGATCAATGTGACGGGAAAGTGAAGCGTGATGGTCGCGCAAATAAACTTCTTGTTACGAGAATCCGTCTCACGGTAAGCGGGCACGTGCAGGGGCGTCGGAGGCGGTCAGGATAGCGGCGGAGCACGACCGGAGCCGCCGTTCATGCTCTGATGCACGGCCGCTCCTTCTCGGTTAGGATAGCAATCCTTATGTTGCGTTTTCTTACAGCAGGCGAGTCGCACGGGCCGGAGCTGGTCACCATTATCGAGGGCGCGCCGGCCGGTTTCGATATCGACCTTGCGGCGATCAATCAGGATCTGGCGCGCCGCCAGAAGGGCTACGGCCGTGGCGGCCGGATGGCGATCGAAAAGGACGAAGTCCGCGTGGTCTCCGGGATCCGCTTCGGCCGCACGATGGGCAGCCCGGTCACTTTTATCGTCGCGAATCGCGACTACAAGAACTGGGAAAAGCGGATGTCGGTCGATCCGGCCGATCGCGGCGAGGCCAAGGTCGTGACGCGGCCGCGGCCGGGTCATGCCGACCTGGCCGGCGTGCTCAAGTACAACCTCGAAGATATCCGCGATGTCCTCGAGCGGGCCTCCGCGCGCGAGACGACCGCCCGGGTCGCGGCTGGGTCATTCGGCAAGCAGTTGCTCGCGCCCTTCGGCGTTACGATCCTCGGCTACGTCACGAGTATCGGCGCGACCGAGGCGAGCACGCCGCCGGAGCTCGGAGTCGCGGAGCTCGCGCGCGTCACCGAGGATTCGCCGGTGCGGGTCGCGGATCCGGAGGCCGAGCGCGCAATTATCGCCGAGATCGACGAATGTAAGAAAACCGGTGATACCCTGGGTGGCGTGGTCGAGGTGGTCGCCGCCGGGCTGCCGGTCGGTTTGGGCAGCCACGTGCAATGGGACCGCAAGCTCGACGGCCGGATCGGTCACGCCCTGATGAGCCTGCAGGCGGTTAAGGGCGTCGAGTTCGGGATGGGCTTCGGCGCGGCGCGCGTGCGCGGTTCCGCGCTGCACGACGAGCTTGGCTATGACGCCGCCGCCCGCCGCTTCACCCGCCATTCAAACAACTCCGGCGGCACCGAGGGCGGGATGAGCACCGGCGAACCGCTCCGGGTGCGCGTCGCCTTCAAGCCTCTCTCGACCCTGATGCGTCCCCTGCGCTCGGCCGATATCCGCACCAAGGCCGAAGCGCCCGGCACGATCGAGCGGTCCGACGTCTGCGCTATCCCGGCGGCGGCCGTGATCGCCGAGGCGGCGGTGGCCTTCGTGATCGCGGCGTCATTCCTCGAGAAATTCGGCGGCGACTCGCTGGCCGAGATCAGCCGCAACTACCAGGGCTATCTCGATCAGGTACGCAATTATTGAGAGATCGGGGCCCGACGATGGCGTCCAGCGTGATCCTGACCGGTTTCATGGCGACCGGCAAAAGTGCAGTCGCGCGCGCGCTCGCCCGGCGGCTCGGCTGGCGCCAAATCGATTGCGACGCGGAAATCGCGGCGCGTGCCGGCAAGTCGATTCCGGAAATCTTTCGCACCGCGGGCGAGGCTCATTTCCGTGCGCTCGAACGTGAGGTGATCGACGCGATCGCCAACAATCCGGAGCGCTGCGCCCAATGCGGTCAGCGGCGGCCCGCCGTGATCGCGACCGGCGGCGGCGCGCTCGTTGACCCGCGCAATCATGCGCAGCTCAGTCGCGCTGGCGTGATCGTCTGCCTCACGGCGCGGCCGGAGGTGATCGCGCGCCGGGTCGGCGCGTCGGTCAAGTCGCGCCCGATGCTTACTTGGGGCGGCAAGCCGCTCAACGAGCGGATCGCCGAATTGATGGAAGCGCGGCGCGAGGTCTATGCGCGCGCGGCGCTTACGATTGATACTTCCGATCTGAATATCGATCAGGTGGTGGAGGCGATTGTGGCGACGCTAGCGCGCAATCGGTGTGAAGGATGCCGGCGTTCCGCGTAGAGCTTGGACCAGGTTCGCACGACGTCCACGTCGGACCGGGACTCCTCGCGCGGCTCGGCGCGCTCACGCTCCGCGCCGGGCTGAATCCCGGCCGCGCGGCGCTCGTAACCGATGCGAACGTCGCGCCGCTCTATGCCGCAGCGGTGGACGACGCCCTGCGGGCCGCGGGATTCATCGCGACGGTAATCGAGGTTCCGGCGGGCGAGGCCAGCAAGTCGCTGGACGCGCTCGCGGGCCTTTACGACCGGTTGACCGCGGCTGAACTCGACCGCACGAGTCCCGTCTTTGCGCTGGGGGGCGGCGTAATCGGCGACCTCGCGGGGTTTGCCGCGGCGACGTATCTGCGGGGCTTGCCGCTGATCCAGATTCCGACCACGCTGGTCGCGCAGGTCGATTCGGCGTTGGGCGGCAAGACCGCGGTGAACCATCGCGCGGCCAAGAATCTGATCGGCGCCTTCTACCAACCGCGGCTGATCGTCGCCGATACGGCAACCCTGACAACGTTGCCGGCGCGCGAATTTCGCGAAGGACTGGGCGAAGTGATCAAGTATGGCGCAATCATGGACGCGCCGTTTATCGCCTGGCTCGAAACCGCGATGCCCACGATTCTGGCGCGCGAGGCGGCGCCGCTGGAAGCGATGGTCGAACGCTCGCTGCGTCACAAGGCCTACGTGGTGGCGAATGACGAGCGCGAGGGCGGTTTGCGGAAAATCCTGAACTTCGGCCACACGCTCGGTCATGCGCTCGAGGCTTCGGCCGGCTACGGCAGTTATCTGCATGGCGAGGCGGTGGCGATCGGGATGGTCGCGGCGGCGCGCCTTTCCGCGCGTTACGCCGGGCTCAGCGCCGGCGAAGCGTCACGTCTCGAACGGCTGATCGAAGCCTCTAGGCTGCCGACGCGGATGCCGCCCGGATGGGAAAACGACACCTTCCTCCGGGCGCTCAGACTCGACAAGAAGCGCGCGGGCGACGCGGTCGAGTTCGTGCTGCTCGAACGTCTCGGTCAGGCGCTGACGCGCAAGCTCAGCTTCGACGAGATTGTTTCCCTCGGGTAGACCAGCCGGCGCGCCCTGCTGTGCGCGTCACAGCGAAGTGCTGCGCAGATGCGCGATCAGAAGCTCAGCTATACGCTCGGGAAATTGATCGACGATAAAATGCCCACCACCTTCGATTGGCACAAACCGGTACGGACCGCTGACGAATTGTTCGGTCAACTCCGCGGCGCGGCGGCCCACGGTCGCGTCCGCGGTGCCCCAGATATAGAGCGTGGGCACTGAGACCAGAGGGATCTCCGCGAAAGCGATATTGCTTGCGCGATACCAGTTGATAGCTGCTTCCAACGCACCGGGCTCGCTCAGAGTGTGAAAATACGTGTCGAGGTCTGCGCGCGCGACGCCTTCGCGCTCGAGGCCGGCCCGCAGCAGTTTAAAATCGTCCTGACGAAGTCGCTCGGCCGCATCCGGTTGGCGAAACGCCGCGTGATGCCGCGAACGGCCGGCCTGTTCCGGATCCTCAGCCATGGCGCGCGCAAAGGCGGCTGGATGCGGTCGCGAGAGCGTCGTCAACGTCGCGACCCGGTCTGGATGGGCAACCGCTAGGAGCCATGCAAGCTGCCCGCCCCAGTCGTGGCCGACCAGATGAAACCGGCGTGCCCCGCATCGATCCATCATAGCGATTGCGTCAGCCGTCAGCCGATCGCAGGCGTACGATTCGACACTGGTCGGACGCGCACCCGGCGAATAGCCGCGTTGATCGGGCGCAACGCCCCGAAATCCAGCCGCCGCCAGCGCGTGCAATTGATAACGCCACATGCGGCGCGTCTCTGGAAATCCATGGAGCAGCAGCACCGGCGGACCTGAAGCGGGACCGGCGGTATCGACGGTGAAGTGGAACTCGCCGATGGTCCAGGTTTCAGTTTGCGCTTCCATCACGGTCCTCGGCTAGCGGGAAAAGCTCTACGCCCTGGATTGAGGAAGTCGCGCCCGCGAGATCCGGATTTACCTCGGCGGCGCCGCCGCCAGGCATTGCGCCATCAGCTCGAGCGCGGCCGCCGAGAACTTGATCATATTCGTGTACCGATCGCTGATTCCCGTCTGCAGGGTGATCGCGCGTTCGACCGGTCCCGCGACCGCGATACAGGTGAAGCCCGGCGGATTCCCGTAGCGGGTGCCGGTCGGGCCGGCCGCGCCGATCTCGGAGATCCCCCAGGTGGCGGAGAGCCGATCCCGGGCGCCGCGCGCCAGCAGCAGCGCAAGCTCCTCGGTCACCGACTTGATTCCCGCAAAGGCCGCGTCCGGAAGTCCTAGCAGCTCGCGCCGCGACTCCCGCGTGTAGACCACCGCGCCGCCGGTGAAATAGGCGGAGGCCCCCGGCATCGCGAGCAGCGCCGCCGAGATCAGGCCGCCGGCCGACGACTCGCCGACCGCGACGGTCTGTTTCCGGTCCTTCAGAATAGCGCCGATTTTTTCCGCGGCCGCGATTAGTTCCTGCATCAGCGGGTCCGTCCTCTACGAAATGATGCGGCGACTGTAGCAGGGTGTTGAGCGATGGGAAATCGCGCACCCGCCCGCTTAATCCGCGTGCTCAGGCCTTCCAGCGCGCGAAATCGAAGTTCGGCGGCAATTCCACGAACATCACGTGCGCGGGCCCGTTGATCACCCTGGTCAGGTGACCCTTGCCGGTGAGGTCGTCGGCGACGAAGACCTGCCCGGCCGAGCAGCGCCGTTTTTCCCCGTCGCTGGCGCCGACTTCGAGCTCGCCGGACAGTACCACGACGATCTGGCTCGCCGGCGCATGATGCCAGCTCTGATCGAGGTCCGCCGGGAGCTTGACGAAGCGGATACTCGCCGACGGCCAAGCGTTGGACTGCCGCAGGACAAAACCGAAATTGTCGGGCCGCTCTTGATCAATCGGAATCTCGAGATCCTGGAAACGCGAGCCGCCATCCGCTGTCGCATGAAAACGTGTAATTTTCATCATTATCCTCCGTCTGGTCCAATCGGTGCGCGGGACGGCCCGCACGTCCCCTTCTTACTTCATTAGACCCATAAGGCAACATCTGCATGCAGTCACGCTTTCTTTTTCCCGGATCGTAAGATGCTTAATATCTGATCGAGCGCTTCATCTGCTCCCAATGCTCGTCGCCTTGCCGCCTCATAAAGCGGCCCCAGTAGGTTTTCGGCTTCGAGCTTGTAAACGTCGTAAGACGTAAGTTCCTCGACGATGTCACCGTCCTCGTCGCTCAAGTAGAGGGAGGGTTCGCTCGAAGGTCCTCTAATCATGATCGCGTAGTCCGCGAACGATGTCTGAAATTCGCCTTTCGTGGCGGTCTTTTCCCATCGGACCCCACCAGTCGCGGTGTTTTCGAGGAGGAGTCTTGCGATTTCGATGAGTTTTGGTTCGGCCATTTTGATTATTGCCTCGGTCGCTCGATCTCGTTTTGCACATCGACCACCACTTGCTGCAACTGATCGATCTGCTTCGAAATGACTGAATTGATGCGGTGTACTTCAGGTTCGTCAGCCCCGCCTAAGGCGATCTCCACCTTTCCCTCGATAATCGAAACCTGTTGAATCGCCCCTTGGATCTGCGCCTTGTGAGTTTCGCTTAAGTTCGGCGTTCTTCCCTTAATCAATATCAGTTCCTGTTTGAGCCACGTATAGCGGTCCGGTAGGACCTGCCACGCTTTGAGTCTGTGTAGCCTGCGGATATCTTCAAACGATCTAATCGCCGCGGTTAGGCCCTGAAAAGCGTTCATTTTGAGGAGCTGCTCACGAACGCCTTCCGCCGCCTCCCGAGCCTGCTCCGCCGCTGATTTTGATTTCCGAATCTGCCAGAAGGTGATGATGAACCCGCCGATCGTGAGAAACAGACCGACGACGCTCGCGATGTCACCAAGGTGGTATTCGGCGATCACCTCCATATTCTATTCGCTGACTCTTGGCGCGAAAGTGCCATCAGGAAACCGACGCGCCTTAGACGCGCGGGCAAACTCGCCTGCGGCATAGCGCATACTCCGCGTCTGCGATCTCGCGGTCGATTTGCTCCCAGTCCTCGTGCGCCACGAAGCGCCCGTCCGACCATCGCTCGTCGAGCAGCGATACCTGGCGAGCGCGAGCCAACTCACCAGCACGTCCACGCTTGAGGGGAACGCGCGTCGCGGCCACGACGGACTCGATCGCAGAGCCGGTTAGCAAGCCTGCCTGCATATGCGCTGGATTCTACCGAGCCATTCGAGGCAGAGAAAAGCCCAATTTTTATGGCTCACGCATCCGGTTTGTGGCGGAGGGGGGAGGGAGTCGAACCCTCCGGCGACAGTATTAGCCGCCAGGCCGGTTTTGAAGACCGGTGGGGCCACCGGGCCCCGTCCTCCTCCATCGAGTTGATTTTATCGCAGCACCTCAGTCTTATGTCCTGATAGCGTCATTGCAACGGATCGTGAAAGCGCCGGCGTCGAATCCAGGCGTCCGCCTGAAGTCGTGCATCAGCTTGCCCGGATATCCCGCCGCCCCCTTGCCGCCGTGCGCCAGGCGTCATAGAGCGTCGCGTAGGGAATCGGCCTGCCGCTGCGATGAAAAAGCCATCGAACGAGCCTCCGCAATTCGCGTTCGTCACTTTGCGACCTAGTCGATCTGTTTGCGTACGAGTTCGCCCAATTCCCCAGCCGCCATCTCGCTACGCACTCAGCCAGTCGAGGAAGCCTCCGGTTGGCGCAAGATCGTCGCTTTGCTGCGCAAAACGCGGCATCGCGCGTGGTTCGGGGTGGCTGGATGTTTGCCTTCGCCGCTGCGGCCTACAACCTGTTTACTTGTGGATGAGTGTCAGGTAAGCTGGCATAGCACGAAATCGGCAGTCTGTAGTTATGATTGAGCTGATTGAGTAGATAAGGATTGACTCGGGGAGGAGAGGCTCAAGATGTTTAGATTGGTCTCGTCTAAGCTGCTGCGAACAGGTGCCATAGCAACTCTTGTTATCTTGCTCCTCGATATGGTCGCGCCGGCTTTTGCGCAGAACCTCACGATTGTCGATCCGTGGACGGTCTTCCTGAACGCGCCGTCTGGCACGGAGGCGATCCACGATATGACGGCATTTACTGACCCAGCCGATGGCGACTTGAAGCTGGTAATCGCTTACGGCTGGGAGCAGGGCGCACCGATCCTCTTCTGGGATCCGGTAACCCAACTGCTGACCACGTCCTTTATCGCGCCGCTCGACACTTACACGGGAGGCCCCTATTGGCGTTCGCTGACCACCTTCAATGGCAATCTCTACGCCGGTCTGGGTACGCCGGAGACCACTCCCCCAACCAGCCCGCCCGGTACGGGACAGGTCTGGCAATATGACGGTACTTCGTGGACGCTCGTGCTGAACACCCCGCTGTCCAATACCTACACGCTGGGGGTTTTTAACAATCAGCTCTATGCCGGAATCGGAACGTTCGGCTGCAAATGCGGGCAGCTCTGGGTCTCGCCCGATGGCATCAACTGGACGATGCTCAAGCAGTTCTCCTCTGACTATGTGCGGACACTGGCGGTCTTTCAGAACGAGCTGTATATCGGCCTGCGCAGCCTCGCTGACCTGTGGAAATACGACGGTACGACTTTCACCGATATCGGCGCGCCGCCAAAAATGAGCAGCCAGGTAAAAACGTTGGTGGTCTCCCCAGACGGTTCACTGCTTTATGTCGGCGGTGATCCGGCTTTCGTGTATACCTGGAACGGTTCCAGTTACACCTTGTCGCTCGATGCGACGGCAACCGACTCGGAGATCTATAAGGGCACGGTCTACGACGGCGACGTGTTCTTTCCGACCTCCAAGCTACACCAGCTAGGCAGCGGTCCAGACGGTGGCGGTAATATCTATCAGCTCGACAATGGCACTTGGTATCTCGCTTACTCCGAAACCGATTCGGGGCAGTTGCAAGTCGCTTATCCGTTTAAGGGGTACATCTATGCGGGTGGTGACGGCGCGCAACTGCTTCAGGCGCTGTACGCGTCGCCGACGCCAACAGCAACACCGACGCCAACTCCAACCATCACACTGACGCCGACACCGACGCGGACACCGCGGCCCACCCGCACGCCGACACCGACGCGGACGCCGCGGCCCACCCGTACCCCGACCCCGACACCGACGCGGACGAGGGGGCCCACCCGCACCCCGACCGCAATCGCGACGCCGTAGCTTTCATCGGGAAGGGGAGCACGACGCCGAAGCGGTTCTCAGCCAAACCAAATTGGCTGGTGGAGGGCCGTTACGAGCAGTTAGAATTTGACTTTAGCAGCAGCACGTCGCGCGGAGCGGTTGGTGCGCTCTTGGGAGGAATGTTTGTCGGGGTATTGTTCCCGTGGTTATCCAACCTGACAACGCCAATCCCAATGGTCTGCTGCCGGAGAACCAATTCCGATGTCGTAAGAACTCCTTTTTAAGATCGGGCGGGATTGCCGCCACTTTAAACTCTGACGGCAATCCGGGCATCATGCCCACCAGATGTTCGCGACCGGCTGTGCCTTCCGAAACCCTATCCTGGATGATTTGCGGTGTGAGAGAGAATCTCCGGCGCGCCTTGGGGAAAGAGGAGTACGCGGCCGTGGCTCGGCCGCCAACCGTTCGAGCCTCCAGTCGACGACGGATGGCGTTTCCAGGCTCTTAGCCGCGCGGTGATCGCGCTGGCGTGGCGCGACGAAACTCGGGGACAGCTTCGCGAGTTGCTGCCGAGCTGGTCATTACGACCGGTGGTTGGGATTCGCGGCCGAGCGTAGTGGCAAGGAGCCTCAGGAGTATTTTTAACCTGAATGATTCCGCGTGATCGTCTCCATGTACTGGTAAATTGTCGTGTAGGTGGCCGTCAGCTCGTTCCCATTGTAAACAGGACTCTCGCCATCACAGTAATCTGCGTCGGTCGGATCACCTGTCCGCCATTGTGTCTGATTGCAGCTTTCAGCTACTTGACCACCAGCAGCGTTGAGAGTGTAGCCCACTGCCTGCTGGAGCATCTTAGCGACAATGTCCTGACCGTTTCCGCAAGTCTCGTTATATGGACAGCAATTCCAAATCGCAACATTGGTTTGAGGAAAGGAGTAGACGCTAATGTTGCTCAAGTTCGCGCTTGAATTGGTCCATGAAGTCAAATCACCGGGCGGCCATGCAGAACTGTCGCCGCACGTCGTGGTTCCACACCACTCATTGTAACTTGGCGTAGCGGCAAAAATGCCGCCTGCCACCCCGAAACTATCTACGCCGCCTGGCGGAACATCGCAGGTCGGCGTCGCGTCCTGTCCGTGGCAATTATTCGCTCCGGCCGGGTCGCAACCCATGTTAATTGTAGTCTCGGTAGTACAGGCTTGAAGGAAATTCGCTACTGGAGTCGTCGCGGTGCCCACGAACATATCGACGTAGGACCCGGCATTGTAGAGCAACAATGGCAGAACGCCCGCGCCGCTGCCCTCAGAATGTCCGCGGATGCCAAAAGGCTCACCCGCCGTGCGCCAGGTCGTGTAAGCATATTTTGTCGCTGTATCAAAACGACAGGCCGCGTAGAGCACGTTGTCTGGGTAGATGTTGCTAGGCGACGCAATTAATGGATTGCTTGCTCCCGGAAACCAAATCTGTACGCTCTGGCCCCCATCAATCACAAGCTGGTTAGCGGTGTTGTCGCGGGCAGCTGCAAAATCTGGTCTGCTGATCGGGTCGCCGCTATAGTAAACAAACATCCACTTATGGCCGGTTCCCGCCACCGCGAAATCTACTGTTATGTTGTCTGTATTCGGGCAACTCTCCGTGGCGGAGTAGCAAGTCGCGCCAGTGGCGGTGCCCGAAGGACATTTGTCCAAAGTACTTTGGTCTGAAATTGTTCCATCCGCAAGCGGAAGACCCTTACAAGTCAGCCTATCGCTGTCGGCTGATCCTCGCTGATTGGTCAACGTCAGCGATCCGGTCAATTCGCCAACCGCAGTAGGGGCACAGACGACGACGATACTGCAGGTATATCCTTCGGACTCGACTGTATTTAATGGGCAAGCGGACGAGACTAGCGAGAATCCGGTGCCCGAGATGGCCTGCGCACTAAGTTGCTCGTGGCTATCGAATCTAGCTGTTACAGTAAGTTGCGCACTTGAACCGTCAACTACGCTACCAAACGCAACGGGGCTAGGCGCGAAGCTAACCACCTGCGCGGGCAGAGAGGTGGCTGTTCCCAATACAGCGAACAGCATCGCGGCTAGAATTCTCATCTTTTAGTTAGACTTTGAGAGCGTTCCGTACACGCATGATCAATTTTCCCTTGGGTCGGGCGGGGGACCCCTTGGTATGACAGCGACGCGGCCGGATGATTCAAGGACACATACCAGCAATCCTAACTTTTAGCAAGCGGATATATGAAAATGTAACTGCTACTGAGCTGTTTTAACTTCTGTTGGTTCTCGTTTATCAAAAAATCGCAAAGATAATCTCGCCGGATCGGTTAGCTTGGGGGACTCGCCCGATTAAAAGACGTCACCCCCGGTTCGGCGCATTCCGTCCCGCGCTCACGCCTCACCGCAAGGCCGAGTAGGGGGTGAGTCGGGGCGGTAGGGCGTGAACTTGAGAAGATTCCAAGACGAGTTCAAGCCGCGACGATCGAGCTACCGTGAGTGAAATAGGGCCCTCTTCGGTTCATGCTTGCTAAAGTGACGGCAAACCTGCTAACTTCGGCTCGGCCTGCCGAGAAATCTGGCAATATCCCGACAAAAGACAATATTATTAAGATTAAAAGCAACGTAGCCTATTATTTCGAGGTCTTAGACAAGTGACAACAAAATCAGGACGGATAGGACTTAAGGCTGTTACATCTCTTTTTGCCTCTGCTCTGTTTTTGCTCATCGCGACACAGATCCGCGCCCAAACCTTACCTCAGCTGGACGTCGAAGATGACCCGGCGGGCCAATACGGAACCTATCAGCCGGGCGGGGCTACGAACGAAGCAGATAATGCCTTTTTTCAGAGTTTAGGCACTAATGGGCGTGCGTGTGTGACCTGTCACCAGCCGGCGCAGGGATTTGGCATAAACGTCACCGGCATTCAGGATACCTACAACTCGACTAACCCGCCCGGTCAGGACCCCTTATTCGCGGCCGTCGATGGTGCCGATTGTATCGACCAGCCCACCAGCCACACCATGTTGCTGAACCACGGGCTCATCCGCATCATGCTGCCAATTTCGCCAAAGACTCAGAGCGGAGCGACTCCCCAGTGGACTATCTCGGTCGTCTCGGATCCCACCAACTGTCAACTGTCAAATCCGAACGTGCAGGCGCAATGCGCGACACAGTTTGGCGCCGGATTCCAGTGCATCTCGCTCTATCGGCGCCCGCTGATCAGTACTGATCTGACCTTTGATGACACCATCATGTGGGACGGGCGCGAACCGAGCCCGGCCTTGCCCAGCGGCAGTTTGAGCGCCTCGCTGACTCACCAGGCCATAGATGCCACGTTGGGCCACGCACAAGCGACGTCGACTCCCACCGCCACGCAACTCTCGCAGATTGTCACTTTCGAAAGCGGGCTTTACACCGCTCAGATGACCGATAACAATGCGGGTTCCCTGAACGCCAATGGAGCCACCGAAAACCCCGAAGATTTGCCGTCACTGGATTTCTTCTTTGGCATTAACAACAGCTCCGACAATCCAAATAACCCTCTCCCGCCGTTCGACCCGAATGTGTTCACATTTTTCGGCGCGTGGATTAACCTGACCGGCACCGACCCGGTATCATTGGCCCAGGAATCTATCGCTCGTGGTGAGGATATCTTTAGTAATCGTACCTTCACTGGAAACGGCAATAACGCCGGCTTTACGACTTGTAGCGGTTGTCACAACAATCCCAGTATCGGCAATAACACCAATAACTCTGTAGAGACTCCCAATCCGGGTTTCTTCGTGGAGACGGGCGTTGATTCCACGACGCCCGCTATCAACGCTCTGAACATCAGCTACCTGCCGGTTTTCGCGGTTACCTGTAACTCCACCGGTGTGACCTTTAAGACCACTGATCCGGGCGTGACGCTGATTACGGGCAAATGCGGCCCCCTGGCAGCCTTCACAATCCCGACTCTTCACGCGCTTTCGGCGCACTTGCCCCTTTTTCACAACGGTGCAGCAAACTCCATGGCGGACGTGGTGACCTTCTACAACCATCGATTCCACATGGGATTGAGCGCCCGGGACCAAACAGATCTGGCGAATTTCCTGGGCACTCTGTAGACGAGGATCGAGGCCGGTCTGTCCCCCTGGGCCGATGGCTATAGAAATCAAGAGCAATCGAACTGCGTGCAGTCGCCAGGAGGCGAACCCAAGCTGTGGATAACATGTTCAAACGACGTTCACCGCTGGCCATGAGAGCAAGTCTTGGCTTAGCTGCGTTGCTGGTGCTTCTGCCTCTCTTGGCGTTCGGCGCCGCGTCGACACTGACGATTAGTGGCGGCAGCGCCACGGTTACGAGTTCAAGTTCGACCACGCTGAACTTTCCGGTCGTTCGCTCCGGCGATCCAAGCTTTGACGCTTTTCTTCAGTACCAGACCTTGGACGGCACTGCGGTCGCGGGAACGAACTACACGGCGGCGAGCGGGTCGGTGGTCATTCCTGCGGGCACGAGCAGCGCGACGATTCCGGTGACGATTCTCGGCAGCACGACCAACCAGCCGGATTTAGCCTTTCAGATGTTGTTATTGGGCGGAGGCGGTGGCGTCTTCACGTCCAGCTTCGCGGCACAGCAGGCCTTCCAAGCCGAAAGCGAACCGATCGCGGTGGCTGCGGCGGATCTCAACGGCGACGGCAAACCCGATCTAATCGTGGTGAATTTCGGTGGCGGCACAGTGTCGGTGCTGGTGAATACCACGGCGCCAGGCGCGACGACGCCGACTTTCGCTGCTCAGCAGACCTTTGAAACTGAGGCGATCGGAAGAGGTGCCGCCGGCGGTGTTCCGATTTCCGTAACCGTGGCGGACGTCAATGGCGACGGCAAACCGGACCTCATCGTCGCCAACAAGGACGACAACGATGTGTCGGTGCTGATCAACACCACCACGCCAGGGTCGTCAACGATCACCTTTACCCCGTTCCAGACGTTCGCCACGGGCAGCAGCCCGAGCTCGGTGACCGCGGCAGACGTGAATGGCGACGGCAAGCCCGACCTCATTGTTGCGAATAACCTTGACAATACAGTGTCCGTGCTGCTCAACACGACGACGCCGGGGTCGACAACGGCCAGCTTCGCCGCCCAGCAGACCTTCGCCACCGGCAACGAGCCAGTTGCAGTGACGGCGGCGGACGTGAACGGCGACGGCCAGCCCGACCTCATCGTAGCGAATTCCGGTGACGATACAGTGTCGGTGCTGCTCAACACCACGGCGCCGGGGGCGACCACGCCCAGTTTCGCCGCCCAGCAGACGTTCGCCACCGGCGACGAGCCGTTCTCAGTGACGGCCGCGGACATTAACGGCGACGGCAAGCCCGACCTTATCGTGCCGAATATCGACGACGACACGGTGTCGGTGCTGCTCAACACCACGGCGCCGGGCGCGGCGACGCCCAGTTTTGCCGCCCAGCAGACGTTCGCCACAGGCGTCTTCCCCAACGAAGTGAAAGCGGCGGATGTCAACAACGACGGTAAGCCCGACCTCGTTGTGGTCAATGAAGCGGGCGAAACGGTGTCGGTATTGCTCAACGCTACGGCGCCGGGGGCGGCGACGCCCAGCTTCGCTCCCCAGCAGACGTTCGCGACCGGCAACAGCCCGCAAGCGGTGACGACAGCGGACGTCAACGGCGACGGCAGGCCCGACCTCATCGTCGCGAATTTCGATGACAGCACGGCGTCGGTACTGCTTAACACCACAACGGTAGAAGCGGCGACAGCTAGTTTCGCGGCCGAGCAGACCTTCGCGACCGGGCGCGCGCCGTTTTCAGTGACGTCGGCGGACATCAACGGCGACGGCAAGCCCGACCTCATCGTGGCGAATGAGGTTAGCGACGATGTGTCGGTGCTGCTTAACACCACGGCACCGGGGGCGGCGACCCCCAGTTTCGCTCCCCAGCAAACCTTCGCGACCGGCGGCAGCCCGTACTCGGTGACGACAGCGGACATCAACGGCGACGGCAAACCGGACCTCATCGTCACGAATTACGGCGACGCCACAGTGTCGGTACTGCTCAACACCACGGCGCCGGGGGCGGCGACACCTAGCTTCGCCGCTCAGCAGACGTTCAGCACTGGCAACGGCCCGTTCCCGGTGACGGCGGTGGACGTCAACGGCGACGGTAAGCCCGACCTCATCGTGGCGAATGTCTATGACGACACCGTGTCGGTGCTCCTCAACACCACGGCGCCGGGGGCGACGATCCCCAGTTTCGCTCCCCAGCAAACCTTCCCCACCGGCAGCGTGCCGTTCGCAATGACTGCGGTGGACGTCAACGGCGACGGCCTGCCCGATCTCATCGTCGCGAATTACGGCGACGCTACAGTGTCGGTGCTCCTCAACACCACGGCGCCGGGGGCGACGACCCCCAGTTTCGCTCCCCAGCAGACCTTAGCGACCGGCAGCGCCCCATACTCGGTGAAGGCGGTGGACGTCAATAGCGACGGCCTGCCAGACCTCATCGTGGCGAATGAGAACAGCAACACGGTGTCGGTGCTGCTCAACACCACAGTGCCGGGGGCGACGACGCCCAGTTTCGCGCCGCAGCGGACGTTCGCGACCGGCACCAGCCCAGACTCGGTGACGGCGGTGGACGTCAACGGCGAACGCCTGCCCGACCTCATCGTCGCGAATGAGGCCAGCAACACGGTGTCGGTGCTGCTCAACACCACGGCGCCGGGGGCGACGACACCGAGTTTCGCCACCCAGCAGACGTTCGCGACCGGCAGCGGCCCCTACTCGGTGAAGGCGGTGGACGTCAATGGCGACGGCCTGCCCGATCTCATCGTCGCGAATTCGGCCAGCAACACGGTGTCGGTGCTGCTCAACACCCTCCACGAGGTTGTCGCGTCGGGCAGCCCGGCGACCGGCACAATTCAGTACAACGTGTCAGGGTCGCCGTCGCCAACCCTGACGCCGACGCCTCCGACGCCAACCCTGACGCCGACGCCTCCGACGCCAACTATAACGCCGACGCCCACGGGTCCGGAGATCGTGGTGAACCCGTCAACCATCGTGTTTCCATCCACTGCGATCGGCACCACTTCGACCGCCAATCTGCATGTAAAAAATAGCGGGACGGCTCAGCTGACCGGAAGCGTACCGACTCCCACAGCGCCCTTCGGGATCAGTGGTTCCGGAGCCTTCAACCTTGCGCCCGGCACGACGGCCACGATCACGCTCACCTTTACCCCGACCACGACGACCTTGGTGACGAGTACGGTCGAAGTGACCTCGAACTCCTTGCACAACAGCAAGGCCAAGCTCACGTTGGAGGGGACAGGTACAGGCGCAACACCCACTGTGACGCCGACGCCTCCGACGCCAACTATAACGCCGACGCCCACGGGTGCGGAAATCGTGCTGAACCCGTCAACCGTCGTGTTTCCGTCTACTGCGATCGGCACCACTTCGACTGCCAATCTGCATGTGAAAAATACTGGAACGGCTCAGCTGACCGGAAGCGTACCGACCCTGACAGCACCCTTCGGGATCAGTGGGTCTGGAGCCTTCAGCGTCGCGCCCGGAACGACAGCCACAGTTACTCTCACTTTCACCCCGACCACGACGTCGACGGTGACGAGTAAGGTCGATGTGACCTCGAACTCGCTGCGCAACAGCAACACCACGCTCACGTTGCAGGGCACCGGTACGTAGTAGCGTCTACGCGCTCAGGGCCGCGACCCCGGCCTTGAGCGCCGCTCCCTCTACCCCTCGTCCACTGCGCAGTTCATCAAGCGAATTCGGACAGCGGTTGTTGACACCTGAGAATGTAAGCCGGCAGCGGTAACTCGTCGGTCGGTAGTGTCGGGTTATTTTCCTGGTGCCCTTCAAGCCGTCATCGCCATAACGAGTAGCAGGCCCTTTGCCACCGGGTAGCAAGGTTCCGGTCCCACCGCAACGCCGACGCAAACTACTTCCAAGTTTGAGCAACGAACATCTGGGCTATGCAGCAGAAGGCCCGTTTCGCGAGAGTGATTTCGATACTTAGAATTGGGTGCGCCAGGAGAAGCCTGGCGCACCCAATTTAAATCGGGAGTATGTACTTTACGCAACTTGGCCGATTTAAATTATCGAAATCAGGCCAAGCCGGATTGACGCGATCACGAGAGGAAATGGAGTCACGCTGGCCCATATTGGGCCAGCGTGACGATGATGATTGGCAACTTTAACGCAGGGTCCACCAAGATCCACATACCGGGCATCTGCGTCGTCAGAACGTGTTCGACGAGTCGAGCCCATCTCGTTTCAGTCAGCCGCCTGGTGATGCATTTGTCGGCATAATTCGATGGTGTTGTGTTTGATGGTCTGCCTCCGGGCGAGATTGTCAGTTGGCCAAGAGCCCATTGTGTGCGGTGGTGATCGCGCTCTGGTTGCTCGAATCGGTCAGGTCGCTCTCATAAATCTCGAGAAACATCGCGTTATCACTGATCGCTAGCGTTGCGGCGGCCGCGAAGCCGCTTCCCAAAGGCTCAAGCTCCTGATATCCGGTGTCGATAAAGTCTGCATCGCTCACGATCACGCCGCAGATAGCGGTAGCGGTCAAAGCATTGTTTTGGCCGATGAACCGCCCCAGTCCGTAGTCGTCGATACCGTAGTTGAGAATATCTGTCACTCCTTGGTAGTCACACTCTTCGTCCGGAATCACGGCGCCATTCTCATCGATCGGGGGCAGGCCGCACGGGTTGAACATCTCCGCAAACTGTTTATGGGGGAAGGCGGTACTGAAATCGGCGGCAAACTGCTGCCAGGCGCCCTCCACCAGGGTCCGGGTATAACCGAGATTAATCCAGTTTTGAACGTCATCGTAGCCGGTGCACTGACCGTTGTTGATTATTTCGTTCACCGTGCCCGGGAGACTGGTTTCCTGACTCGGAGCGTTCACGCCAGTGAGCTTCACGTGCGAAACAGTGGGGTTCGAGTCGTAACGGGCGCCGAAAGCGGCCACAAAGGCCCCCCACTTTGCTTCGTAGACGGGATCCCAGGGGACCGGTAGAGAGACCACGGTACAATACGGGTAAGAGTAACCCTGGTCCCATACATAGTTGAAAGCCCGAGCCCCTTCGGTCCAGAGCCATGCGGGAGTCTGGACTCCAGGCACGACACTAATTGAGATCTTTTTGCCATTGACCTGGGCAGTCGCAATCGCCGTATCAATCTCTGACCAATCAAAGGTACCGTCGGCCGGCTCCAACGTTTTCCAGGTGGCTCTCATCGCAAGACCGTCGACGCTCGGATCCGTTAAGACGCTGGAAGCGAAAGTAGGGGAGTCGACGTCGCCCAAATCGTAGATGCCGTTGTTGATTCCCGGTGACGGCGCTGCCGTCGGCGTTGGCGTCGGTGTGCTGGTCGGCGTGGGTGTGCGGGTCGGGGTTGGCGTCGGCGTGCGTGTCGGGGTTGGCGTACGGGTCGGGGTTGGCGTCGGTGTGCGAGTCGGCGTCATGGTGGGTGTGCGCGTGGGGGTTGCCGTGCGCGTGGGGGTTGGCGTCGGCGTGCGAGTCGGCGTCACGGTGGGCGTACGCGTCGGGGTCGCCGTGCGAGTCGGGGTTGGCGTCGGTGTGCGAGTCGGCGTCACGGTGGGCGTGCGCGTAGGGGTTGCCGTGCGGGTCGGGGTTGGCGTCGGCGTGCGAGTCGGCGTCACGGTGGGCGTGCGCGTGGGGGTTGCCGTGCGCGTGGGGGTTGGCGTCGGCGTGCGAGTCGGCGTCACGGTGGGCGTACGCGTCGGGGTTGCCGTGCGGGTCGGAGTTGGCGTCGGTGTGCGGGTCGGCGTCACGATGGCATTCGCTATCGGTCCAGTGGCGAGAGCCATAGCGATCAGCAAGAGCAAATTAGTGATAATTGGTTTCAAGAGTTTTCCCTTTGCGACCCGCAGCCTCGCCGACTTCGCGGGCGTAGCCAGTCTGCGTCCGGCGAATCGGCAATCGATCCGTGTCTATTACGCTGTAGAGAGGCCGGCAGTTGCGGTGAAATATCTGAGGAGCAACGATTGCAGGCGCGGGTTTTCGAGGCGCCGGAACCAGAGAATTCGGAGGCGCCTGACTAACAGCACCGATTTCGGCCAGCCCTAGATGCTGAGCGATCCGTCCCTTATCCGGTTCTGTGAAAGCTCATGTCAGGTCCCCCCGTTTATTCACTGGTCATCCGCGTGGGTGTCCCCCGACACCCAGCGTTGACCCCTACCCGAGTAATAATACGACTTTATATCTTCTCTCGCTACTAAAAATCATCTAATTCATTAAAATACTTTGTGTAAATATTATGTTAATCTAATGAGACCATATAAAGATGATGAAAGAATGTAATAGATAAGATATAAACCTATAACAAGCGGAGGGCAGCACAATGGTCGAGGCCGATTTAGGAGCGTCGTTAAACTCAAGCAGAGGTCTCCCGAAGATTTCGTGGACTAATTTTCGAGCGCGATCCCTGGGCCAACTTCGTTTTCCAGGTGACTGGCGCATGGGCAGAGAAACGGCCTGGTCAAAGTTGGTGCAGAACGATTTCGCAGAGACATGTGGTATACCTAACGGTGGAGAAAATCATGTTCGCCTATCTCAGGGATCTGGCCTGAGCCGCAGAGCTGTCAGCGCCACGTCTGCTCGCTAAACACATTTAGTGAGAATCATCGATATGAGAGGAGCACTCGCCACAGCGGGCAGCCGCATCAAGGTCCGCATCCGCTTCGCAGCGCTGCTCGTGGTCTTGCCGATGGCAGGATGCGCGATCGCCGAGGCCCCGATCAAGACGCCACCTCAGATCGTCGCCACACCGCAGCCGGACGAACTTGCCATCAGCTTACAGCCTGGTGCTTTGATTGGTAGCGTCCAGCCGGTCTATGTTTCGATCGCCAATGGTACCGACATTCCACGCGCGGTCGTCCCCAGTCAAGTGTTCGCGCTTAACGAAGCGGGTGATCGGGTAGCTCCCTTACCGGCCGGCGAGGCGGCTCGCCAGGCCGGCGGTTCCGGTGAACTGAAAGCGGCGCTGGTGAGCGGCGCGACGAGCGGCCTGCTCGGCGGGGGTGTTGGCGCGGGACTCGGCGCGATTGCGGGATCGCTGATTCACAGCGGGGCGCAGGGCGCCGGGATCGGCGCCGCGATTGGCGGCGGCGAGGCAGGCTTACACGGTGTTATGGCGGGGCCAGAGAAGGCCGACCGGCAGGCGCAAATGCAGCTCAATGCGCTTGCGCTCCAACCAGCCGAAGTTCGCCGGAACTTCACCGTAAGTGGCTACGTCTTTTTCCCCAAGGGTGATTACAGACAGCTCCAGATTGTGCTGATCGACGGCGAAAGCGGCGATACCCAGGTGATCAATCACGCATGGTAGCGACGGTCTCCGGTAGCCCTCGATTCTGTTTGCGATTCGAGTGGTTTCCTTCGTCGGCCCGCAGTCGCGATCCGTCGAGATTTAGGCTGTAGCAATCGCGACGGCCGCGCCGTCGTCCATGGCGTTGAGTGGCGCGTACGAGTCGAGGTCCGCTTGGGCTAGCAAGCCCGCAGCGCGAGCCCGCTTACTGTAATTCGTCAAAAGCGGTTGCGAGCGCTGACTGGTTGGCGCGCAGGAGAATATCGCTCGGGTACAGTTGGAGCCATCGCGAACCCACGCTGTGCGCGGTCTTGATCGCCTTCGGCAATCTCGCACCTAGTGGGCTCAGCGTCTGGTAGCCGGTGTCGACCGCAGTGGCATATTCGGTGAGCAGCGGCCAAGTCAACCCGTTCGTACTGAGAGCGCCATTGCCTGCGGCAAACTGCTCGCCCAACGTACTGGCGCCGTCGGACATCAGGTCCCTGGGAACCTCAAAGTCCACGGCTTGCCTACGGAGAAGATTGCCGTTCTCGTCGATGGGAGGAAAGCCGCCGGGGTTGAGTGCCGCCAGGAATTGCGTGTTCGGGAACGCGCTCTGATAATAACCCTCCATCGCGAAAAGGGCATTTTCGACTTTGGTGCGCGTGTAGCCCGCCGACTGCCACAGGGACGGATAATCGTACCCCTTGCAGGCACGAGTGCCCCGGGATCCCGGGATGCGTTGTTTGATGGAGACCGGAAGCGAGGTCTCGACGCTACGGAAGTTGACACCATAGAGCATCACGCTGACCAGCGTCGGATTCGCGCTGTAACGAGCGCCCATCGCCTGGACAAAGAATTGCCACTTTTCCAGAAAAATCGGGTCCCACGGGATCGGGATCGACTGCACGCTGCAGAGCGGCGGACCGAAAGTCGGAGCGTCCCAAACGAAGTTGAAGGGTTGCGCGCCGTCAGCGTACACCCACGACGGCGTCATGTAGCCCGCCATCACACCGAGGGTAATCTGCTTACCGCTGGCAGCAGCCTGGCTGAGCAGGCCGTCGATCACCGACCAATCGTAAACCCCTTCGGCCGTTTCGATATCGCTCCAGCCGAACCGCACGAGGATTCCCTTGACGTATGGAGCGGCGAGAATCGACGGACTGATTGTGCTCGTAGAAGACAAAGAGGCCGACGCGCCCGGGTTGATCGAGAAGATACCGGTCATCTGCGGGATGGCCTGCGCGCGGGATAAGGACGCCGTTAGCAGGGGCAGAACTACGCCCGCGCAGAGCAGAATTAATTTCATCCTAAGGCCGCTATCCCGGCCGCAGGGTCGCTTTGTCATGACCACTCTGAATCGATAAACAGGCTCATTCACCCCTAAACATACTAAAACGTTGAATGGATTAGCGCAATGATGTGTTCCCCGTCAGCTGTGCCTATCCGCTATGACGGACGGATGGGCATACGACAATGAAGCGACCGATGGTCGCGTTTTTCTGACTCAGCTGCTGCTGCTGGGGCCACCGGGCCCCGTCCTCCTCCATCGAGTTGATTTTAGCGCAGCACCTCAGTCTTATGTCCTGATAGCGTCATCGCAACGGATCGTGAAAGCGCCGGCGTCGCATCCGGGCAGATGACAGTTCCACTGAGCGGCCGGGCGCGATCGGCGCGGCGGCCGATGTCCGCCGGGATTTGACCACGACGACGGAAAGCGCGGAGGAGCACGCATCGATGGGCGACAAGCCACGGCATCTGCTTGACGGATATAAGGTTCTCGATTTCACCCACTTCGTCGCAGGCCCCACCACCACGCGCCTGATGGCCGGGATGGGCGCCGAAATTATCAAGGTCGAGCTGGCGCCGCATGGCGACCATGCCCGCGAGTTCGACTATATCCGCGACCGGCGCAGCGCTTTCTTTGTGCAGCAAAACCGCGGCAAGCAAAGCCTCTGCGTCGACCTGCGCAAACCCGCGGGCCTCGAGCTCGTGAAACAGCTCGTCCCTCAAGTCGACGTCGTCGTCGAGAATTTCGCTCCCGGCGTGATCAGCGACATGGGGCTCGGCTATCCGGTCCTCAAAGCCCTCAAGCCGGGGATCGTGATGTGCTCAATCTCGGCGCTCGGCCAGACCGGCCCCCTCGCGCACGACGCCGGGTTCGACTTTATCGGCCAGGCGTATGCCGGAATCACGTCATTGATCGGTGAAGAGCAGGGGCCTCCTTACATGCCGATGGTCGCGATCGGCGACGTCAGCGCGGGAGCCCACGCGATGGGTGCGATCGCCTGTGCGTTGCTTTATCGCGAAAGAACCGGGGAAGGGCAGTACATCGATATCTCGTTGCTCGATACCTATTTTCATTGTCAGACGATCGGCGTGCAGCTCTACAGCGCCAGCCAGGGCGCGCGTGAGATGAAGGCGTCCGGACTCCATCACTCGCTCGCCTGTCCCGCCGGCGTCTTCAAGGGTCACACGAGCTGGATCATCATCCTCGCCATGACCGACAAGCAGTGGGTAAGTGTTTGCCAGGCTATCGGCAGGCCGGAGCTCGGGAAGGATTCCCGCTACGCGCGGACCCGTGACCGAGCGCAACGTCGCAGCGAGATCATTCCGATGATCGAAGATTGGCTGGCGTCGATGCCCGACGACGAAGCCTCGATCGAAGTATTACGGCATCACCGCGTACCCGTCGCGCCGATCCTTTCGGTGCGCGAGGCGAGCGAGCATCCTCATCTGATCGCGCGCGGCACCGTGCGGACGATCAACGATCCGATTCTCGGCGAATTCAAGATTCCCGGCTTCCCGCTGCGGTTTTCGGGCTTCCCGGAGGAGATCGAATTTGATGCGCCGATGCTGGGCGAGGACAATGCCGCGCTGCTCGAAAAATATTTGGGCTATTCCGCCGACCGGGTCGCTGAACTCGAGACCGCGGGCGTCCTCCATCGCGCGCGATATTGATTCGAGCCATTGGTCCTTCATTAAACCTCAACCCGATGGTTCACCCGCATCCCATCTCTTCAAATCCAAAAGGTGCTGACAGCTCCTCGCAGATAGCCTTGACTGTAACAAGCGTTTCACGTAACACTGGTTTCACTCGGTGGTTCGATTCGCGTGGGGACGCGAACCTTACATGAAGCGGGGAGTCGGACGGGAGCGCCGATCGCAACTGCTCGAGCAGGTGGCTGACTACATATTGAGTAATGGGCTTGCGGAGCTTTCGCTGCGGCCTTTGGCGGCGGCGCTTGAAACCAGTCCGCGCATGCTGCTCTATTTCTTTGGTTCCAAGGAGCAGTTGATCGCGGAAGCCTTGACCCAGCTCCGCAGCCGCCAACAGCTTGACTTTGCGCGCGCGATACTTGCGCCAACGGGGCGTCGGCGGAGGTTGTCACAAGCGTGGGAAATCTGGTCCTCGCCGGAAGGCGAACGCTCCCTGTGGCTGTTTTTCGAGGTCTACGGCCTCGCGTTGCGCAATCGCAAACGGTTTCCGGGCTTGCTCGAGCGGCTCGTGAAGGATTGGTTAGCGTTTTTCGAACAGGCTTTTGCCGCCGCCGGAGTCGCGGCGGAGCGCGTACAGCCGCTGGCCACGCTTTCTTTGGCTGCGGTGCGCGGGCTGCAATTGGACTTGCTGGCGACCGGCGAACGAACGCGCACCGACGCGGCGTTTCGCGAGCTGTTGCAATTGCTGGCGTCGCTCTCCGCTTCCGGGCCGCCTTCAACGGCGAAGGAGCCGCCCACGAAAAAACGCTAATTAGCGGAGGCGCGCCGCGCGCCGTAGCGAGCAGGCGAGTCTTTTCTTGGCCGCGCCTCGCGGACTCGGCCGCCCCTTGGAGCTGCGTCAAAAATCCTAAATTAATCGAATGATGGTCCCAGAGAAAAAATAGATAATCAGGCATCGTGGGCGGTCATGCTTGGGCAGTGGGAAGCCATATTGGTGACCAGGTCTGGGGGGACCGCTCGGCAGACCGCCCACGTCCTATTCGAATCATCCATCGAGCGCCCAAGACCGTCATCGGCCGGCGCGACAGCTAAGCTCGCAAAGACACAGAACATCCGCAAAACTGAATAAACCACGGTAACGAGCACCGGCTGAGCGGGAACGCTTGTTGATGGCCGTGAGCGGTGAGTGACGCCTTATCCGGTTCCGCAAAACGTTCGCTCATCCGTAAAACTCCTGCGCTGCTATCTTTCTTGTCTTACGTGGTGCGGCCCGCGCGTCACGCATTTTTGCCCATGATCAAGCTTGACAGCGACGTATAGCTTAGAATAGCCTGACATTGGCTGACTGTTCATTCAGCGGTCACGGGCCGAGCGGTCTCCTTGCCCTTCAGAGAGATCGTCTCGGCCTTCTCATTCCCGGTTTACTTCTTATTTCGCGGCGCGAAGCTTAAACTCGGGCGACAGGCTGCGGGTTGCTGGCGCGGAGCCCGCAGCGGAACTGCAAGGCTGATTATCCTGACTTGAGAGGAGAATCCTATGCGCGCGACGGTAATGCGGCAGAGGCAGCTCATGGCCGACAATCTTCCGGCTCCGCAACCCGGTCCTGGCGAGGTGCTCGTCCGCACTCTTGCGTGTGGCATCTGCGGCTCCGACCTGCACTTCTTCAAGTATCCTGAAACGCTGCTCCAGCCCGCGGACCTCGAGCGCGGAATCGTGATGGGCCACGAGTATTGCGCTGAAGTCGTTGACTACGGACCCGCAACCGAGCGCAAGATCAAACCGGGCGCGCGGGTATGCGCGATGCCGGTACTCACCCGTGCGGAGAGTATCGAGATAGTTGGCTATTCGGTCGGTTACCCGGGCGGCTTCGGCGAGTACATGCGGCTGCCGGAGGCGCTTTTGCTCCCGGTGCCCAATGGACTCTCAACCGAGCGGGCGACGATGACCGAGCCGATGGCGGTCGGTCTGCATGCGGTGCAAAGAGCGAACGCGTCGCTGGACGACGCGCCATTGGTGATCGGATGCGGCCCGGTCGGGCTGGCCGTTATTATCGCGTTGAAACTCAAGGGTATCGCACCGGTGGTCGCCGCTGACTTCTCGCCGCGTCGGCGCGAGCTGGCCAAGGCGGTCGGCGCCGACATCGTGCTCGATCCCAAAAACGTCTCCCCGTTTGCCAGCTGGAGCGAAGCCGCGGCCGTCACGGATCCGACGCGGGCGGTTCGCCTGTCGCCCTGGACGCCGGCGCCAGCGCGCCGCCCCGCCTTGATCTTTGAGTGCGTGGGCGTCCCCGGCATGATTCGCTCCGTTATGGCCGCCGCTCCGCCCCAGGCGCGGATCGTCGTCGTCGGTTTATGCATGGAGCGTGACTCGATCGAACCGGTCAACGGCATCATGAAGGAACTGAGTATTCAGTTCGTGCTCGGCTATAACGGCGAGGAATTTGCCGCGACCTTGCATAACCTCGCCGAGGGGAAGATCAATCCGGAGGCTCTGGTCACCGGCAAAGTCGGGGTGGAGGGCGTCGCGCAAGCCTTCAAGGATCTGGCTTCGCCGGAAACGCACGCGAAGATCCTGGTCGAGCCGTGGCGTAGCTGAGATGAAACTGGGTATCCTGCAGTTCTTCAGTTGGCCGGGCCGGCGCCAGCCGCTACCGACGGTCTATGCGCGCGCGCTGGAACGAATCGCGATCATGGACGACAGCGGGTACGATGCGGTCTGGCTCACGGAGCATCATTTCAACGATTACAGCGTGTGTCCCTCGATTCCGGTGATGGGAGCCTATGCGGCGGCGCGCACCAGGCGGCTCCGCATCGGCACCGGTGTTACGCTGGCGGCCTTCTACAATCCATTGCGGCTGGCCGAAGAGATCGCGCTGCTCGATATCCTGTCGGGGGGACGGGTCAATTGGGGCGCCGGGCGCGGTTTCGACCCCAAAGAGTTCGCCACCTTCGGCGTCCCGATGGAAGAAAGCGCCGCGCGCTTCCACGAAACCGTCGAAGTGGTCCTCAAGGCATGGCAGCACGATCGCTTGTCGTATCAAGGACGCTACTTCTCGTTCGAGGATGTCGAAGTATTGCCCAAGCCGCTGCAGCGGCCTCATCCACCCGTGTTTGTCGCGTCCGGGTCGCCGGCGGCTTTCGCCTGGGCCGGCTCGCGGGGCTATTCGGTCCTGATGGGGCCGCATGCGACGGACGCCCAACTGGGCGAGTATCGTCGCGACTACCTCGGCGCGCTCGCGGCGGCGGGTCATTCCGCGACCGGCCGCGAGACCCCGATGGCGCGACTGCTGGCGATCGCGCCGACCGACGCCGAGGCGGAGCGGCTCGCGCGACAGGGCGCAAAGTGGTTGCTCGACAGCTATGTCGACCCCAAGATTCTGAATTATGTTGGCAATCCGCTCGACTGGTACGTCGATTCGGTCGTGATTCACGGCACGGCGGAGCGTGTCGCCGATCGCATCGCGCGGCTCCGCGACGAAAGCGGCTTCGCCTACATTATCGGGGCGCCGCTCAGTCACGAGACCTTTCTCGCTTTCACTGACCAGGTCCTGCCCAAATTGCTTTGATCAGCGTCAGGAAGAGGCGGTCCGCGGAGATTGGATCGATGCCGTGTTGCGCACCCGCGGGAACCGCGATCCCTGCACCAGCACCATTGGATGACCGTCGGGGAAGCCGGCGAAGCCGCGGCGCGCCACGCCCAATTGCTCGGCCACATTCGCTGCTATAACGACGACGCCTTTGGCCGTCCGCTCGCCAATCAACGCCGCGGACGGGTCCATCATCGTCTCGGTATGCAGGCGCCGCCCGATGCCCCGGGCGGCTTCGGCAAGGGCCTCGGAGAATTCCCGATCGCTTGGTTCGTCCCTCCCGACAATCCGGATTACGTGGAGGTTGACTTCGCGATGCTCTGCCAATCGTGTCGCCAACTCCAACGCGGCGAGGCCGTCGGGGGTCGCATCGGCCACCGCGAAGAGCCGATCAAGGGGCGCATCGTTTGCTTGAATGGCAACCGCGACGTTGAGCGGCAGCGCCTGCGCGCGGTCGAGAATCTCCCGCACCACGC
>Ga0074045_10000629_pt1 | contig 34349 bp, 27 predicted proteins | sample BogForMeECP23OM2_FD_94442 | JGI IMG/M metagenome (GOLD analysis project Ga0074045, IMG submission 94442) | Bog forest soil microbial communities from Calvert Island, British Columbia, Canada - Bog Forest MetaG ECP23OM2 | ecosystem: Environmental > Terrestrial > Soil > Wetlands ...
CGCGATGAGCCCATCCCTATAGAGATTTTGCGCGCGATCCCAATCCTGCTTGTTCCGCTCGTAATCGGCTTCCGCCCGCAGCAGATCCGCGTCGGAGGTCCTGAGCGCGGCGTCGGCGGCAATGGCATCGGTTTCCGCCATCTGCACCGAAGCCTGGTTGGCGCTCACATCAGCCGAGGATTGCACGTTTTCCAGTTGCGCCAGCAATTGACCCTTCTTTACGTGATCCCCTTCCTTGACGTACAGGTGGGTGATCTTGCCATAGGCATTGGCTCCAATGTTGACGAACGTCTTAGGCTTGATTTCACCCGACGCACTCACCACCGAAGACAAGTCCTGGCGCTGCACTTTTCCGGTCTGCACGGTGACCACGTTCTTGCCGCTCTGGTAGACCGTGATGCCAACGATGATGGCCAACAAGACCACCACGCCGGCGCCGATCGCGATTTTTTTCCAGGCTTTCATGCTAGCCGTCACCGTCCGGAATATTCGCTCGGCCACGCCCGCAGAACGGGCCGCAGCTGCTTACCCCGAAGATTTTTCGCGGACGCCCGCCCCGCGATCCGTAGGAGTGACGGACACATTCTGGGATACGATCCTGCCGACAGGAAAGTTCCAATCTGGAATGGAGTGTCAAACCCTGAGAATCCGGAGAGTAGCGCCGCCCCGGGAGTAAAAACTATATTAACCGGAAATTATAGCTTGATCTTAGCTTCCTCTTCCAAAATATTCGAGGCATCGTCGGGCAACTCGAATCTGCTTTGACTCCTCTAACCACAAGGCCGGCTCGAGCCTCAATCTACTCTCTTAATGTGACTTAGCCTTGCTTTCGATGAATCGAAGGCCTAGAATGACCGGACGAAAGTTTGTCGTGGCAGGAGTCCCTCTCATGTTCCGGGTTAGTTCACGTTACGTCTTACGTCTTGCGTGTCTCGCCGGGATCACAGGCTTGGCGTTTACAGCCAGAGCCCAAAGCGACAAACCCCCTGCGAGCGCTCCCAATTCGGGAGCGACTGTGACCACTTCCCAGGGGCAAACCTCGGACGAAGTAGATCCCCTCAAGCGCCCCCCCACAGAAAAGCAGAAGAAACAGCAGAAGAGAAATCTTAACGTTGAATTAAGCAAGACGTATAAAAAGTGGCTCAACGAAGACGTGGTCTGGATCATTACCGACGAAGAAAGAGCCGCATTTAAGCAACTCTCAAACGACGAAGAGCGCGACAACTTCATTGAAGCTTTCTGGCAGCGCCGCGATCCCACGCCCGACACTGAAGAGAACGAGTACAAAGAAGAGCACTATCGCCGGATTGCTTACGCCAACGAGCATTACGCCGCTGGAATTCCAGGCTGGAAAACCGACCGCGGCCGCATTTACATCATGTACGGTCCGCCCGATGAGAACGATTCGCATCCTTCCGGCGGAACCTATGAGCGTCCCATCGAAGAAGGCGGCGGCGAGACTTCAACCTTTCCCTTTGAAGACTGGCGATACCGTTACATTGAGGGTATCGGACAGGAAGTCATCATCGAGTTCGTGGACACCTGCATGTGCGGCGACTTCCACATGACCATGGACCGCGCGGAAAAAGATGCGCTCCTCTACACCCCCAACGCTGGGTTGACCCTGTACGAGCAAATGGGGATGGCCAACAAGAGTTCCCGCTTCGCCTCGGGTGGTCTCGAAAGGTTGGGACAGGGTCCCAACAGTGCCAGTCTCCAGGGCAAGGAATTCGACCGCCTGGAGCAGTTTGCGAAGTTGCAGGCGCCGCCGCCGGTTAAGTTCAAAGATCTGGAAGAAATCGTCAACACCAAAATCATCACCAACCTGATGCCCTTCGATGTGCGTTCGGATTTCGTGAAGGTTACCGGGGATACGGTCCTCGTTCCCATCACTATCCAGGTCAAATACCGAGACATTACCTTCAATAACAAGGACGGGGTGCAGCGCGGCACAGTCAACATATTTGGCCGGGTAACCACGCTGACCGGACGCGTGGTGCAGACTTTCGAAGACACCGCTCAGGTGGACGTACCGGCCGAACTGCTGCCGCGTACCGCGGAGAATTCGTCCGTCTATTGGAAGGCGTTGCCCCTGCGTCCGGGACGCTACAAAGTCGAGATCGCAGTAAAAGATGTGAATGGAGACCGCAAAGGCTTGTGGAGCCGCGGCATAGTCGTGCCGGAGTATTCCGAAGACAAACTGTCGACTTCTTCTCTTATCATTGCCGACCAGATGGAACCGGTTCCGACGAAGGATGTGAGCACCGGCAATTTCGTGATTGGCCTGAATAAGGTTCGTCCGCGCGTCGCCCCAGCCGATGGCAAGCCTGCTCTCTTTAAGCGCAGTCGAGATCAGAAGGTCAATTTCTGGATGCAAGTTTATAATCTCGGCGTGGACGAGAAGACGCACAAGCCTTCCGCCACATTCGAATACGACATCGTGAATGTCGCCACCAACAAGTCCGTGGTCCAGCAAGTCGAGTCCACTGAGAAGATGGGTAACATCGGCGAGCAGGTAACGCTGCAGAAATCGATCGCTTCGGCCAATCTTCAGCCGGGCGTTTATAAGATCGAGATTAAGGTAAACGACAACATCTCCAAGCAGACCGTTGATCCCTCAGCTACGTTTGCGGTAGAGTAACGGGTTGCTTGTTTCTCGGGGGTTGAGTGAAGCTACACCAGCTCGGAACATGGGCGGTGACCGTGGCGCTGTCGCTTTCTGCGTTCGCTGCAGAGCGCCCAGGCGCGATCTCCGGCTACGTGCGTGATTCCTCCGGCATTCCCCAGATGGGCGCGGTGGTGGAGATCGCCGGCAGGGCCGCACGAACCCTGACTGTGTTCACCGATCCTTCCGGGTTCTACTCCGTTGCTGACCTGCTGCCGGGCTCTTACACGCTGAAGGTTTCAGCGCCTTCCTTTCTGCCGGCCTTGCGCGAAAAAATTGGTTTGCAGCCCGGCACAAGCGTCCATGTAAACATTACTTTGAACACGCTGCTGAACGCCATGCGAGTGGCTCCCTTGCACGGCACCTCGGATGATGATGCCTGGAAGTGGACTTTACGCTCAGTGGCCAATCGTCCAGTGTTGCGCGTGTTCGACGATCCCGCTTCCGGCCCCGAGAAGCAGGATCATGACTTTAAGGCCAGCCTTTCTTTCCTGGCCGGTTCCGAGGCCGGAAGTTACGGGAGCGGCTCGGATATGAGCACCGCCTTCTCCCTGGAGCGCTCAATCTTCTCCGTGGATCGCGTCGCCCTGAGCGGAAACGTCGGGTATGGAGACGGCCTTCCCGTTGCGGTTTTGCGCGCCATGTATTCGCATCGTCTGCCGGACGGTTCCGGGCCTTCGATGGCGGTCACGGTGCGCCGCTTTGCCGCGGCGGATCCTAATCTGCACAACGCTGCGCTACAGGCGCTGGCGCTTTCTGCGGGCGATGATCTTGCCATTGGCGACGTACTCGAGCTGAAGTTTGGCAGCGAACTGCAGACCATTCAATTTCTCGGCCGCGTCACCGCCTTTCGACCTTACGGTTCGGTGGAACTCCACGCTTCTCCGGACACGGTCATCGGTTACGACTATGCTACCTCGTTGCCCAGCACGCGCGACGAGAAGGGTTTCGATTCTGCGCCCGCCGATCTCAGCGAAGCTGATCCGCGCGTGAGTGTGACCAACTACGCCACTCGGCTCGAACGCGCCCACCACCAGGAGTTGAATGTCTCACACCGCCTGGGCAAAAACAGCATGCAGGTCGCGCTGTTTGCTGATCGCGTGGAGAACACCGCGCTGCTGGGTACCGGCCAGGCCACGTCGGCGGGCGGCTTCCTTTTGCCTGACGTCTCCTCAGGCACTTTTACCTATGCCGGGGACACCTTGAACACGCAAGGATTGCGCGTGGTGCTGGAGCGCAAGTTTAGCTCTGACCTCACCGCAACCCTCGACTACGCTTTCGGCGGAGTTCTCGACCTGACCTCTCCTGACATTGCCATCCAGAATGTTGGTCAGTCGCTCACCACCCAGCGCCGCCACGCTTTAGCGGCGAAGTTCAGCGGCACTGCGCCCCGCACCCACACTCGCTGGATCACTTCCTATCGCTGGGTGGGTGGTTCGGCATTGACTCCCGTAGATATGTTCAACGCCTCCCCGGGACAAAGCGATCCCTTCCTTAATGTTTTCATCCGCCAGCCCATTCCGACGCTGGGTTTTCTGCCCGCACACATGGAGGCGCTCATCGACCTGCGTAACCTGCTTGCGCAAGGCTATGTGCCGGTGATAGGCCAGGACGGCCAAACCGTCTATCTCGTTCAATCCGCCCGCTCGGTGCGCGGCGGCGTGACCATCAATTTCTAACCCCGCTGATCCCCGATTCGAGCCCCTTCTCGGCTTAAACACAGAACATGCCTCACTCCTTGACTCCGCCATACCTCGTAAACCTCTTTAGGATCAATAAATTCAATGTGATCGATCACAAATTCATATGAAATCTTCACGTGAAGAATCCCGATTTTCGTAGACCCTGCCCGAGAGTATCCACGATATCGTATTGCCCAATGGCATCGTGCACGTAAGTCGCTGAAAAATAAGCCGCAAACCCCATTAACAATTTGGTGACAAACATGCCCCCCTAAGTCCATCTAGTTTCTGTGAAATTATCGCTATTTTGATGGAGGTCCTCCGATGAGACGAATCACGTCTGCAGTCGCTGTGATTTTATGGCTTACTGTTGCTGGCTTTAGCCAAACCTTTCGTGGTGCGATCAATGGAAATGTGACCGACCAGTCTGGCGCGGTCGTGGCCGGGGCCAGCGTCAAAGCGACCAACGTTGGCACCGATGTCGCAGTCACTACAGTCACCACCACCGACGGCCAGTTTGCCTTCCAGGACATGCCGATCGGGACCTACAGGGTCTCGATCACGGCTGCCGGTTTCAAGTCGGAAAACATCGATAACATCTCAGTGACTGCCGGCAGTATTTACACATTGCCGATCAAGCTCACGGTCGGATCGGCGGGGACGACAGCAATTGAGGTCTCCGCAGCGGCATTGGCCCTCGACACCACGACCACGACACAGAGTGACACGATTCCTACGGACAACCTGCAGAATATCCCCTTGAATGGCCGTGATTTCTCGCAATTGATTGCAGTCACACCCGGCTACAGCGGATACTCCGGCGGTGGAGGCGGGAATGGCACGCTGAACGGCACCCGCGCCAACCAGGTCAATTGGCAGGTGGACGGGACTGACAACAACGACTTCTGGCACAACATTCAAGCCATCAACCAGGGCGGTGTGTCGGGAATCGCGGGCGTGGTAATGCCCGTCGACGCGATCGACGAACTCTCCACTCAGACGCAATCCAACGCGGAAACCGGTCGTAACGCCGGTGGAACACTCAACCTTGTCATCAAAAGCGGCACCAACGATATACACGGCAGCGCCTACTATTACAACCGTAATGAATTTTACGCTGCCGCTTCGCCGTTCTTGCCAGTCGGACGGAAGACTCCACCGCTGCGCAATCAGAATTACGGCTTCACCTTCGGTGGTCCGATCATCAAGAACAGGACTTTCTATTTCTTCGGGTTCGAAAAGCAGAACTACATCTTTGGCCTGACCGGACTGTCAACCGAACCGTCCGACGCCTGGGTCGCGCAGGCGCAGGCGTTGCTCGCCAACGCAGGTAACGCATACGGTGCGTACGCACCGATTCCGCAGAGTCCGCTCTCCACCTCATTGCTAAACGCGTTGTACCCAAGTTCGATAAGAAATCTTCCCGCGAATGCGCCCAACTATTTTGCCACCGTGCCGGGCACTGGTTACAGCTACAACGAGGTGGGAAAGATCGACCACAACTTCAACGACAAGAACCATCTCCTGTTTCACTTCTTCTATGGCCAAGGGAGCCAGACGCAGCCGCCGGGCGCCAGCCTGACTCTGGCGACCGCCAGTTCGAACCTGGGGTACTACTTTGAATCCGCGCCCATTCGCGTGGAGAACTACTCGCTCGTCTGGAATTCAGTCTTCAGTTCCAGAATGACGAACCAGGTACTGTTCGGTGTCAGCTATTTCAACCAGATCTTCCACGATGCCAATAATAGCTTCGATGAGAAGGCGCTTGGCTTATACACCAGTCCGAGTGCGCTCATCGACGGCAAGCCGATTCCGGGCGCGCCCAGCCTTAGCATCTCCGGCTTTGATGCAGTGGGCGTCACGCCGCCCGAAGGACGTAATGACATCACCGGTCACCTGGAGGACGTCCTTTCCTATACGGTTGGGAAACATCAATTCCGCTTCGGTGGTGAGGTGCGGCAGGGGCGCGTGGATGAATTCTATTTCCGCCGCTCGCTGGGCAGTTTCGTCTTCGACGGGTCGCAAGGTCCTTACAACACCACGAACGGAAGCTGCGCGCCGGGGAACGCCAATCCCGGTTGTGCCGCATTGACCGGCCAAGTCGCAGCCCTCGCCGACTTCCTCGCTGGCGACGTCAGTACCGCCTCTATCGCCCTCGGAAATGCGGAGCGCAAGGTTAGAGCTAACGCTTTTGATGTTTTTGCCCAAGATGCGTGGCAGGTAACGCGCCAATTGAACTTGAACCTTGGCGTGCGCTACGACTACATGGGTCCGCTCCACAGCGTGAATAAAGACCTGGCTGTCTTTCTCCCGGACCGTGGTCTGCTCATTCAGGGAAATGGTATTGGATCTATTTTCCCGGCAGATCATGCGAATTTTGCACCGCGGTTGGGCTTCGCCTACGCACCGGTGCCCACTACAGTCGTCCGGGGCGGGTTTGGTATCTTCTATGATCAGATCAATATGAACCCGTTCCTGGACTTCCGTCCGCCGATTAACGGCGCCGACGGGTTGGCGGACAATCCCATCGGTCCTTCTTCTGTTGCCAACTACACCGCAAATTCGTTTGCCTGGCAGCCCAACACTTACATCTTCCCTCAGAACGTCCCATGTCCCACGTTGAGTGGATGTACTGACCCAATAACCGGTAACCCGCTAAGTTATAACGTGTATTCGGTGAACCAGAATTTCAAGACACCGTATTTCTATAACTACAATATGCAAGTGGAGCAGAGCTTCGCCAACGGCGCCGCGGTGCTGGAGGCGGGATACGTCGGCAGTGTAGGTCATCGACTCGTGGTGATCGACAACATTACCACTTCAGCCCTGCAGACGACCTATCCAAATCTTGCCTCGGCTATACAAAACAACAGCGTCGGCAACTCCAACTACAACTCCATTCAAAGCACCTTGCGTTTCCGCGCCTGGCATGGCTTGGCCGGACAGGTGGCTTACACTCTGGGCCACGCGCTCGACACCATGACCGAGTACCGCGGCCAGATTCAAACCGACCTTACCAATCCGAGGCTCGATTATGGAAGCGCAGACTTCGATACCCGGCACACCTTTACCGCCTACTGGAGCTACGACCTACCCGGTTCGTCGCACGGGCCTAAGATCCTAACCCACGGTTGGCAGATCAGCAGCTTGTTGGCGATCCACGGTGGGGAGCCGTTCAACTTCTACGGTGGAAGCCTGCCATTTACCCAAGGCTCCGGAGCGCAACGCCCGGGATTGAGTGTGATCGCGCTTCCGTTTGCTGGAGTTTCGCATGCTTTCAATCGTTCGATTGGTGGAGAGCAGTGGGTGAATCCGGCGGCCTTCTGTGTCCCCGGTTCAGTACTGTTCTCGGGTGCCACCTGTCCCGGAGCAGCGGGTGGTCCGGGCAATCTTGCCCGCAACGCCTATTATGGGCCCGGCTACGGTGACTGGGATCTGTCCGTCTTCAAGAACATCCCCATAACCGAGCGCTTCAAATTGCAGCTCCGTGCGGAAATGTTCAACATACTTAACCGCAAGAACCTTGCCACGGGATCAGGATCGGTGAGTGCGAGCACCTGCACGATCTCGGCCACTTGCCCCACAGGCTTTGCCGGTGGCGTAGTGAGCGACACCATTGGCGACTTCTTTGGTTCGCCCGGCCTTGGCCCAGGCGAGCCTTTCAACCTGCAGATCGCAGGCAAGATCATTTTCTAGTTCAAACGAGGGTTGCACTCAGCCCCTGCCGGACTGGCGGCAGGGGCTTTTTTATTGCGGTCCAGTCCCACTCCCACCCGCCCGTCGTAGGCCTTCCGTCACTAGGTAGGCAATTCCCGCGATGCTACGCTGCAGCTGTATCCCTTCCCCACACAACCTCTTGTTGCGGAGACCTCGATGCGTCGCTCCATTTGCGTCGTCCTTGTTCTTGGCGCGTGCTTTGCCGCGCCGGTTTATGCCCACCATCTCAAGCAGGCCGGCACGACTTCGCTGCCCGTCACTACATCGTCGCCGCAGGCTCGCGCGCTTTATGAGAAGGGCATGGCCGACTACGAGAATCTCTATCTCGAGCGCTGCAACGACGACTGGCGCGCCGCGGTAAAAGAGGATCCCAACCTGGCCGTGGCCTGGGCCTGGATCGCTTTCAACAGCACGAATCCTGAGGAAGTGGCGGCTGCCCGCGCCAGAGCCAAAGCTCTCGCCCCCAAGCTGAACCCCGGAGAGCAGTTAATGGTCGCCTGGATCGTCAAGGTGCAGGAAGGCGACTACATCGGCGGCATTTCCGCCATGAACGATCTCCTCGAGATGTATCCCAAGGACAAGCACGTGCTCTACCTCGCCGGCAACTGGCTGCTGGGAGAAAATGGAGATGAGCAGGCCGAGCGGATCATGCAGAAAGCGCTGGCTATCGACAAGAATTTTCCCGCTGCGTTGAATGATCTGGCCTATATCTATGCCCACAACCGTCGCTTCGACAAGGCCTTCGCGGCCATGGAACGTTATGTCGCGCTGCTGCCCCTGGAACCGAACCCGCACGATTCCTACGGCGAGTTGTTGCGCATGGCCGGCAACTTCGAGGGATCATTGCAGCACTACCGCGCCGCCTTGAAGATCGATCCTGACTTCGTTACTTCCCAGGTTGGATTAGGAGATACCTACGCTGTAATGGGCAATGAGGAGCAGGCTCGAATCGAATACGACCAGGCCATTCGCTTCGCGCACAACGAGGCCGACCGTCTGACCTACAGCATGCAGAAGGCGATGACCTGGGTGCGCGACGGCAAGTTAGCCGACGCCGACAAGTCATTCCAGGAGATTGCCCAGACCGCTCACGCCAAGGAACAAGATCTGCAGGAAGCGCAGGCTTACCGCCACCTGGCCGAGTATCAGAGCGACGACAACGCGGCGTTGAAAGATCTTCAGCAAGCAGAGGAATCGCTGGCCCATCGCAGCACGATTTCAAAATCCGACAAAGAAGAAGAACTCTCGCGCATTCTGCGCAACCGGGCAGTGCGCGCCGCACATGCCGGCAACTCAGCCTTGGGCGAAAACACTCTCAAGCAACTCGAAACCCTGGCTGCCTCCAGCCGCAACCGCGTGATTCAGAGCTCCTACAACGGCGCGGCTGGAACCTTGTTGATGGATCAGAAGAAGTATGACGAAGCCATCACCTACCTGGAAGAAGACCAAGACAACCCCTTCACCCTTGAACTTCTGGTGCAGGCCTACTACCAGACCAATCAATCCGACAAGCTGCACCAGGCTGAGGCCACGCTGCGAGGCACGAACGTCGCTACCATGGAGCAAGCGATCGTCGTGCCCGCCGCCCGCCTTCGCCGGCCGCAAATCTAGGCACCCCTGTACCGAGCGCGCAAAGTTAATCTATACTTGGCGAACTCTAGCCGAGAGCTTGAGGGATTTTGCGTCGACTAATCTACCGCTTCGGTTGACGCGCAAGGATTAACGAACCCTAAGATTTGCGAATCCCAGAATCGCGAATAAACGGATTGTGAATAAAGGAACTGTGAAAAACAAGATCGATCGACGTTCCCGTGATCGCATCGTGACCCGGCTGCCCGTCCGGGTCCGGAGCGCTCCGGGGACGACGGAGTTGAGCGCTCAGACCCGCGACGTGAGCACCAATGGCGTTTTCCTTTATACCGAGTCCCGGATGGCTGAGGGCTCGAGCGTCGAACTGATTCTCATCCTGCCGCCAGAGCTGACCTCCGGCGAAAAGTGCTGGGTGTGCTGCCATGCCCAGGTTTTGCGCGTCGAACACGGCCCCGGCAAGAGTTTCGGAGTCGCTGCCGAGATCCAACGGATGGACGTACTGCCTGAGATTCTCAGCTGATCCTATGCAAGTGCGACCGCCTAGAGGATGCCCCGGCCATGGTCCGCAGCTGGTACCGCCTGCCGCAGGCGAACTCTAAATCCAACCAAACATGCTCCGTCTCGGGCAAAAAGTGCCCGCAGCTAGAAGAGAGTTCCTGCCATTTTGTTGAAAAATCCCTTCCCATAGCACCGACTTTAGTGCAATAATTACGGCCCTGGAATTGCACTGGTCAGACTTGGGTATTTAGGTGGCCTAGTCATGTGGATTGAGAAATTGGCGGACGGCGTAGTTCAAGTGCAGACCCCCCTCGGACCACGCTACCTGATGCCGTCCTTTCGCCAACGCCTGTACTTTCTCTGGATGTTCCGGAACTTCCCCATCCTTCCGCACGCTGTGCTCAGCGGCGCGCAGCAGCGTATGGTCGACCGCTTGTGCTCTGAACAAAGATTTGTATCCATGGCTTATGCCGATGGTATGGAGGACGCTCCGGTGATCGGCACAATCGAGAAGCGCCCGCGCATGGGACTGGAATCATTTCCGCCGCGTCGTCCAGTGGTCAGCGAGAGCTCCCCGGGGTTGGCGGCAGAAATACGGCAGCGCTCTTAAAAAAAAAGCCGCTTGTTTTTCTTCAGCGTTAGACATCAACCTCCGCGAGCATGGTCCGGGGCTGATGACCTTCGGACGCTGAACTTTTCCGACTCACCCCAATCAATTCTGCGGAGATGCGTCGTTCTCCGGTTGCTGAGGGCTGCTGCCCGCCCCTTTTCCAGTGGGATGGCTCGCTTGCGTTTGCGGCGACTCTCGATGGCCGCACGGCCCTCCCCCTGTGTTATGGGGGCCGGGACGATCCTCAGCTCGGGCTTGCTGGCATGCCTGCAATGCTTTCTCCTGATCGGGAGTGAGCAGTGCGTTCTCTTTCTGTTTCGCCTGCAGCCGGATTTCCCGGACTTGCTGTTGCTTCTGCTGCGGCGTAAGCGACGAGTTTTCACAAACCGCGTCAACCCGGAAATGAGCGTCCCGCTCAATCGTGTGGCGCTGCTCCGCCACCGATCGATCGATTCCAGCCTGGCGCCAGCAGGGCTCCTGATGCGCGCGTGGTGGCGGAACCGGAGATGCAGGAGTGCTGCTCTGTGCTACAGCAACCAGGGCCCAAGGCAAAAACAAAAGCGGGAGCGTCGCGCGCCAAGAAATCCTCTTCATCATATTTTGACCTCAGTCGTCAGGATACGGCGGCCAGCCGCTGCTCCTTCGCGCCCATGATCGCGAGCCAGAGCATGATTCCCACCTCTCCCGTGATGAGTGGCTGAACATAGGTATAAACCTTGTCCTCATAACTTGGGAACAGCAAACCCGTAAAACTGAGGGCCAGATAACCAAAGCAGCCGGCCATCAGCCAGACGCCAAGAATGCGGGGCAGAAACCGCGACCTGTACACCAGCAGGCCGAATGGAATGAGCCATAGCCCCCAAAATATCAGGTTGGCCAAATCACCCAGGTGGTGCAGACGGAGAAACAGCATGGCAAAGGCATCGCGCTGCGGCTTGTCGAATACGGTCAAGAAATCGCCGCCGCGCGCGAACAGCAGGGCAGCTGCATCATTCACCGAGTTGCAGAAGAATATAGGCACCGGCATCAGGCCGCCCAGGATCACCATGAGCACGGCGAGGCCATGGTCCACTCCCTTCAACAGCCGATAGAGAGCCAGCGTAACCAAGATCCACCCGGCTGCGCTGATCAGCTGGCTGACAATGCCAAAGCGGAAGAGCCACTCGTGCGTGGCGATATTGTTGGCCGTCGCTGCCGCGCTCCCCTGGACGATCAAGGCGCTGGGAATGTAAAGCAGGCGTACGACACCAAACATTGAGAAGAAAATGTATAGGAGCCCCGCGACTCTAGCGTGCTTGCTGAGCGAGGTCATGTGTTCTCCCTCTAAAGAGGTACGAAGAATACAGGCGGCCGCGCGCATGTCCCATGGCAATCAGTCCCCAAGCCTAATCAAAAGCGGATGTGCGCAGCATGAAACCCTCCTCATCGTACTTTGATCTTGACGATTTCTCTATGCACTGGCTCTGAAAAAACGTCGCTTCCGCTGACGGGTTGATGTCGGGATAACGCGCAAGACGCTTTTGCCATTCCCGGTGGACGTCCGTGTAGCGTTGCAGTTTGGATTTCTTACACTGCGGGCTGCGATGACTGCTCAAGCGGGGAAATGCTACAATGAAAAATTATCTCAGCGACTTGATTCCCACCCGCGGGCGCGTAGCTCAATTGGCAGAGCAACTGACTCTTAATCAGTAGGTTGTAGGTTCGATTCCTACCGCGCTCACCATCTTTTCAATGATTTACCGCAGCCAAGCCCGTACGGAACACTCTTGACGTGGTATTAAAGGGCACTTTAGCGCGCACGAGTTCCGGAGCACATCCGGTTCTAAACCGAATCGTTGGGTGAAAACCGTTGGATGGACAATTTTGCGGAACTCGCGGATGAGCAACAGAGCATTTCCCGCCGCTCAAAGACACTTCCCGCTAAGGCTTGCTTGGTGAAGCCCTATACAGTGCCTGCTTTATTAGGCATTCTGTTGACAAATATGCTAACTGCCTACTATATTTGGCATTGCGATGCTCGGTCTGCACTCACTTGGCTCTCAGATCGCGTCCAGGAGGAAGGCTCGTGGGCTGAGCCAGTCCGCCTTGGCCCACAACGCTGGCGTCAGTCGGGCGACGCTGGAAGCGTTGGAGAATGGCAGATCCGGGGAACTTGGTTTCTCCAAGGTCACCAAAATTCTGTCGGCGCTCGGCCTTGAACTGAAACTGCAAGAGGCAAACTTGCAACGGCCCACTCTGGACGAGCTCTTAGAAGAGGATCGTGATGATCAAGGTCTGGACAGACGCCGCTGAGGCGGGCCTGATGGACAGGCTACGGGATCGCGGCAGCGCCTTCTCCTACTTGCCGGGGACTGTTCAACAGCGAGCTGTTTCCGTAACCATGCCTGTGCGGCTACCGTCCTGGGACGTACCCTTTGGCCTCGCTCCCATCTTCGAAATGAACCTTCCCGAAGGCGCATTGCGTGAGCGCCTGCGGCTTGCCTTTGCCAAAGCCACCGGCACCTTCGACGATTTCGATCTGCTAGCCATCGTTGGTCGCTCGCAAGTTGGGCGCATCCGGTACACCGGCGACAAGGAGCAGCTTAATGAGGATGTTCCCTTTCAGTCGGTAGACGAAATCTTGGCGAGTCGTCGCGATGGCGATTTGTTTCGCCACCTCATTGAAAAATTTGCAATCTTCTCCGGCATCAGCGGCGTCCAGCCCAAGATTCTTGTGCGAGACGACAACGCATCCGCCACCCTGGCCAAGGCAAAGCCCCGGCTTTCGCCCAGCTACAGAGGTGCAACCCACATTGTGAAGTTCTGGGAGCCGACTGAATTCCCGCAACTCGCCGCGAACGAGTACTTCTGCCTGAAGGCCGCAGAGCGTTGCGGGTTGGAAGTGCCCAGGTATCGGCTTGCGGAGGACGGAATGGCGCTGGTCGTGGATCGCTTCGATCTGCGCCCAGATGGCACCTATCGTGGCTTTGAAGATTTTTGCGTCCTGAACGCGAGAAGAACAGATGAGAAGTATCGCGGCAGCTACGAAACGTCCGTCATGAAGCGATTCCAGCAGTTCGCAAACTCGCCCGATGTTCTCGCAGACGCTGAAAAACTCTTTACGCTGATCGTACTGAATTGTGCTCTGCGCAACGGCGATGCTCACCTCAAAAACTTTGGCATCATTTACGACGATGTACTCAGTCAAGCTCGTCTTGCACCGGTATACGATCTCGTCACGACGGCTATCTACCTGCCGAAGGACAGTCTGGCGCTTACGCTCAACGGAACGACACAATGGCCTGATAACAAAGCTCTGCAACGGCTCGGAGAAACGCGAATGAGTGGCACTCCTGCCAAGGTTCGCCAGATCTTTGAGCGCATATCGGATGCCCTTTCGCAAACTGCAGGCGATCTTCGCTCCTACATCAAGGAACATCCGGACTTTAAGGACGTGGGCGAGCGCGTGCTGCAGGAATGGGTAAAGGGCAGACAATTCTCACTTCAGGCGAGTTAGTGGTTGGCATGCCGCTTCGCTTTCTGCGATCCAGCGGTGCCCCAGATGCTCGAATCGCGATGTGCTGCGTGCTTACATCTACGTGGGGTACTATCCCTCTCTATGCTGCGTGAGGCCAGCAAAATCAATTCAGAACCAATTACTGCGGGTTCAATTATTTCGGTTGGAGGGTTTTCAAACGAAAAATTTGCAGTGGGAAGGGTCTTGCGTGGGGGCATGGGCATTGTTTATCAAACTGTGCCGGTGCGCTCGATTGGTCGGACAATGGCGCTCAAGACGTACATCGATGCTGCCGATACCGCCAAGTTTGACCGCCAAGCACGTTTGTGGATTTCGCTTGGCACACATCCCAACAGTGCTCACCTCTCACTCGGACGGCGAGTCGTCACGTGGGGAACATCACGATGGTTTTGCCATGTACGACACCGGCCTGAGCGACGGGACCGTAGCCAAAATGGGTCCGCATCGCGACACCACTGGAGAACTCGCCAAGGCAGTGCGCGCGGAGGGACTGCACTTCGGGGTGTCGTCTCACCGGGTGGAGCACAATTTCTTTCTTGGGGTAGGGCGCCAAATTCCCTCCGACGTGAACGAGCCGCAGTACGCGGCACTCTACGGCCCGGCCCACAACTGGCTGATGAACCCGTGGGGAGTTCCTCTCAATGATGACTTTAGGTCTCCTCCGCATGGCCGATGACTGGCTCGCGCGCGGCGCAGAACTGGTCGAGAAATACCATCCCGATATCGTGTACTTTGATTGGTGGATCGGCCAAGCCTCGATCCGCCCGAATCTCACACGCTTTGCGGCCTTTTATTACAACAGTTCCCTTAAATACGGCGATCACGTGGGGGTGGTCAATTACAAGGACTATGCGATGCAGGAGCACTCCGGAGTGCTCGATTGGCTCCACGTGTCGACCGTGCCCGGATTCTACTTCCGGCCCTTTGGTGCTGAATCGTAGCACTGAAAGGCTATTCACCCTCCCCGTCGACGGGTCTACTCTGGTCTTGAGCAGCACTTAGAGGGAGGGCTGATCAACAAGCGTCCCGCGACTCAAACCTGAGTCTGGGGCGTTTTGTTTTGCGCCTCGGATGTGCATATGTCCATTTTCCCGGCGAAACAGAGCTCAGCAGGCTGTGGGATCCTGAACCGGGGCGTGAGAACCTCTCCTATGGGGCGGAAGCGGCCGATGTAGGTTCACCGCTTCCTGAAGATCTCGAAAATCAGATTGAAGAGCTGTACCAACGAAACGCCGATCGCGACATACACTGCAATTTCGAGCCGCCGTCCCGCTTCCTGAGTGCCACGCAGCAAATCGGCGATGTCGTTCGTTGCTTGATGCAGGGTCTCAGCTAATTGCTCGAAATGCTGCACCGAAGCTCGCATTTTCTCGGAGCTTCTTGAGAGCGCCAGCGAGGCTTCGCCGACCTGTTGGCCATTGCGCAGGTCGAGTTCAGCCCGGCAGGCTGTCCACCACGGACTTCCCGGTTCCCGGTCATACATGCGTTTGCGGATCTCCGCGTAAGAGCGGTTCCGCAACAGGTCCACCAGCGCCGGTACTTGTTGGTCGGAGGCCTGGGCTTCCTCACTGGTTCGGTTTTCCACAGCTCTAGCGTCATTAATGAAAACTGGCATCTACGCAGCCTAGCAGCCAATTTGTGCCGGGGAGAGATGCCCGAGGTGCACGTGCTGCCTTCGGCTTTCCGCCTATTTCGGCGCGGGTAACGACATTACCCCCTGGCCGTTTAGCCATGCACTTACCCGTCTTTCGTGTGGGAATTCGTGTGGGAAGAGACGTCAAATGGTGGCAGTCGGTATTGCACAGCCACATTTGCCCTCGGGGCCCACTTTTTCACAGCGGGTACCGCCTCAGGCTACAGCAGAGACCGTATGGTGAGAGATCGGGAATCGGTCCGGGTTGCATAGAATTTTTGATTGCTCGGTAGCATAAATCTGGCGAGTATTTATTTGTAAAGTTCATTGACAGGCGGTTGTCCCCCCATCATAAAATCGTTAGATAACCCCACTCAATCCCTCCCAAGGAGACGGTTATGGCAACAAAGTACGTCCAGATTGAAAATGACCTCGACATCCAACAACGTCTGGAAGCGGAGCGCATGCGCTTGCGAAAAATCGCCGGCCTCGACCGACCCACGCACTTCCATCGGCCGGTAGAGCGCGCGTTTACGGCCGACGAGCGCAGCAAAGTGACGATCTTGTTCGGTGGATTCACCTGGAAGCACGAGGATTTAATTCGCGCGGTCTTCCAAGGCTGCGGATATCGCTGCGAAAAGTTGCCCGTGCCCGATGTGCCCGCGTTTCAGACCGGCAAGGAATTTGGCAACAATGGTCAATGCAATCCGACGTACTTCACCGTAGGAAATCTGGTGCAGTATCTTCAATTCCTCGAGAAGGAAGGTATTCCCCGCAAGGACATTCTGGACAACTATGTTTTCTTCACCGCGGGCTCGTGCGGTCCCTGCCGATTCGGCATGTATGAGGCCGAGTACCGCTTTGCCCTGAAGAATGCGGGCTTCGACGGCTTCCGCGTGCTGCTGTTCAAGGATAGCGATGGCATCAAGGCTGCGTCGGGCGAGCCCGGCTTGAAGTTCACCATCGATTTCGGATTCGGCATGCTCAACGCCATGCATCTCGGTGACGTATTCAACGACATGATCCACCAGATTCGCCCGTTCGAAGTGAACAAAGGCGAGACGGAGCGTGTTTTCCGCGAGACCGTGGACGGGCTCTGCGACGATCTCAGGAATCGTGATTCATTCGAGATCGAGGAGCGGGCGCCCAACTGGGCCAAGCCGAAATTCAAGAGCAATAAAATTCTGCGCAATACCTTCAACGTCTTCGGCAAAATGAACGAGCATCTTCGCGGCAAGGACTATCTCAACGCTCTAGCCGCCGCCCGCGAAAAGATGAACGGCATTGAAGTCGACCGCACCAAGGTAAAGCCGGTAGTAAAAATCACGGGAGAGTTCTGGGCCCAGATCACCGAAGGCGATGGCAACTTCCACATGTTCGAATTTCTTGAGCGGGAAGGCGCGCAGGTGGTGGTCGAGCCAATCGCGACCTGGGTAGCCTACTTGCTGTATCAAGCGAAGGCCCACGCAAAAGCCAAATGGCCGGTGAACCGTCCGCACAGAAATCCGCAATGGTGGGAGTTGAAAAAACATCTGGCCAACGATTTCGGGTTGCGCAAGAAACTGATGGGGCTTGGCTTCGGCGAAATTATGTGGAATGGTCTCTATCACCGAACCATCAAGAATCTGGGCGGGATCACGCATCACCTGGTTCCGCAGACCGAACTGGCCGAGATGGCTCATCCTTTCTACAACCAGTTCGCGCGGGGTGGAGAAGGCCACCTCGAGGTCGGCAAGAACGTTTACTACACGCTTCATCACCTGTGCCACATGGTGCTGGCCCTGAAGCCCTTCGGTTGCATGCCATCGTCGCAATCAGACGGTGTGCAATCGGCTGTTATTAACAAGTTCAAAGACATGATTTTTCTTCCCATCGAAACCTCCGGCGAAGGTGAGGTCAACGCCCACAGCCGCGTGCAGATGGCGCTCGGCGAGGCCAAGGTCAAGGCTAAGACCGAGTTCGAACAGTGCCTGAAATCTACCGGCAAGAGCCTGGACGACATTCGGGAATATATTGAAAATCATCCCGAACTAAAGCGGCCGTTCTACCGCGTGCCGCACTGCGAAGGCATTGCCGGCACGGCAGCGCAGTTCATTCTGCACGTGAACGATCGCATAAACAAAGATAGAGGTCTCCGGTTTATGCGTCGTACTCGCGTCACCGGAGAGGCGCTTCCGAACGCTGCCTGACCAATCTGACCGGCAGTGCCGCTCGGCTGCCGGTCTTCAATTTCTACATTTCGCGCTAGAACCCTGATCGGAGAAATTGAATGCACGACCATCTTGCCGGAAACGATCACAAGCCGCCTCAACTGATTAACATCGCTGCCGCGCCTTACCTGAAACCGCACGACCACCACACTCAATTTCTGGTAGGGCTCGATGTGGGCTCAACCACGGTGAAGGCGACTGTAGTCGACGCGAAGACAGACGAGATACTGTGGCAGGACTACCAGCGCCACGAGACCAAGCAGCCGGAAAAGAGCCTGGAATTTCTGCGCCGCATGGACGCCGAGGTCGGCATCAACCGGCACAACACGAGGATGTTCATGACTGGCTCCGGGGGCGGAGCGATTGCCGAGCAGATCGGCGCGAAGTTCGTGCAGGAAGTTACGGCGGTGTCGCTGGCCGTCGAGAAGCTTCATCCCGAAGTGTATTCGGTGATCGAGTTGGGCGGACAGGACGCGAAGATTATCGTCTTCAAAGACGACGACGAGACCGGCCGCAAGAAAAAAATCCCGTCGATGAACGACAAGTGCGCTGGCGGTACCGGCGCAGTTATCGACAAGATCAACGCCAAGCTGAAAATTCCGACCGCCGAACTTGCCCTACAGGGCTATCACGGAATCAAGCTGCACAAGGTCGCGGGCAAATGCGGAGTCTTCGCCGAGACCGATATCAACAGCCTGCAGAAAGTCGGCACACCGCCGGATGAACTGATGGCCTCACTTTTCGAAGCCATCGTGCTGCAAAACTTGAGCGTGCTCACCCGCGGCCATACGCTGCGGCCCCACGTTCTGCTGCTGGGCGGGCCGAACGGCTTCATTAAAGGCATGAAGGAAGCGTGGCAGGCGAATATTCCACGAATGTGGCAGGAGCGCAAGGTTGCGATCCCCGACGGGGCGAAGCCGGAAGACTTGATCAAGGTTCCGAGTAACGCACAATACTTTGCTGCTCTCGGGGCGATTGAATTCGGCAAGAGCGAAGAGGATTGCGTCGGCTGCTATCAGGGCTACGAAAAGCTGGTGCACTACATCGACTTCGGCCGGCAAGAGGAAAAGTCCAAGTCCGGTGCCAGGGGCCTGGTCACGAGAGAAGGAGAACTCGACGGTTTTAAAGAAGCTTACCGGCGCAAGAAATTTATCCCAGCGACGTTTCAAAAAGGCCAGACCGTCGGTGGCTTCATCGGTATCGATGGCGGGTCCACTTCCACCAAGGCGGTTTTGCTGGATGATCACGGCGAGATATTGTGCAAGGCTTATCAGCTCTCGAACGGCAATCCGATCCAGGACACCATCGAGATGTTCGAGAATCTTCGCGGGCAAGTCGAAGCGCAAAATGCGAAGCTGGAAGTCCTGGGAGTAGCCACGACCGGGTACGCAAAAGACATTTTGAAAGACGTGCTGCACGCCGATGTCGCGCTGGTAGAGACCGTGGCGCACACGGAATCCGCGCTGAAGTTTTATGAGGATCCGCACGTCATCGTGGACGTGGGCGGCCAGGATATCAAAATCATCATCCTGCACAACGGCCGCGTGAAAGATTTCAAGCTGAATACGCAGTGCTCGGCGGGCAACGGATATTTCCTGCAGTCAACCGCCGAAGGATTCGGGTTGGGGGTCGAGCAATACGCCGACCTGGCTTTCTCGGCCCAATCGATGCCGATCTTCGGCTATGGATGTGCCGTGTTCATGCAGTCGGATATTGTGAACTTCCAGCGGCAGGGTTGGCGTGCAGAAGAAATCCTCGCGGGTCTCGCGGCGGTTCTTCCCAAAAATGTGTTCCTCTACGTCGCCAGCATTCCGAATCTCGCAGCGCTGGGCACGCGGTTTGTGCTGCAAGGCGGCACGCAAAACAATATGGCCGTGGTAAAAGCGGAAGTCGATTTTATCCACAACAGTTTCCGCGCCGCCGGCAAGAAGCCTGAGATTATCGTGCACGAGTTTTGCGGCGAGTCCGGCGCCATCGGCGCCGCGGTTGAGTCCCTGCGCCTGTGGCGCAACGGCCTGCAGACCACATTTGTCGGGCTCGATGCGGTACGGAAAATTCAATACCGCAGCACGCGCAACGAGGCCACACGCTGCAATTTCTGCAAGAACAATTGCCTGCGCACCTTCATCGATATCCGAACCGCTGCCAAGGATGACATGGCTTTTGTTCCCGTTCAGAAGGTCACCAAGGTTCCGCTGATGCACGGAGAGCAGCGCTTGATCATCGCGACCTGCGAGAAAGGTCTGGTTGAGGATGTCAACGACATGAAGGACATCAAAGCCGGCCTCGACGATATTAAGGAAAAATATCCGAACTTCGTAGATTTCGCCGCGCACGAGGTGTTCCGGCCGGTGAATCCGAAGTCAGTAGCCGATCCGATTCCCGTGGCGAAATTCTGGAACAAGCAGACGAAAGAGCGCATCCCGCTCATGGAGAAGCGCAAGAAGCTTCGCGTTGGCATTCCGCGCGTGCTGAACATCTACAGTTACGCGCCGCTGTTCAACGGATATCTCGAGAGCCTCGGGGTGCAGCCGGAGAGCATCATTTATTCCGATTACACCAGTTCCGATCTCTACCGCGCCGGCGCCAGCCGCGGCGCCATCGATCCCTGCTTTCCCGCGAAGATCGCTATTTCGCACGTCTACAACCTCATCCAGGAGAAGCATCGCAAAAAACCGCTGGACGTGATCTTCTTTCCCATGTACGACGTGCTTACGTCTCCGCTGGTGAAAATCGTGGGCGCGAATGCGTGCCCTACCGTCACCGCGACTCCGGAAACGGTGAAGGCTGCTTTCACCAAAGAGAATGACGTTTTCGCGGAACACAACGTAAAGTACTTGGATCCAGTTCTGAACTTCGCCGACCGCAAGCTGTTCGCTCACCAGATGCTGCAGGTGTGGCAGCCGATTCTTGGACTGTCACAGGAAGAGAACGATCGCGCGGTCGAGGTGGGCTACAAGGCGCTGGCCGATTACGAGAGTGGCATCCGCTGCCGTGCTCGCCAGGTGATGGATCAGTTGGAGCGTGAGGACCGCATCGGCATCGTCATGTTAGGGCGGCCGTACCACCATGATCCGGGACTGAATCACGAAATTTTGGAAGAGTTCCAGAAGCTCGGTTATCCCATCTTCTCGCAGAACACATTGCCACTGGACGAAGACCTGCTGGAGCGCCTGTTCGGCGAAGAAGTTCGCGAAGGGATGATCAGCCATGCGCTGGACATTTCCGACGCCTGGAAAAACTCTTATTCCTGCAGCACGAACCACAAAGTTTGGGCCGCCAAGTTTACCGCGCGGCATCCGAACCTGGTCGCACTGGAAATGTCGAGCTTCAAGTGCGGCCACGACGCGCCCATCTATGGCGTGATCGAGGGCATCATCGAGCAGTCGGGCACCCCCTACTTCTGCTTCAAAGATCTCGACGAGAACAAGCCCTCAGGCTCCATCAGGATCCGCGTTGAGACCATCGACTACTTCCTGCGGCGCTATCGTGAGGAAGTCATCAGAAAACGTAAGGCGGAGCAGGACATCGCGGCCCAGTTAGCCGATTACGAAAATCAGCTGCGCGCGCAATTCGAACCGCAACCTGAGCAGCAGTTTGAGCGGCAGCGCGAAAATGAGACGCAAGAGATCGGAGCCGACTGATCTTCTGGGCTAAGCGGTCCTGGCGTTGAGCCGGGCCTCGATCTGTCGCAGTAATCCGGCCGCCGCTTCGCCCGCATCGGCGGAGGAGAATTCGCCGCCCAGTTCGACGATTGGAAATCCGGCGCACGCCGCCTTGAACGCATCCGGCGCCCCGCCCATGATCGGCCCTGCCAGCAGCAGATCGAAATGCGTGACTCGCATCAGCATGCGGGCGTCGCCCACGTGGCTACTGGTATGGACGTCGTACCCCCTGCTGCGCAGCAGTTCGCGAACGTAGGCGAGCACGTCGGCATTCTGGTCAAGGCACAGAACGCAGTGCCCGGTCATCGCGGGCTTCTCGGCAGTGGCTCGCGGGGAGTAAAACGCCGCGACCGCGGTCTCTTCCGATTCGTGGGTGTCGAACAGCTTGGTTAGGTGCGACAGTTCGAGAACTTTACGAACGTGGTCCGGCACGTTGCAGAGTTTGAGCTCTCCATGAACTTGGCGAGTGCTGGTAAGAGTGCGAACGATCGTACCGAGACCGCTGCTATCGATGAATCCGACTTCGCCTAGGTGCAGGACGATCGAACGCCGGTCGCGTAACAACCAACTCACATGCGAACGCAGCGATTCGCTTTCGCCGCCCGCGACAATCCGCCCGTTGCAGCGCACGATGGTGACCCGTCCCACTTCCCGAGTATCGAGCGATAGACGCAAAGGGCCAGCCATACGGTTCGGACTCCGATCAGCGAACCCGCCACATTATATGTCAAGAGGCCGCGGCCCGGTGATATGAACTTGGGCGACGCTGGTTAAGCTCCGAAATTCTCCCGCTCCAATCTCCATGTAATAGTATCCTCGTGACAAACGTCATCCAGGTTTCTATGACTGCGGATGGAAAGGTGCTTCGGAATGCACGACGAAAAAGCTGGCTACAACCGCTTTCTCCTGCTGGTGGCGGGTCTCGGGGGTTTGCTCTACGGTGTGGACGTCGGCATTATTGCCGGAGCCTTGCCGTATCTCGAGGCTACTTCTGGTTTGAATTCCGGCCAGCTTTCCATCGTGGTCGCCGCCGTGCTCCTCGGCAGCGTGATTTCGACGCTATTCGCCGGCGCCCTGGCGGATTGGATCGGACGCAAGTTCCTGATGACGCTCAGCGGCCTGCTCTTTGTCATCAGCATACCCCTCATTGCACTCTCGCATGGTTATCAACCCTTGGTTCTTGGCCGCCTGTTGCAGGGCGTCAGCGCCGGTCTGATCGGCGTGGTAGTCCCGCTCTACCTTGCGGAGTGTCTCGCGGCATCGAATCGCGGGAAGGGCACGGGCATTTTTCAGTGGCTGTTAACTTTGGGCATAGTAACGGCCGCCGTGGTTGGGATGTTCTTCAGTTTTCGCGTTGAAGAAGTAGCTCGGCTTGGCGATGCTGCAAGTCTCTTCGCCTTCAAAGATACGGCTTGGCGCAGCATCTTTTGGGTTTCACTGCCGCCAGGGTTGTTGTTCGTCATGGGCAGTCTTATGGTGGCGGAATCGCCACGCTGGCTGTTTCGCCGCGGCAGGAAAGACGCTGCCTATGCAGCGCTTCTCCGCTCTCGCACCAAAGACCAGGCGGATCTCGAATTTGCGGAAATGGCGCAGACCGCTGCCGCGGAGAAAGCCAAAACTTCAGCCGGAGCGAGCGGCAGGGAATCGCTGTGGCGCCGCAAATACATCATCCCGTTTGTGCTGGCGTGTGTCATTCTCGCGTGCAACCAGGCGACCGGCGTCAACTCCATCATCGGCTATAACACGAATATCCTTTTGCAGAGCGGCTTGTCTGATCTCCAGGCGCACTGGGGCTACGTCATTTTTACCCTTGTAAATTTCCTGATGACCATCGGCGGAGTGCTCCTGGTCGACCGTAAGGGCCGCAAGTTCCTGCTCTCAGTGGGCAGCGCGGGCATTATCCTCTCGCTGGTCTGCACCGGCGCGCTATTCCGGCGGACTGAGAAACTGCGCGTGGATTCTCGTGCCGCCGTTCAATCCCTTATCGCCGCAGATCAGAAGCTTGCTCTGCTTTACGACCAGCGGGCTGCGGAGACCTTGCTTGCCGCGAGCGGAGACGCCGGCAAGGCCATCAGCAACCAGTCCACCTCAATGATTGTCATTTATTCGTGTGGCGATTTTCACGCCGCCACCAAGGCCGTGCGTTCTGACGATATTTCCTCGAAGCCCATCGAGGTGACCCGCGAGAGTTGCCTCCCGGCCAACAGGGTCGTGGCCTTCTTCTCCAACCCGTTCGGTAATCTTGATGCGTCGCGCCAGGCTCGCCTGAGCATCGACAACGCGCTGATTACTCCCGTGCCCAGCACGGACAATGGCTGGCTGGTAGCCATCACCTTGTTTGCGTTCATGGCGTTCTTCGCTATCGGCCCGGGCGTGTGCGTATGGCTTGCGCTTTCAGAGTTAATGCCGACGCGGATTCGCTCCAACGGTATGAGCATCGCGTTGTTGATCAACCAGGCAGTCTCGACCGGTATCGCTGCCGTCTTCCTGCCCACCGTCGGCAAGTACGGCTACGCCACTATGTTCTTTGGCTTCGCCGGTTGTACGGTGATCTACTTCATCACCGCCGCGTTCTTCCTGCCGGAAACGAAAGGGAAGACGCTGGAAGAAATCGAAGCGCACTTCGAAGGAGCAAGAACCGCAAAAGCTGGATGAGGTCTTCGAAGTTGCCTTGGAAATGCAAATTAGCGCGCCGCAGCCCCAGCCGCCGCCGGAGCCGTGATCTTGACCACATCGGGCTGAGTCCACTGAGCCTTTCCGTTCGTCAACTCCAGCCGGTTCATCGTAATTTTCAATTGCTGGTGATCCACTACAACCAGCAAGTAGTGATAGTTAATTTCTTTGCTCTGGAACGGATCGCCAGGCGCGCGCTCGATGGGATAAGCGTGGGCCGCGCCTCCCCCGGAAACAAAATAGGTGACGCCACCATGCTCGTGACGCTCGTAGTTGTGAACGTGTCCCGAGAAGACCACGAAACGGGCGCGCACATGGGCCTGGCGTTCTTCCAGCGTTTTGGCCAGGTGTTGTTCCGCGGATCGCGCCGAATGTCCGCCGCCAAACATTTTTGCGTCGGATGAACTCGTATAGGGCGGGTGGTGAAACATAAGAAAGACGAAGTCCACGTCCGCGGGGATGTTGTCCAGTTTGCCCTCCAGCCACTGGCCTTGTGCTCCGCCCACTTCGTCCAGAGAGCTGTCGAGCACCAGCACGAGCGCATTGGCCGCGCGCACAGAATAGTAGCGGCTGTTCCTCAGCTCGGGAAAGCGCTGGAAGTAGTTGCCCAGCGCAATCTTCTCGTCTCCGTGCAAATCGTGATTGCCCAGCGCCGGATAAATGGGGATGTTTTTGTCCCGCCAGATACTGGTCTCGCTGTCCCAAATCTTCCAGTCGTTGGTGTCATAGCCGTTGTAAACGATGTCGCCGGTGAAGCAGACGAATGCAGGATTGGCCTCGGCAATGGCCTGCACCAGAGCTATGCGCACCGGAGGATTAGCAGCTTCGGTATCCTTCGGATCATGAAACCGGGTGTCGCCATAAGCCACGAAGCGAAACGGGACGCTCACCTTCACCTGAAGATCAACTGGCGACGTTTGCGCGGTCGACTCTTTCGTGCAGCAACTAAGCCCAAGAAGCGCTGCCAGACAGCCCACCACCCACAAGCCATGCGCCAAAGTTTGTCGCCGCGAAGTCATAGCCCGCGAAATCATTGTTAATAGTTTACCCGTCGCGCAGCTACTTTCCCACGACCAGCACTTCGAACTGTCCCGACTCCGCCGTAGAAAGAAAGAGCCGGTGGGTCTTTGGATCCAGGGCCATCGTCTTTGCTCGCGGCAAGGTCTTAACCGTCTCGACCACAGAGTACTTGTCAGGAGTCTCTTCGCGGATCACCGTAATCGTTCCTTCTCCGTTCGAATTGAAGATCAGCCTCGTCTCCGCATCGAACGCGGTGGCGTCGACATGATCGCCAATCGGCAGCGTGGTGATGATCTGCCCGTTATCGGCATTCATCACCGCCATCACCTTGCTGCGGCAGCCAAGAAACAAACGCCGGCTGGCGCGGTCCATCGCCATGCTGCTGGGAGAAGAGCAGGGCGCCGTAGGCCAGCGTTTCTCAACCGTGAGCTTGCGCGAGTCGATCTTCAGTACCAGGCTTTCGTCTTCCAGATTGTCATAAACGAAGCCATTGCCGTCCACGGCGGCGAATTCCGGCCCGCCTCCCAGATCAATCGTGCCCGCAACCTTGCCGGTAGCGGCATCAATCGCGGTCGCGCTGTTGCTGCCCCCGTTGAAGGCAAATACTCGCGAGGTTGCGGAATCGAAGATGATCGCATCCGGCTTCTGTCCCGTAGGCACATCGGCAATTGGCTTCAGAGTCTTCAAATCGAAGATAGTGACCGTAGAAGACTGGCCGTTGCTCACAAACCCACGACCGAGTTCAGGCGCAACCGCAATCCCATGAACCCCGGGAGTCTTCGGTACACTGCCCACGAGAGTTTCGGAATCCACGTCCAGCACTTCCACCTGCGTCCCGTGAGAGACATACAAACGCCGCGCCCCTTCGTCGACGGTAAGATAGTCCCAACTCCCCTGGCCGGGGATAGGAATCTTTTTGAGTATGGAATAATCGGCGGACGGGGCGGGAGCTGCCAATGACAGGCAGACCGGCATCAAAACTGTCAGCAAGAAGAACGCACGACGAGGCATCGAGTTACCCTCCGGCAACACCTTAGTGGCCTCCCCTGAAATTTACCTGAAGCTGATGCAACTAGAACTTGAGTCGCAGCATGAGTTCAATCTGCCGCGGCAGGCCCGTCCCCGTGTTGGGGGATGCGGCGTTGTCGTTGTTGTTGTTGAAGTTGTTGGTGGTGTCGATCAGGCCGAGGCTGGCGGTCGGTTGAAGTATCCAGTCATTGGGTATCGGATTCATGTTCTTGTCGAGCGCCTGAGTGTAGTCAAAACTCAGATTGTTGGGGTTTGGATCGCCGTATTGCGTGTGATTGAAGATGTTGAATACCTGCGCCCCAAACTCCATCGAGACGCGCTCGGTGAGCTTGGTTTCCTTGGTCAGAGCTAAGTCGATCTGCCAAACGTTGAGGGCGCGAATCAGGCCGTTCGGCGCATCGCCAAATCGGCTTACAAGGCCGCAGGTGGCAACGCAATTCCCGCTAGCATCGGCGACCCCCCTTGGATCCAGCGGGGGTGGAGCAAAGGCGGCGGGATTGATGGGAAGGGTGTGATCGCGAACGCCTCCTGGCAGAAGTATTGGGACCCCAGGAACCAGGTCGGGTCTTTGAGTGGTTTGATCGTTTCCGTCAGGCAACTGGGTCGGCGAGAAATTTATCATTGTGATCGTGAGGGGATGACCGGTGTGCCAGATGCCGATGCTGCTCATTTGCCATCCGCCGATGATCTTGCCGAACATGCCGGAGCTGTTCAGGAAAGTTTTTCCGGGACCAAACGGCAGTTCGTAAACTGCATTCACCGTTACGTTGTTGCGAACATCGAAGACGCTCGGGCCCTTGTCGCAGGCCAGGCAATTCACATTTTCCGGGCCGTTCGACTCCCCGCCGCCGACCGATCCGTCGTTAATGGAATGGGACCAGGTGTAACGGCCCTGGAAGGATAAGCCGCTCGAAAACCGCCGCTCAAGGCTCAGCAAAAGCGCGTGGTAAGTGCTGGATCCGATGTCGGATTTGTAATCCACGGAAGCGTAAGGGTCGCCTCCGGGATAGTATTGGTCAAGTACGCGTGCGCAATTGATGTTGCCGGCAGCGTCCGTTCCATTCGGCGGTGTGATGCAGAAGTTCACCCCTCCCCGAGAAAACAGACGAACTCCCCGCGATCCCAAGTACTGTGCCGATGCCAGGAAGTTAGACGGTAGTTCGCGATCGACAGTTAGCCCCCAAGTCTCGACGTAAAGGTCGCGGCGGCCGTGTCGCTGCAAGGCGCGAGGTTGCTGCTGTGGTTGGATGGGCAAACTGCTGAGGTCCGGGTTCACTTGCTGATATTGCGGCAACAGGTGTGTGCCTGGGCCGGATGGATCGAAATTGGCGAACGCGGTATACCGGTCGCTTTCGAGGCCTGCGTTCAAATCGTCGTTCTGCGCCGCGCCGTGATAAATCCCAAACCCCGATCGAATTACCGTCTTTCCGTGGAACAGGCTGGGCGCCCAGGCAAAACTGACGCGAGGATCGAAGTTCCTGTAGTCAGCATTGTAAAGAGCGGGGTTCTTCGGACACGCAGGAGTATTGATGGGGGTCGGAGCCGAGTTAGGAATTGCAAATCGCCAAGTGGAGCCTGGGCCGAAGCAGACTCCATGAAATTGGCTAACGTCAAAAACCGTCGTACGATTGTCGGCCTCGTGCGCCACCCCGTAATATTCCCAACGAATTCCCAGATTCAGAGTCAGGGTCGGCGTGACCTTCCACTCATCCTGGAAATAAGGCATATAAAACGTGCGCCGCAATTTGTGGCAACACCAGGTCGAGGTGTAGGAGATTCCGTACAAATCCGCATTCTCGAAGCCCGTATCCAGTGGACTGCTGTTGTCCGCGAAAGATAGCGTATTACCTGCAGTTAAGCCTTGATTCAGTCGCACCCGGCGAATCTCCATGCCCGTCTTGAAGGTATTGCGGCCGCGCACGAAAGTCAGGTTGTCGACAATGCCATAAGTAGTGCCGACTTCGTGATCGGCCTGGTTGTTGTTGATCGTAACCCAGTCGTTGGTCTGAACCGAGTAGGGCAAAGGGGGAGTCTGAGGATTGATGAAGGGAGCGCGGTTTATGAAAACCTTGACCTCATTCAGTAGCCGAGGCGAAAAAGTGTGTTGAAGGGCAATGTAATACCCTGCGGGATGATTAATCGTCTGAAGGAGGTCGTAAGGAAGAGACTGGCTGCCGTTGGTACCACTTACCAGGCTGATGTCCCGGTGTGCGCTGCCATACAGGAGGGTCTTCTCGTTCAGTTGGTAGTCCATCCGGACAAGCCAGGTGTCTTCGTGAACGGTGGTCGGAGCAGGGGCGGTGAGCAGATCGGCGTCCGGTTGGCCACTGATGGCTGGCCCTGCAAAAGCCGTGTCAGGGTAAACGTGCAGGGGATTGCAATTTCCAATAGAGCCCGTGGACGCGCGCCATGGGAAGGCTTGAAGGATGGAGCACATTTGAGGCGATCCGCCTGGATTTAGGTTCACGCCGTCACCCCCAAGCAAAGTGCCGCGCGCGATGGCTGGGGTAGGCACTAAGAGCTGGTTGGTGGTCGCACCGTATTGCCGAAGACCCTCATAGTTTATGAAAAAAAATAGCTTGTTCTTCTTGATCGGACCGCCCAACGACATCCCGTATTGTCCATAACGAAACGGCGGGATGGCGGGAAGGCCGAGAACGTTGAAGTCGTTAAAATTCCGAGCGTCAAAAGCTGAATTTCGCAAGTACCCGAACACGTCGCCGTGCCAGTCGTTAGTGCCGCTGTTGGTCTCGACGTCGATTTGGCCGCCCGCCTGAGTGCCATATTCCGCGTCGTACAGCGCGCTGTTGACGCGGTACTCCTTGATAGCGTCCTGGGAGATTTGCAGACGGGTTTGCGACTTCTGAGCCTGCTCCTGAATCCCGCCCGCATCAACGCCGTCGATCTGAAAGTTGTTGTCATCCCGTGCCCGTCCTGCAAAACGAATCGTTCGCTGATCGCCACCACCGTCGTCCTGGGCGAAGGGCGCGAGCAGCGTAAAACTGGCCCAGTCACGGCCGTTGTTCGGCAGGTTCTCGATCTGGTCTGAACGAATAACCGTCGAAGCTTCCGCCGAGCTGCGGTTCTCAGGCGCCGCCGACGCCGTCACCTCCACCCTTTCCCCAGGCGCACCTACGGCTAGCGTAGTGTCCAAGGTCCGAGTTTGACCAACCTGCAAAATCACCTTCTCCACGACTTTAGTTTTGAACCCAGTGCCCGTAACGGTCACCGTGTAGCGCCCGACTGCCAGGCCGGGAAAGCGGTAGTAGCCGTTCGAATTCGTAGGCTGTTCTTGCGTGATGCCGGTGTCCGTCGCCAAAATCTTGACGTCGGCCCCTACCACTGCAGCTCCTGTCTGATCGGTGACGGTTCCTTCGAGCGCGGCGCGGTCGATCTGAGCGGCCGCCGTCGCCGCCAGGATTAAGGCCATTAGGACGACGCACAGCTTCCCCGTGAATTTTGGGCCCCAGCGGAGAATTGAGAAGGGGGGATTTGTCATGATTGATGCTCCTTGAAATAAAGAGCTGCGTAATGCTCGACGCAGAATGCAAGTTACCCGGCACCACGCGTTCCGGGAAATTAGGTGAACCCTTGGATCGGATGAATCAAGAGTCTAGAAAGGCGGTGTGAAGCAGAGATGAAGATACGGTTAATATTTTTTCAGATTTGGGAGCTCCGGAATCTAAGCGCACGGAGGATTGGTACTGTTACAACTACAAGTCAGCGGGCCTCGGCGGCTTGGGGCAGCTTCAAAGCGTCGCCGCCTTCTCCTAGCCGAAGACGTGCGGCCTTAATGACTTTGTAGTCTTTATACTCGATGGAAAGCGTCGCCACGCCGCCCAGCCGTATCACGCTTTCCGTGTGGTTCTCGGCCGGAAGCCAGAAGTCGTTCACCTTCATATAGTGGTGTTCGATGTCTGTTTTTTTGATCCAGAAGGAGGGATTCTTGCCCGGTTCCCCCTGGATCCGCACCACGGCGAAATCCTTGGCGTCCACCCAGATCTTTCCACGATAGAGAAATTTATTCTTCGTCTTCGGGATCAGGTTCAGAACGTATCGTCCGCCTTCCGGCGCGCTCTCGTACCCGGCGGACGTGAAGTCGTAGTTTTCCGTGCTCAGTGCAGTGTGCCGGCGGTTCTCGTCGTTGGCGGCTTCCTTCTCGCCCTCCAGCAATTTGTTGAAAACATGCTCAATGATGAACTTGGCCCCGGTCGCGGATACCACGCTGAACTCTTTGGTGTTCGGAGCATGGTAAGTCATGTTGACCACCATCTCAGCATCGCGATTGCTCGGAAACCCGCGATAATGCATGCGATAGACACGCGTTGCCTTGTACTGATCCAGCGCCGCGGCTCGCTCCGCATTTTTTTCCTGCAGCTTCCGGACTACTTCCTCAACCGTCAAAGGCGCACTCGCAGCTGATGCTGAAGCGATTCCCGGCTCATGCTCTGCAGGCGCCGACTGGCCCATGACTGCCCTCCAGCACAGCAACACGCACATCGCACAAATGCGAAATCTGCTCAGCATCTATTTTCCCCTGATGGTAAATGCAACATCAGTTTACCCGAGATTATCAATGGCGACAGCAGCCACAAGTCTAAATCCTGATCCCGTTTCCCGAAACGCAACGATGGCAACGCCGATATCGCGGTCCTGAATGTGGGAGAGCAGTCCTCTCTGCTGCTGAATCACAACGACAACCAAAACCATCGTGTGCTTTTCAAGTGGGTGGGAATGAAAAGCAACAAGGTCGCTATTGGCGTTCGAGTTACAGTGAGAACTGGCGCGCTGGTCCGGTTCGGCGAGGTGCGCGGCGGAGCCAGTTATCTTTCGCGGACCGATTTACGCTTGCACTTCGGTTTGGCGACAAATGAAAAGATGAATGAAGTGAGCATTCGCTGGCCGCACGGCGAGACGGAAGTTCTGCGTGATGTGCCCGCCGATTGTATTTACACCGTGGTCTAGCGCGGGAATTCAGCAGAAATTAGGCTTCCGCCCTGGCAGAAACCCTAGCCTTGCTCAATGCCGAGTTGCTTCTGGATTTGCTCGAGAGAGACACCTTTTGTCTCCGGTACCATGGTCTTCACCCAAATCAGTTGGAGAACCATCATCCCGGCAAAAAACGCAAAAACGTAAGCGGGGGGAAACGCCGAAACCATCTTCGGAAAGAAAGTCGTGAGCAGTGCGGCAAAGATCCAGTGGGTGAAGCTGCCGAGCGTCTGACCCTCCGCGCGATGACGGTTGGGAAATATCTCGGAGATAAACACCCAAATCACTGCTCCCTGGCCGATAGAGTGGGCCGCAATGAAAGCGAAAATGCAAACCGGCACCATCGAAAGGTGGTTGGTAAAGAAAGCCCAGGCCACCAGACCGAGCGAAATGATGTAACCAAACGAGCCGATATACAGAAGCGTACGCCGGCCAAGCCGATCAATCAGCCAGAGTCCGACAAAGGTGAAAACAAGATTGGTGACGCCAATGCCGATCGATTGCAGCAAGGCAGCTTTGGCGCCAAGGCCGGTAAGCTCAAATATGCGGGGAGCGAAGTACAGAACCGCATTGATACCGGACATCTGGTTGAAGAAAGCAATCAGGATTGCGAGCAGAATCGGTTTGCGAAGGCGCCGAGTCCAAAAATGTCCTGACGACGCCTGCTCTGAAGATGCAGCTGTTATCGTGTCCGCCTCCGCCGCAATTTCAGCCTTCGAAAGTTCGGGTTGCGCGCGGTGCAGCACCTGCAACGCCGTTTCGCGGTCGCCCTTCCTGCTTAACAGCCAACGCGGGCTTTCGGGAAGGCCGAAGCACAACGCAGCGTACAGTAGCGACGGAAACGCAGCCACGCCCAGCATCCACCGCCAAGCATTTTCGCCGATGCCTGCGAGTAGCGCGTTCGAGACGAAGGCGATCAGGATGCCGAACACAATATTGAACTGGAACATGCCGGCCAGGCGTCCGCGATACTTAGGCGGAGCGATCTCGGAGATGTACATTGGCGCCACCACCGTAGAAATACCGATGCCCAGACCGCCGATGACGCGCGCGATGATGAATGTGGCAACGTTCGGCGCTAAACCCGACCCCACCGCGCCAATCAGGTAAAGAATCCCGATCCAAAGGAGCGTGGCTTTGCGGCCGAATCGATCAGCGGGCCACCCGCCGATCAGCGAACCGACCACCGTGCCGTAAAGCGCCGAGGCCATGGCAATGCCGTGCAAGCCGGGGCTCAGGCCCCAAAGCGTTTGTATGGTTTTTTCAGCGCCGGAAATGACGACCGTATCGAAGCCGAAGAGAAAACCAGCGAGCGCCGACGTCAGCGACCAGAAGAAGATGCGGCTGTTCATAAAGAGACGGAGCTTACCACAGAATCGACGCGATCATTCGCGATTCTTGCAGGCGTTGTTTGCTGTAAGCCGCTATCAGTCCCTGGTCAGCGGATATCCCTTTTCCCGCCACTCGCGGATACCGCCGTCCATCGAGATAACGTTGCTGTAACCCATCTTCTGCAGATTGTCAGCCGCCAGTGCCGAGCGGAATCCACCGCCGCAGTAAAGCACAATCTCCGCATTGAGATCAGGCACGCGGGCTTCGATATCGCGCTCAATGATGCCTTTGCCCAGGTGAATTGCGCCCGGGAGGTGGTCTTTCGAGTATTCGCTCTCCTCGCGCACGTCCACCAGGATGAACTTTCCGCCGCTATCCATTTTCCGTTTCACTTCAGCGATGTTGGTTTCCCTCACTCGGGACTTGGCGTCGTCCACAATCTTCAAGAAGCGGGGAGGATGTTGCTGAGCCATGACCACTCCTTTCCATTCTTTCAGCGATAACATCCTACCAAGTGCCACCGGCTTGTGCATCGTATCCGAAGATCGCGACCCGAAAGCCGCAAGCCGGAATTCTCAGTTAGCATGAAAGCGTGAAGCCGCACCAATCCACTCGCCGTATCGGTCTGGCCCGCGCCTTATCGAAACTAGGCTACTGTTCGCGGTCGCGCGCGACGGAATTGATTCGCGCTGGCCGGGTGAGCCGGAACGGAAAGATTTGCCGCGATCCGGAAGCGGCAGTTTCTGGAACACAGCCTCAGATCGCCCTCGATGGAGAGCTGATTGAGGCGCAGAAGAAAATCTACTTAATGATGAACAAGCCGCGCGGCGTCGTTACCACGGCATCCGACGAAAAAGGCCGCGAAACGGTGTATGCGATTATGAACCAGGTTTCCTGCCCAACCCAATCCGCGCTCGGTAAGGACCAGCCCTGGGTGGCTCCCATCGGCCGCCTGGATAAGGCCAGCGAAGGCCTGTTGCTTCTGACCAACGACTCCGAGTGGGGCGCCCGCATCGCCGCACCGGAAACGCATCTGGAGAAGACTTACCATGTGCAAATCGGGATCGTCGCGGATGATGAGTTTGTCCAGGCCCTCGTCCGCGGAGTAAATGATGTACAAAAAGGCGAACTGCTGCGCGCTACGCGGGCTCGTTGCCTGCGCGCCGGCGAGAAGAATTGCTGGATCGAAATTGTTCTCGATGAGGGCAAGAACCGCCAGATCCGCCGCATGATGAAAAGCATGGGCATTGAGGTGCTGCGACTTTTGCGCGTGGCCGTTGGGCCGTTGCAGTTGGGGGATCTCGCGAAGGGTCAGCACCGTGCCCTTACCGCGGGGGAGAAGCGAACGCTCGATCGCGCCCTGCGCAGCAAAACCTGGGGAAGAAATCAAGGCGAACCGTTATGACAGACTTGAACTTCCTTCCTGCCACGGTGATGGCCGCACAAATCCGTAAGAAGAAAATATCCCCTGTCGAACTCGTCGAAGCGCATCTCGCGCAGATCGAAAAACTCAATCCCA
>Ga0074045_10000630_pt1 | contig 34345 bp, 29 predicted proteins | sample BogForMeECP23OM2_FD_94442 | JGI IMG/M metagenome (GOLD analysis project Ga0074045, IMG submission 94442) | Bog forest soil microbial communities from Calvert Island, British Columbia, Canada - Bog Forest MetaG ECP23OM2 | ecosystem: Environmental > Terrestrial > Soil > Wetlands ...
ACGTGCAAAACTGCTTCTGCTGGAAACGCAGAACAATTCTGAGGCGTCACTCTCCACGCTATCCGCCATTTTGGGGTTTCCCGACAGGCAGGATTTTGCGGTTGCGGAGCCCGCGTCACATCGTACTGCTTTGGCCGTGGTTCCTGCTCCTTTTATTCAGGAAGCCTTGAATCAGCGGCCGGAAGTGAGGGCAATGCAAAACGATGTGACGGCAGCGAGCAAATTCGGTAAAGCGGAACACGACCTGTGGTGGCCGACGGTAAGCGCCAATGGCGTGGTGGGGTCCGCGCCGGTTCGCGACGACCATATCTCCAACTGGTATGGCGCGGTGGGTGTGAACATCAACATCCCGGTGTTCAACGGATTCTTGTTTAACGCACGAGCCAAGAGCGCCGACCTGGAAACGGAATTGAGGCGCAAGAAGCTGCAGGATTTGCAGGACAATGTGGCGCGCGACGTGCGGAATAGCTGGCTGGATACGCAAAAAGCGTACGAACGATTGTCGGTGACGAAGCAATTGCGGGAACAGGCGGCGCTGGCGCTGGAGCTTGCGACCGCGCGATACAAACTTGGGTTGAGCTCGATCGTGGAATTCAGCCAGGCTGAATTGCAGGAGACCGACGCCGAGTTGCAGGACACCGACGCGCACTATCAGTATTTGGTGACGCAGATTGTGCTGGCCTACCAGATGGGAATCACACGCTGAGAGAAATCCCTTCGACCGAGCGGCAGGCGCAAAGGCGCAACGCCGCCCACATTTCCAGAGACAAAAAAGTGAGAGCCCGGCCTCTTCCTTTAGAAAGTGTGCCTTTGATTGCAAGCGTGGGAAAACCATACTGCTGATAGTATGGAGGGCATCGCCGTACGTTGCAGTGGCATGGATGCAGGCGCGAACGCCTGATGCCGCCGGAAGGAGAGATGGAGCGGGCATGAACGACTTTGAGAAGTCTCTTGAGGATTCGCTGGCGATGATGGAATCGCTGCGGGCCATGTCTGGCCTGCTGCGCAATTGCGCCGACCGGTGCCTGGCCGCCTTGAATCGCGGCGGCAAATTGTTGATTTGTGGAAACGGCGGCAGTGCTGCTCAGGCACAGCACCTGACGGGCGAACTGGTGGGGCGCTATAAGAAGAACCGCCGCCCGCTGGCCGCGATCACGCTGGGCGCGGATGCCTCGGTTTTGACCTGCATCGGGAATGACTACCGCTTCGAAGAAATCTTTGCGAGGCAGGTGCGGGCGCTCGGACGGCCGGGCGACGTGTTGATTGCGCTCACGACGAGCGGGCGGTCGCCAGACGTTCTTGAAGCGCTGCGAGCCGCGAGGGAGATGGGGATGGAAACGATTGCGTTCCTCGGAGGCGACGGCGGAGCTGCGCTCCCGCTGTCGGATTGCGCCTTGATTGTCGGTCACGCCGATACGGCGCGAATTCAGGAGGGCCATCAATTCCTGATGCACTGCCTTATGGAATTGATTGAAGCGGGAGTGAAAGACTGAGCGCGACTCATTTTCCTCCCGCACTTCGCGTGGAGCACATTCTTGCCGTTGGGCCTCGATCCTTCAAAATCTTGTTGGATGTGTTCTCAGTAGATGTTGGCTGGCTCCAACTTGGGCGCCAGAAGCTGAATGGCGGCCAGCGCCAACAAATAGGCAAGACCGGCCATCAAGAAAGGAATCATGTAACTGCCGGTCCACTGCAATGTGTATCCGACAATCTTGGCAATCAGCATTCCTCCAATTGCACCAGCCATTCCTCCCAGGCCCACGACGGAGCCAACGGCCTGGGCAGGAAACATGTCGGAGGTCAAGGTAAACAAGTTCGCGGAGAATCCCTGATGAGACGCGGCAGCAAGTGCGATCAACAGAACCGCAGTCCACGTACCCTGGATGTGGAAGGCGAACATCATGGGGACAACACATAACGCGCAAAGCAGCATGGCGGTCTTGCGGGCCACATTGACGCTCGTGCCGCGCACGATCAGCCACGATGACAGCCAGCCTCCCGCGATGCTGCCGAAATCGGAGACGACGTAAATCACCACGAGGGGCAGGCCGATCTGCATCAGCGCCAGACCATGTTTGCGTTGCAGGAAATCAGGCACCCAAAACAGGTAGAACCACCAGATAGGGTCGGTCATGAACTTGGCTACCACAAAGGCCCAAGTCTGCCGATGCGGAATGAGGCGGGCCCAACTGATTTTCACCATTGGCGGCTGCGGGTCGCTTCGGATGTACTCCAGCTCCGCCTTCGAGAGGCGCGGGTGCTCGTCTGGCTTGCGATACAGCAGCAACCAGAATATGAGCCAGACGAAACCCAGCGCGCCCATAATCACAAAGGCCCAGCGCCAGCCCCAATGGATGGTGATCCAGGGCACGACCAGGGGAGTAATCATCGCGCCGAGATTCGAACCGGCGTTGAAAATTCCCGTCGCCAGCGCGCGCTCTTTTTTTGGAAACCACTCTGCTACGCTCTTGATGCTGGCAGGAAAAACTGCGGATTCGCCGAGACCCAATGCCGATCGGGCAAAGATGAAACTGGTCAGGGAACCACCCAGGGCGTGGCCCATCGAGGCCAGACTCCAGAAAATCATGGCCAGGGCGTAGCCGAGGCGAGTGCCGATGCGATCGATCAGCCAGCCCATGAGCAAAATGCCAACCGCGTAAGCCGCCTGGAACGCAAACACGAGATTGCCGTAATCGATTTCATTCCAGCCCAAATCATGTTGCAGAGTGGTCTTCAGGACTCCGAGGACCTGGCGGTCCATGTAATTTTTTGTAACGCCGAAAAGGAGCAGGGCACAAATGAACCAGCGGAAGTAGCCGACTCGCGACATTGCCTTGGTCGCTGTGGAATCTGATGCCGTGCTGGCAGACGATGCAGCAGGGTCCATGGTTGAGAACGCTATTCCTTCCGGCCAGCTTCGAGTGTGAATGAGAGTGGCCTAGCTGGCATGGGAACCGGCCGGCAACAGATCTTCCTCGAGTTGGCGCTTGGGCCTGATGCCTTCTTTTTGGAGTTCGCCGTGATACGCCCGCACGGCCTCTTTTGGCTGCAGCTCGCCATCAGCAATTAGGCGAAGCATGCGGATGAATGCCAACGGATGCTCGGAATCCTTGATCCTTCGGCCAAACAGAGCGACCCTGGCACCATGTTTACGGGCATCGGCCAGAAGTTGGAAGGCGTCGTAGGCAGTTCCACTGCTGCCGCCCAAAATGCCGACGATGACCGAGGGATCGTAGGCCACCAGTTCTTCAAGAGCGGCGGGCCCGAAGTAAGGAATCTTGAGGAAAAGCGGCCTTCCGCTGGAAGGCACACCGGCCAATGCGCGCGCGATGTTGTCGTTGACGAAGGCCGGCACTTGCTCGGGAGACAGGCCGCCGCTCGGAGCGTTGGGAGCAAACACTTCGAGAAAATAGTAGAAGCCACATTTTTCGGCATCGGCGCGGAATTCGCGGAAAGCTTTCAACGAGCGCAGATCCGCTTCCAGATCGTTGTTGAACGTCATGGAATACAAGCCAAGATTTACGACGGGCGCGCCAGCGCGAGATGCCGTGAGGCTGCCGAATTGCGCTTCGTGAATGTAAGCGGTGGCGAACGGCACCGATGGCCTTTGGGAATAGCTGGCTCCGCGGGGGAGCCAGATGTCCGTCGCATCGTTGATGCGTACCGCTGGAGTGACCTTCGAGCCGTCGAACAATCGCTCCTTGTGCGCCAGCGTGTCCATCGTGGAAACCGATGCCAGCATCACATCAACGAATCCCTGGCGAACCACGGCGCGTATTTCTTCCAGGAAGGCTGGCGCGGAACGAAAGCCCTGGCCAGAACGCGCGGGACCGAAACTGGGAGTGCCCCAAGCCATGTCCGCATCCCGGGCATCGGCGAGAAGAAAAGTCCGGATCGAGGGAATCGCGCGAATTTCGGCTAGCTTTGCGAGAAGCAGGTCAATGCCCATGTGTGTCTAGTCCTCGATGACCGTTTGACGGCGGATGTGCGGATCCGTGAATACGTCGGATTCATCATGGCTGGGGCTGGAAAACTCGGAGACCACGGCGCCATCCGGGCCAGCCTGGAACCAGTGCAACGAATTCGGGGGAATGGTGTATTGCTCGCCGGGCCGCAAGACGATCTCGTGGAAGACGGTGTAGTAACCGTTGCTCGCCTCTGGCACCTTGGCTTGAATATCAGGGGTAGGCGGCCCCTCGACGTATAGCCAGACCAAGCCGCGGCGACAGCGAAAAGTTTCTTGTTTGCCGGCTCGTCCAGCGACGGAGGGATGCCGGTGTTCCGGGCAGGTCTGACCCGGGAGGAGAACCAGCTCTTTGGCACAGTAGCGGTCCGTGTTCACATAGGTTACGAGCTCCAGCCCTTCCGAGGAGAGGCGGTCGAGTCCTAAGTCGGCGACTTCAATGTTGGCGGCCTCTTCGTTGGTCAGAGCAATGCCGGCGCCCGCCAGCATCTGCCGCGCTCGTTCTTGTGCCGCATGCACTTCGCTGCGCTTCATTTCATCGCCTCCTGCCGCGCATGGTTCCAGATTCCAACGCGCGGGTCATAGCTCCAATCACTGCCCGGCGCACTGCCTTCAATTCTCTCCCAACCAGCGGAGATGCGCGCCTGTAACTCCGCCATCGAAGGCACGCCGCTGGAAGCATCCGTAGCTTCGACGCTGGCAGCGCCCGCCGCGACAGCCATCGTCAACGACTGTTCCGGACCGCTTCCGGCAGCGACGGAAGCGATGAATCCCGCAATCGTACAATCTCCCGCGCCGCTGGCATTGACGAAGTTGGCGCGGAAGCAGGGCGCCATGAGCTGGCGAGCGCGCCATTCCGCAGCAAGCTGCCAGCCTGCGAGATCCGCGTCAACGCCGGATGTTGCCAGGTACACGCCCCTTGTTCCCAGCTTGATGGCGACAATGGCAAATCCCATGGCAATGAGGGTCTGCGCGAGCGAGCGGACATCGTCAATATTGCCATCTGGCCGCTCGGGTTCCCTCAGGGCCACCCGCAGTTCTTCAATGCTGGGGGCGAACACGGTCACTGACCGGGCGCAATTCCGCAGAACAGTCCGCCAATCAATCGCAGCCGCGGCAGAGCCTATGGTACAGAAATCCAGGGAGGTACGCAGGCCGCATGCTTTAGCGCGCTGGAACAGGGACGCCAATTCCTTGCCGCCGTTGGCGGAAATAGCAGGCAGCAGCGGAGGGTAACCGAAGTGCAACCAGGCGGCGCCACGCAGGTCGTCGTCGCGAATATCCGCCGAAGTGAATACCGTGTTCGCGCCCGCGCAATGCAGAAAAGCGCGATCACAGTCTTTTGGCGCAATGACGATGCTGTAACTGGTGGTTTGCCCGGGCACGATGCGAACTCCGGGCTGATTCCCCAGCGTGCGCAACCATTTGATGGCAATCTCTCCCAAACGGTCGTCGCCCACCAAAGCTACGAGATGCACAGGGCAACCCAGGCACCAGAGAGCGGAACCAACATTTCCTACCGGACCACCACAGGAGAAATGAAGAGGACCGGCTTCCAACAGGCCTCCGGGACGGGGCCAGCCGCCCGCCAGCGCGGGGGTCAAATCAAGACAGAGATGGCCCGCCACTACAAATGGGAGGGGCGCAGACATTCGTGTTCACCGAGGCCGTCGCATCCGGCAGTCTCTGACACGACCGACCCGAACGCAGGCGCGCAACGTAAAATCATCGTACACGTAAAGACGTGCGGCGCAAAGAGGCGCACTTTTGCGTTGTGAGTGAAGAGGAGTTTTGTTTGTCAGCGAGCGACCTGATGGTAGCGGAAACAATCCACCAGATGATCGTTCACAATGCCGGTGGCCTGCATCAGGGCGTAGCAAATCGTCGGGCCCACGAAACGAAAACCGCGCTTGCTGAGGTCCTTGCTTAATGCAATGGAAAGAGGCGTTTCGGCAGGGATCGAGCGATGAGTCTTCCGAGCGTTACGGATGGGAGCTCCGCCTACAAAATCCCAAATGTAGCGATCGAAGCTGCCGAATTCTTTTTGGAGTAAAAGGAAGGCTTTGGCATTGGCGATGGTTGCGTCAATCTTCAAGCGGTTGCGGATGATTCCGGCGTCGGCGAGGAGTTTGCGTTTTTTTCGCGCATCGAAGCGAGCCACCTTGATAGGATCGAAACCCTCGAATACTTCGCGGTAGCGGTCGCGCTTCTTTAAGATGGTGTCCCAACTGAGACCAGCCTGAGCGCCCTCGAGAGTCAGGAACTCGAACCACAGGCGCTCGTCGTGCACCGGCACGCCCCACTCCTGATCGTGATAAGCAATGCTCAGCTCATTGGTGGCCCAGGTGCAACGCATGCGATCCTCCTTCGTTTGGCGAAAGCCGCTTCAAGGTAGAATACAGAACCATTAGACGGCCCGCAGGTCAAGGGAGCAAACCACTTGGAAATTGTCGCGTGCAACTTGTGCGGCTCGCGCGAGCACACGTTTGTCTATGAGATGCCGGATCGTTTCTACTTCCCGGACGAGGTGTTTCGTGTGGTGGAATGCAACGGCTGCGGGCTGGGCTTTGTGAATCCGCGCCCTACTTTCCAGGAAATCGGCAAATACTATCCGCCTGAATATTTCAAGACGCATACGGCGCAGAGTAGCGGCAATTGTTTCACCCGGCGATATATGCAGGAGGCCCGCTACCTCGATGCCGTGCCCAACAGAACTCCTCCACGGACACTGCTGGATATAGGTTGCGCCGGCGGAGATTTTCCGCGCTTCATGGCGGCGCGTGGCTGGCAGGTGGAAGGCGTGGAGGTCTCCTCAGCGGCGCAACAGATCACGGATTTTCCCGTGTACACGCAGGAGTTCGACAAGATTCCCGTCACCCAGCCCAGCTATGACGCGGTGACCGCGTGGGCGGTTTTGGAGCACGTCCACGATCCCATGGCCTATTTCCGCAAGGCATCGCAAGTCCTGAAGAAGGATGGGTTGTTCGTATTTCTGGTGCCGAATTTCCAGAGCGTTGCTTCGCGGCGTCTTTTTTGCGAGGACATTCCCCGCCATTTGTATTTCTATACCGGGGCGACAGTGCGGCAATACCTGGAGCAGACTGGGTTCGCGCTGGAGGTGGAAGACAACAACCGCAATGTCTACAAAGTTGCCCCTGCCAACTGGCTGCAGTTCATGCTGCAAACCAAGGTGGTTGGGAGGAAATTCGAATGGAAAGATGTGCCGGTGAGCAGCAAGCAGTATCGCGAAGTGCACCAATTGCGGCGGGGGATGCGAGCCGCTTTGAAATACGCCGCCTATTCCCCGCTATCCGTGATTGACAGGATGCTGTGGCCGTTCATCGAATGGGCCCAGATTCAGCGAGGGAGCTACGGGAATACGACGTATGTGGCGCGGAAGAGATGATCGTGAAATATGAAAGCGAAGAGGGATTCATCGCGCAGAAAACGCGCGATGGAAAGCCGTGCCTCCACTGCGGGCCGCAAAGGAAGCGGCCCTCCGGCCGGAATGACATACTTAGAGTGGGAGCTCGGGGTTAGCCGATGTGGCGCTGGAGAGCCTTGGTGATCTGGTCCTTGGGCACGGCGCCCACGATCTGCTCGACGACCTGCCCGTCCTTGAACACCAGGAGCGTGGGGATGCCGCGGATGTTGAATCGGCCGGCGGAATTCATGGCCTCGTCCACGTTCAACTTCGTCACCTTTAATTTTCCGGCGTAGTCCTGGGCAATTTCCGCGACCGTCGGCGCCAGCATGTGGCAGGGGCGGCACCATTCCGCCCAGAAATCCACCATGACGGGCTGAGCCTTGCTCGCCGTCAGCACCTCGACCTCAAAATTTCCGTCGTTTACCGCAAGAATGTTTTCAGCCATAACGTTTATGTGTCCCCTGTGGGCTGTACTAGGACAGCCACTGTTCCAAGTTAATTAGATGATGGAACTTCTTTTTGGTTTCGCGCTGCGTGGGCAGCCTCATATAGTTTCGCATATTCCGTGGCCGAGGTGTTCCAGGAAAAATCCTTGGCCATGCCATTGAGCTGGATGCGCTTCCAGATGCCGTCGTCGGAGTAATGCTGCAGGGCCTGGCGGATGGCATGCAAGAGCGCGGCGCCGGTATACTCGGTGAACTTGAAGCCGGTGCCAGTACCGTGCTGGAGGTCGAAGGCTTCGATGGTGTCATCGAGCCCGCCGGTTGCGCGCACGACGGGAACGCTGCCATAGCGCAGGCTGTAAATCTGATTGAGGCCGCAGGGCTCATAGCGCGAGGGCATCAGGAACATGTCGGATCCCGCTTCGACCAGGTGGGCCAGCTTATTGTCGTAGGCAATCTTCACGCCCACGCGGCCGGGAAAATCCTGGGCCAGGGCGCGGAAAAGCTCCTCGTACTTCCGGTCGCCGGTGCCCAAAACCGCCAGCGATATATCCTCGTGCAAGAGTTCATGCGCGATCTGCGCGATCAGGTCGAAACCCTTCTGATCCGCGAAGCGCGAGACGATGCCGAGCACGGGCCGGTTCGGATTATCCTGCAGCAAGAGGAACTCCTCGAGGAGCGCTTGCTTGCAGACGCGCTTCCCTGCCAGGTTTCGGGCCGAGTACTTCATGGGAATCAGCGCGTCCCTTTCCGGGCTCCAGGTGGCATAATCCACGCCGTTCAGAATTCCCACCAGGCGATCCGCGCGCGAGCGAACCACGCCTTCCAAGCCGAAACCGAATTCCGAGGTTTGAATCTCCTGCGCATATTTGGGGCTGACAGTGGTCAAGTAATCGGAATAGACCAGGCCGCCCTTCAGGAAATTGACGCTGCCAAAAAACTCGAGGCCACTGGGATGAAATACGGCAGCGGGGATACTGGCGCGTTCGAGCGCTTGTCTGGGGAAGATGCCGTGATAGCCCATGTTGTGAACGGTGAAGACGACGGGAAGATCCTTCACCATGGGATCGTCGGCATAGGAGGAACGGAGAAGGACGGGCACCATGGCCGTTTGCCAGTCGTGGCAGTGGATGATGTCCGGAGGCCAGATGTGCTTGGCGAGTTCGATGGCGGCGCGGGAAAACTCGGTGAAGCGCTCGGCGTTATCGGGGTATTCGCGGTTGCGCTCGTCGTAAATGCCCTCGCGGTCAAAATAAAAAGGGTCGTCGAGGAAGAAGTAGCGCACGCCGTGCAGGAGCGATCCGCTGGTAATCGAGGGAAAACGCAGCCGGCCGCCCTGGGAAATCGTGAGGCTCGGCATCACCACGGTTTTGGAGGTGATACCGCGATAACGCGGCAGGAAGACGGCGAGCTCGTGCCCCAACTTCACCAGGGCCCTGGGCAGGGCCTCAATCACGTCGGCCAGACCCCCGGTTTTCGCGTAGGGCAGAGCTTCGGAAGCGACAAAGAGTATGCGCATGAGAAGGGGCGGAATTCTTAAACTATCGGAGGCGGGGGGAGGCGTCAAGTATGCCGAACACCTCGGCAGACAATGCGAATCGACCCAGTGTACATATCATACTTTTCTCGAGAAAAGAACTTGCCAACATTCCACCGGTGCAGCTAATAGCCATCTTTGACAAGAGAAGCCCGAATTTTGACATTATTTGCGCCGGCATTGGTATGAAGACCGATCAAGCCAATCTGAGGGGCAAGATAGAACATACGCACCGCCTTGAACCTGCTGTGCTTCATGTGTTGCGCCAGTAAAGCGGTTCCGTACACTTCCATGCCACCGAACGGGATCATGCGGGCCCAGGTTGGCTTCGGGCCAAGGAAAAACCGGTCTACGGGGTCGCCTTCAGTCATACCCCTGGTGGTGCATCGACGCGTGGTAATGCCATCCATGATTGCTGCCGCACTGTGCAAAAGTCCTAATGCGGTTACATCCTTGTCCAGCTTCCACCATGGTTCGCGGATCAACTGTTTCCGCGAAGGGCTCTTTCCGATGAGTCCAGGCGTCACCCTGGGAATGGGGACCTCGAGGAATTCCTGAGCCCTCGTACCAGCGACCAAAACCAGCGCCGCAATCCCCAGAACAATAGATTTCATGGTTTCTTACCTTGTTCGCAATCTGCAGAGACACAAGCCACATCCTCTCTATCGGCAGTAATCCCGAGCAGTTGAGCGTCGAAGACTGCACTGTTCATCTCGTGGCTTGGATAGCGCTGCCGAGAATCTTGGGGCCAGTGGTTCTCCTCATGATTCGTAGTGGTGCCATTGCCCCGCATTGGAAAAATGTGTTTCGTTTTGGAGGGTGTACTTCTTCAAACCGAACTAAATCCTTTGTGCTCAGACATCAGTCCATGGTGAAGAACACGCAGAGCATCAGAACTGGGCGATTCGGTGTTCGAGGAATGCTGGGCCGCTGTTACACTCAGGGGCAGCCATGGCGCGGCAAAGGCTGGGACAACACTTTCTGGCGGATGCGGGATGGCGCGAGCAGATTGCGCGGGCCATAGGTGTGTCGCCGCACGGAATGGAGACACCCGCGTCTCCGCCTGCGGCGGCGGACAATTACTGCTGGATTGAGGTGGGAGCGGGGCACGGGGAGATGACGGAGCACCTGCTGCGAAGCGGCGTGCCGGTTTATGCGGTGGAGCTTGACCGGTTGCTGATTGCGCGGCTGCAACGGCTGGCGCAGAAGCATCCGAATCTTACCGTCGTGCCGGATGATGTGTTGGAAACGGATTTGCGCGCCATCGCGGCGGGGCGCCGCATACGGCTTTATGGGAACCTGCCCTACTACATTACTTCGCCGATTCTTCATCATTTTTTCCAGACGGCGGAGCTTATCGACGTAATCCACATCGTCATTCAATGGGAAGTGGCGCTGCGATTGACGGCGGCTCCGGGCAACAAGTCCTACGGGTATTTGTCCGTGGCCACGCAATTCTATTCGCGGCCGGAGCTGGTGCTGGAGCTGCCCAGCGGCGCGTTTCAGCCACCGCCAGAGGTGGCGTCAGCGCTGGTCACGCTGCGGCTACCCGGGGAGAACGCAAAGCTGGGGCTGGAAAATGGGGAGGAGTTTCTGGAGTTTGTGAAACTGTGCTTCGCGCAGAAGCGAAAAATGCTTGCGAATAACCTGCGCTCGCTCGCCGAACCGGCGCGGGTGCGAGAAATTCTTCAGCGGCTTGCTTTACGGGAGGATGCGCGCGCCGAGCAACTGAGTGTGGCGGAGCTGGCGGGAGTGTACCGAAAGCTCAATTCGTAAATGCTCTTGGTGAGCGGCCTCTGCACATCAGGGGTTGAAACCCCTGACTTTTAGAGGCTTTCCGGCACGGCTGAAGCCGTGCCCTGACGGTTTTTCCGGCACGGCTGAAGCCGTGCCCTCCCGGGAACCTTGCATGAGACGGCTTTGCGCTATTTCTTCAATGAGGTGAGGAGGAGGTCCGGATAGTCGGACATGATGCCGTCCACGCCAGCGGCCGCCAGGAGGCGCATGTGGGCGGGCGAATTTACGGTCCAGCAAACGACCTGGAGATCGCGCTTGCGTGCTTCGTGGAGGAAATTCGGGGTCACGAGGTCGCCGCGAACGGCAAGCTGCCGAGCGCCGATTTCCAATGCCTTTTTGAAGGGATCCTCGATTTTGCCATCGAACAGCAAGCCGACCATGAGGGTAGGGTCAATGGTTCGCAGGCTCTTGAGAATGACGGGGTCGAAAGAGATGATCACCACGCGGGGGATTTCACCGGATTCGCGAAGTGCGCTGATCATGGCATGCTCGCCGCCCCAGAATCCACTGGGTTTTAACTCCAGGTAGAAGACAACATCATTTTTCTTGGAGAATACGAGAATTTCTTCGAGAGTGGGGACGCGCTCGCCAATGAATTCACTGGCAAACCAGGCGCCGGCATCGAGACGCCGGATTTCCGCGAGCGTCATGTGCTGAATCACGCCGTGGCCGCTGGTGGTACGATCCACGGTCTCGTCGTGGATGGCCACGAAATGCGCGTCGCGGGTGAGTTGCAGATCGGTTTCGATGAAAGTGACGCCTTGCGCAACGGCTCGCCGGAAGGCAGCCAGCGTATTTTCCGGGGCGTACCCCGAAGCACCGCGATGGGCTATGGCTAGCACGCGAGCAGCAACCTCCTGGGCAATCGAGCGGGCCGGGGTGTTCGAGGAGAGCACGATTCCCTGTCGTATGCTAACACCGGTGAATGCACCTGGGAGACAATAGGAGAGGGAGTAGTGCGTGAAGCTAAATGAGGAGCAGCGAGTGGCTGGCCGAAAACCCGGTAAGAAGACATTTTGGGCGGGGATGATTCTGGCGTTGAGCGTGTGTTTGGCAACACTACCCGCGAAGGCACAGAATTCTCCCGCAGCCCGGCAGCAGGGCGGCAGTGAGAAGAATGCGGAAGGGCTGGCGCGCGAAGTGCGGCACCAGTTGGCTGTGGTTCCCTATCTATCCGTGTTCGACCATATCGCGTTTACGCTGGATGGAAACAACGTCACGCTGACGGGGCAGGTTGTCCGGCACACGCTGAAGACAGACGTGGAAGCAGCGGTGAAGAGCATCGAGGGAGTGGGTTCGGTGGTAAACCAAATTGAGGAGCTTCCGGCTTCGGCGGCAGATGACGACTTGCGGAATGAGGTATATCGCGCCATTTATGAAGACCCCGTGCTTTCCCGGTATGCCGTGGAAGAGTTGCCCTCCATCCACATCATCATCAAGAATGGAAAGGTGACGCTGGAAGGCCAGGTGGAGAGCGAGGCGGACAAGAACCGCGCCACGGCTCGCGCGGGTTTTGTGGCCAACGTGACTAGCGTGAAGAATGAGTTGGTTGTGCAAGCGAAGGAGAAGTCAAGAAGGTAGCGGCGCGGATGGAATGAGCCGCGGAACAACGGGTGAGGGACAGACAGTGGCGGAAGAGAAAAACCCCTACGCGAATCAAGGCAATTGGCAAGACACGCCGGCACGCCGGAAGCTGGTAGGCTTGCGCGAAGCGTTGTTGCGATTGCACAAGACGCTGCTGGAGATGGAACGGCGCGAGTACGAGAAAGCGCACGGCGCCGTCTCGGCGGGCGAACTCTTCCGGCTCGTCGTGGACGACCCGCAATTTTCCTGGCTGCATAACCTCTCTGAATTCGTGGTGCGCATTGACGAAGAGCTGGCGGCGGAGACTGAAATTACTCCCGAAGATACGCGCGGGGCGATTTCACTGGCACGAAAGATTTTCGCGCCCTCAGAAACGGGAGATGGCTTTCAGAAAAAGTATTACGATGCCATCCAGAAGGACCCTTCCGTGGTCATGGAGCACGCAGACCTTGCGCGCCTGTTTCATAACGAGCCGGCCGATGGAGAAAACGAGTAAGCACGAGGTCCAGGTGAGATGACCTTCTCGCAAATCGTGCGCGCTTGGCCTACACTAGCCGCAGAGCCGGTCGCTACCAGGGAATCCCGCAGAATGTTGGGGAATTTCGATGCGAGGGAGTCTCATGAGAACTCCGAAAGATAGCGTGGTGCAACGTCGCTTCAAGGAGGCCGTACAGCTTGCGGTGATGCTGGGTGCGCTTCTTTTTGCTTTGCCACTGCGCGCGAAGACGGTCGCCGATTTCGATCCCAATCTCGATTACTCGAAGTACAAAACGTATGCTTTCCTGGGCGGGATCGAAAATCTGGTGAGTATGCTGGTGAATCCCGACCTGATTGATATACGGCTGCATCACTCGGTTTCGCGCGAATTGGATAAGCGTGGATTGCGCGAAGTGGGCCCACAGCAGAATCCTGACCTCGTGGTGCGTTACTGGGCGAATGCTTCCACACAGGTGGATGTTGCAGTCACCGGGAACTGGGGGCCATACGGCGCCTATGTCGGCGGCTACTGGGGATTTCTGTATAACGATGTCAGCGCGAGCAGCCAGAGGGAAGGCGCGCTGGTAATTGATCTGATTGATCCGAAGACGAAGAATCTGGCCTGGAGACTTTACATCGTTCGCAAAAGCTGGGACCTCGACAAAGTATGGAAGAAGTTGGACGAGGAGCTTGCCAAGGCATTCGATAGCTATCCGCCTTCCGATGCGGCCAAAGAAGATAAAAAAAAGGAGAGGGCCGCGCACCCGCCGAAGCCTGAATAACCTCTGCCGCTCCTTTTTCTGTGACGCGATATACTTGTGCGCATTATGGCCGTGATCATTTCACTGCTCCGCGGCATCAATGTCGGCGGGCACAACAAAATCAAGATGGACGCGCTGCGGGACCTCTATAAGAGCCTGGGCTTGCAGAAAGCGCAGACGTACCTGCAAAGCGGGAATGTGGTGTTCCGAATGAAGGGGCGCGACCATGCGAAGATTGCCAAGCGGATCGAGGACGCCATCGAGCAGAGTTTCGGGTTTCGCATCCACGTGGTTTTGCGGACAAGTTCGGAACTGAGTGATGTGATTTCGCGAAGTCCCTTTGCCAAGCGCCGCGGCCTTGACCCAAAAAAACTGGCGGTGATTTTCCTGAGAGAAACGCCGAGCGTCGAATGTTTGCGCGCTGCATTGAAAATAGAGACGGCGCCGGAAGAGCTGCGGATTGACGGGGGCGAAGCTTATGCCTACTTCCCGAACGGCATGGGGCGCCCCAGGATGTCCTGGCCGGCAATTGAGAGAGCGCTTAAGACTTCCGGCACCGGGCGCAACTGGAATACGGTGACGAAACTGTTTGAGATCGCCCAAACTATGGAAACATCGGCTTGATTCTTCGGGAAACACCTGGACGAGGCGCCGCGATTATTTGCTTCGATTGATGGATGCTGGGCAATCAAGGGGAAAGCCTCAGGCCTTAAGGCCTGAGCTACAGGTATAGCGACGCGGCGGGCGATGCAGGGAGACTCAGAGTGTGGAAGAAGCTTCCTTTCTTTGGCCGAGCGGTGGTAAGGCTCCGAGCTGTCGCAGCAGGCCCAAGGCATCCCATCGCGCATTGGAATCGAGAATCTTTCCGTCACGGAGGTAGTGAATGGTGATGCCCTCGACGGAGACTTTTTTGCCGGTGGGTGTGATATTCATGAAATCGCCCTTGTGCGTCCCGGAAATCATCCACGACACGACGACTTTGTCTTTTTCGGCGATCACGTCGTCCAGCGTGAAGCGCAGGTCGGGAAAACTCGAGGTCAGCTCGAGCACGCGGCGGCGGTACAATTCCGGGCCAACCTGCGAGCCGCTGACAAACGGGTCGAGCAGCGCATGACTGGGCGAAATGAGCTGGGCCACGACGTCGAGTTTGCGTTTGTTCCAGACTTCATCGTAGAGGCGGCGAACGATGTCTTTGTTCTCCGTGGACATGGAAGCTGTCCTCCTCTGAGAGTTTGCCCGGGTGGGCGGAAAGTGCGGCCTTACTTGCCGGGAATGGATCTAGCGGGCTGAAGGAGTAAGGCTCGTGAAAGACTACTCTTGCGCAGGTTTAGTTGCAATGACGTTCCGCTAAGAGGGCTGCGCGGGTCCTTCTGCAAGAACTTCGGAGAGAGTGGACGTGAAAAAGGCGGCGTCGGAGGAAGAGAAAATCAAGGGTGGACGCAGCTTTATCACGTTGTGGTGCGGCCCGTCGGTGCCGGCCAGGATGCCGAGGTCACGCAAGCGGTTCACAACGTAGTGGGCCTGAGCCGTTGCGGGAGTGCGCGCGTCGCGATCGGTAACGAGATCGATGCCCAGGAAAAGGCCCATGCCGCGCACATCGCCGATTAGCGGATACTTCGCCTGCAACGCCCGCAAAATTCCCAGCCATTCCGTGCCTACTTTCAGGGCATGCTGCTGCAAGTGGTCCGCTTCCAAGACATCCAGGACAGCGAGGCCGGCGGCGCAGGCGACGGGGTTGCCGCCGAACGTACTGAAGAACTCCATGCCATTAGCGAAAGATGCCGCGATTTCCGCGGTGGTCACAACGGCCGCAAGGGGGAACGCATTGCCGATCGGTTTGCCGAGTACAACGATGTCTGGCACGGCGGCCTGCGTCTCAAAGCCCCAGAAATGCGTTCCCAGGCGGCCGAAACCGACTTGCACTTCGTCGGCGATGCACACGGCACCAGCAGCTCGCACGTGCCTGTAGACTTCGCTGAGATAACCCGGCGGGAAAACAATCTGGCCGGCAACGCTGGGGAGCGTTTCCGCGATGAACGCAGCGGCACCCCGCCCTTCCCTTTTCAGTTTCTGCAAAATCTCCGCGACATGCGCGGCATATTTCCGGCCGAGATCGGATTCGCCGCGCCGGTGGATGCCGCGATAATCATCCGGGATCGGGGCGACGTGCACCCAGGGTTTCTGCCCTTTTCCGCCGGGGCCGTTGAATTTGTACGGGCTAATTTCAATCAGAGTGGAAGTATGGCCGTGATAGGCGTGCTCCAGAACGATGATATCTTCCCTGCCCGTATGGGTGCGCGCCAGGCGAATTGCAAGTTCGTTGGCTTCGCTGCCGGAATTCACGAAGAAACAAACGCGCAATGGCGCCGGGAGCAGAGCGGTGAGACGCTGCGCGTACTGAAGGATGTTGTCGTGGAGATAGCGCGTGTTCGTGTTGAGCAGTGCGACCTGCTTTTGCACGGCGCGCACAACACGCGGATGGGAATGGCCAACCAGGGGAACGTTGTTGTAAACATCGAGGAATGCGCGCCCCGTGTCGTCGTAAAGATACTGCATCCAGCCGCGAACGATTTTCAGCGGACGGTCATAGGAAAGGCTGAGATTCGCAGAGAAATAGATCTGGCGGGCGGAGAGAGATTGTTCGAGCGTGGGGAGCGGTTGCGTTGGGCCTGTTGCGCCCGGCGATGGCGCAACTCCAGGAGAAGCTGTTGCGGCATGGAAGCGATCGTTCGCCAGGGACGGAGGTATTTGCGCGAGGCGTTCGAGCGCAGCCCAAGCCGCACGCTCTGTGACGATCACATAGGGATCGTCGGGGATCAGAGATTTACGATGCGCGGAATTAACGACGCTGACGGCCAGTCGTGTAGCCATGAGCGCGAAAAAAACCGCAATCTCGTCGTCGTTCAGAGGAAATCGGCGGTGATATCCGGCCAGTACGAAACTTGCGGCGGCGATGAGATCATCCTTGCCGAGAATGGCGTAGGCGGCGGCGACCGCGGGTTCCGCGACCGTCAAGCCCGTGTGCATGTCGCCGAAATCGACGACGCTCACGACTTCCCTGAGTTTCGATGATTCCGGGCTCACAAGAGCGTTGTGGTCGTTGGCATCGCCATAGATGACGCTGCGCCGCAAGCGGTGGAAGCGCGGCACGGCTTCCTGCTCGAAAAGATTCAGGAAATGCTCGGCAAGCGCGCGCCGCTGCGTATCAGCGATGAAGGAAAGTTTGTCGAAGGCCCAATGCGAGCGGTTGAGATCCCATTTCAAAATGTGATTTGCCGCCGGGTGAGAAAAATCCAGGAGCGCCGCGTCAAGCTCCGCCAGGAAGTGACCGAGACTCTCGAGGAGTTGCGGCGTGTGCGGCGCCACTTCGGCGAGCGTTAAACCGGGAAGGAAGGAGAGCAACCAGACGATGCGGCTTGAGCCATCGGCGACCTGGACCTGGGTGAACAATTCGCCGTTGGAATTGGGAATCACTCTCGGAAGGGCAAGATGCGGTGCACGTTCCGCAAGATGAGTGAGGGCACGGCATTGCATGTCAACGAAAGAAGTTTCGCGGGCGGCGTGCATGATTTTCAGAACGAAGCCGCGCCCATCAGGATTCACGAGATGAAAGTTATCGTCGTACTCGCCGGGCAGCGGCCGCACGTCACCGCGAAGCGAAAATAATGACAGGGCAATGCGCGCGGCTTCGGCTGGCGGGAGCGGAGGAGTGACCCGAGATTCCGGGAGCATGGAGGCAATTGTATCGGGCCGACGCCGCGTTCGTCCAATGCGTTAATGGAAGCGGCGAGGTACACATTTCATTCTTGCTTGCTAAGATTGCTTGAAGTTCATGCCGGCACAGACTGGGGGCGCATGCGCAGTAAAAAGAAAAACATCACGGCAATCACGGCGGCGGGCAAAATGAGGCCGACGCGCAAGGAATTCGTGCGATACGCGATGATGCCGACAAGCCACGGGATGACGGCCCCGCCAAGGCCCGCGCTGCCAAAGTAAAGTGCGCCGAGCCAGTTGGCATCTTCGCGAAATGCATCCGCCAGCCAGGTGACGTACAGGGGATATTGCGGCGCGAGCCCCAATCCCGCCAGCGCCGCCCCCACATGGAGCGGAGACGAGGCATGCGAAAAAGTCAGGACGATTGCGCCTGAGACGGCACAGAGCAATCCGCCCACGGCGACGGACATCTGCGAGAAACGCCGCAGGATTAAAGGTGTGATTCCGCGGCCGATCAGCAGGAAACTGTAAAAAACCGAAGGCGCAAGAGTCCATGCGCTGCTCTCCATGCCGGGCATGCGCTTTTCGTAAGCGGCCGCCCAGCCGCCGATGGCGGTTTCCACGCCGACATAAAAGAAAAAAAGCACAAGGAGGGGAATAGCGGGAGCGCGGCGCAATTTTGCGAGCCAAGCGTCGAGCGACCGCTTTGGGGGCTGCTTTAGCGGGGCGCTGCTTTTGATGGGACGCAAGTAATAAAGTCCAGCAAATAGCAGAGCGAGCACGCAGAGCGAAGTCGAGAAACCGCGGAGACCCAGGGAAGGCAGAAGAACGGCAATCAGCAATGGGCAAAGGACCGCTCCAACGCCCCAGGACAGATTCAGAAGGCTTACGGCGGCAGCAGTGTTCGCCGAGGGCAATTGCGTTCCGCGAAGATTCGAGCTGGGGACAGAAAGGCCAAGAGCCACGCCATAAATAAAAATGAGCAGGCAGGCAAATGTCCAGGGGCCGGCTCCGAGGAAGGAAAAACCCAGGGCGAACGCGAGGAAAGTGATTCCCATTACTTTTGAGAATCCGAGACGCGGGAGCAGAAGCCCCGTCAGCACATTCCCAAAAACGCCTCCAGAGTATTCCGCGGTGAAGAGAAATCCGGCTTGCGAATCGCTGAGGGACCAGTGGCGGACAAGATAAGGAAGCAACGGCCCGAGGAGGATGGTAACGATGCCGATGTAGACAAAACCAGCGTGGAGGCGCGCCCATTCGGCACTGGGGCTGACGGAGGAAAACTCGGAAAAAGATGCGGAAGGGCTCTGGCTGGTGGGACCGCCATTCGCTGAAGGGGATGTCGAAGGATGCCGGTCAGGCATGAGGGGTTCGCCAAGGGAGTGTGGCACAACTCGCAACGTGGAACAAGCGAGGCAGACCTTACTTACGAATCCTTAATGCGCCTCTCACCGTTTTCTTAGAGCGAGCAGGTAGGCTAATATGCAGGCCAGGAGCCAAGCATGAATGATCTGATTTTTGTGATTTGCACGATTGTGTTTTTTGCCCTCGGCATTTTGTATTTGAAGGGCTGCGAGCGGCTGAAATAGAGGGCTAAGACGATGCTGGGAAATATCATCCTGATTGTCATTTCCATTCTTCTGTGCGGCTACTTGCTGTACGCGCTGCTGAAACCGGAGAAATTCTAGCCATGACGGGCAATGGGTGGTTCCAGATTTTATTGTATTTCGGCGCGATATTCCTTCTCACCAAGCCGATGGGCGTGTACCTGTACCGCGTGTTCGAGCGGAAATCAACGTGGCTGGATCCTGTCTTGCGGCCGATCGAGCGCCTGATTTACCGGCTCAGCGGAATTGACGACAAGAAAGAGATGAAGTGGACGGAATACGGCGCCGCAATGCTGGTATTCAGCGGCGTTTCCATGGTTCTGCTGTATTTGATCGAGCGCGTGCAGTTCTGGCTGCCCTGGAATCCGCAGAAGCTGGCAAACGTGGCGCCCGACCTTGCGTGGAATACGGCGGCTTCCTTTACCACGAACACCAACTGGCAGTCGTACACCCCCGAATCGACGATGAGCTACTTGACGCAAATGGCGGGGCTTGCTTATCACAATTTTGCATCGGCGGCAGTTGGCATCGCACTGGCAATTGCTTTGGTGCGCGGGGTTGCGCGCAAGGAATCCAAAACAATCGGAAATTTCTGGGTGGATGCGACGCGGGGATTTTTGTGGGCACTGCTCCCCTTCTGCCTGGTTGCCGCGCTTTTTCTGGTGTCGCAGGGCGTCGTGCAAAATCTGCATCCCTACACCAACGCGAGCCTGGTGGAATCGCAGGTTGTTGAAACGAAGAACGCCGATGGCAGCGTGAAAAAGGACACCATCACTTCGCAGGTGATTGCGCAAGGGCCCGTGGCTTCCCAGGAAGCGATCAAGATGTACGGCACGAATGGTGGCGGGTTCTTCAATGCGAACAGCGCGCACCCTTTTGAGAATCCGACGCCGCTCTCCAACTTTTTTGAAATGCTGCTGATTTTTGCCATTCCCTCGGGCCTGACGTACACACTGGGCCGCATGACGGGATCCGCGCGGCACGGCTGGGCCGTGTGGAGCGCGATGGCCGTCCTCTGTTTTGCGGGCGTTTTGGTGGTTTATTCATCGGAATCACGCGGGAACCCGCTGCTGGCCGGCGTGAACACCAAGGCCTCCGACACGCAGGCCGGCGGAAACATGGAAGGGAAAGAAGTGCGCTTCGGAATCGCAAATTCGGCGCTGTTTACAACCGTGACCACCGATGCGAGTTGTGGCGCGGTCAATAACATGCACGATTCGCTGACGCCGATCGCGGGCATGGTGCCACTGATCAATATCATGCTCGGTGAAGTGATATTTGGCGGAGTGGGCGCGGGCCTCTATGGAGTGCTCGTGTTCGTGATCCTGTCAGTCTTCATTGCCGGCCTGATGGTGGGACGAACGCCGGAGTATTTGGGCAAAAAGATTGAGTCGTTCGACGTGAAGATGGCGGTGCTGGCGATCTTGATAACTTCCGTGACCATTCTCGTTTTTTCGGCCGTAGGCGCGGTTTCCAAATTCGGAGTGGCGGGCATCACGAATCCCGGCGCGCACGGGTTATCGCAAGTGCTCTATGCCTACACTTCGGCGGTGGGCAATAACGGTTCCGCCTTTGCCGGGATCAACGCCAATACGCTCTGGTTCAACTCGAGCCTCGGTATGGCCATGCTGCTGGGGCGTTTCTTCATGATCATTCCGATTCTTGCCATTGCTGGGAGCCTAGCAGCAAAGAAACACGTTCCGGAATCGCTTGGTACCTTCCCAGTAACCGGCCCTCTCTTCACTGTGCTTCTCGTCTCGGTGATTCTGATTGTCGGGGCGCTGACATTCTTCCCTGCCCTGAGCTTAGGGCCGATTCTGGAACACCTGTTAATGAATGCGGGAAAGGCGTTTTGAGGACAAGATGACAACGGCACAGGCAAAGAGCGCTTCAATAACCGACCGGAAGATATTGCGGACGGCCATCGTGGATTCGTTCTGGAAGCTGGACCCACGGCTGCTTGTCAAGAATCCCGTGATGTTCGTTGTGGAAGTGGGCGCGGTGATCACGGGGGTTGTGCTGGTGCTGAACGCGTTGCAGCACAAAGGCAACTTCTGGTTTGAATTGCAGATCACCCTGTGGTTGTGGTTCACGGTGCTGTTTGCAAATTTCGCGGAGGCCATGGCCGAGGGGCGCGGCAAGGCGCAGGCGGAAACTTTGCGCAAGGCCCGGGCGGAAACCGAGGCGCGCAAGTTGCGGCCGGATGGAAAGACGGAACTGTTGCCGAGCTCGAAATTGCGCTCCGGAGACATCGTGCTTGTGGCCGCGGGGGAATTCGTGCCGGGTGATGGCGAAGTGATCGAAGGCGTGGCCTCCGTGGACGAGTCCGCCATTACCGGCGAATCCGCACCCGTGATTCGCGAATCGGGAGGAGACCGCTCCGCGGTGACCGGCGGCACGCGCGTCCTTTCCGACGAAATCAAGGTGCGCATCACATCCAATCCCGGGGAGACGTTTCTCGATCGCATGATCGGGCTGGTGGAAGGTGCATCGCGCCAGAAAACTCCAAATGAAATTGCTCTGAACATCCTGCTGGCCGGGCTGACAATTATTTTCCTTCTGGCGGTGGTGACGTTGCAGCCGTTTGCCATGTATTCCGGGGCGCCACAGACGGTATTCGCGCTGGTGTCGCTGCTGGTTTGCCTGATTCCCACGACGATCGGTGGATTGCTTTCTGCGATTGGCATTGCTGGAATGGATCGGCTGATTCAACGGAATGTGATCGCCATGTCTGGACGCGCGGTGGAAGCGGCGGGCGACGTGGACGTGCTGTTGCTCGACAAAACCGGCACGATCACGCTCGGCAATCGCGAAGCGACCGCGTTCCACCCATGCCCCAGCATCACCGATGCGGAACTTGCCAGCGCGGCGCAATTGGCCTCGTTTGCCGATGAAACTCCGGAGGGCCGATCGATTGTGGTTTTGGCCAAGGAAAAGTACGGCTTGCGCGGACGCGAGTTGGCGCCGCACAATCCCCTGTTCATTCCCTTCTCCGCGCAGACACGCATGTCTGGCGTGGATATGGACGGCAAAGAAATCCGCAAGGGCGCGCCGGAAGCGATCGCGCGGTACGTATCGGAAAAAGGTCAAATCGTCCCGCCAGAGATGCAGCAGCACATCGAACGGATCGCCAAGTCAGGCGGGACGCCGCTGCTGGTGTGCCAGAATTTCCGCGTGCTGGGCGCGATTGAGCTCACCGACATCGTGAAGGGCGGGATTCGGGAACGTTTCGATCATTTGCGCGCCATGGGCATTCGCACCATGATGATCACGGGAGACAATCCCTTGACCGCAGCGGCCATCGCGCGCCAGGCAGGCGTGGACGATTTCCTTGCTGAAGCCAAACCCGAAGACAAGATGGCGCTGATCCGCAACGAGCAAGCCAAAGGAAAGCTTGTGGCCATGACCGGCGATGGCACCAATGATGCGCCTGCTTTGGCGCAGGCCGACGTCGGCGTCGCCATGAACACGGGAACGCAAGCCGCAAAAGAAGCCGGCAACATGGTGGATTTGGACTCGAATCCGACAAAGCTCATCGAAATCGTGGAGATCGGCAAACAACTGCTGATTACCCGCGGCTCGCTTACCACGTTTTCCGTTGCCAACGACGTGGCGAAATACTTCGCCATCATTCCGGCCATGTTCGCGGGAACATTTCCCCTGTTGAACGCGCTGAACATCATGAAATTGCGGACCGCGGATTCCGCAATTCTTTCGGCAGTGATCTTCAATGCGCTGATCATCATCGCGTTGATCCCGCTGGCATTGCGCGGAGTGCGGTATCGCCCGCTGGGCGCCGCGGCGCTCTTGCGGAGAAACCTGCTGATTTATGGGCTGGGCGGGGTGATCGCGCCGTTCGTGGGAATCAAGCTGATCGATATATTGCTTTCGTGGCTGCATCTGGCATAGAGGACGGTATGAAGAATCATTTGATTGTCGCTGTAAAGTTCACGCTGATCACGACACTGCTTTTCGGCATAGTCTATCCGCTGGCGGTGACAGGGTTGAGCAAGTTGCTCTTCCCAAAGCAGGCCAATGGAAGTTTGATTGAAAAGAACGGCCAAGTGGTTGGATCGCGGCTGATCGGACAGGCATTTACCTCGGACAAGTATTTCCATCCGCGCCCTTCGGCGGCCGGGAGCGGTTACGACGCCACGGCTTCGTCTGGCTCAAATTTGGGCCCAACGAACCAGCAGCTTGTTGACCGCGTGAAACAGGATGTTGCGAAGCTGCAAAAAGAGAACCCGGGAGTTCCCATTCCCGCCGATCTGGTTACTGCGTCGGGATCGGGGCTCGACCCGGAAGTCTCGCCGGCAGCCGCGGAATTTCAGATTCCACGAGTAGCGCACTCCAGGGGAACAACCGCGGAAGCGCTTCGTCCATTGATTGCGCGACACACGCGCCCGCGGCAATGGGGAATACTCGGAGAGTCGCGCGTGAATGTGCTGGAATTAAACCTGGATCTCGATACGAGCTTCCCTGCCAAGTAATAGCGGCAAGTCAAAAGTGGGGCGCAGCGCTTATTTGCCCGCTAGAGTTTTGGGCGGTTGAAAGCGGTAGCCAATCCAGGGCTCAGTCAATATGTATTTGGGGCGCGCCGGATCTTTCTCGATTTTCTTGCGCAATTGGTTGATCACCACTCGAAGATTTTCTGTTTCCTCGCCGTACTCCGGCCCCCAAACCGTTTGCAAAAGCCGGCGATGTGTGACGGGCTTGCCCTGCTGCATCATCAACTGCTTCAGCACCTCAAATTCCTTTGGCGCCAGGTGTACTACTTCTCCGCCCGCGGTTACGCGACGCGCTTCAAAATCCACGGAAAAGTCTTTTGCGTGAAATGCAGGCATCGCTTCCGTAGGAGCATGCCGGCGCAGAGAAGCGCGCACACGCGCAAGAAGTTCTTCGATGCCGAAGGGCTTCGTGACGTAGTCATCGGCCCCGGCGTCGAGAGCGACGACCTTATCCCGTTCGGCGTTACGCACCGTCAGCATGATGATGGGGGCATCGCTGGTGCGGCGAATTTCCTTGCAAGTTTCAATTCCGCTGATGCCCGGCAGATTTACGTCAAGAAGAATCAAATCCGGCTTTAACTTGCCGGCAAGCTCGACTCCTTCTTCGCCGGTAGCGGCCTCGGAAATCTCGTAACCCCGGAAAGAAAGCGTGGACCGCAAAACGCGGCGAATTTGCGGCTCGTCGTCAATCACAAGAATGCTGGAAGAAGTCATCAGAGCTCACCGCGCCGAACAGCGATGGGCAGCGTGAACGAAAAAACGGAACCGTGGCCCAGTTGGCTGGTCACATTGACGCTGCCGCCGTGGGCGGTGGCAATGGCTTTGGCAATCGGCAATCCCATGCCTGTGCCGCGCACCAGGTAGCGTTGATCGCGCCCGCGATAAAATTTGTCGAAGATGAGTCCTTGCTCGAAGGAATCGATGCCCGGGCCGCTGTCGGCCACGCTCACGGTGACAAATCCTCCACCTTGATCCGCCGAAATGGTGATGGGCTTGTCCTTGGGAGAATACAGGTTCGCGTTGTCGATGAGCTGGACGAGAATGTCCTTTGCCCGGTCAAGATCGGCGCGCACAGGGGGCAAATCGCCGGCCAGCTTGACGGCCACTTCGCGGTTTCCGAGCGCTTTCTGCAGATGTTGCAGCGATGTTTCTACCAGAGTTGCCACCGGGACTGCTTCAAAGTGCAACTCGAACTCGCCGCCTTCCAGCTTGGCCATGTCGGCCGCTTCTTCAACGAGATGATTCAGGCGGTCGCACTCTTCATTGATGATGGTGAGGAGTTCCTGCTGCTGCGGGTTTTGCACATACTGCGAGCCCAGCAAATCCGTGATGGCCGCCTTGATGGAAGTGAGCGGCGTGCGGAAGTCGTGGGCGATGGAATCGAGCAGGGCGGATTTCAGGCGTTCCCCCTGGCGCTCGGCTTCCGTTTCACTAAGTTGCTCGATCGCCCGGGCGCGCTCGATGGCGATGGCCACCAGCGAGCCGATGGCATCAAGCGTTTGCCGCGAAAGGCGCGCGCCGGAAATTCCCAGACTGCCGATGGGCTTTACGCCCAGGCGAACCGGAAGAAAATGCAAAGTCTGTTGCGTCTGGGTGACGATTTCGTCGCGCAGATAAGCGGCTTTCATCTGTTCTTCATCGAGTTGGGCCGCGCCGTAGCCGGAGCGGTAGAATTTGTCTTTCTGCGGGACAAAGAGTTCCGCGGCGCCGGCCTCGAAACATTCCACGATATAGTTGGGGATGGCGTTCATCAGTTGAATGACGTTGCCTGCGCCAAGCAACTTCTGGCTGAATTCGTAGAGGCGCTCGACTTCGCGCCGCCGGCCGTGGGCCGTATCCGCTTCCTTGCGAATGCGCGCGGAAAGCTGGCTGCCCACGATGGAGGTGAAGAGGAAAGCGAAGAGGGCCACCCAATTTTGCGGATCAGCGATTGTAAAGGTTCCCACCGGAGGCAGAAAATAAAAGTTAAACAACAGCATTGCGGTGACGGACATGTACACTGAGACAACCATGCCCCAGACCGCGGAAACTGCTAAAATCGCGAGGAGAAACGATAGCGCGGCGGTCGTCTGGTTGACATGAATGATTCGGCTGAAACCGTAAGTCATGGAGATCAGCAGAATGGTGGCAACCAGAATGCCCATCCCGCGCCCCATTAAGAAACGCGTCATAGGCGTATTGTAGCGCACTAACAAATCGTTTCGCGGAGAAAGAGATTTGCCGAAAAAGCCCGAGGACTGGCTGGAAATAGCTTCCCCCGCACCCAAGGCCCGCGGAATCTTCAAACTGTTCCTGGGCTATGCGCCGGGCGTGGGCAAGACCTACAGCATGTTAAGCGAAGCGATTCGCCGCAGCAGCCGCGGCGAAGAAATTGTCATTGGCATGGTGGAAACGCACGGGCGCAAGGGCGTGCAGGAACTCGCCGATCAGTTGGAAGCCGTGCCGCGCAAGAAGATCGACTACAAGGGCACGGTGTTCGAAGAAATGGATGTGGACGCCATACTGGAGCGGCACCCGCAAGTTGTGCTGGTGGACGAACTGGCGCACACCAACATTCCCGGCAGCCGTCACCGCAAGCGCTACGAAGACGTGCAGGAGATTCTGGCGGCCAAGATTGACGTTCTCTCGACCTTGAACATCCAGCATATCGAAAGTATTGCGCCGACGGTTCGCGCCATCACCGGGATTACCGTGCGCGAGACCGTGCCGGACTGGGTGCCGCTTTCCGCCACGGAAACGGTGATGGTGGACCTTACCCCCGAAGCGCTTCAGAACCGCATGAAACGCGGCGATGTTTACAGCGAAGAGAAGGTGCAGCGCTCGCTGGCGAATTTCTTTCGCCGCGGCAACCTGATTGCCCTCCGTGAATTGGCGTTGCGCCAGGTAGCCGAGCAGGTGGACCGCAGCCTGGAGTCCTACATGGACGCCAAGGACATTCACGAAAATTGGGGCGTGCGCGAGCGAATTGCTGTTTGCGTGAGTGGGAGCCCCTCCGGCCAATATCTGGTTGCGCGATCGGCGCGCATGGCGCGGAGGATGGACGCGCACCTATATGTGATCCACGTTGACCGCGAACTGGCCCCGCGCGAAGAAAATCCCAAGGTATTGGAAGCGAATTTGCGATTCGCGGAGAATCTGGGCGCTGAGGTCATCCGTTTGAAAGGACAAAGTGTTGCGGACACGATCGCTGACTTTGTCCGCGGGAAGCACATCACGCAAGTGGTTTTCGGCCGCGCGCCCATCCATGATTGGCGAAAGTACTTGTATCTTTCGGTCGTGCACCGGTTCCTGCGCGACTCGCCGACCGTGGACGTGCACATCGTGACGCAAGACGGCGGCGAGGCCTAGGACTCGCGCGGCGCTAAAGCAAAGAAGCCTTTTAATCGCGAATCAAACTCGACGTTTGAATTAACGGCTCGTTGCCCGGCTGACAATGAGAGAGATAATTCCGGCCGTCTGTATTCGCAGTTCGTGCGTGCGGGGATTGAGCCCTACGTCTCACTTGTGGCGAGGCGCGAGCTGCACGTGGTAGCGGCTCAGCAGCTCTCCGGTTGCATGCTCCACCTGGGCCACGGCGGTCTGGTAGCCGGTCTCCGCCTGCGCCAGCGAAAACTCCGCTTGCGCCAGTTGCGTTTGCGCATCCAGAACGAAAAACACCGTGCTTGACCCCAGCTCGTATTTGCGTTCTTCGGCATGCAAGCTTTTTTCCGCCAGGTCCACGGCAACCCGCGCAGCCTCCAATGAGAGCTTCGACTCTTCGAGTTGATGCACGGCGTTCGTCACTTCCAGCGTGATGGTCTGTCGCGTCTTTTCTTCCTGGTATTGGTCGTGCGTCCGCGAAACGAGCGCATCCCCCAGATTCGCTTCCGCGCTATGGTTCTTGATCGGCAATCGCAAAGACAGCGTGAGCCCATAGGTCGGGTAATTGAAATGGAACATCTGGTTTATGCTCTCGCCCAACCCTCCCGAGGATATGAGCACCGGCGGCACCGCGCTGTTGTATTCGTTTCCACCCAACCCGTTCGTGGCGTAGCTCCCGGAGAGTTCCAGGTCCGGGCGAATGTTGTTGTGCGCGAGGCGGACGTTCATCTCATCGCTGGCGAGCATCTGCCGCGTGGAATCGAATTCCGGGCGGTTGGCAAGCGCGCGCGCAAGTGCGGTGGCAATATCTATCTCCGCCAGTGCGGCCGCCGGGCGAAAATCCTCGTTGAGTTCGATGTCCAACGCGCGGATGGCGGGGTCGCGGTCCGCGCCGATGATTTGGCGGAATTGATCTTCCGCTTGTTTCAGACTGTATTCCGACTGAATCAGCCCCACGCGCCTGGAGGCCACCTGTGATTCCGAGCGGTAGATGTCCAGCGGCGGCAGGGCGCCCAAGCTCAGAGCTTTCTTGTCGTGGTCATAGCTCTTTTGCGCCTCATCGTACGATTTTTTCTGTACTACCAGGGCCTCTCGCGCCAGCACCACGTTCCAATAGCCATCAATCGTGAGCAGAAGAATGTCGTTCACCTCGGCTTGAAACACCGATTGCGCCTGCTTCAAGTTGCGCTGGGCGATCAGGATGGGCGCGCGATTCGCGAACAAGCCGAGGTTTTTCAGCAATGGCTGGGTCACCTGGAATTGCAAGGTGGTTGGAATCGCGGGATTCAGGAAGCTGAAGGAGCTGTTCGTCGAAAATTTATTGAAGCTGAAATTCGTCTGGAAATTCGTTCCGCTGGCAAATGTTTGCGAATAGCCAAACGTGGTCGTTTGCGTCAACGTGTTCAGGATCGAGGCGCCTTGCAATTGCGTCGAGGTGGGCGTCTGCGAGCGTTGGTCATTGAAGCTGCCCTGAAAGAGCGGGTCAAACAATTGGTACTGCCGGAAGACGTTGTTCTGCGCGAACTCCGTGGCGGAATTGTCCAGCCGGATGTCGGTATTGTTGACCAACGCGAGCCGGATGCTGTCCTCCAGCGAAAGCACGAGCTTCCCGCCCACAATGTGATCCGGGAATCCTTCCGGCGTTGGCAGCGGGGGCGCAGACCTTTGCTTTGCGGGTATTCCCAGCAGGCGTTCCAGGGGCTGGCTGTTTTGCGCCAAAGCTTCGCCGCCCGAAAAAAGAATCAGTACTGCACACGCGAGAAGGGTTGCCGTTCGACGCAACAAGGTACACCTCCCAATAAATTGGTTCTCCGCGCTGGAATTACTCGTACCGGATTGCTTCGACCGGGTCGAGCCGCGCCGCCTTCATGGCAGGATAAATGCCAAACACCAGCCCCACCGAAAGGGATACCGCGAATGCCAGAAGAATGGATGCCGCCGTCACCACCGTGGACCAACCGGCAAACCATGCGATCATCTCCGACATGGCAAAGCCCACGCCAATTCCCAGCAGGCCGCCGGCAAACGAAATCAGCACCGCTTCGATCACGAACTGCCGCACGATGTCTCGCTGCCGCGCGCCCACCGCCCGCCGCACACCGATTTCCCGCGTGCGTTCCAGAATTGCCGCCAACATGATGTTCATGATTCCGATTCCGCCGACCAGCAACGAAATCGAGGCGATTGCCACCATGACCGTGTTGAACAACTGCTCCGTCCGCCGCTGTTCCGCCAGCAATTCCGCGGGCACCACGATCGTGAAATCTCCTGCTTCGTGGTGCGTTACATTCAGGATGCCCCGCGCAATCTTAGCGTTCGTTGAACTGTCGTTTCCCGACGCCATCCGCAGGTAGATGCCATCAATTTCATCTTTGAAGCGGCCTTGCGCATCTTCCATCCGGGTGATCACTGAATTCAGTGGCGCGTAAACCAGATTGTTCAAGTCCTCGCTTTGTATTCCGGCGGCATCGCCTTGCGCGGCAAGCTGCGGCGCCACCACCCCAATCACATGGAACCACTCATCATTCAACTTCACGTATTCGCCGACGGCGTTCGCCGCTCCAAATAAACTGTCCTTCGCCGCCGCTCCTAACACGCAAACCGGCGCCGCCTCGGAATCATCCGCCGCCGTGAAGAAGCGCCCTTCCGTTACGCGCAGGGACGCGATGGTCAAATACCCCGGCCGCACGCCAAAAACTACCGGGGGATCCTGCTGCGGCTTCGGCAGAACCTTTGTCAGACGCAGGCGTTTTCTCGGCGAGGCCTCTTCGACGCCTTGCAAATTCTTGTCCAACACGTCGAAATCGTCGAGCGACAGACCGGGCGAGGTGCGGCGCACCTTCTGGAGTTCCTGCCAATTCGAGGCTTCTTTCGCTTCGATGATCAGATTCCGCACGCCCAATTGTTCGATAAACGCCATCACCTTCTGCTGCGCGCCGGCGCCGATGGACAGCATGGCTACAACTGCCGCCACGCCGAAGATCATCCCCAGCATGGTCAGAAGCGACCGCAGTTTGTGTGTGGAAAGATTCTCCAGGCCGAGCACAACATCGGGCAGCCATTGCTGAAAGTTTTTCAGGTAGCGCTTCCAGACGAAGCTCATCCTACGATACCCCATTCCTCATTTTGCCGAGGCCTGCACGGACGGGCCCGCTGCCCCACCGGCCTTCCCCTTACCCACGCCGCGGTCCTCCGGGTTCACCAGCGCCACCTGCGTCCCCGCCGTCAATCCGCTTTCCAGAACCGCGCGCCCTTCCGAATAAGCGCGCACTTTCACATCCTGGGATTCCCACGAGCTTCCCTGCTTTATGTAAACGCTGTTCTTTCCGGCATGCTCAAACACGGCTTCCATCGGAATGGTCAACGCGCCGTGAATCCGCTCGCCCAGAAATGTCAGTCGCGCTGAAAAGCCCGGCCGCAGTCGCGCGTCCTCTCGATCCAACTGAACGGTCACGTCGAATGTGCGTTGCAGATTGTCCATGAAGAATCCCTGGCCGGTGGCCCCGGCCACGCTCGCAACTCTGCCTTTCACCTTTTCTCCGGGCAGCGCGTCCATCTCCACTTCCACCGGTTGGTCCTTTTTCAGATAGGGCCGGTCCTTTTCCGACACCTTCGTCATGATCTCCATCTTTCCTGTATCAATCACCTCCGCAACTGTATTTCCCGGGTTCGCCTGGTCTCCCACCTGGTAGTCCGGCAACGTCATTCCTCCATAAAACATTCCCCCGGCGGCGCTCTCGTTCCCGCGCACAACCACCATCCCGCTGATGGCCGCTTTCACTTTCATGTTCTGAATATTCTGCTCGGCCTGCCGCATGGCCAGTTGGGCCTTGTTGCGCTTTTCTTCGCTCAATGCCAGTCCTGCCTGGTTCGAACTGGTGTGCGATTGAACATCCTGCTGCAGTTGCGCCAGCGCCCGTTTCGCTTCTTCCAGCGCGAGATCATTTTTCTTCGCGTCAATTTCGCTCAGCAATTCATTCTTGCTGACGTCCAGCTCCGCCCGCCGCACCGCATATTTCGCCTTGATCATCGCGGTTTTGTCTTCTGCCGTCTGCACGCTCGCGTCCGCCTGAGCTTTCACAATTTCCTGCTCCGCTTCTTCCAGATCGCTGCGGCTCTGCGCCAGGTTGTACTCTTGCTGCGCGGGATCGAACGCGACCACCACATCACCCGCCTTCACTGCACTTCCCGAGGGGCTCAACTGAATGATTCGCAGCGTGCCGCCGGCTACCGGCGGGGCCACTACAATGCGGCTCTTCGTCGCGTTTAGCACGCCGGTAGTGGGAAAGCGCAACTCCACGTCCCCTTGCTCCGCCTTCGCGCTAGGAATATCCCCATCCGAAACGCTAACCTTCTGCGCATTACATCCTCCGGCGGCCACAACGCAACCCGTCAAGACCACGCAAAGCAGTCCGTGTTGTAATTTCCATTTCACCGTTGCTTCTACTCCGTCTGAGTTGGATCCTTCAGCGACAACTGCTCCCCCGCGCGCACGCCCTTCGCAATCAATGCTTCATTGCCGCTGCGTCGCGCCACTTCCACCGCAGTTTCCTCAAACTTCGAGCCTCGGCGCACGTACACCACGGACCGGCCTTCCTTCCGGAAGATCGCCTCGGTGGGAATCACAATTCCCTGCGCCACGCGATCCACCGCAATGCGCACGATCGCTCCCATTCCCGGAGTCAGGCGCGAATCGCTTTCCGGCAGCGCAATTGTGAGCGTGAAATTCTTGGGAAACGGCCATCCGCCATTGAAGTCCGGGCTCGCCGTCGTGCTGATCTCTTCCACTTTGCCGTTGTAACTGCGGTCTGGCACCGCATCCACGCGAATTGTCGCCGATTGCCCGAGTTGAACCCGGCCGCGCTCCGCCTCTTCCACGCGCGCGGTAACTTGCAGCGACGAAGTGTCCGGTAATTCCGCAATCGTTGCGCCGGGCCAGGCATGGTCGCCGGGCTTGAAAGGGCCGGCCGTCTGCATGGGCGCGGAATTCTGCCAGTTCACTTGTAAGACCACCACGCCGTTGCTCGGCGAACGCAATGTCAACGAGCCCAACTGTTGTTCCGCTTGTTTCACCTGAAACTCGGCTTGATCGTACGCTCGCTGCTTGCTGGCCAAATCCGCCGCGGCCGCGGCACGGTCTGCTTTCAGCTTGGCTTCCACCTCCAGGAGCTTCTGCTCCGTATCAGCCAGCTTCAATTTCGCCTCGGCGCCTTCAATCGCGGAGATGATTTCCTGCTTCTTCGTTTCCATGCGCGCCGTTTCCACGTCAAACCGCGCTTTCATCACATCGGTCAGGTCCTGCTCCTCTTTTAATTTGTTTGCGGCACGCGATTGCTGAATCGTCGCATCCGCCGATTTCAGCGCGGATTGATTGAGGGCCAGGTTCTGTTTCACCGTGGTGGCGTCAAACTCCACAACCACATCGCCTTTTTTCACCTTCACTCCGTTAGTGACGATACTCAGAATCTGCAGATCGCCGGAACCCGCCGGCGCCGTCACCACCGTGGATTTCAGCGCTTTCATCGCTCCCCGCACCTCCGCATAATCTACAAATTCTTTTTGCTGTACGATGGCCATCGGGAATTTCGGCGCGGAGCGCGCCAGCCGGATCGTGCCAAAGACAGTTGCGGCGACGATTACGATGGCCGCGGCCACCCAATATTTATTTTGTCGAATCCAACGCGCCATTCCGCTCTTTCCTATTTCCCTGCCGGTGCTCCCGCCTCCGCCGGCTTCACTTCAACTACGTCGCCTTTCTGAATTCCCGAGCGCACCACCGCTTCCGTATCGTTCATCCCGCCCAGTTGCACCGCGCGTTTCTCAAAACCCAGCCCCGACTTCACCATCGCGAAGTCTCCGCTCGCGTCATGCCTCACGCTCTGGCGCGGTATCACAATGGCGCTTGCCTGCGATTCCAGGGTAATGTCCAGGGCTGCCGAAAGATCGGGCAGCAGCCGCGGATCGCTTCCCTGAATCGAAAAAACAACATTAAATGCGCGGATCTTGTCCGAGAAACTTCCGCCTCCACCGAACGGCGAAATTTCCGTCAGCACCGCCGGCAGGGCCATTCCGGGATAAGCGTCAAATCGCACCATGGCCTTCTGGCCGATCCGCACTTTCCCCAAATCCGACTGATTGATCCTTGCGCGAACTTCCATCCTAGAGGGATCCACGACTTGCAAAAAGGGCATTCCCGACTCGACAGAGTCACCCGTCTGCGCCGTGCGCATGCGTCCGCCGATCCAGATGGTGTTGAAGACCGCCACTCCCTCCATCGGCGATTGAATGGTCATTTTCGATTCATTGGAATTCGCGTAGCGCATGGACTCCTCGGCCCGGTCGCGCTGCAGCTCGGCAATACGGATGGTCGCCGCGGCAGCCTTGCGCTTCAATTGGTAAGTTTCCTTCAGCTGAGTAAACGTTGCCTGTGCTTCATCCAGCGATTCCTGGTTTTTCTCCGCGTCAATCCGCGATACGATTTCATTTCTCTGGACTTCCAGCTCCGCTTTCTTTAGCGCGTTCTCCGCTGATGCCAGTTCCGTATCATCCTTGGCACGCGCGATGTCCGCGTCGGTCTGCTTCTGCGCTACTTGGCCGACCTGCTCCGTGTAGGTCTTCTGTTTGTCGATGTAGTCTTTTTGTTGCGCTTGGGGATCGAACTGCACCAGGATATCGCCCGGCTTGATTTGCGCGCCCGGAGCCACCACTTGCGTGATGAGAAGCGTGTTGAGCTGCGCGCCCTCCAGTTGCGGCACCGTCACAATGAACGAGCGCGATGCCCGGGTCGTTCCTCCCAGCCGCAGTACCCGCGTGAAGTCTTTCTGCTCGGCTACTGCGGTTTGACCGTTGGAAACTTGCGCGCCGGGGCGGCTGGCAAGCCGCGCGTACACCATTGGCAGAGACACCAGCAACAGCAGGGCAATTCCCAGCCTCGCCGTGAAGGATTGCGTCAGGCTTCGCATGGGGGTGGTGGGGTGTTCCTCACTGGCTTAGACGCGTGACAGGGCAATGGGATTACAAATGTTGCTCGAAAAATTCAGCACAAAGGCAGTATATCCCGGTGGTTACGGAAACGCAGTGGATTAATTCAAAGTGGAAATGGCTTCGATTCAGCGATGCACCGCAGACTTTATCAGCGCCGGAGAGAATAAAGTCAAAAACCGCAC
>Ga0074045_10000631_pt1 | contig 34332 bp, 26 predicted proteins | sample BogForMeECP23OM2_FD_94442 | JGI IMG/M metagenome (GOLD analysis project Ga0074045, IMG submission 94442) | Bog forest soil microbial communities from Calvert Island, British Columbia, Canada - Bog Forest MetaG ECP23OM2 | ecosystem: Environmental > Terrestrial > Soil > Wetlands ...
GAAGGCGCTTGCGTGGAATGGTTCCACTGGCGGAGTTCTTGTCCTGGATACTTCCAGCACGCTGACATTGAACGGTGCAACCGTTTCGGTGAATGGCCAGGGCTTCCGCGGCGGCGCAGGCCTGCAGCTGCAAGGCGGAGGCGGGGCTAACACCGACTACTGGGAGTCTGCTCCCGCCACATATACCGGGGCCAAGGAAGCGGGATGGGGCGCGCCGAAGGGTGAAGGAATTGCAGGCACTCCTGCCTGGATCGAATCAGGCGGCACTTACCTCGCGACCGGTACCGGCTATCCCAGCGGCACTGCGGGAACCGACGGCAGCATGGCCCGTGGGGCTCCCGGCAACGCGGGCGGAGGCGGAACCGACGGCGATCCGCAAGCCGCCAGTCCCGGGGGTAACGATCAGAACGCCGGCGGCGGTGGCGGCAGTAACGGCGGGGCGGGCGGCTTTGGCGGCGACTCGTGGAGCTCAAACTTGAGTGTGGGTGGCGAAGGCGGCACTTCTTTTCCAGCGACCATCAATCGCATTGCAATGGGCGGCGGCGGAGGCGGAGGCACGCGCAATAACTCCGACGGAGACAATCAGGCGAGCGGTGGCGCGACGGGCGGCGGGATCATCATCATCCGCGCTTACGCACTAAGTGGGACAGCCACCCTCACCGCAAATGGAAGCGCGGCCTACAATGGTACTGCCAACGATGCCGGCGGCGGTGGCGGCGCTGGCGGCACTATCGTCGTTCTCTCCGCCAACGGCGGCGAGGGTGGCCTGACGCTGCAGGCGAATGGCGGCACGGGAGGAAACGCCTGGACCGCTCAGGCTTACAGCCTTGGGAATCGTCATGGGCCGGGCGGCGGCGGAGGTGCGGGCGTGGTGCTGTTGTCCGGGACGCCGGCCTCGGTTAGCACCACTGGAGGCGCGAGTGGCGTGACGCTGAATCCTGGCGTTACTTACGGGGCGACCGCAGGCGCATCTGGCTTCAGTATCACCAATGCCTCTATCTCTCAGACTTCGGGTACGCAGTCGGGCGCTCAATGCACTCCAGACATGACGCTCGGTAAAACTCACGTCGGTAATTTTACTCGCGGGTTAACCGCAAGTTATACGATTCCGGTTTCTAACCTCAGTCCTTACGGTTCCAGCAGCGGTACGGTCACAGTGAATGATATTCTGCCGCTGGGCTTGACTCCCACCAATGCCAGCGGCACGGGTTGGTCTTGCTCGATTGCATCGCAGACCGTGAGTTGCATCGACTCGACGGCTCTGCCTGGGAGCAGCAGCTATCCATCGATTACCATCGCGGCCAACGTGGCCCAGACTGCGCCCTCCACCGTGACCAACACTGCGCTAGTGAGCGGCGGGGGCGAGATCAACCTTTCAAATGACAGCGCCACAGACGTGGCTACCGTTGTATCAATCGCCGACCTAAGTGTGACCAATGCTGCCTCACCGAATCCCGTAGCAGCCGGAAATAACATCACTTATACACAGATCGTCACTAACAATGGACCTAGCGCCGCGGATAATGCAACGCTAGTAGAAGCTGTCCCGGCAAACACGATATTCCTCTCTATCTCGTCCCCAGCCGGCTGGAGCTGCGCCACTCCTTCTGTTGGCGGTACGGGCAACGTAGTGTGCACCAATCTGACCATGGCGGGTAATACAGCCGCCACCTTTTCGATGTCAGTAAGAGTGAACTCAGGCACTGCGAGCGGCACCGTGATCTCCGACACTGCCATGGTCAGTTCTTCGGTGAGCGATCCGAACTCGAACAACAACAGCGCTTCCGCATCGACGATCGTCGGGACCACAGCCGGCGCGGAATTGACAGTGACCAACGCCGCCTCACCGAATCCGGTAGTGGCTGGGAGCAACATTACCTATACGCAGGTGGTTACCAATACAGGCTCGGCTGCGGCTACAGGCCCCGCGAGCTTCAGTGAGGCGACTCCGGCCAATACAACTTTCGTTTCTGTTGCGCCACCCGCGGGTTGGACGTGCACGGCTCCGCCGGTCAACTGCACGAACCCGAGTGTTGCGGCCGGTTCAACGGGAACTTTCACCGCCATCTACACGGTAAACGCGGGCACTGCCAGCGCGACGGTCATCAGCGACACGGCGACGGTCAATGCGGGGAACCAGGCTTTTGGCTCTAATTCTGCTATCGCGACCGACGTAGTAGCCACCGCCGGGCAAGCTGATCTGTCACTGAGCACTGCCGCAACGCCGCTGACGGTGTACTCGGGCAATGACATCACTTATACGCAGACAGTGACGAATAACGGTCCCGCAACGGCTAGTACCGTCAACTTTACGGAAGCGATTCCCACCAATACGACATTCGTTTCAGTCTCCGCCCCGGTTGGCTGGTCTTGCACGACCACTACCTCCGTGACTTGCACCGACGCCAGCCTGGCTTCGGGCGCGTCGGCTGACATCATTGTTGTGGTAAATGTCGCTTCCACGGTGGCGGTGGCGACTATTACCGCGAACTCTTCTGTCTCATCAACGACCAGCGACCCCAACTCGGCCAATAACAGCACGACTGTGGTCACGAACGTTGGAACACTCTGCGACCTGGCCGTGACCAATAGTGGTACGCCGAGTCCGGTTGCAGCGAATAGCAATATCACTTACACGCAGGTAGTGACAAACAGCGGTCCTAGTAACTGCACGAGCGCGACCTTCACGGAAGCGTTTCCGGCCAACACGACATTCGTCTCCTTGACTCCAGGTACTGGATGGACTTGTACCACCGCAGGCTCCATCAGTTGCACGAACCCTACTGTAGCGCCGAATTCCACCGGCACATTCACGGTGGTGATGAAGGTTCCCACTGGCACAGCCGGGGGAACAATCATTACAGACACGGCGACGGTTGCCTCCGCTACTCACGACACCTACCCAAACAACAACTCCGCCACCGTAACTATAGGAGTTGCAAGTGCGACACAGGCTGACTTGAGCGTCACTAACACGGCTAGTCCAAATCCGGTGACGGCGGGCAATAATATTACCTATACGCAGACCGTGACCAACAACGGTCCGGCGACAGCGGGAGGGACGGTCGTCGCGCTATTTGACCAGCCGCCAACAAACACGACTTATGTATCGCTGACCGGGCCCGCAGGATGGACATGCGGGTTCAACTCTCCTTTCTATACCTGCAGCATCGCCAGCCTCGCAGCTAACTCGTCTGCTACGTTCACTTTCGTCGTAAATGTGCCTTCAACCGTGGCTTCCGGCACCACCATTGCTGACAGTGATTCGGTATCAGCCGCGCCGACAAGTGATCCGAATCCCAATAACAACAGCGCTTCCGTCAGCGTCCAGGTAGCCGACTCGGCTGATCTCTCGGTAACCAATACCGCCAGTCCAGTTCCAGTTCAGGCGGGCAATAACATCACTTACACGCAAGTTGTTACTAACGGCGGGCCCAGCAACGCGACCAGTGTGTCCTTCACCGAAACAACGCCGCCGAACACGACCTTCGTTTCACTCAGTCCTGTACCCAGTGGATGGTCGTGCACCTTGCCCACTGCGGGCAACGCTGGAACCATCAGCTGCACCAACCCCAACTTTGCCGCTGGAAGCGCCAGCTTCCCGGTCGTGCTGAACGTAAACGCTGGAACTGTGCACGGGACGTCGATCAATGACACTGCGACGGTGACCTCCTCGACGACCGACCCCAACACCGCCAACAATAGCGCGACGGCAAACGATGTGGTTGCTCTTTCGACGGACGCCGATCTAATCACGACGAACGCTGCTTCTCCATCCTCTATCGCCGCAGGCAGCAGCGTCACGTACACCGAAAGTGTAACTAACAACGGCCCAGCGGCGGCCACAGCGCCAACGTTTACACAGAGCACGCCTCCCAATACGAATTTCCAGTCCATTACTCCTTCAGCGGGCTGGACGTGCGGCACCACGCCGGCGGTTGGAAGCTCTGGAACGATCACCTGTACGGGGAGTCTGGGTCTGAACGCCACGGCAAACTTCACCCTGGTGTTGCAGGTAAATGCCGGCACGGCATCAGGCACGAACATCGCTGAAACTGTCACGGCCACGGCAAGCAACATTGTTCCCAACCTGACCAATAACAGTGCGACTGCGACAGTCACCGTCGCTAATGCGAACAGCGCGGACATGGCTATCGTCAAGACCGCGACGCCGAGTCCCACCGTGTCTGACGGTGATACTCTGACCTATACTCTCTCTGTGACGAACAATGGACCTGCGACTGCGACAGATGTAACCGTCACCGATCCTCTACCTTCCAATGTTACTTATTTGTCAGTATCGTCCACCCAGGGTAGCTGTTCGCAAGCGGGCGGCACCGTGACTTGTCTGCTCAACAGTATGTCGAACGGGGCAACTGCTACCGTTACCATACTCACCTTGGCCGGGGCACCGGGCATAGCGTCTAACACATCAACGGTAAGTGCGGACCAGACTGATCCATCCCCTGCGAATAACTCATCTACACAAACAGAAACGATCACTGCGGCGACGAAAATCCAGCTACAGTCATTCTCGGCGCAACGGCTCAAGGCCGAAACAGATTCGGAACGGGTGATGCTGTCTTGGAAGACAGGCGGAGAGGCGCACAATCTCGGATTCAACGTTTATCGTGAGCAGAGTGGCGAGCGCGTGCGGCTGAATTCCTCGTTGATTGCTGGATCGGCTCTGATGATGCGCGGCGCACTGCCCAAGCACTCTGGCAAGACCTACAACTGGATGGACTCATCGGTAAATGCGGGCAGTGGTTCCTACTGGCTGGAAGACGTGGATGTCAACGGCACTCGGACGCTGCACGGTCCGGTGTCGGCGAAAGCGGTTGAGGACTCGCCGCCGGCGAGCGACCAATCGGGGAGTGTGACGACCCCTGAGACGAGCCTAACGCTGAATCAACTGAACCAGGCACAACCCTCGGCAGGTCTGGGCGGTGAAGTGAGCCATACGGTGGAGAACGTACTTCGCGATCCCCAGTCGACGCCCATGCAACAGAAAAAGCAATTCGAGTTAGCAGCTCATCCCGCAGTGAAACTCGCCGTCAAGCACGAGGGTTGGTATCAGGTTGCGCAGCCCGATTTGGTTAAAGCCGGGTTGGATCCGAATGGTGATCCAGCGCTGCTCCATCTTTATGCAGAGGCGATCGAGCAGCCGATCAAAATTACAGGCGCATCACCCGGCCGGGGAGGATTTGGGCCCCAGGCTACGATTGGCTTTTACGGGACTGGAATAGATACACCGTATTCCGGCACGAGGATCTATTGGCTCACTGTCGGCGATACACCGGGCAAACGGATTCAGCAGTTACCATTATCCACGGGTTCAAACCAACCGGCGCCGAGTTTTCCTTTCACCGTGGAGCTGACGCCACATACAACGTACTTTGCGGCGCTGATTACTTCGAACGGCAACAATTTCTTCGGTCCTCTCGTGTCGACCACTCCCGTGCAACAGACTCTGCAGGTGCAGCATCTGGACAAGGTTTCAACCGAATCAGAAGAACTTGAAGTGACCCTTCAAGGAATAATCCTGGCCATCCCGCACGACGTCATTATTGCTCTGAACGGCACGACGCTGGGGGCTCTGACCTTTACGGGTCAGATCAAAGGGGTTTTCCGTACCACCTTGCCGCCAGGCCTTCTGCAGGAAGGAGCGAATACAGTCACGCTGACAGCTCAAGGCGGAGAATACGATACCAGCCTGATCGAGTCGATCCGGATCAAGTATCAGCATCTATACGTCGCAGACTTGGATCGGCTGGTATTCACGGGAAGACCCGGAGATGAACTGAAACTAACGGGTTTCACCAGTGTTCCGACTGTGGTGCTGGACGTCACGAATCCCGATCAACCAGTCGAGCTTACTCCACGAGTAACATCAGATACAGCCGCCAAAGCGAACGGATATACGCTAGAAGTGCAAATTCCCTGGTCGGCCAACAATCCGGCGCTTGCAAAGCTGCACACACTGCTGGCACTTGCGGACGACCGTGTTAGCGCTCCGTTGGGGATCCGGCAGAATCATCCATCCCACTGGCACAGCCCGCAGTCCGGCAGTGAGATAGTCATGGTATCACCGGCGCCATTGGCGGATGCCCTAAAACCGCTGATTGTAGCGCACGACGCAGCGGGTAAGTCATCCTCTTTGGTTCTGATCGATGACTTGTACGATGAATTCAATTTTGGAGAACGAAGTCCCTTTGCCATTAGAAGCTTCCTGCAAACCGCCGTCAACACGTGGCAGACAGCTCCGCGATTTCTGTTGCTCAACGGACGGGCTTCGCTCGATCCGCGAAACTACCTGGGGTTCGGACACTTTGACTTCGTACCAACAATGATAGTCCCTACCACTAGCCTGATGACGGCTTCAGACGACTGGTTCTCGGATTTCGATAACTCTGGCATGCCTACGATTGCAACGGGCCGTTTCCCCGTAGGCACGCCGGACGAGGCGAGGCTTGTAGCCGGCAAGGTCGCCAGCTATGAAGATCAATCCACGGATGGTCCATGGACATCGCAGGCCCTGATGGTAGCTGATGTAAATGATACCGAGAACTTTGCGAAAGATAGTCAGGTGGTGCAAGCACAGCTGCCGTCTACTGTTAAGGTAGTCGACGTTTTCGCAACCACCAGTAGTATCCCAACCGCACAGCAAGACATTCTTATGGCAATAAATTCGGGGCAGCTATTAGTCAATTATGCCGGTCACGGCTCCGAAGATCAGTGGTCAGGCGACGACCTATTCGACAACACGACGGCGAACTCTTTAACGAACGGTTCATCCCTGCCGGTGTTTTTCATCATGGATTGTCTCAACGGATTTTTTCAGGACCCCGACCCTGACGAAAAACCGCTGGGGGTCACACTGATGCTCGCACCGAACGGTGGCGCCGTGGCGGTCCTGGCGTCGAGTGGCTTAAACCAAGCGGCGCCTCAAACGAATCTCGACAAACTGGTCGTGCAGAGCGCGATGAGTTTACCGCGCTCCGCTATCGGCGAGGCTATCCTCAAGGCCAAGGCAGGGATCAACGATGCTGGAGTGCGCAAGACCTATATTCTGTTTGGTGATCCTGCGATGCAGATCAAGCTGCCAGGCACCAATTCAGTCCACTGACTCGTTGCACCTCATGCTTTGACCAGGTCCTCCGCTACAGCCGTGCGGCGAAGAGGTTCGGCTATAGCAGCCATCACTTTCTCAAATCCGGCGAAATCGAGGGATTGTGGCCCGTCGGAAAGCGCCCGCTCCGGACAGGGATGCACCTCGATGATCAGGCCGTCGGCTCCCACTGCGACCGCGGCGCGAGACACTGCAGCAATCAAGCTTTGCTTTCCGGTTCCGTGCGAAGGATCAGCGATTACCGGCAAATGAGAAAGATCGCGCGCCAAGGCGACCGCTGCGAGGTCAAAGGTATTGCGCATTTCTGTCTCGAATGTTTTGATGCCCCGCTCACAAAGAACAACTTCGCTGTTTCCACCAGAAAGCAGGTACTCTGCTGCGAGCAGCCATTCTTTCACGGTTGCCGACGGCCCGCGCTTCAGGAGTATTGGCTTGCGCACCGTCGCCAGCCGGCGCAAGAGCGCGAAGTTCTGCATGTTGCGCGCCCCTACCTGCAGCATGTCCACATGCTCGCAAATGATGTCCACATCCTCCGTGCTCATGACTTCGGTGACTACGGGCAGGCCTGTCTGCTCGCGAGCCTGACGCAGAATCTTCAGCGCTTCCAGACCCAGGCCTTGAAAGTCATAAGGAGAAGTTCGCGGCTTGTAGGCGCCACCGCGAAGCATGTTAGCCCCGGCGTGCTTCACAGCATGTGCCGTGCTGAACAATTGTTCAGAAGACTCCACCGAGCAAGGGCCTGCGATGATCACAACTCCTGGTCCACCGATACGCACGCCACCTACGCTCACGACGGATCGCTCCGGTTTGACCTGGCGGCTCACCAATTTAAAGGGTTGAGCGATAGCGACGACCGTGTCTACGCCAGGCGCCACTTGCAACGCTTCGATTTCATTGCGGCGTCCATTTCCCACAGCGGCGACGATGGTACGGTCCACTCCACGTGTAACGTGGGGCTGATAGCCCGCTTCGCGAATGCGCTCGATGATGTGTGCAATCTGCTCTTCCGTTGCTTTCTCTGACATGTTGACGATCATTGGCGGTCTCCTTGAGGGTGGTCCCCAAAAACTAAAGCCGCGATTCTTTAATCGCGGCTCGTGACTTACCTTGCTTGAATCTAGGCGATCATGGTTGATTCGATCTCCTCGCAGGTGCCACCGCAGCCGCTACTACAGCCAAACCAGTAGTAGCGAAACTGCCCGGTAAATGAGGTAAATCGCACCATAAGATTACTTCAGAGTAGCGAACCCGACATTGCTCAAGGCGATTCTGCTATTGCATCGAACTGGCAACTGATGAAAAAGCATTATTAGCGTTGGATCCGATCAGGCGTATCGTGCCTACCACCAGAACGAGGATCACCGCCAGCATCACTGCATATTCTGCAATGTCTTGTCCTGCCTCTTCCGACCAAAGGTCACAGATAAACTCAGACATCTCTCCCTCCAGTCCGACATGTGTTTCTCCACGAGAAGGAAGAACAGCAATCGATGCAGACATAATGCCGCAGCACTCGGCACTTGTCAAATCACAACCTAGCGGGCTTAGAGTGTTTCGGAATTCGCCGCAACGGGAGTGGCAGGAGGAGGTTCAGGCGCGGCCTGCTGAACGAGGTGCCGAGCCGAGTCCTGCGCGTATTGCAAGACGCCGTTGGGAAATATTCCCATGTAGATGGTTGCGACAAGGCACGCTGCCAGCGCCAGGCGCAAGGCAAACGGAACCGGAGTCACCGGTACTTCCTTGCGCGATTCGCGCATGTACATCATCACGATGATCCGCAAGTAATAGTATGCACCCACTCCGCCATTGAAAACGCCGATTATGGTGAGCCAGATCAGATTGGCTTTCACGGCTGCGCTGAATACGTAGAACTTCGCAAAAAAACCGCCGGTCATCGGAATACCAATCAGTGAAAGCAGAAAAATGGTGAGGGTCGCCGCCAGCAGCGGGGAACTGCGACCCAGCCCTTCGTAGTCTTCGAGGGTCACATAACGTTCGCCTGCGTTGGCAAAATGGCTTACCACGGCGAATGCGCCAATGTTCATGGCGGCGTAGGCTGCGGTGTAGAACATGGCCGCCGAGGTTCCGAATGCGGGCGCGGCCGCGAATGCCATTAACAGATAGCCGGCGTGCGCGATCGAGGAATAGGCCAGCAGGCGCTTCACGTTGTTTTGCACCAACGCACTTATGTTGCCCAGCGTCATGGAGAGCGCTGCTGAGACCCAGATCAGCCCTAGTCTGCCCGGCACGTTTATGACGAACATGACTCTCAGCAAAACGGCGAATGCCGCCGCCTTGGGCGCGGTGGACATGAAGCCCACAATCGGCGCTGGGGCTCCTTCGTACACGTCCGGGGTCCAGACATGGAACGGAGCTGCAGCCACCTTGAAACCCAACCCCACAAACATGAATGCCACAGACACGAACGCGAGCATTGGGACCGGACCAACCTGCAGCGACCTGCTGATCTGATCGATATTTGTCGAACCCGTGGCGCCAAACATCAATGCGACTCCATACAGGAAAAACGCCGTCGCGAAGGAGCCAAGCAAAAAATACTTGAGCGAGGCCTCGGCGCTGGCTGCGGCATGCCGACGGAAGCCCGTAAGCACGTAAGACGATATGGAGGAAATTTCAAGCGCAATGAAAATCAATACTAGCTCAGTCGCTGATGACATCAGCGCCATGCCCGCTACGCCGAAAAGAATCAGAGCGTAGTACTCTCCGGCGCGAATCCGCTGTACCGCCATATATTCGTATGAAGTAAGGATGACGGCGGCGGCAATGGCAATGACCAGGACGTGGAAGAACACGCTGAAGCCATCCACCTCCACCATGTTCCAAAAAGCCGCTCCCGGAGACTGGGCCATGAACCACGTTGCCCAGATGCCCGCGAGCGAGCCCAGCAGCGCGATGATGCCAAGCAATTTCTGACTCTTCTTCTCGTCGAGCAGGGGCTCCAGCAACATCACGATCATGCCGAAGACGGAGAGCACAATCTCGGGCAGGATGCGGATGTAGTCGGCACTCTGCGGCAGAGTCTGCGAAAACGCCGGAGCGAGAGTTAGCGTCATTGGCCCACCACCCTGCTTGCGACTCGTACGAAGGGTGTGAGCGCCGCCTGCACTGCGGGATCAATCGCTTTCAACCAAATAATAGGAGCGACGCCCATCACCAGCGCGGCCGCGGCACACGGCCAAATGGCCAGCTTCTCGGATCCGGACAGATCGTCGAGAGAATTATTAGCCGCGTGCGTGACCTTGCCGTAGAAGACTCGTTGAAACATCCAAAGCAGGTAAACCGCGCTCCAGATCACGCCGGTTGCCGCCAGGATGCCGTACACCGGCTTAGCCTGGAATGCGCCACTCATCACGAGAAATTCGCCAATGAAGCCGTTGAGGAGAGGCAATCCCGCCGAGGCGAACACGATGAACAGATAGGAGGCGGCGTAAACCGGCATCGGTGAAGCCAGTCCGCCAAATTCGCTAATCTCGTAGGTATGACGGCGTTCATGCAGAAGGCCGGCTAGCATGAACAGGCCTCCCGTCGAGACCCCGTGAGCCAGCATTACGAACATTGCGCCGTCGAGTCCGGCCTGCGTGAAGCTGAAAATTCCCAGCACCACAAATCCAAGATGGCTGACCGAAGAATATGCGATCAACTTCTTCATGTTGGGCTGGACCATCGCGACCAGAGCGCCGTAGATAATGCCAATCAGGGCGAGCGTCATTATCCACGGAGCGTTACTCCGCGCTTGCTCGGGGAACAGTCCGAGGTTGAAACGCAGCAGTCCGTACGTGCCCATTTTTAGCAGAACCCCAGCCAGCAGCACAGACCCAGCCGTCGGCGCCTCGACGTGAGCATCGGGCAACCAAGTGTGAAACGGAAACAGCGGAACCTTGACCGCAAATGCCAGGAAGAAACCGAGGAAGAGCCACTGCGCGGCAGCCGGAAATGCCTGAACGGCGCCACTCGCGACCTGATCGCGAATCACGACAAAATCAAAGCTTCCGGTGTGTGCGTAAAGCCAAATGATCGCCGCCAGCATGAACACCGAGCCAATCATGGTGTACATAAAGAATTTCACCGCGGCGTAGACTTTGCGCTCGTGCCCGAACATCCCAATCAGCAGCGCCATGGGAATCAACGTTGCTTCCCAGAAGAAGTAAAAGAGAAATAGATCGAGTGATGTGAACACGCCGATCAGCGCGGTCTCCAGAATCAGCAGCAGAATGAAGAATTCTTTCACGCGATCGTGAATCGACTTCCAGGAAATCAGCACGCACAAAGGCGTGAGAAATGTAGTGAGCACCACCAGCCACATCGAAATGCCATCGATACCCATGTGGTAGTGGATATTCGGCGTCGTAACCCACGGCTTGTCGATCTGATACTGAAATTCAGTTTGTCCGTGCTGAAAATGAACCGGAAGATGCAAGGAAAAAACGAAGGTCGCGAGGGAAACGAGCAATGCAAAAAAGCGGATCTCGCGGTCGCGTCGGGGCAGCAGCAGCAGCAGCAACGCCCCCACTGAAGGCGTGAAAGTTACCAGCGTTAGAATGACGGGACTGAGATTATCAAGGTTCATTGTCTCACTCCCATCCAGATCATGAATGCTATTACCACAGCGGAACCGGCAGCGATCCATCCCGCATACGAGCGAATGTTGCCGGACTGCATGTGGCGAGCCTCATCCGAGACATCGCGCGCTGCATCAGCCGTGTCATTCACCGCTCCGTCGATCGTTTTTTGATCGACATCGTGCCAGAGAATGCGTGTCGAGCCATCGATCAGCGGTTTCACGAACAACGCAGCGTAAATCTCGTCCACGTAGTATTTGTGCACCACGGTCTGATAAAAGGTGCCGAGCGAGTCAGCGATCTTCTGCGGAAGCTCGGGCCGCCTGTGGTAAAGCACGTACGCGAAGTAGAACCCGAGCAAAGCCACAGCGACCGAGACCAGCGTCAGATAGAGTTCCAGATGGCCGACTGCTTCGGTTGCTGTCTCCCCGGAAGTTGCAATCGCACCCGCCTGAAAGACTGGAGCGAGAAAATTCTCAAAACGATTACCGATCCCTATCCATCCCCCAATAAATGACAACACCGCGAGGATTGCCAAGGGCGCGATCATCACCATCGGACTCTCGTGCGGCGAGCCATGGTGACCGTGTGCCGGATCGTTGGCGGAGCCGTGGGCGCCGCTGTGACCGGAGTGTTCGGCAACTTCTCCTCCGCGATAATCGCCCATGAATGTCAGGAACCACAATCGGAACATGTAGAACGAAGTGATGAAAGCGGTGATCACGCCGATCAGCCAGAAGATCCAACTGCCATGCTCGCTGCTGAACGCCTTCCACAAAATCTCGTCTTTGCTGAAAAAGCCGGCCAGCGGCGGAAATCCAGCGATGGCCAGCGTGGCGATGGTCATGGTTAGAAAAGTCCAAGGCGCGTACAGGCGCAGCCCGCCCATCTTCCGCATATCCTGTTCGCCGCCAACCGCATGAATCACCGAGCCCGCTCCGAGAAACAATAAGCCTTTAAAAAACGCGTGCGTCATCAGATGGAAGATGCCGGCCGAAAAAGCGCCCACGCCGCACGCCATGAACATGTAGCCAAGCTGTGAAATGGTCGAGTAGGCGAGAACTTTCTTGATGTCGGTTTGTGCGATGCCGATGGTCGCGGCAAAAAATGCGGTGAGAGCGCCGATGATGGCGACGACGCTGAGCGCGATTGGCGCGCGGTCAAAGATTACGTGCGAGCGCGAAACCATGTAGACGCCGGCCGTCACCATGGTCGCGGCATGGATCAAGGCCGAGACCGGGGTGGGGCCTTCCATCGCGTCCGGCAGCCAGATATAGAGAGGAATTTGCGCCGACTTGCCGCAAGCCCCCACCATCAGGAGAAGGCCAATCGCAGTAAGCAGTCCCGTGCCTGTCGTGTCAGAATCAAGGTGACCGATACTCTGAAACACCTGATCGAAATTCAGAGATCCAAAATGCTTGATCAGCAGGAACAAGGCGATCAGAAAGCCGAAATCGCCGATTCGGTTTACGATAAACGCCTTCTTACCCGCCGATGCTGCCGAATCTTTCGTGATCCAGAACCCGATCAGCAGATATGAAGCCAGCCCCACGCCTTCCCAGCCGATGAACATCAGCAGGTAGTTGTTGGCCAGCACCAGCGTCAGCATGAAGAACATGAACAGATTTAGATAGCTGAAGAACCGGTAATAGCCGGGCTCCTCCCACATATAACCGACCGAGTAAATGTGGATGAGGAATCCGACTCCAGTTACAACCAGCAACATCACCAGCGAGAGTTGATCGAGATAGAACGCGAAGTCCGCACTGAAGCTTCCAGCACGGATCCAGGGTGCGAGATACTCCTGGTAGGGAAGTGCCAGCGAAGAAAATCGCAGCGCAACCCACAAAGTCATGGCGAAAGCAGCGCCGCTGAAAAACAAGGCGATGGTAGTCACGGCGTGGCGAGAAGATTTCTTCCCCAGAAAGCCGTTGATCGCCGCGCCCGCCAGGGGGAGAATCGGGATCAGCCACAAATTTAGCGACGGATTCATAGTTTGAGCAGGTTTACCTGATCCACGTTCAGAGTTTCGCGTGTGCGGTAGACGGAGATGATGATCGCCAGCCCCACGGCCGCTTCCGCAGCCGCCACCACCATTACAAAGAAAACGAAAATCTGACCCGCCAGCGCGTGCCAATGCGCAGCGAAGGCGACGAACGAAAGGTTCACGCCGTTCAGCATCAGCTCAATCGACATAAAGATGCTGATGATGTTGCGCTTGATCAGAAATCCCACCACGCCACAGGCGAAGAGAAATCCGCTGAGCAGCAGGTAATATGAGAGTGGAATATAAGACGCGCCCATCAGTCCGCCTCTCCCGCCGAGCGTTCCGGCTTGTTCGCCAGCACCACAGCGCCCATGATCGCAATGAGGATCAGCACAGAGGTGACTTCGAAGGGCAATAGAAAATCGTGAAACAGAAGCTGAGCGATGTCTCTCGGCGAACCCGGCAATGCTCCGACTGGCACGGATTCCGTTCCAGAATGCCGCAACACCACCCACGCCATGAGCACGCTGCCGATCAGCATTCCGGGCACGCCAAATAAAACAGCGATCCGGCTGCCCTTCGTATGCTCTTCTTCGCCGGCGTTCAGCAGCATGATGACGAATACAAACAACACCATGATCGCCCCGGCATAGACAATCACCTGCACGGCAGCCACGAACTCAGCGCCGAGCAGGAGGTATTCGCCGGCCAGCGCCGCCATCACCGTAATCAGCGACAGAGCGCTGTTGATGGGATGCCTCTGCGCCAGCAGGTTGATCGCCCCTGCCACGCAAACCGCGCCGAAGGCTAGAAATAAGATGAGATGAAAATTCATGAACCAGTTCTCAGTTCTCAGTTTCAGTTCTCAGAAAACCCTCTCCTCAGCCGCCGCACTTTCTGCGTTTAACTGAGAACTGAGAACCGAGAACTGAAACTTGTTTCTTCCCTACCAGGCCACAGCAATCGCGGTCGCAATCAGATTCGCAATCGCGACAGGCAGCAGAAACTTCCAGCCGAAAGCCATCAGTTGATCGTAGCGGAAGCGCGGCAACGTCCCGCGCACCCAGATATAAAGAAAGAGAAACCCGAAAACCTTGGCGCCAAACCAGAACAAGGGCAACAGCGCCTGCACCAGCGGAGGCCCACCCAACGGCCCGTGCCATCCTCCCAAGAACAACAGCGTAGCCACGCAAGCTACGGTGATCATGTTGGCGTATTCGGCCATGAAGTAGCTGGCAAACTTCATGGCGCTGTACTCGGTGTGGTATCCCGCGACCAGTTCGGTTTCAGCTTCCGGCAAGTCAAATGGAATGCGATTGGTTTCCGCATAGGCGGCAATCAGGTAAATGAAGAAGCCGATGAACTGCCCGTGAAAAATATTCCAGCGCGGAACGAAGCCCAGGAATCTGCCTCCCTGGGCATCGACAATCGTGCGCAGGCTGAGACTGCCCGACTGAATGATGACGCCGACGAGGGAAAGTCCCAGCCCAATTTCATAACTGACCATCTGCGCGGTGGCTCGGAGCCCGCCCAGCAGAGAATATTTGTTGTTCGACGACCAACCGGCGAGGGCCACCCCGTACACCCCGAGTGAAGTCACGCCCAGAATCATCAGCAGCCCGATGTTCACGTCGGTAATCTGGAACGGAATGTTCTGCCCGAAAATCGTCACCGAGTTGCCAAAGGGGATGACCGCGATCGAAGTGAGTGCAAAAGTCACGGCCATCAGCGGTGCGGCTATGAACAGCGGTTTGTAGACGTGGGGCGGCGTAAGATCCTCCTTGAACAGCAACTTCACCCCATCGGCCAACGGCTGCAGTAGCCCAAACGGTCCCACCCGCGTGGGTCCCCAGCGATTCTGTATGTGACCCACAACCTTGCGCTCCAGCCACACCGTGTAGGCCACCGCAGTGAGCAGGACGACCAGAACAATCAGCGACTTGATCACGGACACGATTATGAAAACGCCAATTGTCAAGGTTCCCGCTTCCTCCCCAAGCTGCTTCGCAATAATAATTAGCTCAGTCCGCCGCGACTTCGTCGGGCTTGACATCGTGACTTTCGATCACCGACTTCAGGGTGCGCGAATAGCGTCCCAGGGTTCCTGAACTAAAAAGATCGTCATTGGCCGGAGCGATGGATTCCGCTCTATGAGCAACTCCCGGGCCGGCCTTCTCAAGGGACGTATGCTGGCTGTTGCCCGCCAGCAGGTTTATGCGAGAGACGTCATAGCCGGGAACCAGGCGTTGAATTTCGTCCAGGATTGCCGTGGGGTCGAACGGGCTCAACTTTGGTTCCAGACCATGAGCCTCAAGCCAAACGGCATGGCGGTCGGCTTCGCCCGACTGCGCTCCGCGCGACTGGCCCATGTCCGCAAAGGTGCCGCCGCCAAACGGTACAAGCTCGCGAACGTTCGATCCCATCGCATCGGCGATGCGAACAATCATTTCGAAGTCTGATTTCGTTCCGGTTATTTCTCCCGCTTTTTTTACTAACTGCAAATCGCCGCAGGTATTGGTGAAGGTTCCTGACTTTTCGTAGGCGTTCGCGGCGGGCAGCACCACATCGGCCATCACCGCCGTCTCGGTAAGAAACATATCCTGCACTACTACAAAACTCTTCGAGAATACGAAGGGATCAATGTTCAATCGTCCGACGGGATTCGATCCCACGACGTAGAGCGCCTTCAGGCGGCCGGGCTTGCCCGCTTCGACCATACCCGCGAGATCAAGGCCCGGAGCTTGCGGTATTTCTCCCCACTCCTCGTGGAACGCGCTGCTTCCTGCAGTGGGGTGATATCCCGGCAGAAGGTCGGGATACAGGCCCATGTCAGCCGCACCTCGGGAATTGGCGTAATCGGCGAGGCAAACAAACTTCACTCCGGAAATTGCCGACCCGCACTTAACGAGGCTGGCAAGGTCGTTTCCGAGAAGTTCGGAGCCGAAAACGATAATCAGATTCTGCTCGCCTCGCAGGGTCTCGCGCAGCGCGGTCCATCCCTCTTTGTTGAGAGATGAAGCCGCACCAACCAGAGCATCAGCAGCGGCATCGTTGCCGGCCAGGAACGCTGCAACTTTTCCTTCCGCTCCGGCGGGGATCTGGGTGAAGCTGGTTGCCTGCCTGCGTAATTTGATCGGCTTCGAGTTGATCAGGTGGAGGCGCGCACGATGCAGGCGAACATTGTTTCTAATCTGCCAGGCCAGGAGCGGATGCTGCTCGGTGGGATCATTCCCAATCAGCAAAATCGCGGACGCCGTGAAGATTTCAGCCATGCTGGCCGTGGCATTGGCCTTGCCGCGGAGCGCCGCAGCCAGAGCAGGGAAGTCGGCGGTGCGATGGTGATCGACATTGTTGGTCTTGAGAACCACGCGGGCAAATTTTGAAAGCAGATACGCTTCTTCGTTGGTGGTGCGAGTCGACCCAATCACACCAATTGCAGTGCCGCCATCGCGGTGGCGAATCTCGGCGAAATTCTTTCCGATCAAAGCGAAAGCTTCTTCCCAGGTTGCCGGAGTCAGCCTGCCCTTCACGCGAACGAGAGGCCGCGTCAGGCGGTCGTCATGGTGGGCAAAATCGAAGGCATAACGTCCCTTGATGCACAGGAAATCTCCATTCGTGCCGCTCTTGTCGCGGTTGTCGCCGCGGACGATCTCCATGCCAGTATCGGCGCGACGTACGCCCAGCGTGGTCTTGCAGCCGTCTCCGCAGTGGGTGCAGATCGTGCCCACGTGCTTCATCTCCCATGGGCGAGTCTTGTAGCGATACGCGCCGGAGGTGAGTGCTCCCACCGGGCAGATGTCGATGCACATGCCGCACTCTTCGCACTCCAGATGGTCCTCTTTGTTGGGTGCGATAATCGAACTGACACCCCGGTTCTGCACGCCCAGGGCCCAAACGTCCATGCCCTCGCCGCAGACCCGCACGCAGCGGTAGCAGAGAATGCAGCGCGGCCGGTCGAAGAACACCACCGGCGACCACTGCTGCTCCTCCTTGTGATTTTTTGCCTCCATGAACTTCGATTCGGCGGCGCCGTAGGAAAACGTCATGTCCTGCAGTTCGCACTCGCCGCCCGCGTCGCACACCGGACAATCCAAAGGATGGTTGCCCAGCAAAAGCTCAAGCATCCCTTTGCGGGCCTGCTTGATTTCATCGCTATCGCTGGTCACGATCATGCCTTCGCCGACCACGGTGGTACACGCCGTCTGCAGCTTAGGCATTTTTTCGACCTTCACCAGGCACATTCGGCAAGCGCCCTGCAGCGAGAGGTTGGGGTAATAGCAAAAAGAAGGAACTTCGATGCCCACGCTTTTGCAGGCTTCGATCAGCAGGGTGCCCGCGGGCGCCGTGACCTTCTTGCCGTCGACTGTAAGTGTTACGTCTGCCATATCGAGAGAGACTGACTCATCGAGTCATTGAATCAATGACTCATTACCGATAACTCTTCCACGGCGACCTCTTTTTCGAATGGGCACGGCCGTCCTTCGAGGTGATCTTCAAATTCCTTCCGAAACTTTTTCACGAAGGCGATGGTCGGCATCGCCGCCGCGTCGCCCAGCGGACAGAATGTCCGTCCCAGCATGTTTTCCGAAAGGTACTGCATGTTGTCGATATCTTTCATCAGGCCGCCGCCGCGGTGGAAGCGAGTGAGCGTCTTCTCCAGCCAATCGGTGCCCTCACGACATGGGATGCACCAGCCACAGCTCTCGTGCTTGTAAAATTTCATGGTCCGCAGGGCGAATTTCACGATGCACTGCTGGTCGTCCAGCACTACCACGCCGCCCGACCCAAGCATCGATCCCGTCTTCGCCACGGAATCGAAATCCATGCCGACATCGATTTCGTCAGCCGTAAGGCAAGGAGTCGAAGATCCGCCCGGAACAACTGCTTTCAAGGTTCGCCCGTTCGGAATGCCTCCACCGACCTCGTAAATCATCTTCCTCAGGTTGTAACCCATGGGCAGTTCGTACACCCCGGGCTTGGCCAAATTTCCGCTGAGGCAGAACAGCCGCGTGCCGCCATTTTTGGGTGTACCCAGCTTGGCGAACCATTCCGCGCCGCCCAAAATGATGTGAGGCACGCTGGCCAGAGTCTCCGCATTATTAATAACCGTCGGCCCTCCCCACAGCCCCACAACCGCAGGAAACGGCGGCCGAATCCGCGGAATTCCGCGCTTGCCCTCAAGCGACTCCATCAACGCCGATTCCTCGCCAACTTCATAGGCTCCCGCGCCGCCGTGCCAGTAGATATCAAAATCGCGTCCGCTACTGAAGATGTTCTTGCCCAGAAAGCCCTTAGCGTAAGCATCGCGAATCGCTTTCTGCATGATGATCGACAGATAGCGGTACTCGCCGCGAATGTAGATGTAGCCGCTGCGCGCGCCCACGGCCAACCCAGCGATCATGACTCCTTCAATCACCGAGTGCGGATCGTGCTCGAAGATCAGGCGATCTTTGCAGGTTCCCGGTTCGCTCTCATCGCCATTGCACAACACATACTTCGGTTTAGCCGACTGCTTGGGTACGAAGGACCACTTCATGCCGGTTGAAAAGCCGGCGCCGCCGCGCCCACGCAACCCGGAGTTCTTCACCTCATTAATTATGGTGTCGGCCTCCATGGCGAGCGCTTTCCGCACGGCCTTGTAGCCCTCCAGTTCGAGATAACGGTCGATATCGGCCGCACCCTGGCCAAAGCGCCGGGAGACGACCTTTACCTCGTCGGGATGTGAGACCAAGTCAGCCATGGAATCGGGTGATCGGGTGATTTTGTGATCGGGACATCGTGGATCCCTCGATCTCCCGATGAGCTGATCGCAAAATCATCCGATTCATTGCGTTGCCTTCTTCCTATACTCGTCCAGAACCTTATCCATTTTCTCAGTCGTAAGGTTCTCGTGAAAATCGTAGTTCACCTGCGCTGCCGGAGCCCAGCTGCAGGCTCCGATGCACTCCACTTCTTCCAGAGTAAACATGCCGTCCGCGGTGGTTCCTCTGTCTCCAATGCCGAGCTTCTTCGCACAGTGATGCAAAAGTTCTTCTCCCCCGCGAACCAGGCAGCTGATGTTCGTACAAACCTGCACGTTAAACTTGCCGCGCGGCTTGGTGGTCAACATCGAGTAATAACTGATCACGTTGCGCACTTCGAGTTCGGTGAGATCGAGACGCCCCGCAAGCTCGGCTATAATTTCGTCGGACAAAAATCCGACCTCATCCTGGGCGTACAGAAGAGTGGGCACCAGCGCCGACCGCTTGGTGGGATAGTGCGGCACCATCTCCGCAAAGCGCTGTTCGAACTCTTCGGAGAATTTCACCGGTCCATTTCTCCCAGCACAATGTCGATCGACCCAATCGCCGCCACTACGTCGGCGATCAGCCCGCCCTCGCACATCCTCGGCAAAGTCTGCAGATTGCCCAGGCAGGCCGCGCGCATATGCACCCGATAAGGTTTTGCCGTACCATCGCTCACAATGTAATAGCCCATCTCTCCGCGCGGCGATTCCACCGCCTGATAAACCTCGCCCGGCGGCACCGCGAATCCCTCAGTAATGATCTTGAAGTGGTAGATGAGGGCTTCCATCTGGGTCTTCATCTTCTCGCGGTCGGGCAGAACGATGCCGGGAGCGTCGGCCTTGACCCGGCCTTCCGGCATGCCTGCCAGCGACTGCTTCACGATCTCGTTCGACTCGCGCAGTTCCCGCACCCGGCACATGTAGCGCGCATACACATCACCCTCTTGCGCCAGCGGAACCTTGAACTTGAAATTCTCATAACCCGAATAAGGCATGTCGCGGCGCAGATCGATATCCACGCCACTCCCACGCAGTGTGGGCCCGCTGGCGCCCAGAGCAATCGCATCTTCCGCGGTGAGCCGGGCCACGCCTTTGGTGCGCATCATGAAAATCGGATTCCCCGTGAGCAGGTTCTCGTATTCGTCAACGTGCTCAGGAAATCGTTCCGCGAACTTGCCCACCCGCTCGAAGAATCCCAGCGGTGGCTCCAGAGCAACCCCGCCTACGCGAAAATACGACGTCATCATGCGTTGCCCGCTCACCATCTCAAACAGCCGAAGGATGTCTTCGCGCTCCCGGAAGCAATAGAGAAATACCGACATCGCCCCGATGTCGAGGGCATGCGTGCCCAGCCACACCAGGTGCGAGTTGATGCGCGTCAACTCGTTCATCAGCACCCGCAGCCACTGCGCTTTCGGCGGAATCTCCAGCCCCAGCAACTTTTCCACGGCCAGCACGTAACAAAGATTGTTGGTCATGGGGCAGAGGTAATCGATGCGGTCGGTGAGCGGCACCACCTGCTGATAGAACTTGGCCTCGCAGGTTTTCTCGATTCCGGTATGCAGGAAGCCGATATCCGGCATGATCCGCACGACGGTCTCGCCGTCAATTTCCAGCATCAATCGCAGCACGCCATGTGTCGAAGGATGCTGTGGGCCCATGTTCAGGATCAAGGTGCGATCCTGCCCGGGCTCAAGAACAGGCGTGGGGGAAAGGTGCGCCATGGCTAGCGGTAGCCCTCCACCGGATAATCTTTCCGCAGCGGATGGCCTTCCCAGTCTTCGGGCATCAGAAGGCGCCGCATGTAAGGATGCCCGCTGAAGCGAATTCCAAACAAATCAAATACCTCGCGCTCAAAGTAATTCGCTCCCGGCCACAGCGGGGTAAGCGAATCTACAGCAGGGCTGGCGCTTTCCAGCCGCACCTTCAACCGCACCCGCTCCTTTCGGAAGATCGACAGCAAGTGGTAGACCACTTCAAAGCGGGGCTCAGCCGGATACCAGTCGACGCAAGTCACATCGGAGAGGAAGTTGAAGGCGCATTCAGGGTCGTCGCGCAGTACGGCGCAGGCCTCGCGGATGTTCGAACGATCGACGGTGATCGTCATCTCCTCGCGGTCGAACTTGGCTGCCATCACGGCTGCGGGATTCCAGGCGAGCAGCCGCGCCATCGCGGGATGGGTCTTCAGTTGGTCGAGATCGGTCACGGCTGGAGTCAAAGCCATTAACGTTCCCCTCGCCGGGGCGAAGGCCCCCACTCCAGAACTCCTTTTTTCCACACGTAAAAGAAGCCCACCAGGACGATCCCGATGTAGACCAGCATCTCCCACAGACCGAAGTGTTTGAGATCGCGCAGAATCACAGCCCAGGGATAAAGGAAGATAGCTTCAACATCGAACAAAATGAAAAGCATCGCGACCAGATAGAACTTCACCGAGAAGCGTCCCCGCGCATCGCCCACCGGAGCCATTCCGCATTCGTAGGCGGAAAGCTTCGCTCGTGTGGGTTTACGCTGTCCGATTAGCCAGGAAAGCGAGATAATCGCAGTCGCGATTCCGCCAGCCAGCAGAACGTGGATCAGAAAGGGCAGGTAGCCAGCGAAATAATTGTCGGGCATAGGGCAGGGTATATATAATTCGCGCCGGGTACTAATAAACATTCTAGATTAGGGGCAGTTGCGCGAGAGTGTCAAGGGAACGGGGAAGAAGAATTTGGTGATGGTGCGATCGGGTCATCGGGCCGTTGAAATTCAACCCTGATATCCTCGCAAACCGTCAGCCTCGGAGTCCGAAAGGTTCTACAATCGCCCGATAAGTATTTCTTATGATTTTTGGCTTTAATACGGACGTCAAGCACGGCGATACCATCTACCACGTGCAAAGCGAGGCGCGGGAGGGCGAACAACTGCTCCAGACCCAGGTCTTCGTGCGGGGGAGATGTGTGGGCAAGCGCGCGGTTTCCTATGCCGCCTCCGCCACCCAGACCGGTTTTGGCGACCCCCAAAAAGAGCAGCAATTGCGCGACCAGCACCGCCAGGTCCTGGAAGCGATTCGAGAGGGAAAACTGGAGAGCGTTTTGGATCGCGCCGAAAGCGAATCTCTTGCCAGCATCAAGCAACTTGACCTGGAATGGGTCAACGCCGCATCGGTCCATGCCAACCGCAACCTGACAATGCAACTGCGCGTCACCGAAGCCGGCGCGGCAATCGCCAGCGCCCGCCTGACCTTTCGCTTTGCTCGTCCCGATGCCGCGCCTTTCTACACCCAGGCCGTGACCGATTCCGCGGGCGCCGCCGAGATCGCGGTCGAGGTTGAAGAATCCGCTCTTCCCGACGCTTCCGTTATCGTGCAAGCCAACCATGAAGGCCGGACTGTGACCCGCAAATTCGCCTTGCGCAAAGCCGAGTAAGTCCAGCGTCCCACTGTTGGACATTCGTTCTCACGGTCTGATCCAAGCCGTACACCGAAAACAATCATGAGACAATAATCTGGCCTCTCCCGCCGGCCTTCATAAAATGACCCTCTACATCAATGGAGATGAACGCGCCTTCCCCGATTCCCCAACTCCTTTCACTCTTGCATCACTTGTTGAGATTCTAGAAATGAAGTCCGACCGCGTGGCCGTGGAACTCAACCGCGACCTTGTCCCCCGCGACCGCTGGGCCGAAACTCCGCTAAGAGATGGAGACCGCATGGAGATCGTCCACTTCGTCGGCGGAGGGTCTGGAGTCCCATCATACTTAAGACATTCAGCGCTTGCCCAAGCCACCTGAACTCCGTCGCCAGCAGGTACTCAGATCCCTCGCTCCGCTCAGGAGGACACTCGTAAGAAGATTGCTACAGCCAGACATCGGCCGTACGCACTCTTCTAGTTAACCTCTCCCACAATCTTCTGTTGACACTCGCCCAGTCGCGCCTAAAATGTTTGAAACATTTGCCTCGTGGGTTGTTTCAAACAGAATAGGGGAAGAATGCAAGATGGTTTTCCATCACGAGATGTGGTCGCGCTGACCGGCATTACCGCCCGCCAACTGCAGTGGTGGGACGAGCGCGGAGTGGTCAAGCCCGAGCGCCGGGGCCACCGCCGCCTCTACTCCATGCAAAATCTCACCGAAGTCGCGGTCATCTGCGAACTCCGCCGCAAGGGTTTCTCGCTGCAATCCGTTCGCAAGGTAATGCGCTTTCTGCAGCACGAGTTCGGTAAGGGGCTGGCGGAGATCGTCAGCCGCCACTCCGACGTCCACTTGCTTACCGATGGCAAACATCTTTACCTCAAAACCTCGCCGCAGCAGATCGTCGACATCCTGAAGAATTCCAATCAGCCCATTTTGGGCGTATGCCTGAGCGATGCGGTCCGGCAAGTGCGCGCGGAGGTCGTAGCCAGAAAGCTGAACACTTCGGTAACATCGCCGCCCCAGCGTCGGCGTGCTAGAAAGGTCTCGTAGGACAGGGGTTCGGTCTGAATTTTTTACTGCCCAGTTTTTGTACTCGGTTTTTGAAGCGAGTTCCTGTAACGATGTTCAACAACCAGGAGGAGTGCATGGTCGGCGAACTGGACCTTCTTAGCGAATGGATTCCCGAACAGATGCAGCCCGGAACAATTTTTGTTCTGGAAAACGCCGGGGAAATCGGTGAAAAGGAGGATCCCTACTGGGCCGTGCTGGCTTGCCCGTCCTGCGGCATGCTCGGTTTGATCACGCGCCGGCAGATCAATGGTCTGGTGCCCGTGATCTGCGGCTCGGAGCAATGCTCCGCGCAATTTTTCATCCGTGAGGCGGAAGTCGTCGTGCGCAAGCCTTTCTAAGCCTCAAGATCCCGTGCCACAAAAGCTTACTTCAACTTTTTCCCGCCTTTACCCCGCTTAACTCCACGGGCACCTGGTCGACAATTTCGATGCCGAAGCCCTCAAGCGCTGCCACTTTCTTAGGGCGGTTGGTGAGCAGGCGGATTCGTCTGAGGTTCAAGTCGGAAAGAATCTGCGCGCCGATTCCGATTTCGCGCTGCGTCTGGCGCTCGTTGTCGAGCAGCGCGGGCAGCTTCCGGCCGCGATGGAAGGTAAGCGCGGTTCGCTCACCAACTTTTTCCACCGAGAAGCCCTGCGAAGTCTGGTGCAAGTAGATCAACGCGCCGCGCCCTTCATAAGCAATGCGGCGCAGCGCGCCTTCCAACGTAGAGTGGCACTCGCAACCGGTTGCACCAAACACATCGCCCATCAGGCAGTGAGCGTGCATACGCACCAGCACCGCTGAATCGGCGTTGTCACTGTCATGTCCAATATCGCCGCGAATCAAAGCCACATGCGATTCTCCGCCATCTACCTCGCTTTCGTAGGCGATGAGGCGGAATTCGCCGAAGCGGGTCTCAACCAGCGCTTCGCCAACGCGATGCACGTAACGTTCATGCGCCATGCGGTAACGGATCAGTTCGGCGACGGTGAGCATCTTCAGGCCGTGCTCCTGGCAGAATGCGATGAGGTCGGGAACCCGTGCCATGGTTCCATCATCCTTCATGATTTCGCAAATGATGCCGGCAGGAATCATTCCTGCGAGACGGGCGAGATCAACCGAGGCTTCGGTTTGTCCGGCGCGGACCAGCACTCCGCCCTTTCGGGCGCGAAGCGGGAAGACATGTCCCGGCCGCGCCAGGTCTGCCGCCGTCGATGCGGGATCGATCGCCACCTGAATGGTGCGGGCGCGATCATAGGCGGAGATGCCAGTGGTCACGCCCACGCGCGCATCGATAGCTTCACAGAAAGCGGTTCCATATAGCGAAGTGTTCTCGGCGCTCATGGGGCCGAGGCGCAGATGGTCGAGCCGCTCCTCAGTCATGGTGAGGCAGACCAGGCCGCGTCCATATTTGGCCATGAAGTTGATGGCTTCTGGTGTGACCTTCTCCGCGGCCAGCGTGAGGTCGCCTTCGTTCTCGCGGTCTTCGTCGTCGACCACGACGATCATGCGGCCGGCGCGGACCTCCTCGAGGGTAGTAGGAACGTCGGCGAATGGAGATTGGGCGCTCATGGTCTAACAATAACAATAACGATAAGCCGATTGTAGCAAACTAGGTTTATGAGTTGGTTAACCAGCCGATTCCGCCGCACCGAGGCCGGAGTGATGCCAGTCACTACTTACTGTGATGAGAGCCGTGGCGTCTTGACGGGTTACGCTTCAAACTGAAGTCTGCACGAGGCGCGGCAGGCCACCAGGAAAGCCGGACCCGAGGCGTGCCGCCGGCGAGGTGCCGTATGACAGGTATGACTCTGCTCGTGATTGCCGTTCTCGCGCTCGCAGTTGGGCTGTTCGTGTTCCGCGCCATTCCCGCCCTGCGGGCTTACTTTGAATACCGGGGCAAGCGTCTCATCACCTGCCCGGAGAATCACAAAACTGAGGCCGTAGACGTCGCCGCGGGCGAGGCTGCGGTGGGCGCTTTCCTCTCCGAACCCACGCTTCACTTGAAAGCATGCTCGCGCTGGCCGGAGCGAGAGGATTGTGGTCAGGAATGCCTGCGGCAGATCGAAGCCGATCCAGAGAACTGTCTGGTCTGGAACATCGTTTCGAGATGGTATGAAGGGAAGAAGTGCGTCTTCTGTCGCAAGATTTTTGGAGAACTCCACCACCTGGATCACACGCCGGCATTGCTCAGTCCAGAGAACAAGACAGTTGAGTGGAGGGAATTAAGACCCGAGCAACTTCCAGAGGTGTTTTCTACGCACCGTCCAGTTTGCTGGAATTGCCACGTGACCCAGACCTTTCGTCATCTGCATCCCGAGCTGGTAGTGGACCGGGAGTACGAACCGAAGCGCATGGTGCGTTAGGCGGCGGGTGGCTTAATAGCGGGGGGTGGGACCGTTCGTTTTTAGTGGTTCTGGGCGGCGCGGCCGAGGCCGCGCCGCTTTCGAAGCCCAATTATGTAGCGTGCTGGGATGCCCTCTTATCGAAGTGTCGTACGGTGGCTGCCCAGGCAATGGCGGCGAAGGCCACCAGGATAAATGCCCATCCTGAACCGCCTTCCGGCACTTGCAGATGATGATGATCGACCGGACACTGGCGCGGATCAGGCTTGAAGATGATGTGGTGGTTAGTTTCCGGCGGGGTTACGACGTCTTTGAAATTTACGGTATACACCAATAACACTCCTTCTGACAGACCCTGGCAGCCTCTGTAGACTTACCTCGTGCCCTACGAAGGCTTCCCTAATTTCGTCGATCGGCACGGGCTAAACCGCGCACGTTCGACAGGTTGGGGAGATTTCATCGTAAAGGAGGGGGAGATTCGTGCGAATGGCACGAAGGCGCGAATTCAGGCACGGAGGTAATAGTTACGGATCGGCCAGTTTACGCTGTGTTCGAATGACCCGAGTCCAGTACATTCAAATCGAGGAAGCAGACCTGTGAAACTTAGCGACGAAGAGCTAGTGCAGTTGTTGGAGATGGCCAAGAAAGCTACGCCGAGGCCGTGGTTCGTGCGACATCTTGATGATACTCACGCTATGAATTTCATCGGGATTTCCACTGTTGCTGATGCTGCTCGCGCGGAGAGGTGGCCTGAATTCGATCACGGAGAAATTGTAGCGGCCACCCTGGTACAGGAACCCCGGTACGTCGCTGTCGCTGATGGTAAATGGGACGAGAATGCCGCCTACATCGCCGCAGCAGCAGATGCTTTACCCTCTCTCATCGAGGAACTACTTGCATTCAGGAAGAAGGTATCCTCATGAGTGCCCCCGTCGCGGTTTTCTACTGGGGGGCTCCTTGGGCCAGCTCTTTTTCAGCGCCTCGGAAGAGCGCTTGCAAGGCCCGAATAACGAAGCGGGCCAACAGCACAATGATCGCAACGAGGCTGAGCGCAATCGTGCCGGCCACATAGGGGTGGCGCGTGGCGAGCCAGGTCAGGGCTATGGCCAAGGTGTCCTCAGACAAGCTGAGAGCGATGTTTGAGAAGGGCTCCGGCGAGGGCGTTACGGCAGCGCGGACGGCGGTTTTTCCTCCGTGGGCGGCGAGGGCGATGGCTGCTCCCAGCAGGGTCGCCAAAAGCTGTTGCGCGGGTGTGAGTTGCGCGGTGGCGCCGTAAGTTAGAAAGGCAGCTACCGGGACTCGAACGAACGTATGGAGAGCGCTCCAGACGAGGTCGAAGGCGGGGATTTTATCGGCAAAGAATTCCACCACGAACAGAATTCCGCTGGCGGCGATTACCGGCCAGCTTTCGAGGAGTTGCAGGGCTGGGGGTAGGGGGAGATGTCCGAAGCGTGCTAACAAGCCCAGCACCGCTACCGTGGCATAGACATTCAGGCCGGCAGCGAAGGCGACGGCGGCCACTACCGCGAAGAGTTCTGGAAGCGGGATTTGCAGCCAGTTAAGCATGGTGGGGATCGTTCGGCGGTTGCGCCGAGAGGGTCAAGAACTCATTCTTTCACGGGGAAGCGAACAAGGCCACTCATCAAGATACGAAAACAAAGGGTCGCTGAAAAGCGACCCTTATTTTAAGCGACCTCGAAGGCTGCAGCCTGTGCCGGGAGTTACAGGGTGGATTCGATCTCGAATCCCCAGGCTTCCAAGAGAGGCTCAGGGATGTATTTCGAGTTCTTGTTGCGGCGCGCCCATTCCCGCAAGCGGGTGGAGCGCAGATACTGGTCGGGGGAGAGCTTGTACTCGCGCACGACCTGCTCGAATTCCGTAATGGTGGGAACAATCGGCCCGATCGGCTCAGGCTTGCCCCAGTTCGGATTGCCGCGTCGCTTCGCCATGAATAATGCCTTTCCTACAAATGGGGGATGGACTTATTTCCCTACGTCCTACGCTATCTATATGATTCTCCGGGCGCTCAAAGGGATGCAGGAAACCATAGCTCACATTCGATACCAGAACGTTGCCCGTATCCAACTATCCCAGAAGCTAATCGGAGACTGAGCATGTTAGGCCAAAGTTCGAGGAAAGTCAATCACAAATTTCGCCAGCACAACTTGAACGAACCGCCTTTAAGCTGCTGATTTTACGACGGGTTGCCAGCCCCGCGTGAGTGTCAGTACGGAGTCTTGAGCTGGCTGAGTCGCGCCGAGTCATGCCCACGACATGACCCCCTTATGGAACTGCGTTACCGCCGTAACCTACATCATAGTCCGCTCATTGATTCGAGCTTCGAGCGCGCTTACAGTGAGCAGGGGTGGTGTTTCTCACCTGCGCTTAGGCTTCGCGGGAAGACCGAGGCTACTTGCGAATATTGCCGTGCCGGGTTTTGGTACCTAGCCATGAATCTAAAGTCATTGCTGCTCTGTTCGGATGAAAAGATCGTTCGGGTATTGCGGCGAACCCTGGGCGACCTCGACATCGGCGTGGAGCACTGCGCTAGCGCGGAAATAGCGGTGCGCCAGTTGTCGCGGGAGCGCTACGAGGCGATCATCGTGGATTGCGCGGGCGCGGGGGCGGCTGATGTGCTGCGCAGCGCGCGGACCGCTCCCTGCAACAAGCGGGCCGTGGCAGTGGCGATTTTGGATCCCGATAAAGGGGTGCGATCGGCCTTCGATCTGGGAGCGCATTTCGTGCTCTACAAACCGGTATCGAGCGAGCGAGCCAAATCAAGTTTTCGAGTGGCGCGAGCCCTGATGAAAAAAGAGCGCCGGCGCAACGCCAGGGTGCCGGTGCAATTTCCTGTGGAGATGTCGAGCCTCGACTCGGGCGCTCACTTTAAAGTGAATACTACTGACGTTGGCGAGGGTGGCCTGGCAGTGAGCCTGCCCAAGCGCAGCAAGCCTGCAGGCCGCTGGAACTTATCGTTCATGCTGCCGGGATCTGCCACCGGGCTTAAGGTTGTGGCGGAGTTCGCCTGGGAAGGCGCCGGCACACAGGTGGGATTGCGTTTCCATGATCCGACTCCGGAGGTTACGCGGCAGCTCCGCGAATGGCTGGGGCGCAATTCGCCGGACGCAGAAAAAGACGATCCGCCGGTACGCTGCCAGCTTACGGATTTGAGTTTGGGCGGATGCTACCTTGAGATGGCCTCGCCCTTTCCAGCTTCGACCCGTGTGACTTTGTCGATGCGGGCAGCCGGTGTCGAGTTGCGAGTCGAAGGGGTGGTCCGCGTCATGCACCAGGATCGAGGGATGGGCGTGGCTTTTACTCAGAGCACGCCTGAACATCGTGCGTTGCTTGAGAAATTCCTCGGCATGCTCACGGAGAATCGCGATATGCTGCCTGAACTGCTGGTGGAACCAGAGGGCTTGGAAACGGAGTCTTCATGGGAGTCAAAAACAACTGCGGGATCCAGTGAAGCAGAAGACCCGATGCTCGTATTATTTAGCACCAAGGCGTCGCTTCCGGCCGATACCTTCCTGGCGGAATTGCGCAAGCAACGTGGCGCAGGGGGCAACGCTGCGGGTGTTTCCGCCTGATCAACCTCAGACTTGGGCCCGCCGGAACTCGACTGGTTTTCGCCAGTGATTCGAAAGCAGAAAAACTTGCTCTCGTAGAGTCGCTTTCGACCGAAGCCCCTGTGAACTCCCGCTAAAGCCAATTGTCACGTGATTGTTTTTCCGGAACACCAAAGCAGAGCAGAGCCTTGCACTTGCGACGCCAGCCCAGGCCGAGCCGTGAGCTAGAATGATGCGCGGGCCGGGATGGCGAAATTGGCAGACGCAGCGGACTTAAAATCCGCAGGGGCGAAAGCTCTGTGGGGGTTCGATTCCCCCTCCCGGCACCAAGTTCCAACCCATCCGGAATGAAATCGTTTAGGGCGCGGGTCCGAGGAGACACCCTGCTCTCAGTATCTGGCCTGGGTAGGGCGCGATAACTAATCGGGCGTCCAGCCCAAGAATTCCTCGTGGCCTTTGGAGATTTTGTGTCGCGCGGTTTCAGTATCGTCGCCTGTTGATTGGCACGGCTCCGTAGCTTTTTCCGGCTGCAAGCTGGCATTACTACAGTCACCCGACAGCCCGCACTATTTGGACTATCATTTCTGCAGAACGCCGCTCCGTATGACCAAGCCGCGCCTCCTGCTCTCGGTAACGAACCACAACAACGATTTCCAAATCGAACAGGTGAAGAGAGCGCAACCCAGGCGGCCGCCCGGGTGGGAGCGGATCTCGAGATTGTTTACGCGCAGGATGACGGCATCATCCAGAGTCAACAACTTCTCAACCGCATCCAGTCTTCGACTGAAACCCGCCCCAATGTGATCATCTTTGAGCCGGCTGGATCTACCGCCCTTCCTCACGTGGCACGTGCGGCCGCCGCGGCCGGGATCGGGTGTGTTGTTCTCAGCCGCGATGCAGAGTACATCTTAGAATTGCGCTCGGCCTTTAACGTTGTCGCCTTCGTAGTCGCTGCGGACCACGAGGAGATCGGACGCGTCCAGGGACGCCAGCTCGCCGCCCTGTTGCCGCGTGGAGGAATCGTTCTCACTATTCAGGGGCCCAGTCAGAGCATGGCGGCCAGCCTCCGACATGCTGGCTTGCTGGCGACAAAACCCGAAAATATCCAGCTGCGCGTGGTAAAGGCGCACTGGACCGGGACCAGTGCGCAAAAGGGCGTGCGCTCCTGGCTTGCTCTGTCGACATCGCGCGGAACCGATATCGCGGCGGTCTGCGCCCAGGATGATTCTATGGCAATCGGCGCACGCAAGGCCTTCGACGAATCGGTGCACGAACTGCGCCAGTCCTGGCGGCAGATTCCTTTTCTCGGCTGCGACGGTATGCCTGACACGGGCCAGGAATGGGTTCGTCGCGGCCTGTTGGCAGCCACCGTTCTCAGTCCGCCGACGGCGCCGGTCGCTATCGACCTGATCGCACAGTTCTTGCAGCATGGGACTATGCCACCGCCACGCACGCTGACCGAAACCAGATCAATTCCGGATATCGAAACGCTCAACCGCAAGGCCCGGGCAGCTGCAGTGCGGTAACGAGTTCGAATCGATTTCTCTACTTTCTTAAGTGAGACGTGGGCAGCGTCGTCAGGAATTCGCCCGACCTGCAGAGTTAATCCGTATTGATTAGCGCCAGCGGTTAGTTGCAGTGATTAGTTCCAAAGAACAATTGCACGGAGTCGTTCACGGCAATTAGCATAGCTGCCTTCGGGTAGAAACCAGGCCCGCCAAGGGATTCGGGGGAATTCCTGGCGGGCTTTTTGTAGTTACACACGCGAGTCTACTGCACCTGTTAAAATTCCCGAGGCTCTCTGCAAGGGCGAATCGGTATCGCCAAGCCTATGGCCCGCATCAATAATTTCGATTGGACTCACTGTGCGGGCGCACCTAGAGTTAGTCAAGAGCGGAGAGACGCAGACGCCACGCCATTCGGTTGCGGCAGTGTGCCTTCAAGGGTATTGAGTTTTGTTCAAAGGTCGTGTGAAGACGGCAAACGATTTTCCTGGCCGAGGCAGGGATAACGATGTAGATGCTCCGCCCGAATGTGGCTGATAAGGTTCACCTCAAACCTGCAGAGTCCAAATAAGATATGGAACCAGAGAGCTTGGAGTTGCAAGAGAATCACCGCGAGGTGCAAGAGTTGACGCTGACTGGCAAAGTGCGCGTGGTCACGCACGTCCTGACTCTGGAGGAAATCGCGAACCTGGCAGCGGAGGAGGGTCAACCCGCTGAGACCCTGATGAACGTCGTGGCCTTGATTGCCAAGCGATTTGAGACCGACGTTTGCTCGGCATATTTGCTGGAACCAGACCGGGCCAATCTGGTGCTGGCGGCGACGGTCGGCCTGCGGCGGGAGTGTATCGGCAGTCTGCGAATGGCCATCCATGAAGGCTTGGCGGGCTTGGTGGCGGAACAACTGGCGCCCGTGGCCGTGGAGCAGCCGCAAAATCATCCGCGTTTCAAATATTTCCGGGAGGCCGGGGAAGATGCCTATCAATCTTTCCTGGGAGTCCCGCTGATCGACCGGGGAATTCTGCAGGGAGTTCTGGTTGTGCAAACGATTGAGCCTCGCGTCTTTAGCGAGGACGAAATTCAAATGCTGACTGAGGCGGCGGCGCAGGTCGCGCCCGTGGTTAGCGAGGCGCGGACGCTCGATCGCTTCATCGCTCCGGCGCAGGAGCGCCTTTGGGCCCTGGCGCGCAACTTGTGGTGGAGTTGGGATCACGACGCCACAAGCTTGTTCCGGGATCTCGATCCGCAGCGCTGGAGGCAGTTGAACCAGAATCCGGTATCGCTTCTGGCTGAGTTTCCGCTAGCGAAGCTTGAAAGCCGCGCCGCGGAACTGGTGCTGCACAGCCGCATCAACTACGCCTATCGCCGCTTGCAGGAATACTTACAGGCCGATCGCACCTGGGGGACGAGGCATGCGGGAGTGCTGCGGCCGAGCCCAGTCGCTTACTTTTCCGCGGAATTCGGGTTGCACGAATCGCTTCCGGTTTATTCCGGCGGGCTCGGCGTGCTGGCGGGAGACCACATTAAGAGCGCATCCGATCTCGCAATTCCATTGGTCGGTATCGGGTTGTTTTACGGCCAAGGATATTTTCGCCAGCGTCTCGACCGTGAGGGCTGGCAGCAGGAAGAATATCTGGAGACCGACGTTAATCAATTGCCTTTGGAAATCGCGATCGGCAAGAACGGGCGGTCGGTTGTGGTGCAGATCGAGACACGCAACGGGCCGATTCATGCCAAAGTCTGGCGCGTTAAAGTTGGACGCTGCGACTTGTTCCTGCTCGATTCGGATGTAGAGGGCAACACTCCCGAAGACCGGAAACTGACTTCGCGGCTTTATGGCGGAGACGCGCGGGCGCGAATCCGCCAGGAGTTGCTGCTGGGTGTAGGAGGATTTCGCGCCCTCAAAGCCATGGGCATTACACCGGGAGTTCTTCACCTGAATGAAGGGCACAGCGGATTTGCGGTGCTGGAGGCGATCCGCATGCGCATGCAGGAAGAGGGCATAGGCTTTGACAATGCAGTTCCCCGGGTGTCGCGGGAAGTGATCTTCACTACACATACGCCCGTGCCCGCCGGTCACGATCGCTTCGATGCTGAACTGATTGAAGAGCATCTTGGACCTTTGCGCGAAGCGCTCGGTCTTTCTACGGAGAGCTTGATGGGGCTGGGGCGCGAAAAACCGGGCGACCCGCAGGAGGCGTTTTGCATGACCGTGTTGGGCTTGCGACTTTCGCGTCGCGCCAATGCAGTTTCTGCTTTGCACGGCGAAGTTTCCCGGGCTATGTGGACCGGGCTTTGTCCGGGCAAGCCCGAAGACGAGGTTCCCATCGGACACATCACCAACGGAGTGCATGTTCCATCGTGGCTGGCGCCGCAGATGTATCGCCTCTACGACCGTCATCTGGGAACGAATTGGCACCAGCACAGCAGTGAAGCGCGCATCTGGGAAGGCATTGAGAACGTGGATGACGGGGAACTGTGGGAGACGCACCTCAGCCTAAAGTCGCAGCTTCTCGAGTTCGTGCGCCGGCGGGCGGTGGAACAGGCGGAGCGGCGTTTCGAATCGAGAGAGGTGTTGCAGAGATTGGGCAGGGTGCTCAGTCCCGACGCGTTGACCATCGGATTTGCCCGCCGCTTCGCCACTTACAAGCGCGCCAACCTGATTCTGGCGGATATTGAGAGCCTGGCCTCCATGGTGAACGATCCCAAACGGCCGGTGCAGTTCGTTTTTGCCGGCAAGGCGCACCCTCACGACGAAGAAGGTAAGCGGGTGTTACAGCAGATAGCGGAATTGATGCGCAATGCGCGGTTCGGGGACAAGTTTGTTTTCGTGGAAGACTACGACATCAACGTGGGACGCTATTTTGTGCAGGGCGTGGATGTGTGGCTGAATAACCCGCGGCGTCCACTGGAGGCGTCGGGTACGAGCGGGCAAAAAGTCGTGTTGAATGGCGGACTGAACCTTTCGGTTCTCGACGGCTGGTGGGCTGAA
>Ga0074045_10000632_pt1 | contig 34311 bp, 32 predicted proteins | sample BogForMeECP23OM2_FD_94442 | JGI IMG/M metagenome (GOLD analysis project Ga0074045, IMG submission 94442) | Bog forest soil microbial communities from Calvert Island, British Columbia, Canada - Bog Forest MetaG ECP23OM2 | ecosystem: Environmental > Terrestrial > Soil > Wetlands ...
GCAAAACGAATCGAAGACTTTATCCGCAAAGGCAAACTGACGGTTCTCTTTAATTCCAATCCTGTCGAATTCCGCCAAGACTCCGTCATTCTCGACGTGAAGGGATCCCAACAGATCCTGCCTAACGATTTTGTCTGGATCTTCGCCGGTGGCGAGCCGCCTACCGCTTTCCTCAAGAAAGTCGGCATCAGCTTCGGTGAGCGCGATCTCACGAAAGACGGCATGTGCGCCATCACAGAAGCAAAAAAGGACCGGGAAAGCCTCGTATCCGCTTGATCGTCACAACCCTGGGCTTTTCCTCCTCCTTATGCTGCCTTGGTAAATTCTGCCTTCCTTTGTTATGCTCCTGAGGACAATTTAGGCAAAGGAAATCTCATGCCCTCCAAAAAACTTTTGAGCGTCAGCCTGTTTTTGATCGCCGGTCTTTCCCTTTCTGTCCTCGCCAAGGAAAAAGACAAAAAAGAAGCCGCCGCAAAAGAGCCCGCTAAGCCTTCCTACGAACTCCCTCAGCCGCCCACGGAAACGCTCGATTACGCTGCCTACGGCAACATCCGCACTGAAGCTCTCAGCCATTCTCACATCATGGAGTATGCCTCCGCCTTGATGGATGGAATCGGCCCACGGTTGACCGGCTCGCCCAATCTGAAAAAGGCGAACGAGTGGACGCGCGATCAACTCATTGCCATGGGCTGCACTAACGCTCATCTTGAAGACTGGGGCGAATTCGGCATGGGCTGGGTTCAATTGAACACTTGGGTCCGCATGACCTCTCCGGACAAATCTATCTTTATCGCCCAGGCCGCCCCATGGTCCCCCTCCACCAAGGGTCCTGTTAGCGGTGCCGCCATCTGGGCCGATATCAAGGACGAAAAGGACTTCGACAAATACAAAGGTAAGCTTGCGGGCAAAATTGTCCTCTACGGCGACATGCGCGAGGTTAAGCCCGTCGATAAGCCTCTTTTCACTCGCGACGATGAAGCCGAACTTAAGAAGATCGAAGAGTATCCGGTAAGGGTCGGGGGCCCCGCCCGCGATCCTCAGGCGTTTGTCCGCAGAACCGCGTTTCGTGAAAAATTAGGGAAATTCCTGGCCGATGAACAAGCCGCAGCCGTCCTTCTTCCCAGCCGCGATGGCGAGAACAGCGGCGGTTCCGGCGGCACCATTTTCGATGACAACGGCTCAGCCTTTGGCGTTCAGGTTTATCATCGAGATCACGCCAATCCGCTTCCTCTCGCGGTCACCGCTATCGAGAACTACGGCCGCGTCTACCGCCTCCTCAAGGCCAATGTTCCCGTCACCCTCGAAGTCAATATCGAATCTCAGTTCACCGGCGACAACGAACACGGCTTCGACACCATTGCCGAAATCCCCGGCACCGATCCCAGGCTCAAAGACGAAGTCGTCATGCTTGGTGGCCATCTGGATTCTTGGATGTCCGCGACTGGTGCTACCGACAACGGCGCCGGCACCGTCGTGGCCATGGAAGTCATGCGCATTTTCAACGCGCTCCATATCAAGCCTCGCCGCACCATCCGCATCGCGCTCTGGACCGGGGAAGAACAGGGGCTCTTTGGCTCCCAAGGCTATGTGAAACAACACTTCGGCGAAATCCCCCGCTCCACCGATCCTGAGCAGATGAAGCTTCCCGACTTTATGCGAAAAGTGAGTGGTCCCATTCAGGTGAAACCCGAGCAGGAAAAGGTCTCTGCCTATTTTAATGTCGACAACGGCACCGGCAAAATTCGCGGTATTTACTTGCAGCAAAATGGCGCCGTCGGTCCGATCTTCAAACAGTGGATGGAACCTCTACAAGACGTTGGCGTAACCACCATCACCCTTCGCAACACCGGCGGTACCGACCATCTCAGTTTCGATGCCGTCGGCATCCCCGGTTTTCAGTTCATTCAGGACCCCATGGACTACGCCTCGCGCACACACCACACCAACATGGACACCTACGAACGCCTGCAACCCGAAGATTTGGCTCAGGCCGCCTTCGTCGAAGCCATTTTTGTTTACAATGCCGCCATGCGTGATCAAATGCTGCCACGCAAACCGTTCCCCCATCCGGAACTCGACCAGCAACTCCAGGAACCACTCAAAAACGTCATGCCCGGCGTCGTTGTCACGCAATAGGAATGCGCCTCCGACCGCTCTGTTTTTGGGCGCTGTCAGTTTCAACTCGAACACAAACCGCCCAATCCCCTTCAGCGGAGTCGACTTTCAGCGGCGGCTCCAAACTCAGCGCGCGCATTCTCTCTTAGGGTTTCCTCCATAGCCGGGCGCACAGGTTCTCTCGTTGGGGGTCGGAGCTTCAGCTCCGAGGCTTTAGCCCCTGAGGATTCCGTCTTCTTTGTTTTCCCTCCTGCAACGGCTGCCAACACACACTGGCCCTTCTCATCTCAAATCGTCTTACCGGTTCTCACCTGATGTACAATTCCGCCGTAGGAATGGGAGGACCATCCATGCGTTATTGCATCGTTTTAATACTGGCTGCTCTGCTCTTGACGCCAACCCCAATACAAGCCCAATCAAAAATCTCCACCAAGTGGGAAGAGCTCACCGCCGGCGAATTCAAAGAAGCCATCGCAAAAGCGCAAGGAACATGCCTTCTTCCCTTCGGCATCCTCGAAAAGCACGGGCCTCATCTTCCCATCGGCACCGACCTCCTCAACGTGCGCTATGTCGCCGAGCACGCCGCCCAGCAGGAGTACGCCGTGATCTTCCCCGAATACTTCGCCGGACAGATTTTTGAAGCCAAGCACGAACCGGGCACCATCGCCTACAGCCCGGAACTGCAGTTGCTCCTTCTTCAGGAAACCACAGACGAAATGGCCCGCAACGGCTGCAAAAAGGTCGTCATCGTCAACGGCCATGGCGGTAACGAAAGCCTTCTTCCCTATTTTGCCCAGACTCAGCTTTACAAACCCCATGATTACGTCGTCTATGTTCAGTGGGGCCATGAAGCCACAAAAAAGGTGGGCGGCGAAAAAAATGGTCCCGATTGGCACGCTGGTGAATCCGAGACATCCAACGTCCTCGTCACCCATCCCAATCTCGTGCACATGGACCGCGCTAGCAACGAATCCGGCGCCGACCAGAAGCGCGTCAAGCTGCCGGAAAACGTCTACACCGGAATCTGGTGGTACGCCCGTTTTCCCAACCATTACTCCGGAGATGGCAGCACCGCCACAAAAGAACAAGGCGAAGCCGATCTGCAGAGCTGGATCAACGCCGTCGTGCGCGCCATCAAAGCCATCAAGGCCGACGACGAAAGCCTGAAACTACAAAATGAATTTTACGAGAAGAGTAACCACCCGCTGGACACCGCCCACTAAGCAACCCGACTCACACTAAACACACACCCACCGCCTCTGCGGCCGAAGCTACATATTCCTATTTTCCGATTTGTATTTTCTGTTTAACGACTCCGCTGCAGCGCCTCAATCCAAGTGGTGAGGATTCGGTCGTTTGGGGGCTCCAGATCGAAAAACTCAATCCCCAGCCCTACGCGCGGTTTCACGATTCGTACAATCGCCAGCGTATCCAGCACTTGCCCTTTGCGCGTCAGCCTCATGCGGGCCCGCGTATTGAGCGGCAGCGGCTTGCTCGTGCACACAAAGCACCCTCCCAGCGAAATGTCAGAGGTGACGCCGCAAACCTGCTTCCCGCTTTCCATGTCAATCAGTTCTGCATCCGCGGCAAACGGATAACGGATGGTATACCGGCGGTCGCGGATGCCGCGCAAACGCGGTTCGGAGCCCGAGGAACGACCAGTCATCGTGATCACTTTATTCATGGGACCTGTTCAGGTAGTAGTCTTCACAACAAAGTGCCCCAAGGCGGTGAGGCCCCTAATATCAATTAGTTTGACCCATCTGGCAAAACGTGCAAACACCATCAATCTTGAGAGCCGCGAAAGGGTAACAGGTCCACGTGGGCCCACCGTACTATTAGTGGGTACGACAAAGGCGCTGACCGCATCAACCACGCACTCCCGTTCGCGTGTTAGCCTGAATAAGTAGTCATCCCACTCTCGCATTCATTCAATGATCGCCGAAGGCATTCGTCAGAGCGACCGCGTCAGCCTGCAGTTGCAGGTCGAAGCCTCTTGGTCCACCTCTTCGGGCGCTGCCGCACGCCAGAATGCCCAAACCCTTCTCGTGAGCCGCAATGGCGGCGTTCTCCGTCTGCAGGAAAAGCTCTTCCCTGGCCAGGAAATCACCCTGTTTCGAAAACTCGATGGCGATCAGAACAAGACCGTTCGCGCCAAAATTGTTGCGGAAATCGATCGCGAGCCCGAAGGTTTCATCTACGCCATTGCCATCCTCGATCCCCGCGCCGACTTCTGGGACATCGATTTCCCCGCTCCTCACAAAGGCCAGGAAGCCCTCGCTCGCCTCCTGATGGAATGTAGTTTTTGCCAGCGCCGCGAAGTCGTCTACCTCAACGAGATGGAGCTCAAGTCCTTCGAAATTCGAAAATGTATCGCCCGTCTTTGCAGGCACTGCGATTCCCCTTCCATCTGGATTGAGGCGCAATCCGAACTCCCTGTCGAAGAAGCGCTTCCCTCCCGCAGTGCTGTCGAAGAGCGCGTCATTCCTCGCCGCAACCGTACACGGGTCAAAGCCCGCGTACTCGCTTGCATTCGCCGCCGTGGCTTCCAGGAAGAAGTCGCCGTCTGCGAGGATTTGTCCAAGGGCGGCATCAGTTTCCGCAGCCGTAATCACTATCCCGAAGGTACACGCCTGGAAGTGGCCGTCCCCTACACTCCTGGCGCAGGCGCCATCTTTGTCCCCATTCGCATCGTCTTTTCGCAACCCATCTCCAGCGCCGGCCTATTCCGTCACGGCGCCGCATACCTCCGCCCCCCAGACTGACCCAGCCTCCCATATCAAGTTTTCCGTCCCAACCTGCGTTGCGGCAAAGGCGACGGAGGATTATAATCGGCGCGTTGGTGGTGGCATGGCGAAAGTTACCAAGCAAATTCAACAGCTTTTCTTGAGGTTGTTGAACTTTGCCCCAGAATTGCTCAACAAAACCCAAGAGGAAGCCAAACTCCAAAACACCAGTTTTGATGCCCTCATCCGCACCGCAGTGGAAAAACATCTAAGAGACCTGACCGTTGCACGCGAACAACCGGAAGCGGAGCAAGAGCAGGAAGCGAAAGAATATGCCACCTTACTGTTGAGGGCTCATTTCGCAGAGGACCGAAACGAATTCTTAACCGCAGACGACATCCGCTCTTGGTATAAATAGAAAACTTTGTGTTGGTTCTAACTGCAAGATTACCCGCCTGTCTGCAAGGAAATCGCATCGCATGCGAGTTTCCGAAACCGCAACGCAATGGCATCGACCCGAAACTCGCGTCGAGCGCGTTCTCTCTCTCGAAGGGTATTTTGCTCGGGGGAATTCGTAAAAAATAGTTGGCACCCCTTTTCAGGACCCCCGCCACCCTACTGGGTGCACATCGCCCCATACGCCTCGAACCTTCGGCGCGAGCAACGTGTCGTCTAAGCACACTTATGCACACTCCATCACACCCAATGAAAACGTACAGAGGGACAGCAGGGTGCAGACTCTGCACCCTGCTCAAACGGACTGGACCTCGAGGAACTCTTAATCGAGCGCAGGCACAGCGGCCTGTTCGCGCCTCCGCCGGTGCAGATAGTGCATCGCAATATTCAAATACACCTGTCCGCACGGCGTCTCAATGCAAAGCACCATCGCTTCCGTCTCTGCGTTGCCGCCCAATCCTTCCTCGCTCATGTGAATTTCCGGCGGAAACACTTTGAACCGAAATCCCTGGTCGTTCAGCAGCGTCACCGAATTGCCGATCACCATGTTCGCCAGTTCGCACACCGTCTCACGCACCACCTGCTCGCTCTCCGGCATTGGGCTGCCCGCCAGGTGACCCGCAACGCGCATTGCCACTTCCGGCGCAAGATCCAATATCACTCGTCCTTCGATATCTCCTTTAATCGTGATCAGCGCCGCCACGCCCTTGCGCCGGTAAATATTCTCGTCCATCGTCAAATCCACGATCTTTGTCGGCGCTTGCAGTGATTCTGCGAAAACCGCGTCCGCCGCATTAATAAATGGCTGGATCAATTCCATTCTCATATCTGATGCTCCCCCGCCAGCGCCACCGGCACGGCCGCCGCGTTTGGATCGTCGCCCAGTACATAGCGAAGAATTTCATACAGCACTTCCGGCTTCACCGGCTTTTGCACAAAGTGCTTCGCGCCCTTTTGCAGCGCCGCCAGGATATTCTCCTGATAGCCCACCGACGAAACCATCACAATGCGCGCGTCTCCATGCTGCCGCACGATTCGCTCCACCGCCTCGATGCCCTCCATCTGCGGCATGGTGATGTCCATCAGCACGATGTCCGGCTTGCTGCGGTTGTATTCCGCAATGGCCGTCAGCCCGTCTCCGGCCTCCCCGGCCACTTCCCCGCCGAACAGTTCGATCATCTTGATCAAATTCTTTCGCGCAAAGACAGAGTCGTCCACCACCAGATACCGGACAGGCTGTTGGTCTTTCCGAAGTAGCGCTGCAAACTGTTGCATGACCTTCTCCTTTGCTCCGTCTGCCCGGTCAGGCACGCGGAGTTGTTACCGGAACCTTTTCGTTCTTCTCGGCCTTCTCGTTTTTCTCCGAGGAATCCGTTCTTTCTCCGCCATGTTGCGCGCCGTACTGGCTGTTGATGTACGCCGCCATGCCATCCAGTGGCAACACTTTTGTGGCGTATCCTTTCATGATCGCGGCCCGTGGCATCCCGCCCACTACGCACGTCTCTTCGCTCTGCGCAATGGTGACTCCACCTGCCGCCTTGATTGTCCCTAATCCCTCCGCGCCGTCATCGCCCATTCCCGTCATCAGCACACCTACCGCCGTCAGACCAAATTCCTGTGCCACCGAGTGGAACAACACATCCACCGAAGGCCGGTGCCCGTTGAGTGGCGCCCCATCGGAGAGCACAACCATTTCTCCTCGCGGCATTCGCCTCACCATCATGTGCCGGTTCCCCGGGCAAATCAGCACCCGCCCCGCCAGCAGCAGGTCTCCGGACTTTGCCTCCTGCACATCCAGTGCGCAACATTCGTCCAGCCGCCGCGCAAACATATCCGTGAAGCCTTCCGGCATGTGCTGCACGATTACGAAGCTCGCCGGAAAATCTCCCGGTATTTGTGACAGCACGTACTGCAACGCGTTCGGACCGCCCGTGGAAATTCCGATCGCGATGATCCGGTTTGGCGGAATTGCGGCGCGCACACTTTTCTTCGGTACCGCTGCCACCTCCGCCTCCAGCTTTGGCAATGCCTTGGGTCCGCCCGCTCGCTTTGCCACTTTGATCTTCTCTGCCAGTTGGTACGCCACTGGGTCCAGATTCCCTGCTGCGGCGTCTTTCGGTTTCGCCACAAAATCGATAGCCCCCAGCGCCAGGGCCTTGAATGTCGAATATGCGCCCTCTCGCGAATGCGTGCTGAACACAATCACCGGCAGTGGCACGTTCCGCATAATCGTTCGCAGCGTCTCAATCCCGTCCATTCGCGGCATTTCCAGATCCAGCGTCACCACATCGGGTTGCAATTCCGCTATTTTCTTTAACGCAAACGCACCGTCCATCGCTGTTCCAACCACTTCAATCTCCGGATCCCTTTCCAGGATCAGCGGAATCAATTTCCGCATCAGTGCGGAATCATCCACAACCAGGACGCGGACTCGCTCTTTCATGCGATGGCTCCCAAGGGCATTGACCGGGACAATCGGGTGAGGATCGTCGGAACGTTTAAGATCAGCACTACCGTCCCGTCTCCCAGGATCGACGCGCCGCTTACCAGATCGCTCGCTATGATCTCGCCCGGCAGCGCTTTGATCACTAGTTCTTCTTCACCCACCATGCTGTCCACCACTAATCCAAATCGCTTCTCCGCCTGACCGATCACCAGCACAAAGCTTTTCTTCTTTTTCGTTACGCTGCCTTCGACTGCGTGGATCCGGCTTAGCTTGCTCAGCCTCACCAGCGTCAGTACCTGTTCCCTCAACCGGAGCACTTCCCGCTGATCCACCCGGTGAATCTCGTGCTCGTTGATACGCGTGATCTCGATTACCGCGGAGAGCGGCACGGCAAACAGCCGCCCTGATACCCGGAAAAGCAGCGTCTGAATGCTCGCCAGCGTCAGTGGCATCCGCAGTTGAACCATCGTCCCTTTTCCTTTGTCCGTGGAAATCTGCACGGTGCCTTTCAGCCGGTCGATCACCGTTCGCACCACATCCATGCCGACTCCACGCCCGGACACCTCCGTAATCTCCGAAGCGGTGCTGAAGCCGGGTTCAAAGATCAGGTTCAGCAAATCCTGCTCCAGCAGTCGCTGTGCGTCCTCCAGTTTCACCAGTCCGCTCCGAACGGCCTGCTCGCGAACAAGCTCCAGATCAATTCCCCGCCCATCGTCCCGTACTTCCACGACCACTTGCGTCCCTTGATGGAATGCGTTCAGTGAGATCGTCCCGCGCGCGGGTTTTCCCGCTGCCAACCGGTCGTCCGCCGGCTCGATCCCGTGATCCACCGCATTTCGCACAATGTGTGTCAGCGGCTCCGCCAGTGCATCCAGGATTCCCTTATCCAGATCCGTGTGTTCGCCCGTAATCTCCAGCGCCACATCTTTTCCGCACTGCTTGGCCACGTCTCGCACCACGCGTGGGAAGCGCCGGAACAGCTGTTCGACCGGCACCATGCGGATCTTCAGCACACACTTATGCAGTTCGTCCAGCACGCGTGACTGGAATGCCAGCGCTTCTGCAAACTTCGCGCGCATCGGATCCCTTGCGTGCTTCTGATCAAACTCCGTCAGTGTTCGATGGAGCATCGATTTCCCGATGATCAGTTCGCCCACCAGGTTCATCACCGCATCAATCCGCGCGGAATCCACGCGCAGCGAACCTTCTGCCACGGCCGCGACCGCAGAAGTCCCGGCTGTCTGTTTCGCGGCCGCTGCCGAATCGTGCCCTTCTTCGACCCGTGAATTGATTTGTGCCGCCTGTGCTTCCAGCAAATCCCCCAGCAATTGATGGTCGGCCCCTTCTTCCTGCTTGGCCTCTTCAATGCGCAAATCGGCAACCACCGATGGAACCCGGCAGCGATGCGCAATATGCTCCACCGGATGCTTGCTGGCCAGCGCAGCTTCCACGATCTCCACCGATGCGGCAGCTAGGTTATCTTCCGGCCGCAGCGCGATCACCGTGCCACAAGCATGAAGAACGTTACGGACCAGTTGAAATGCCGCGGCGCGCATCGGGCTATTCGGATCGATCCGCAACGCAATGTTGTAGACCGCTTCTCCGCGCAGCACCGCCTCGGAAATCATTAACCCTTCATACTCGTTCCAACGAAAGTTCCCGGGAACGGTCGATCCGTCCCCCGCATGCCCGGCCGCTCCTGCCGGAGCTTGTAACAACCGGTGAATCAGCGTGCGAAACGGGTCCACCGAGGGCGGCTCCGCTTGCTTCTGATAGGCGCTCAGCATGCTTTCGAACAAATCCACCGCCGAAAGCACAACCTCCGCCAGCGCCGCACCGTGTGCCTGCGCCACCTGCACCGTAAGAATGTCCTCGATCTCGTGGCTGATTTCGCTCAGCTTCGTAAACCCGCACGCGGCGGAATCCCCCTTCAGCGTATGTACCGCTCGCCGCACAGTTCGGATCAGTTCTTCATCCGCCGGACGCTTCTCCAGTTGCAGTCCAGCGTCGTTAATCACCTGCAGCACTTCCGCTGCACTCTCGAAAAAGAGCGCGCGGAGTTCTGCTCCCCGATCCTCGGGCAAGAAACTCAAGCCGTCACCTCAAGTCGCTTGTAAGCTGTCCCGTTGTTTTCGTGTACCATCCGGAACTTTTGCGTCAGCCCAAACAGGCTTTCGGCATGTCCCACAAACAGGTACCCCCCGGGATTCAAGCAGTGCCAGAACTTATCGATCAGTCTCTTCTGTTCCGCTTCATCGAAATAAATCATCACGTTCCGGCAGAGAATGATGTCGTTGCGCCGCGGCAAAAATTCCGTCTTCAGGTTGTGGAAGTCGAATTGCACCACATCCTTCAGTTGCGGCTTCACCGAATATTTATCTCCGGACTTCTCGAAGTACCGCAGCCGCGTCGTGTAATCCACCGGCTCCATCTGAATTTCCGTGTATACGCCTTCCTGTCCCGCCCGCAGACTCGCATAACTGATATCCGACGCCACAATTTCCAGCTTCCACGGCGGCGGAATCAGCGGCTTCGGCGACGGCATGTCAAACGGCAGCGGGTTTCTCAGATAGTAGTAAGCCAGCGCGTCGCAGATCAGGATCGCAACGGAGTACGGTTCCTGCCCCGCTGAACATCCAGCGCTCCACACCCGCAAATTCCAGTCACGCCGTTCCTGCTTATGGTGCAGGATTTCTTCCAGCACCGATTTCTGCAGCAACTCCAATTGCGGCCGGTTGCGAAAGAAGCTCGTTTCATTGACCGTCAGATTCTCAAGTAGCAGCGCCAGTTCGTTGCGCCCTTCCCGGCTCGTCAGCAAACGGTAGTAGCTGTAGAAAGATTCAAGCTGGCACGCCTTCAGCCGCCGTTGCAGCCGGTCCTTCAGAAAGTGGCTGCGGCGCTCATCGAAGTACATTCCGCATTCTTGATAGACCAGCGTCTGCAACAGCTTCAGTTCCGCTTCCGTCAGCTGTATCTGCGCAGTAATCGTTCCCATGCTGAATGATGCGGACCTGGGATATTTCACCAGCGCTTCGCGAACCGCGAAGCACCTCTACCTGGCAATCCCGACAGGCTCCGCCGCCTCCTCAAGTTTTTTGTATTCCGGTTGGCGCAGTAGCCTCGCGATGTCCAGCAGGATCACTAGTCGCCCTTTGAGCTTGCCCACTCCTGTCACGTAACTCGATTCACCTTCCGCAAACACCGCTCCCGGCGGCTCGATTTCCGACGGCGGAATCTTTAGAACTTCGGAAGCCGAACTTACAATCAATCCTAATAGCCGGCTTTCCAGTTCCACCACCAGGATCCGGTTCTTCTTATCAGGCTGGATCGCCGAGCTTCCAAATCGTTTCCTCAAATCCATCACCGGAATGATTTTCCCTCGCAGGTTGATCACCCCTTCGATCATCTCCGGCGCATTCGGCACCGCCGTGATTTCGGGCACACGCACGATTTCGCGCACGGAGCCAATCTGCACCCCATACGTTTCTTCGCCGATGCGGAATCCAACGAGCTGGCAGTCTTTCTGCATGCGACGCGCTCCGTTAGGAACGACTCACTTCCGCGAGCTCATACTCATGCGCTTCCTGCCCCGAAATCGGCCGCCGCGGCATCCCTTCACGCCGGTGCCGCATCTGGCTCGCCCGGTCGATCACGAACCGGTCCATGCTATCCAGCAGGTTCCGCGACAATTTCAACATCTGCTCCGCAGCCGCGGAAAGTTCCGTTGAACTCGAAGCGGATTGCTGCACCAATTCCCGCATTTTGTCCATTGCGCGTACCACTGCCTGCGCGCCCGATGCCTGTTCTTCCACCGCGGAGTTAATCTCCTGCGTGATCTCCGTCAGCCGGTTGGTCGCCTTCGCAATCTGCGACGATCCTACCGACTGCTCGTTCGTCGCCGCTCCAATTTCCTGCGAGAATTTGTAGACTTCGGTCACAACATCCGAGATCTTGTGCAGCGCTGATCCTAGGTCGTTCCCCAGGCTCAATCCTTCCTCCACTATGCGCGTGCTGTGTTCCATGTTCTCAACGGCTTGCCGCGCTTCCCGCTGGATGCTTTGGATCAAGTCCGCAATCTCCTTCGTGGACTGCGTCGATTTCTCCGCTAGCTTGCGCACTTCATCGGCAACCACCGCGAAACCCAGCCCATGCTCCCCCGCCCTCGCCGCTTCGATAGCCGCGTTCAATGCCAATAGGTTCGTTTGTTCGGCAAGATCGTCAATCACCTCAATAATCTTTCCGATGTCATCCGCACGGTGCCCCAAAATGTTGATGATTTCGGCTGAGGACTGAATCGCCCGGTTGGTCCGGTTCAATCCGTCCGTGGTCTTTTCCATCGTCTGGATGCCCATCACTACTTCTTCGCGCGAACGGTTTGCGATATCCAACAAAACCTTCGCCGTATCCGCCACCCGCTGGATCGACGTCACCATTTGATCGATCGATGCCGACGTTTCTGCCACGCTGGAAGCCTGTACCTGCGTATTCTTCACCACGTTCTGCACGTTGATGCTCATTTCGTGCATTGTGCTCGTCACTTCTTCAATCGCCGATGATGCCTGCACGCTCACCTTCGCCGACTCATCCGCCGCCCCCGCCACCTGGTTCGATCCCGCCGAAACTTGCGATGCTCCGTCGCGTGTCGACCGCACAATTTCCTGCAATCCGTGCGACATGCGCACGAATGCGTTCCCCAGCGTGTCCCGCTTCGACCGCGGCGTCACTTCTAATGTCAAATCGCCTTCCGCAACCCCCATCGAAACCGCCGCCATCTCCTTCAGGTACGCCACCATATTGTTGAACGTAGTCGCCAGCGCCCCGATTTCATCGTTGCGATGAATGTCGATGTTCTGATCCAGATCCCCCGAATCGCCAATTTCTCGCGCCACCGTGATCAAATGCTGCAGTGGTTCCGTGATCGATTTGGCTGTCCGGTATGCTCCCAAAATCCCAATCGCGATCGCCAGCAGCGTCCCGACCACGATCACCGCTCCGCTGATGGTGCTCGCTCGGGCCGCAACCGCCTGCGAATCCTGCAGTTCCTTGCTGATGTCCGTGTTTGCTCCATCCAGAACCGACGAGGACTTCACCAGCCACGAAGCCGGGTCCTTCTGCAAATAAAAAATCTGCAGGTCCGAAACCGTCGCGTCCCCGGAATCCACTTGATGTCGTTTGGCCAGCAGCGGTTTGGCAAAATTGTCCGCCCAACTGGCTTCCGTTCCTTCCACCTGCATCAGCGCTGTTCGCAGAATCTCGTTGTTCGCCTGCGCTTGGCCGCGCTTGATCGCATCGGTCAAGTCCGTAAAGCCTCGGTTGACTTTGTCCTCGTCCCGCGGGTCTCCGCTCAACAGAAAATTGTCCAGGTTCAGCCGGTTCTGCATGATCTGGTAGCGCACATTTTCCGCCACACGCACGCTTTCCAGCGTTGCGGCCGCCTCGTTGCTCGCCGATCGCGCTTTCCACAAAGCTGCCAGGTCCACAAAAAGCAGCAGCGCTAGAATTGCCAAAACCACCCCAAATCCTCTGTAGAGTTGCCTTCCGATCGTCATCGCGTCACTTCCTCCACTCCCCAATACCCCCGCGCGGGCGTTCGATCTTCCGACCGCCGCATCACTGCTGTTCCACTACTGCTTGAACTCAAATGCAAACTCGACGATCTGCGTCGTCTCCTCGGGCGCCGCCTCAAACTTCCAATCCCTTACGGCTTCCAGGCAGGACTGCACCAACAGTGGGTGACCACCGATCGCCCGCGAACTCTTCACGTGGCCATCCGGCGCGATCACCAACTCGATTCTGACTTTGCCGGAGAGGCTCATCTTGCGAGCGATCTCGGAATATTGCGGGTTGACCTTGAACTTGATCTTTCGCTTGCTATCGTCAACCGACGTCTGTCCGGCGACCATCCCTACCGCCAGTACGCTCACTCCCACTGCTGCAAGAAACTGATGCCTCCACGAGACTCCCATGGACTCTTCGCCCTCCCGAGCGGGATACGTGCCCATGAGAAAGAAGGCAAGTCGAGGGCCAGTATATTGAATCGTTTTTGTGACTTGTAACCGCCCTCACCTCTGGCTATAACTTTCCGCCTATCAACTTGTTATGCGGCACTCACTCTAAAATCCTCCCATCTCTCTCCCCCCTATTCGTCTCAATGGGCACCACGAACCTCAGCCGCGGTCTCAGCCTGAGATTTCCCCACGCACTGTCCCTAGGGACAGGTAACCCATCAGCGTCACGTTTTGGAACGCTCATTGACTCAGTTTGAGATTGCCCAGTAGCGTTGTTTTGTTGATTTTCTTATTTTGAGACGAGCTGTACCCTTCGATCCCTATGCGTGACCGCAAGCCTCTCCCGAAACGACACTCCTCCAGCCCTCGTACCCGCTCGCTTCCAGTTCATTCCCCCCTCGACATCTGTCACGCTTTCATGGACCTCGCCTTGGAAGCCGCGCACTGTCGCGAATTACCCACCTTTCTCGCTGGTCTCGCCGCCCGTGCCTCGGAAATGCTCAAAGCCGACTGGGGCGCTGTGGGAGAGCTCCACGGCAACAACGTGGACCTTCACCACCGCAGCACCCCGGTTCCAGTCAACGATGCCGATCGCGAATGGATGACTGCCAAGGTGAAAGTACGCCGCGTGGCGCTCGAAGTTCTGCCGTGGGATGGCCAAGACTCCTTCGCCGTCTTCTATCCTATATATGCCAGTGACCAGGAGCTTATGGGCACGCTCTGTCTCCAGCGCCCCGCGGCGGAAGTATCTGCCGAAGACGAGCGTCTCCTGGCCGCCCTCGCCAGCTATGCCGCTCTCGTCATGGAGAAGGTTCGCCGTTTCTCTCAACTAGAGCGTTCCAAGAAGCAATGGGTTGAAGACATCGATGCCATTAGCGACTACATCGTCGTCCACGACCAGGCATGGAATATTGTTCGCACCAACCGCTCTCTCGCTTCTCATATCGGCATCCCACCGGTTGCCCTCGTCGGAGAGGCGATGCGCACCTTGCGCCACATTGCGGAAACGGGCAGCGCCCTACCCTGCCCTTTCTGCCAGAACACCCACGCACCCCGCGAGGAATATATCGCCACCGGCGAAGGCCGCACCTTCCTCGTCTCCACTTCCCGCACCCGTGGCGCCACCGAAGAAGAAGGTCGCACCATCCACGTTCTCAAAGATATTAGCGACCGCCGCGAAGCTGAGCGCCGTTACCGCGAACTCTTTGACAACATTCAGGAAGGCCTCTTTTTTGCCACGCCCGAAGGCCAATTCCTTGACGTCAACGACGCTATGGTCCGCATGCTCGGATACGAATCTCGCGAAGAACTACTCCGCGCCGATGTCAGCGCGCATTTATATCCCACGCGCGCCGCCAAAGAACGCCTTGTCCGCACCATCACCGAGCGTGGCACCCTCCGCAACTACGAGGAAATTCTGCGCCGCAAGGACGGCGGCCTTCTCCATACGCTTCAGAACATCAGCGCTGTTCGTGATGCCCACGGCCGTATCGTGCAGATCCGCGGCCTGATGCTCGATGTCACGGAACAAAGAATGTTCCAGTCCCAACTGCAGCGTGAGCGCGATTTCAATCAGAAAATCCTCAACACCACGCAAAGCATGATCCTCGTCCTCGATACCGCCGGCCTCATCAGCTATGCCAACCGCCGCTGCTTCGAATCTGGTTACCGCCAGGAAGAGTTAATCGGTCAGCGCCTGGTGCGCCTGGTGGAAAATTCTCATCGTCAGGATTTTGAAGCCGCCCTGCAAACCACTGCCAACGGTCAACAGGTCGAAAATCTGGAGTTGCGCGTCAAGCGCAGCGATGGCTCCATGGGCCATTTCTCCGTCAGCCTCAGTCCCAGTCGCGACGAATCCAATCAAGTCAACAGCGTCGTCGTAGTCATGACCGATATTACCGACGCCGTCCTCTTGCAAGCCAAGCTCGCCCACGCCGAAAAAATGGCCACCATTGGCCGCCTGGTCTCCGGCGTCGCTCACGAAGTCAACAATCCCCTCGCCGCCATTCTCGGCTTCACCGATTTGCTGCTCGAGGATCCCCAGGTTCCTGCTTCCGCTCGTGAGGAACTGCAAATCATTCTTCGCGAAACGCAGCGCACCAAGGAAATCGTTCAGGGCCTTCTCAGCTTTGCCCGGCAGCGTCCCGCTCAGCGCGAGCCTATGCAGATCAACTCAATCCTTCGGCAGACCATCCGCCTCCGCAGCTATGACTTCTCCAGTCACGGTGTCGAAGTCACCGAGGAATTCAACGAAAATCTTCAGTTCGCTGTCGGTGATCCTCAACAGCTCCAGCAAGTTTTTCTCAATATTCTCAACAACGCCTACGACGCCATCCAGGAGTCCGGCAACCACGGCAAAATCCGTATCCGCACTCGCCAGACCACCGATTTCATCGAAGTCGCCTTCATCGATAACGGCACCGGCGTCAGCGAAACCGAACGTATCTTCGATCCTTTCTTCACCACTAAGCCCGCCGGAAAAGGCACCGGCCTCGGCCTCAGTATCTGCTACGGCATCGTCCGCGCCCACGGGGGAGAAATTCTTTGCTGGAACAATGAAGGCGAAAGCGGCAGCACCTTCGTTGTTCGCCTTCCCATTGCCACGGAAACTGCTCTCGCTGCCGCTGCCAACGACGGTGCCCGATGAACGCCGTGGAAACCAATCCCGCCCTCGCTCCCATTCTCCTGATCGAGGATGAACCCGCCGTCAGTGCCTTCGTTCGCACCGCACTCGAGCGCAAAGGCTACCGCGTCGTGCAAGCCTCCACCGGTGCCGAAGGCATCCGCCAGCTTTCTACCGATACATATTCTGGTGTTATTTCTGACATTCGCATGCCTGGGGACGTCAACGGCGCTGATGTCCACCATTGGATTCAGCTCCATCGCCCCGAACTCGGCAATCGCATCATCTTGATTAGCGGCGACACCGCCAACAGCGAAACTCAATCGCTTCTCTCCGGCAGCTCTACCCCATGCATTGAAAAACCTTTTCGCGTTCAGCAACTGATATCCACTGTGGAGAAAACTTTTGGAAAGCCATGACTGACGATATGAAAATCAAGCTTTTGGTAGTTGACGATGAACAGAGTATCCGCCGCCTCTGCATGACCATCGGCTCCTCGCTCGGTTTCGTTTGCGATGAGGCCGAAAGCGCGGAATCCGCCGCCACTCACCTGGAAACCGATCCCCCCGACGTCGTGCTCACGGACTTTAAGCTCCCCAACCAGTCTGGCGTCGAACTCCTCAAGCAAATTAAAGCACTCCTGCCGCGCACCGAAGTCGCCATCATGACCGGCCACGGCTCCATCGAGTCCGCCGTGGATGCCATGAAGCTTGGCGCTTACGACTACATCGAGAAACCTTTTCGCGTCGAGAAAATGCGTCTTCTCCTCCAACGCATGGCCGACAAAGTCCGTCTCGTCAATGAGAATGCCTTCCTCCGCGACAAGGTCAACACCGACGAGAATCTCGACGGGATCATCGGCTCTTCCGTCGGCATGCAGGATGTCTTGCGCATGATTTCGCGCCTCAAGGACACACGCACTCCCGTCCTCATCTCCGGCGAGAGCGGCACCGGCAAAGAACTCGTCGCCCGCGCCATTCATTTCCGCGGCGCCCTCGCAAAATCCAATTTCGTCGCCGTGGACTGCGGCGCCCTCGTCCCCACGCTGATGGAAAGCGAGCTCTTCGGCTACGAAAAAGGAGCCTTCACCGGCGCCACGAAAACCAAATCCGGCCTCTTCCAGGCTGCCAACGGTGGCACTATTTTTCTGGATGAAATCGGCGAGCTACCCCTCGAGATGCAGACGAAACTTCTTCGCGTCCTCCAGGAAAAAGAAGTCCGCCCTGTCGGCAGCAATGAAAAATTCAATGTCGATGTTCGCGTCATCGCCGCCACCAACCGCGATCTCGAAGCCGCCTATCGCGCCGGTACCTTCCGCAAAGATCTTTATTTCCGCCTTAACGTTGTTACCGTCCACCTGCCACCTCTGCGCGAGCGCCGCTCCGATATCCCCATGCTCGTGCATCACTTTTTGAACCGCTACACCCCCGGCATTCACTTGCAAGTCACCGCCGCCGCCATGAAAAGCCTTCTCCAATATGATTGGCCCGGAAACGTCCGCGAACTCGAAAACTGCATCGCCCGCGCCGTCACCCTCGGCGATCACCACACCATCGATGTTCAGGATCTACCGCCGGCTATTCGCACGGAACAGCCCCTCACTCAGGAAACGAACCCTCAAGACGCCAATTCCCTCTCCACCACCGCGCTCGCCGAAATGGAGCGCATGACCATCCTGCGCGTTTTCGAACAAGCTCATGGCGACAAAGCCCTCGCCGGCAAAATGCTCGGTATTAGCCGCGCCACCCTCTATCGCAAACTGAAGCGCTACAACATCGCTCCTCGTGGAGGCATCGAAAAAATCGAGCCTCAAGAAGCAGAAGCCCACGCCGCCGGCCACTGATCACGTCTTCGCCATCACCAGAAGCCAATGCGGTCCACCGACCCACGTGTCGGTAACGCAACCTTAAAGCCCTTCAGACCGTGACACAGCTACCGCTCTCACAAACATCAAGTGGTCTGGCGCAGCGTGTCGCCGTTACGATCGCAGGATCGCCTGGGTGATCCCTTGCCACCACTTTGGATTGATCCTCCAGGCGTAGGTTGCAAGACTCTGCACAACGATCAATGAAGGCAGCGCATAGAGATACACTTTGTGGACGCGCTTATCGACCACCCAATCACGCACCATGCCGAGCGCGATCAGGCCGTCTAAGGCAGGGAAGAACAGAGCGTGGTTGAACATGAAATCGAATCTGCCGATGGCGGCGTCCATAAGTTGGCAACTCGCTATGAAAACAAGCCGCCGATGGTACTCCGGCTTCTTTCTCCAATAAATTGCCATCGCGATGCACGAGCCAAAGATGATCATGTCGGCGAACGGAATCGACAAGAAAGCATCCACACCCTTCTGCTGTAGCACCACGGTATCGAACCGGGTCATCACTACCGCGATGGTGACGCCCAACACCACCATCACCACGGCCAACCCCGCTCCAAACCAGCCGAGCAACCGGTGCACGCTGACTTTCCGCGCGCGCACCAGAGCCGACTGAACGATAAAGAAGACCATCCACGTTGAGAAGGCCGCCCCGTGTATCCACAAGAGCAGTGGCCTTGGCGGGTTCGCGTGGAGCAGGTTGGCGTTGACCGTGCGGCTGAAGCCCAAAATCACCAGCGCGGCCAACACCAGCGACATGCAGAAATAGAAATACCGGCCCAGGAATGTCTTGAACTGCTTCGTTGTGCTTGCTTCTTTCTCAATACCAGCAGCTAGCCCTGCGTTTACAATGGCCACAGAAATTTTGCCCCCTGAGAACGCTGCAAATTTGAGTCTTTACGCTATTCTGCGAAAAGGGCCCGGGATACGAAATGCGGAGTGGCGGCACTATAGCGGCAACATCGGAAACTGTCAAGAAAAGGCCTGAAAGTCCGGCCAAACCTGCTGACGGAAAAGTGCAGTCGATCTGCTTATGGACTGTCGGTTTTTATTTTTCGGGCCAAGCGTTCAGGAGGCGGCGCAGCAGAATGAGTTGGCCGAGGTGATAGGAGTTGTGGTCGATGAGCAGAATGGTTTTGGAGGCCAGGGATTGATTGTTGGCGTGCGGTATGGGAGCGAGGATGTCGCATTTTTCTAGAGTAGCGATTAGTTTTTTGCGGTCGGCGCGAAAAGAGGCGATCGATTTGTCCAAAGCCTTGGCGTCCGGAGGTGCGGCTGATTTGGGCCAGTAGCCGTCGGGGAAGTCGGGAGATTTGTGTTTGGGGTTGAGGGCATATTCGACAATGTCCCATTGGGCGATGCGAAGATGTTCGATGAGTTGGTAAGCGGAGTGGGGCAGATCATAGGGACGTGTTCCCCGAAGATCGGCAGGAAAATTCTTGACCGCAGCGTCGAAGCTGGCGTGGGCATTTCCTTCGGTAAAATGCGAAATTAGTTCCTTGCGGAAAGCGTTGCATTGGTTTGGAGATTTTTGTGCCATCGCGGTTTCCTCTCACAGGAGACTTAGCACAAATGTTGGATGAACCTGGGGGTGAGTTTGGCGCAGGTGCAACTTGCTGTCCAATATCCATCATCCCCCGCGTCTCAACACCTGCCCAACCGGCCACGCTCTTCCCTGAGACAAAATGTTTCAGCCTGAGACATTTTCGCCCTCACATCCCCACCGGAAATTCTTAACCCCTTTCATTCCAGTCCTTTTCAGCCCCGCCACCTCCCGCCTTTCTTTGGCTTCCAGCGTGCAATTCCCTTCTCGGGACATTGCGCCCTTGCTTCCGTTTGGTGTGTACCTGCACCCGGCGGCTGCCATCGGCGCACTTCCACTGGCTACGGGGCTATTCGCGAATGACTCTCATTGCTGACGAACGGGAATGCACGGAACAACTTGCTCGCTTCTTTCCAAAGCTTTCCGCTCTTCGCATTCCGGTGCGCGTCATTCCCCTGCGCTCTGGCCAGTTCAACACCCAGGAAGCCACCGTGGTGGAATTCGGTACCCAGGACTACGCCATCTTCCTGTCGAAATTGGCTCTGGAATTTGATGATCGTGTCCGACTTGTTCGTGATGGAGGAGGACGTCCCGCGGAGGCAGCCGTAATCGCTTTGCAATATCACGAAGGCCGCAAAGCTGTGGCCGTGCGATTTCTCGATCGCCCCTGCGAATGGATGATTTGCCCGTGAATAAAATGATCACAATCTTAAATCTATCCGCTCCGCCCAAGGCTGATGGCGCGCGCCTGCCTCAGTGGGAAGAGGTTCGCTCCGTTTTCCCCATTTATCTCGCCCTCGCCAAGCATCTCCAGCTCGAAATTCCTTTTCCTCAGAATAAGCGCGTCCTTCAGGAAAAGCCGGAAGAACAATTCTCCAAGCAGGTTCAGGTCTGGCTGGACTCCATGGATCAGCAGGTCCACGTTCACCAGTTGCGCCAGCTTCTTCAAACCACCACCCTGAATGCCAGCGAAAGCGGTTTGCGCGCCCTGATCATGCGGCACCTTCGGAAGTCCTCGAAGACCACCATCGACCGGGACAAGATCGATTTCCTCCTCGTTCAGTATTTTGCTTTGTGTGCCCCGGCCAAGATCTACCATAAGCAAATCGAGCTCAACGATGTCGCCCAGGTCATGAAGCCTGTCCTCGGCGATGTAGACTGCACTCCTCTCTCCTGGTGCGAGCCGCTCGAGAAAATGATTCTCACTCTCCGTTCCTTCAAGAGCCTTCGCGACATGCTCAAGACCAACTTCATCGAACAAGGTCGCCGCGTCAAGGAAGGCGCCGGAGGCATGTTCTACGACCCCGCCGCTATGATTGCCTTCGTGCGTTTCAACTTCCTGCTTCGTCGAACCCTCATCGAGTTAATGCACGCGGACTTGATTTACATCCGCTCCGGAATCAATCACCTCGAAACCGCCGGCGCAAAGACAGTCAGTTGCCAGGCCTTCGGCCTCAGTTCCACCGAGCCCATCAACAAGGTCCGCCAGCTCGCCGATGAATGGAAACAGCCCTTCCAGAAGGAATACAACGAACGCAGCGTAAATCAGGCCTTTGAGAAGCTTCTTGCTTTGCGCGCCGACCTGGAGCGCACCATCGAGCGCGTTATCGGCAAGCCCATGGACGCCATCCCTGCTCTTCCCACTCAGGACTCAACTCCCGCTTCCACTGACGCCCCTCGTTCACCCGTATCAGCCATACTGAGTGGTGAGAAGCCGCCTGCTCCTGCCGCAACAAAGGGTGCAGATGCGGAGCCTGCTCTCGACTTCGAAACCTGCATGGAGCAGGTGTGGGAACAGTTGATTTCCGCCCCGCCGTCTCGTGGCCGCTCGATGACCACCGTGCGCGTCGGGGCTGCTCGCCTGCTCATGTCTTCCTGGGAAGTCGCTGCCTTCGTTAGTGAAGACGGTCCGGCGGCCGAAGATTTGCGCCGCGCCGTCGTAGCCAGAGCCCTCGTCACCGCCGCCCTCGAGCAAGCCAAACAGCAGGGCGTCGCCACACCTCTCGACCGCGTTCTACCCATCGCCCGTGTCGAGGTATCCCGTTTGCAAGAGCGTGTCGAAGTCGCCAAGCAAGCCAAAGACACGGAGGCGGCCGTGAATTTAGGCATTAGCACCAAGCGCCTGCTGTCGGCGCTCGACGAAGCCGAAAAGCTTTAATTCCCTGCTGTGTACTCGGGCAGGTGTGATTAGCAGTCAGGGAGCGGACTTCCTTTGCAAACGACGAACGCATTGATCCTCAGTGACGACGCCGAATTCGCGCGCCTCCTCACCGCCTGCTGGCAGATGGAGCGCCAACTACCAGGCCTTTCCGTTGTCACCAGTGAGCTTTGGGAGAATCACGAACCGGTTGCCTCCGATCTTATCGTCATCGGTCCGCTCAAAAATCAATGCGCCCCACAAATCTTGGCTTCCGTAGCTCCCGGCGCCGCCGTGATTCTCTGCGCTCCCTCTGATCCCAAAGAACTCGGCGTCCTTCGCAAACGCTATCCTCGTCTCTTGCATGTGCCACTTCGTGAGGACTGGACGCAAGTTGTCCTCCTTGTCGCTGGTGAATCTTTGCGCCGCACCGAAGCTTTGCGTCTTGCCAAGCAAGCCGAACAGCGCGCCGCGCAGAATGCTAATGACGCTGTCCTCGGCCGCTACATGACGGACATGAAGCACAGTGTCAACAACGCCATGACTTCCCTGCTCGGCAACGCCGAACTCCTTCTCCTCGAGCCCGGCGAACTTTCCGCGCAATCTCTCGCGCAGATCAAAACCATTCACACCATGGCCCTGCGCATCAACGAGATCATGCAGCGATTCTCATCCCTCGCCACAGAAATGCGGGGGGTTGAGACGTCTTCTCAAGCTGAGACAGATGACGCCGCAGCCACGTCAGTTCCTCGCCGGTGAGCCTCCCAGCATGCCCCTTATCCTCTTCATTCCCCATCACTTAAAAATATAAGCACCGCGCCCCTCGAAACCTCCAAGCTGGCCGCTGACGTGCTTTTTTCTTCCGTGGAGAACCACGCGGAGTCCAAGCTTGTGCAGAAAAAAATTCTTATCGTCGATGATTCACCGGCTCAGGTAAAACTGATCCAGGGCCTGCTCGAACCCGAAGGCTATTGGCCCGTCGGCTTAAGCGACCCCAAGCGCGTCGAAGAAGCCATCGCCGTCGAGAAGCCCAACATCATTCTTCTCGACGTCGTCATGCCCGAACGCAACGGCTTCCAGGTTTGCCGCGAACTTAAGGGCAACATCAAGTTCAACGCCATTCCCGTGATTCTCGTGACCTCCAAGGACACCGCCAGCGATCGTTATTGGGGCCAGCAGCAGGGTGCGGATGGCTACGTCACCAAGCCCTTCACCCGGGATGAACTTTTGCGCGCGGTTCGCCGCTTTGCATGATTTCGCATGAAGGAGAACGCAAGGAACACCCAGCAATGACCGAAGACTTTCAACTGACTCCGATCCCCGCCGACGCCGAACTCGGCGAACTCCTCGAAGCTCTGGCTCCGGTTGCTGAACGTCCGCCGGAATCCCAGTTCGTGGTCTTTCGCAGTGGGCGCGAGCGTTTCTGCTTTCCGGTTCTCGACGTGGAAGAAGTCTTGGAGTGGCCGCTGGTCACCAAGATTCCGCTTTCTCCCGGCTACATGCTTGGCATTTTCAATCTTCGTGGCTCCATTGTTCCTTTAATTGACATCGCTCTCACCGAAGGCCGTCGCACCGGCCTCCTTCCCAAGCACGTCGTCGTGGCCTCCCTTCGTGGCGACGGCCATCACGACGATCTCCGCTTGGGTATCGCCGCCGATGAAGTCGTCGGCACCTATTCGGTGAACGACTCCGAGGATTTGTTGCAGGAAGCTCCGGAAAATGTGCCGCACTGCGTCGGAATGTTGCGGCATGAAGACCGCCTGGCTCTGATCATCGATCTGCGCCGGCTGTTGGAAGTGTATCCGGGGCCGAGTATCTGATCACTTTTCGAACGGGTTTGGGGAGGAAGTAAATGAAATCGCGACTCAGTACCACCATTTGGACGCTGATCATCGTCAACGGCTTCGCACTCTTCGTCGTCCTCGGTCTGGCCTACAGCGCCGGACGCCAGGCGGCCAATGCCAACGGCTTTGACGCCGCCGGGCTCATCATCCCCTCGGTTGTGGCTCTGGCCATGACCATCATTCTTGCGTGGCGCCTCGGCTCCGGCATTCTCTCTCCCGTCAGCGAACTTTCCGCCTTCTCGGAGCGTCTCGCGGCCGGTGATGCCAAGGCCCGCGCCGATGTTGCCTCCAACGATGAGTTTGGCTACATCGCGGAGAACCTCAACCGCGCCGTTGGCAAAGTTTCCAAAGCCTCCTTCAACCAGGAAGCCAGCGAATCACTGCAACGCAGCATCACCGATCTCCTCGCCGTCATCAACCAGGTCGCTCGCGGTGACTTGACCCTCCGCGGCAAAGTCACCAACGATGCCCTCGGCAATGTCGCCGATTCCATCAACTATATGCTCGACAATTTCACCAAGGTTCTCGAGCGCGTCCGCAAGGCCGCCATGGAAGTCACCACCTGCTCCAACAACATTCTTGTCGCCGCCGACGAAATGCAGGCCGGCGCCACCCAACAGGACCAGGAAATCACCAACACCTCCAGCGCCGTCGAAGAACTCACCGTCTCCATGAAGCAGGTTTCCAACAACGCCGAAGCCAGCGCCGAAGCCGCTCGCCGTGCCCTCGACGCCGCTGAACAGGGCAACCGCGCCGTCCGCGACACCCTCGATGGCATGCAGCGCATTCGCTCTTCCGTGCAGGCCACCGCCAAGAAAATTAAGTCTCTCGGCGATCGCTCCCTGGAAATCTCCGAGATCATCAACGTGATTAACGACATCACCGAGCAGACCAACCTCCTCGCTCTCAACGCCGCCATCGAAGCTGCTCGCGCCGGTGAAGCTGGCCGCGGGTTCGCCGTCGTTGCCGATGAAGTTCGCAAGCTTGCCGAACACTCCCGCAGCGCCACCAAGGACATCGCCGCGCTCATCAAAGCCATTCAGGCGGAGACGAACGAAGCCGTTGTGGTCATGGAAGACGGCACCAAGGAAGTCGAATCCGGCGCCACTCTTGCCGATCAGGCCGGCCGGGCTCTCGATGCCATCTCCAGCGTCGTTCGCCAGTCCGCTGAGCTCGTCCAGGAAATTTCTCTTGCGTCCAAACAGCAGGTGCGCGGCACAGAAGGTGTTGCCCACGCCATGCAGATCATTTCCAACATCACGCGCCAAACCTCGCAGGGCACGCGCAGCACGGTAACCACCGTCAGCCAGCTCGTTAAGCTTTCTGACCAGCTCAATGAAGCCCTCGCCCAATTCCGCGCCAATGCCAAAGGCGCTTCGGCAGAGGACACTGACCATCGCTTGACACCGGTTGGCGCTGTTCGTTAGGCGGTGAACTTCTGCCCCTTTTCCATCAAGGGGCAAGAGCGGGATGACCATGAGTGAGCGCCACGGCCCGGAACACGGTTTGAGTGAACACGAACTGAGCGAGATCCGCATGCTGATTGAAGAGCGGACAGGCATTCATTTCGATGCCTCGCGCGAGAGGTTCTTCTCCACGCGAGTTCGCGAACACCTGCACGAACGCGGCTATGCGCGCGGCACGGAACTCTTGCGCGCCGCTCGCAAAACCAATGTCGAGTATGAATCGCTCCTCGAAAAGCTTCTCACTCAGGAAACCAGCTTCTTTCGCTACCCGGCCGTCTTCGAAGCCTTCGAGAAACATGTTCTGCCCGAACTCCATGTCAAAAAGTTTTGGCGCAATCCTCGCACCTTGCGCGTCTGGAGCGCCGGTTGCTCCACCGGCGAAGAACCCTATTCCATCGCCATCACCGTTCTCGACACCCTGTCCTTCGCTGACGCCTGGGAAGTCGAAATCCTGGCCACCGACGTCAGCCGTCACGCGCTCAAAACCGCCGAACGCGGCATTTACTCCGGCCGCAGCATCGCCAGCGTCAACGAAAAACAGCTTGCCGCCCATTTCTCTACTACCCACTCTGGACATCAGGTCAAAAGCCGCATCCGCAAAATCGTCAGCTTTGCCCAAATGAATCTCGCCTCTCCCGTCTACGTCGGCCGCATGGATCTCATTTTCTGTATGAATGTACTCATCTATTTCACCGAGGAGCGCCGCCGCATGCTGGTCCAGCGCTTCTTCGACGCCCTCGAACCGGGCGGCTACCTCTTCCTCGGTCACTCTGAATCCATTTCCAAAATGCCCGTGAAATTCCAGGCCATTGTCCTCGGCGATTGCATCATGTACCGCAAGCCCACCGTCGAAGAATTACAAAAGCCCGAACTCGTTACGGAGGGACGCGCGTGAGCACTCCCGACCGCGAAGCCGTCGAGCTATTCCTCCAGGAGGCGTCGGAGCACCTGCAGTATCTGCGGGAGTACGTCGGCGTGCTGCAGGAAGCTTCTCCCCGGCGCGAAGATATGGAGCGTCTGTACATCGCCGCTCACACTCTCAAAGGCACCTCCGCCAGCTACGGCTTCCCGCGCTTCTCGGAGATCGCCGGAAAACTCGCCCACGTCTTCCAGTACGCCCTGAATGCTCCCCTCGGCGACGATCTTCACGGCCCCCTCACCGAATTTCTTTCCGATGGCATCTCCCTGCTGGAGAACAGCCTCCTCCAAATCAGCGACACCGGGGAGGAAAATCGCGAAGATATCTCCGCCTTCAAGGAGCGCTATCGCTTTGCTTTTCCTCCGGAGCCGCCTCCCCTCAATCTCAGCATGACGGAGCCGCAACCTGCCGAGCCGGCCACTATCGTCGAGCCGGGCGCGCTAGACCCGTCTCCTCTGCAAACCGGCCTCACGGGTTCCTATTTTGACGCGCTTCCTTCAGACGACGACGTCCCCGACGAAATCTTGGAATTCTTTCAGCCCGAAGCCGAAGAGCATCTTCAAATCGTCAGCGATTGCCTGCTTTCCCTTGAAGGCAACAATAGTCCGGAAGAAATCAACCGCCTCTTCCGCGCCATCCACACCGTAAAAGGTTCTGCTGCGCAAGTCGGCCTGCGCCGCCTCGGTTCCATCGCCCATCGCGTCGAAGACTTGATCGGCCGCCTGCGCGATGGCGAACTCGAGCCCTCGCCCGCTCTCGTTGACCTCTGCCTCGAATCTGTTGACATCCTGCGCAAAACCCTGCGCCGCGAATGGCCCGGTGAAGTGGAAATGCGCGCCGGTGTGGATTCACTTCTGGGCCGCATCGCGCAATACGCCCCAATCGACGTCGAAGAGGAAGAACCGGCGGCGGAACCAGTTATTGCGGAAGAGCCACAGCAGGCTCGCTCCGCGGCGCCAAAAACCGCCGTGAAACCAGCAACCGTCCAGACTCAGAAGCAGGCCGCCGCCGCGAAATCTGTCCGCATTGCCCTTGGCCGTCTCGATCGCATGATGAATACAGTCGGCGAACTTGTTATCAGCCGTACCAAGATGGTTGGTCGTGTCGCCGAGCTCGACAAAATGATTGATACCCTCAGCTTCTCCAAGGAGCGCCTGCAGGGCAAAGTCAACGAATTCCAGGAAAAGTACGAGTACAACCGCATCCGCGCGCAAATCGGTTTGCCGTGGGCAAACAACCAGCGCCATAAGCTCCTAACCAGCGCCGCCGCCGGTGAAGGCGGTTTCCTCGACGAGTTCAGCGAACTCGAAATGGATCGCTACGACGATTTCAACATCCTCTCCCGCTCCATGACCGAAATTTCCGCCGACGTTAACGAAGTCCTCTCCCAACTCGAAGGCTACGTCGGCCGCGTCGAAGGCGACATCGACGAGTTCACCAAGCTCGCCCACCATCTCCAGGACGAAATCACCGCCGCCCGCATGGTGCCCATTGGCACACTCTATTCCCTGCTCTCCCGCGCGGTTCGCGATGCTGCCAAATCGTCCAAAAAGAATGTCGAACTCGACTTCTCCGGTAGCGAAACCGAACTCGACAACAACATCATCCAGCAGATCTCCGATCCGCTCGTCCACCTCGTGCGCAATTCTGTCGCTCATGGCATCGAAGCTCCTGCTGATCGCCTCGCCGTTGGCAAAGCGGAACAGGGCCACGTCATGCTCCGCGCCTACCATCGCGGCAACCACATCTACATCGAAGTCGAAGACGACGGTCGTGGCATCGACTACCCTCGTGTACGTCAAAGCGCCATCGATTGCGGGCTTGTCTCCACGGAAACTGCCGATCGCCTTACCGAGCGCGACCTTCGCGAAATGTTGTTCCACCCCGGCTTCTCCACCGCCACCGTCAAAACCGAATTGGCCGGTCGCGGCGTTGGACTAGACGTCGTCCGCTCCAATCTCAACGCCCTCAACGGCGAAATTGAAGTTCAAAGTGAAACCGGCCAGGGCACAAAATTCACTCTCAAGGTTCCTCTCACGCTAATCATCTCGCCCGCTCTCTTCGTACGTTGCGGCTCGAATCATTTCGCCCTTCCTCTCGCCGTCGTGGAGGAAATTCGCCGCCTGCGCGCCGATGAAATTGAAGATGTTGGCGGCAAACTCCTCACCAAGGTTCGCGACATCGTCACTGAAGTCGTCCGCCTTGATTCCTATCTCGGCCTGCCTCCGCTCGAGCCCATCAACGGCTATTTCCGCATGGTCGTCGCCAATGCCGGGAATCGGCAGGTTGGTCTCGTCGTCGAAGAAGTCCTCGGCAAAGACGAAATCGTCATCAAGAATCTTGGCGAATACCTTCGCCGCGTGAAGCTCTTCCCCGGCACTACCATCGCTCCGGATGGCAGTCTCATCCTGCTCATCGACCTGAATCGTATGGTCGCCACTGAACCCAACGAACGTCGCGCCGTTCAAGCCAGCGCCAGCGCCTCCCGCGTTTTCGCTCCCGGCTCCGCTGCAGTCGCTCGTGGCACCATCCCCAGCGAAGCCATCGACCGCGTCGAACAGGAACGCGTCATCGTTGTTGCTGACGACTCCATCAGCGTCCGCAAGTTCGTCGCCCGCATGCTGGAAAAGAATGGCTATCGCGCCAAGCTCGCTGCCGATGGCCTGGAAGCCGCCGAACTCATCTCCCAATTCGGCTGCCATCTCGTCATCACCGACCTGGAAATGCCTCGCATGACCGGCTACGAGCTGATGGCCCAACTGCGCCAAAACTCCAGCACCAAACGCATTCCTGTCTTAGTCGTTACTTCCCGCGCTGGCGCAAAGCATCGCGATCGCGCCCTGAAAGAAGGGGCCTCCGCCTTCCTCACCAAACCAGTTCAGGAAGATCAGCTCCTCGCTGCCATCGAACAATTGATTGGATCGGAGGCGGCACGTCCTCCCGTGCCGGTTGGCTAACTCCATGGTCAGCGCTGCTCCAAAAAAATTTCGCGTCCTCGTCGTGGACGACTCTGCCTTCATGCGCAAAGTCCTCGAATCCATTTTCAACGCCGATAGCCAGCTCCAGGTCGTCGGCCGCGCTAAAGACGGTCGTGAAGCCATCGCCCTTTCCGAATCCCTCAAGCCTGACGTCATCACCATGGATCTCAACATGCCGCACATGGATGGTCTTCAGGCCACCGCCAACATCATGACCAACAATCCGCGGCCTATCGTCGTGGTCAGTTCCGAAAGCAAGGAGGGCGCCTCCAGCACCCTGAAAGCTCTTGAACTCGGCGCCATCGATTTCGTCACCAAGCCCAGCGGCGGCATCGACCTCGACATGCAAAGCATCAAGGAAGATCTGGTACGCAAAGTTCGCATCGCTGCCAAAGTTCGCGTTGTGCGAACGGCCTCGCGCCTCGCCAACGCTGTTCAAGCTCCTCCAAGGAATGTCCCCCCTCCCGCGGTGGCCACGACAGTGACCCATCGGCCTGCTCCATCAGAAAACTCTGACCTTCGCTTTCCTGTCGTTGTTCTCGCAGCTTCCACTGGTGGACCCGCCACCGTCATGCGTCTCGCCCCTGGCTTCACGCGCGACTTCCCGGCTGCCGTCATTCTTGTTCAACACATGCCGGCTGCCTTCACCACGCAATACGCGCTCCAATTGACCGAGTTCACCAGCATCCGCGTAAAGGAAGCGGAGCAAAACGAGTCCATCCAGCCGGGAATCTTTTACATTTGCCCCGGCGGCCAGCATCTTCGCGTCTCCTCCACCGGACGCATGGAACTCGACGCCACTTCCGGCCGTATCGAAGGCTATCTTCCCAATATCGATGTCACCATGGAAACTGTTGCGTCCTTCGCCGGGGCCATGAGCATCGGTGTGGTTCTCACCGGCATGGGCAGCGATGGTGCCCGCGGCGCTCGCATGATTAAAAACGCTGGCGGTTTCGTCCTCGCTCAGGATGAAGCTACCTCCGTCATTTTCGGCATGCCCGCCGAAGCCATCAAAGCCGGCATCGTCGACCATGTCCTCGGCATTGACGAAATCTATTCCGCCATCGAAAAGCGCGTCCTGGGCTTGAGCAAACCCGCGCCTGTGGGAGCACGCTGATGCGCATGGCCGCAGCCCCGAAGTCCACTCCCGCCCGCACGGAGCAGATCATTCTCTTCCGCGCCAGCAATCAAATCTTTGCCATCTCCTCTTCCTCCGTTCAGGAAGTCCGCAGCGTCGACAGCCTCGCTGGCGCCGCCGTTGAAATTAATGAGCCCGCTCTTCCCAAAGTTCGCCACGCCATTCGTCGCATCGACCGCCATCTCTACGTCGTCAACGCACCCCTCCACTTCGGTTTGCGCCCCACTCCCGCGGCTTTAATCTTTCTGCTCCGCAAATCGCGTATCGCCATCCTCGTCGACGGCATCGAGAAAATGACCACCATGACTCGTCTCCAGGCCCTTCCCGGCGCCTTCTGTCACGAAGAGCGCGTCTGGTATCGCGGCCTCACCGTTCTCGATCAAAACGTTATTCCCGTCGTGAATCCTGCCGGATTTTTGACCGAACAAGAAATTTCGCTTCTTGACGCGCTTGCAGCTCAACAAACCGTGCCGGATCCAGATCCCGCAGTTAGGTCGGAATTAGGTCTATGACTTGGATGGACCAACAAGACACCTGTTCCTGTGTTCTCCTTCGTCTCGGTGAACGCCGCTTCGCCTTGGCCGCAGACCAGGTCGCTGAACTCGCCGCTCCCAGCCGCATCTTCCGCTTCGCCCACAAAACCAGGGAAATCGATGGTGTGATTCTCCGCCGTGGCCGTGTCGTTCCCGTCTGTGATATCGCCGAAACACTCATTGGCAAAAAACTTACCCATCGCCGTTTCTATCTGATTGCCACGCGTCGTCAGTCCCAGGGTCTGGACTGGATTGCTCTTCCTGTCAGCGGTGAGTGCGAATTAATTCAAGCGGACTTGACCCCTGCGGGGCCTTCGGACTCCCCTCATGTCTCCGCATGGCTCTCTCATCAAGGCGAAGTCATCGAAGTCCTCAATCTCTACGCACTCACTCCCGGCGCAGATCCACGCCTCGTTCAAGTCCCTCAAGCCGCTCTGCCGGAGGCACGCGCATGATGCCCGGCAAGCCTGCACGCATTTTGCTGATTGACAGCAACGTTCTTTTCGCTAAACGTCTGGGCGACGCCTTGAAGCGCGAAGGCTTTGACGTTTCCGCCACTACCCAAGCCACCTTCGCCCTCACTGCTCTTGAGTACGACGCCCCCACCGCCATCGTTTGCGCCACCAACATGCGCGAAATGGGGGCTCTTGAAGTCGCGCAAATCATCCACGCCGATCCGAAAAATGTGAATCTTCCCATCATCGCTACTGGTGACGGTTCTCAGGGCGCTCTTATGGAAGCATTCCAGGCTGGCTGTGACGACTACATTGATCGTCATCTATCCCCGGGTACTATCGCCAATCACGTAAAAAATATTATCATCAGTAAAGTCGAAGGCTTTCAGCCCACCCAAATGCTCGGTCAGGCAGACACCAGTCTCAGCGGCAATCTCACCCACCACGATTTAACCGGCGTCATGCAGATGCTTGGCCAGGCCCGCCAAACCGGTGCCTTGACCATAAACGCCGGTGAAACCGACGCGGTCCTGTTCTTCGACGCCGGTGAAATCGCTCACGCCGAATGCGGCTCCCTCTTCGGCGATGAAGCCGTTCTCGACATTCTCAAAAGTTGCGTCCGTTGCGGTTCCGGCGTCTATAAATTTGTCTACGGTGCTACCACCGCCCAGCGCACTGTCCTGCGCTCCGCCACCGATCTCATGCTCGATGCCATGCGCGAATATGACGAAGCTGCCCGCGACCATTCCGATCAGCTCGCGGATAAGGAGGCCCTATGAGCGAAACCATCGCTATGCCCCCGCTCGGCTCCACGGAGTCGAAGCCCATCCCCACCGTCTATTTCATCGACGACAGCGCCACCATGCGCGAGGTCATCAAGATCGCCTTCCGTCGCGAAAACATTCATGTCATCACCTGCGCCGACGCCGCCTCCGCTCTCAACCAATTCGAGCAGCATCCCCCCGATGTCGTCATCACCGATGTCATCATGCCCGATCAGGATGGCTACTCCGTCTGCAGCCAAATCAAGCAGAATCCCCAATTCGGCAAAACTCCCGTCATTCTCATGTCCGGCGTTGTCAACAAATCCGTAGCCGATCGCGCCGTCGCTGTCCAGGCCGATGAACTCGTTCGTAAGCCGTTCCAGCCCCAGGAACTCATCGGCCGCGTTCGTAATCTTCTCAACGCCTCGAAGCCCGTCGAACCTCTCCACCTCGACCAGCCTGTCGCTTCGGCTGCACTGGACAGCCTCTTTGCTCCGCCTGCACCGCGCCCACTGCCGGTCTCAGCGATGCCCCCAACTCCTCCGTCCATTCCCACTCCGCCGCCAGCACACATAGAATCCCGTCCAAGTGATTCCATCTGGCCCCGCGCCCTGGCGGAAGCTTTCTCGCAACAAACGAACGCCCCCGCCCAGCAGCCTCCGCCTCAAACCGCGCCACCGGCTCACCGCCCCGCAGCCACCGCCTCCGACATTCACAAACTTCGTGCAGAAATTTCGCACCTAGAGCTCCTCATCAAAAAGCTCCAAACCGAACTCCAGATCGAGCGCCAATACAACCAAGCCCTCGAACTCCACGTCCGCGCCCTCACCCAAGTCGATTAACGAGCGCCGGAGGCGCGACAAAGGATAGCCCAGCCCGTAAGGGCTGGGTGAACAGTAAGACACCGTAGGTGCGGCACTCTACTGTAGTAAACTTTGTTCTATACTTTGCTTGCACTTCGATCCACGGGGTCTTTCGGACTTTGCCTTCTTTTTCTCGCGCTTCTCCTCGCTCGCGGCGCCCGTGGCCAAGAAACTGTCTTTGATGTACCGAGCGCCGATGTCCTGGACAAAGGCAAAGTCTATGGCGAACTCGACGGCACCGCACAATCTGCGGATCCCCTGTTTACCTTCACGCCCCGCGTCGTTATCGGAATAGGGCACCACATCGAAGCCGGTATGAATTTCAATGGCCTAAGCTCACCTACCCTCGGCCAGCTGGACGTCTCCCCCACCATAAAGTGGCGGCTCTGGAACGACGACGCCTCCGGTTGGACGCTCTACGTCGGCGACGACTTGTTCTTCCCCGTCCACAACCGCACCTACAACGCCGGTAACTACTTCTACGCAGCCGTTGCCAAGCAGTGGAAGCACGGCACTCGGATCACTCTGGGCGGATACGACTTCACCCGCAACGTCGTCTCCACCGCCAACCGCGCCGGCGGTCAATTCACCTTCGAACAGCAACTGAACCCCCGTCTCTCCTTAGCCGCCGAGTGGTACACCGGCAATCAGGCCGTCGGCTACGTAAACACCGGCCTCATCTTCAAACTCACTTCCAAGCTCACCCTCTACGGCGCCTATCAAGTCGGCAACGCCAACGTAACCAACGGCAATCATCAATTCCTCTGGGAAATCGGCTACAACTTCAACTAGCCGCAGAACCCGTTATTCCGAACGGAGATTCCACAATGAGGCAATGTTTCCGTCGCGTTCTTTGCCCGGGGCACCATCCTCGTTTTTTGAGGGCTAACCCTGAGCTCTGAAGGGTGGGTCTTGGGTCTCCCTCTAAAGGGCCGGAGTCCAGTTCTACCTGCGGGAGGGCACGACTTCAGTCGCGCCACAAGCGAACCAGAATCGTCGGGTTTCAGTCTCTCGGGGCCGCGTTAGGGGGTCGGAGCTTCAGCTCCGACATTTAGCTCACGACAGGAATGGGCTTTAGCCCCTGAGGAAACTTCACCCCACATGCGCCATGGGCTCCCAATACGGAGCCCGCCGCTCCTCTTCCACCACAACTCCATCTCGAAAACTCACAAACTGCCGCGAATTCGACGCCACCTTCTCCCCCGGCACCACGATCCCTGCCAGGTTCAACGGGTCCGCCGCGGAAACCGTAATAATCTCCCCGCTCGGCTCTTCCGTCCGGCCGGCCCGCAACGATTCAATTGCCACTGGCAACGCAAACTGCTCGCCTACGAAACCACTCACAAACCTTCCTCCACGGATTTCCCCGCGATCCTCCAGCCTCCGCAGCGCAATCAACACTTCCCTCCATCGCGGCA
>Ga0074045_10000633_pt1 | contig 34292 bp, 31 predicted proteins | sample BogForMeECP23OM2_FD_94442 | JGI IMG/M metagenome (GOLD analysis project Ga0074045, IMG submission 94442) | Bog forest soil microbial communities from Calvert Island, British Columbia, Canada - Bog Forest MetaG ECP23OM2 | ecosystem: Environmental > Terrestrial > Soil > Wetlands ...
GCAGCGTTTTCCCGACGTGCGCTTCATACAGTTGCAGCAGCGCGAAACCGTTCCCCAGCTTCGGCGCATCGGAGTCGAACAAGCGAAGGGCGGAATCGTTGCGATCATTGAAGAGCACTGCCTGGCGGCTGACAATTGGCTGGCCACGCTTACCGCCGCATTTTCGCCCGGCTATGTTGCCGTCGGAGGCCCGGTGGATTTTCGGTCGGATGGCCGCTTGCGCGACTGGATCACGTATTTCATCGAGTACAACTCGTACCTGCCGCCCTGGCCCGATGGCGACTCCTACAACGTGGGAAGCGCAAACGCGGCGTACCGGAAGGAAACGCTGGATGCCAATCTCGCTGTGCTGAGCGAGGGGTATTGGGAAGCAGCACTGCATCCCAAGCTGTTCGCCGAAGGAGCCAGATTCCGCGGCGTTCCCGGCATGATCGTTTACCATCGGGGCCCCTTCGATTATTTCTACTACCTCCGGCAGCGCTACCTTTTCAGCCGGGCCTTTGCAGGCGCGCGCCGGGGAACGATTTCGGCCGCGAAGCGGGCCGTGTATTTGCTTGTTGCTCCCGCCATTCCGTTCGTACTATTGGCTCGCATGGGTTCACGCGTGTTCGCCAAGAAGTGTCATCCCGGCAAGTTCCTTCTCAGCCTGCCACTTCTGATTCCAGCCATGACGAGCTACGTGTTTGGGGAGTGGATGGGCTATGCGTTCGGTCCCGGCAACGCGCTTATGGAGGTGGAGTAGTCAGTCATGGCGGAGCCGGCTCTCACGGTGCTTGTTACCGTGGTCAGCGATACATCCGAAGGGTCCGATACCCTCCATCTCGAGGGCTGCCTGGAAGCTTTGCGGCAGCAAGTCAATCCGCCGTCTATGGAACTGCTGGTAACTTGCGACGCGCGACTGCCCGGGATTAAGGAACTCCAGCAGAGGTTTCCCGAAGTTGGTTTTATCGCCGTAGAGAAGCTTCGCACGGTGCGTTCAGGACCCAGCCGCGAACATCATGACGAGTTGCGTGGCATCGGCATTCGCAAAGCCCGCGCTCCCCTGGTTGCCCTGATCGAAGATGTCGGCCGTCCGGATGCGCACTGGGTGGCAGCGTTGGTGAAGGAGCATGCTCAGGCTTATGCCGCCGTCGGCGGCGCCATGGAAAACGGTATCGACCGGCTATTGAACTGGGCACTCTACTTCGGAGATTTTGGCCGGTACCAGAATCCTGTTCCGCGTGGAACAAGTTCTTTTGTGAGCGATGCCAACGTCTGCTACAAACGCGACGCGTTGGAACGTGTGGCCGATGCCTGGCCAGATTCCTACAACGAAGCTGTTGTGCACGGGGCGCTGGCAAGCCGGGGAGAAGTCCTCGCTCTGTCGCCGGACGTCATCGTCTATCAGCACCGGCTGAATCTGCACCTGGGCGCGGTCCTGGTGGAGCGTTATGTCTGGGGCCGCTCTTATGCCGCTACACGAGTTGCAGGCGTCGCTGCGTCCCGGCGCGCCGTTTTCGCGGTGCTATGTCCGGTATTGCCCTTCGTGCTTTTTCTTCGCCAGCTAAAGAATGTGCTTCGCACAAAAAGAAACATAGGCGCCTTCGTGCGAGCCTCACTTCTGACAGCCATGCTTGATATTGCCTGGTCGTACGGCGAATTCGTTGGATATCTGACAGGCCACCCATGAGTCAGGCAAGCCGATCGTTGATCGAAGACCACCAAATCGAAGTTAACCAGGAGGAGCGGACTTCCCTGCTCGCAAGTCCTCGCATTTCCGTGATTGTCCCGGTGCGCGATGGCAGCAAGCATCTTCCCCGCTGTTTGGGAGCTTTGGGCCGTTCGGAGTACTCGCAATTTGAAGTGATTGTGGTCGATGATTGTTCAACTGACGACTCGCCTGGAATTGCTGCGCGCTACGGAGCGCGCTGCCTTCGCACCCCCCAAACCATGGGACCGGCAGGGGCGCGGAATTTGGGAGTGAAGTACGCCGGAGGGGAAATCCTGCTGTTTGTGGATGCCGACGTCGTCGTGCCGCCGGCTACACTTCGCCAGGTTGCCGAGGATTTTATTCGCGATCCCGAACTTGCGGCCGTCTTCGGCTCTTACGACGACACGCCGGCCTGGCCGACTTTCATCTCGCAGTACAAGAACCTGATGCATCATTATGTTCACCAGACCTCCAGCGAGTCTGCGACCACCTTCTGGGCTGGGTGCGGCGCCATACGGCGAACCGTTTTCGAGGAGTTCGGAGGTTTCGATAACGCCACTTATAACAAGCCGTCAATCGAAGACATCGCACTCGGGCTGAAGCTCACGCAAAGCGGACGCAGGATACATCTCGACAAGCGGATTGGAGTTAAGCACCTGAAGCGTTGGACAGTCCGCAACCTGCTGCGCGCCGACATTCTCTATCGTGCGGTCCCGTGGTCGCGCCTGATCTTGAGCACACGCCATCTCCCGCGAGATCTGAACCTGAACTATGCTTCGCGAGCCAGTTCCCTGCTGGTTGGTTTGCTGGCCCTGGAGTGTCTGCTGTTGCCTTTTAGCCTTGGCGGCTTTGTCAGGCCGGGTCCGGTTCCTCTGCTCGCCGGGATGGCGTTGATCGGGGTGCTGCTGGTATTGCTGAACCTGGATGTGTACCGGTTTTTTCTGCGCAAGCGTGGGTGGTGGTTTGCGGCGAGGGCGGTGCTCGCGCACTGGATCTACTACCTATACAGCGGAGTTACGTTTTTCGTGATGCTGGCGATGCATTTCGTCCGTTTACCCTCTCCGTCTACTCGCGATGCAAGCGCGCAGGGCCGCTGACCGTGCGGATCGGCGTTGATGCAACGTCGTGGGTCAACCGGCGCGGCTATGGTCGCTACACTCGGGCATTGATGACTGCGGCGTTGGAACTGGACCAGCACAATCACTACACGTTTTTCGTTGACTGCGAATCGGACGAGTTTCCACTGCCGGCAGGAGTAGTGGTTTGCAGAGTCGCCACGAAAACGCCGACCATCAAAGCGGCAGGAGCTGACAGCAGACGCTCAGTGGCCGACATGTGGGCTGTGGCCAGCGCAGTCCGACGCTCACAACTGGACGTCGTCTATTTCCCAACAGACTACAGCTATGTTCCCTTTTTCATGGGCGTCCCCCGGCTGGTGACCATCCACGACGTAATTGCTGAGTCATTTCCGGAGCTGGTGTTTCCCACTCTGCGCTCCAAAATGTTTTACCGAGCCAAGATGAAGTCCGGGATCCATCAAGCCCGGTTGCTGATCACGGTCTCCGAGTACTCGCGCCGCCAATTGGTGGGAAAGCTGAAGATTCCGGCGGCCCGGCTGCGGGTTGTCAGCGAAGCGCCCGACCCGGTCTTCCAGCCCTCGAAATCAGATTCATCCAGTGAAGTTCTGGCCAGGTGGGGCATCCCATCGGACGCGAAGTGCCTGATTTTTGTGGGTGGGTTCAGTCCGCACAAGAACCTGTTCATGCTGCTCGATGTAGTTCATGAATTAGTTGGTCAGGATGCTTTTCATGACTTACGGCTGGTGCTGGTTGGCGACCACACCGGCGATTCCTTCTACTCTTGTTATTCTCAACTGGCGGAGCGCGTGCGCCTGGATCGCCTGCAACAACATGTGATATTCACGGGCCGCCTTGAAGATAAAGACCTGATCCTGTTGCTCAGCCGCGCCGACGCTCTCGTGCTGCCTTCCGTTTGCGAAGGCTTTGGACTTCCCGCAGTGGAGGCGGCGGCTTGCGGAACGCCGGTCTTGGCGACGACGGAAAGTCCAATTCCGGAGCTGCTGGGTGACGGAGTGATTGCGATTTCACCGAGCGACCGCGCGGGCTGGCTGCGGGCGATAGAGCGCGTTCTCACCGATGCATCCTTGCACCAGCATATGAGTGAAGCAGGCTTGGCGGCATCGAGCCGGTTGTCGTGGAAGAACTCTGCACGGCAATTACTTTCCGTGTTCGATGAGGTGCAGCGGAATGGCGCGGCCGCTTAGGTTCTGCTTTGTTTCAATTTTCTATCCGCCTTACAGCTTCGGGGGCGATGCCATATTCGTTTCGCGGTTGGCAAACGCTCTGGCACGCCGTGGTCACGAAGTGGATGTGATTCACTGCGTGGACAGCTACAAAACACTGGCAAAGAGCGAGCCGCAGCAGAAGTTTGTCAATCATCCCAACGTCACGGTGCACAGCCTGCGGAGCCGTTTGGGGTTTCTCTCGCCCCTGGTGGCCCAGCAGACGGGAAGGACGTGGCCCAAGACGGATGGGATACTCGAAGTTTTCTACGGGAAGAAATTCGACGTAATTCACTACCACAACATTTCGCTGTTCGGCCCCAAGATTTTGCAGTTGCAGCCCGACTATCCTGACTTCATCAAGCTCTATACCGCACATGAACACTGGCTGGTTTGTCCTATGCACGTACTGTGGAAAAACAACGAGCGCGTCTGTGACAAGCCGGAATGTTTGCGGTGTACTCTGAAGTTCAGACGGCCTCCACAATTGTGGAGATACACGAATCTGCTGGAGAAGTGCGAAGCAGCTGTGGATGCTTTCATCTCGCCCAGTCTCTTTACTAAGCAAATGCACCACGAACGCGGATTTAAGTTCCCCATGACAGTGGTGCCACACTTCACTCCCCAAAATGACAGCGATGCGACTCCGGCTGGACCGTCACCTCATCCGCGGCCCTATTTCCTTTATGTTGGACGGCTGGAGAAGATCAAAGGCGTAGAAACGTTGTTTCCTGTTTTCCGTCATTACGAGCATGCTGATTTGCTGATCGCGGGGACGGGCACGATAGAATCGGAGCTGCGGCGGCAGGCGGAAGGCATGGCCAACGTGCACTTTCTCGGTCAGTTGCCATCGGAGCGGCTTCGCGACTTATACCGCCATGCGATCGCGGTGCTCGTACCTTCCGCCGGCTATGAAGTCTTGGGACTTATCATTCTGGAAGCGTATCTGCAGCGAACACCGGTAATCGCTCACGATTTGGGAGCTCTTAAGGAGGTTGTGGAACAAAGCCAGGGTGGATTTCTGTACCGCACTACGGACGAGTTGCTGGCCGCGATGGAACGGTTACGCGCGGATCCGGCGCTCCGGGAAAGAATGGGAGAGCGTGGCTATCAGGCCTATGGAGAAAGATGGACCGAGAGTGTGCACCTTGAGACCTATTTCCAAGTCCTCGAAAAAACGGCTAGCCGGAAACTGGGCCTGGTTCCCTGGCATCAAGCTGCACGGCAGTCCCTGGAATTCCCGACTGTAACGGCCGCCTGCGAAGGTTGAGCTGCGCAAGAGTTTATACTGTTGACAATGCATCCAAAGGTCACATCTGAGGGCGCCGGCTTGCCAGAATTGACAAGTACTCCCGTCCCGAGTCCGTTGCTGCGGGCCTTTGCTCCTTTGCATCGCGGGGCGCTCGGTGTAGCTTGCGGGGTGATTGTGGGAGGGATACTCGCAATCGCCACTCTAATACTGAAAATTCGCGGGAATCCTACTCCAAACTTCGACTTATTAGGGCAATTTTTTGGGGGCTATTCTGTTTCCTGGCCGGGAGTTTTCATCGGGCTGCTTTGGGGATTTGGCTTAGGTTTCGTGCTAGGGTACGGATTCGCGCTGGTTCGCAATGCTGCGGTATGGCTTTGGTTGACGGTAATCCGATCGCGTGCGGAAATGGATCAGTATTCTGACTTTCTGGATCGTCTATAGGGAGAACTCATGGAACCTGAGGAGGAACAGCTTGAACACGCGGTCATCCTGCTGAACGAGAAACTCCTGGGCATAGTTCTGGGCTTCTTGATGGGGGCGGGTTTGTTCTTGATGACCAACTTCTTGATCTTGAAAGGCGGGCCGCATGTCGGGGCGCACTTGGGCATGTTGGGGAATTTCTTTCCTGGTTATCGAGTCACATTTCTGGGGAGCCTCATCGGATTCTGTTATGCGTTTGCACTGGGCTGGTTGATTGGAGTGGTCCTCGGTGCTGTTTATAACAAGATCGCGAGGGCTTGAGACGACCCATAGCTTCTTGTTTTCCTGCCGGCAAGCTGTTCGTCCACGTTTGAGTCCACATAATTAAGCCATGGGTGCCGCACAGTTCCCGGTCATTCTGACTTATCACTCACTTTCCGATGGAGACTCTCCTCTACAGATCTCTCCGAGCCTGTTTACGGAGCAGATGGAATGGCTTCATGCCAATGTGCGAGTCGCACCGCTAGGCGAGGTGGTCAGTGCACTGACGGATCGCAAGCCCCTGCCGGAGCGAACCGTGGTACTTACCTTTGACGATGGTTTTTCTGATTTTTATTCGTCCGCAGCTCCCGTGCTGCGACGGCTCAAGTTTCCCGCCACGATCTTTATTCCGACGGGTTATTGCGGGAGGACGAATCAATGGCCTACTCAGGCCAGATGGGTCAAGCCGCAGAGCTTGCTCGATTGGCAGCAAGTGGCTGACCTAGCGAAGGAAGGGTTCGATTTCGGAGCGCACAGCATAAATCACGCCACGCTCACTGACCTGCCGATCGAGGAGTCGGAACGCGAAATCGCTGGCAGCAAAGCCGAACTGGAAGAACGAACTGCTCGCCCAGTCGAGTTCTTCGCTTACCCACGCGGGCGCTGGAATCCTGCGGTTCGGGCCATCGTGCTGCGTCTGTATTGCGGTGCGTGCTCTACTGCCGCAGGCCCGGTGGAACCTGATGCCGACCCGTTTGCTTTACCGCGCGCTGACGCCCACTATCTTCGTAAGCCAGCGTTGTTCCGGCTGCTTTTTACCGCGCCTTTCTTAGGCTATCTGGCCACCAGGCGTTTGATCAGACGAGTACGCCGGCAACCGGAGGGATTTTACGCCAGGGTTTAGGCCCTTTATCTTGGAGTTAATCATACGATGAGAAGACTCTTACTTGAGCCAGATCGGGCCGCCGCATGATCAAGAGCCTGCTTAGAAACCTTCATAAGCCCATCTATGATTGGCGATTGAAAGAGCTGGTACGTCTGATCGGACCGCACTTAAATTCCGGTGATCGCGTCCTTGATGTAGGCTGCGGGTTCGGCCAGTTGGGACGTGCCCTGATGGATGCCGTACCGGGTATCCAGGTAGAGGGTGTCGAGAGTGCTCCTCGCGGCGGCGAACTTATTCCTGTCAAGGTTTCTGAGGGAGCCAGCATTCCTTGGAAGGATGCCACGTTTGACGCGGTGATTCTTGCCGACGTCCTTCACCACGATGAGGACCCCGACCGGCTTTTGCGCGAGTCGGCTCGCGTTTCGAAACGGCTGGTTATAATCAAGGACCATCTTAGAGTGGGTTTTATGGCGCAACAGCGGATCAGCCTTCTGGATTGGGCCGCGAACGCCGGTTATGCGGTGCCTTGCCTCTACCGCTACAACAACCTGGCCGAGTGGCACCGGTCCATCGGACTTGTCGCCTCAAACCTCGTTGAGGAACGCACCTCGGTGGATATATACCCTCCTGTGTTTAACGATCTTCTCGGCAAGGGTTTGCATTATTTTGCGGTCTTCGATAAGGCCGGATGTCGAGCCTGACTCTGAGTTCGCACGTCTTGACATCGATGTCATCGGTATTCTTACATTTCCCAAATGATTGGTTGGCTTGGTTTGGCACGTTGGGCTATCTACTCCTGGTATTTACACCAGGGGCGTGGATTACGTTTGGGCTCTCGCTGGATGGCATCGCATTTTGGGCAAGGCTCTCTCTGGCGGTAGTGCTTTCCCCGCTGATCGTCTGTATCCAGTTTTACGCGCTCCGGCTCCTGGGCATTCCGTTCGGGTCGACGGCGGTTCTCCTGATCGTTCTCAACATGCCGGCAATCTATCTCGTTTGGAAGCGTCGCGGCCGGATTGCGACCCTGCATCGCAGCGACTGGCTAGTCGGAGCAGCCGTGGTCATGGTCCCCATTGCTTGTACCTTCCCGTTGTTGACTAACACAGATGCGCGAATCTATTCCGGGGCGAGTTGGTTGCATGCAGATGCAGTCTATATGCTCGCCCGGGGCGATCTGATTTTGGAGGACCCCACCCTAGCAGGAATCAGATTGTCATATCCGCCTTGGGGTGCCCTAGTGTTAGAAGGCGTGCACGGCTTTCTGGTGAAGTCTCCACCGGTATCCAGCTACATCTGGAGTAATCTATTCTACCTGATTGCGGTTTATGGTTTCGCACTCGGTCTCGCAAAAGAGATGGGCGGTGGCAAGCTGGCCCAAGTCAGCTGCGGAACAATGCTTCTCATCGGCATGAATCCTGTGGGATACATTCTAACGCAGTTGGCGCCGTTGCCTGCCCACCCGGGGTTTTGGGCTGATCCGCGATACACGCCGTGGGTTTCGAAGTTCTCACTATTCAGTCCAATGGCCCTGGGACTTGGGATGACCATGGCAATGATCTGTTTGCTGGTCCGGCCTGGCAGGCTCTCCAGACAAATTCTGCTGATAGTCTGTCTGCTGCTGTGCGGCATCGGGTTATTGTACCCCCTGCTTTTCCCGCCCGCCTGTGGCATCGTCGGCGCTAAAGCGCTTGCGATTATGGCGGAGAATCAGGGCCGCGGGTGGACCATTCCTTATAAGGAATTGCTTGCGGTGGTTGGTTTATTGCTCCTTGCCATTCTGCTGACTTACGGCGAGGTCACATTTCTTACCAAGGACCGAGAAGCCACTACCCGAGAGGTTCTCTTTTCTACAGTACCAAGCGCGATGCATAAGATTGTCGCATCTCTGGTTGCAACATCTTTATTGCTGGCCGGATTGGCGTTCACTTTCCGAGGCTGTTGGAAATTCAGACGGCCTGCAACGGTGCTCTTACTGGGTGGCGCGGTAGCGAGCTGCGTTTTATATGTGGTTTTCTCTATCCCCTATTACGGCAATGAATACAAGTTTATTTTCGGTGTTGCAATGTGCCTGGCGGTATTTCCTGCCATTGCCATAGAGCGGGCCTGGCAGACTTGGTCGCAACCGAAAGCCATAGTCGTCTTAGCTTTTACAGGATTGCTGCTAATAGGCACTTATGTCCACTGGACGTACGTGAATTGGCCAGCCCCATGGGTACATACTCCACAACGGCGAAGCTATCCGATAAAGTACGACCCACCGCTCAATCTTAGCGGCTTCTACCTTCAATTGAATAGTCGGGACGCATGGTGGGGCATATGTAACGCGGCGCGTCTGATGACTCCTGCCGACAGCGTTCTGGTGCTGAGCAATGGCGAAATATACTACCCAGGACTAACCGCGAGGACCTTATATGTTTCTGCGGAAAACCGGAACTATCCGGGAGTGAATATGCTAGCAGACCCCCTCGATGCCGATGTACGTGGGTACGGCCAGCAAATCGTCGTTCAGCGCCGTGCCGTACTGGCCGAGCTTTTCGGTGCAACGGACCCCGACGCCAGGGAGCGGGCGCTTGATACGATTCTGGTTCTCAAGCGTCCGGTCGCCATCGTGGCAGAACCGGGGCACGCTGGCTTGCTCGAGTGGTTGAGAAGCAGAAGAACCGCTACGCAATTATACGCGGCAAATGGCGTGAGTCTGTGGCTAATAGAGGCGCAACAAAAGTAAACAGGACCGGGTCTAATTCCGCCATATCAAGCGCAGGCGCCAGATCCTTTACCAGCAAGCAAATTGCAAACTTGCGCGGGGGCGTGCTTTCCTCTACGCTTATTCGTCCTTCGCAAATAGCCACTAACGTCGCCGTTACCAATGAGTTGAGTCGGGACCGACTATGAATTCGCGCAAAAAAGACGATTCGATGCCGGTCACTGCGCCACAGGAACGTAATGTCGTGATCATCGGCGCCGGCCCCGCCGGCCTGACGGCAGCCTATGAACTGTCAAAACATAACGTCCCGGCGGTGGTCCTGGAAGCCGACAAGACAGTTGGAGGCATATCCCGAACGGTGAACTACAAGGGATATCTCTTTGACATCGGGGGACACCGATTTTTCACAAAATGGGATGAAGTAAACCAAGTCTGGCAAGACGTTCTGCAGGACAAGTTTCTGGCGCGGCCCCGGCTGTCCCGCATTTTCTACCGCAAGAAGTTTTTTTATTACCCGCTGCGGGCCAAGAATGCTCTGTTTGGTCTTGGGCCGATAGAAACCGTGCGGATCGTTTTCAGCTACCTTCGCTCGCGGCTTGTCTATTACCACAATGAACAGAATCTGGAGCAATGGGTAAGCAATCGGTTTGGGAAGCGCCTATATGAGATTTTCTTCAAGACCTACACAGAAAAAGTTTGGGGCGTCCCCTGTACGGAGATTCGTGCTGAATGGGCGGCCCAACGAATTCAAGGTCTGTCGCTGACCACGGCGGTCCGCAACGCCCTTTTCAAACAGCAGAAAACCTCCGTCAAAACACTTATCAACAGCTTCCACTACCCGGAGCGCGGACCGGGACAAATGTGGGAGATGATGACCGACCGCCTGCGGAAGCAAGGGTATCCGGTCTTACTGCAAAAACCGGTCACCCGCATCGTTCACGGCGAAAACCGCGTGACCTGTCTGGAGACGCATGGATCCGATGGCGTCGAGCGGTTCAATGGCACAGACTTCATCAGTTCGATGCCAATACGAGAGCTGGTTAATGCGCTGGACCCACCCGCACCCGAAGAAGTCCGTCGGGCAGCCAACCGGCTCCGGTATCGCGACTTCCTGATTGTCAGCCTGGTCGTCAATCGCAAGGAAGTGATGCCCGACAACTGGATTTACATTCATGAACCTGGCGTACGCGTAGGACGAATTCAGAATTTCAAGAACTGGTCGCCGGCCATGGTGCCGGACCCGAACAAGACCTGCCTCGGCATGGAATACTTTGTCTTCGAGAACGATGACCTGTGGTCGAGCCCCAATGAAAAACTGATTGAACTGGCCAAGCGGGAAATCGCAGAGCTCGGACTGGCGAAAGCCGAAGAGATCGAGGACGGTGCCGTCGTGCGCATGCCCAAGGCCTATCCAATGTATGACACTGGATGGGTGCAGCAGGTGGCGATCATCCGTCGCTATCTTGAAACAGCCTTATCTAACCTGCAGTTAGTGGGCCGTAATGGAATGCATAAATATAACAATCAAGACCACTCCATGATGACGGCCACCTGCGCTGCCCGAAATATCCTGGGCGCCAACTACGATCTTTGGGCCATCAATACCGAAGCTGAGTATCACGAAGAAAAACAGGAGAAACCAGCTACTCTGGCGGAGGTTGAAACTCGGCGCCCGGCTTATGCGCAACCTCCCCTGGTATCATCATGTTCCCACCGCGGGCAGGCCGACAGCGATCCACCTGACGATCGACCTAAGGCGGCTAAAGCTTCGGTATAGGGCGTTCTTTGTACCATCAAACCATTTTGCTTAGGTGTCAGGCAATGTCTTCCTTGTACGGAAACAGCTCGAATCTTCAACCTATGCTCCCGACAGAAACTACTCAGCATGTCTCGCTAAACGATCCACGGCTGGAAAACAACAGCGGTCCTGCCGTCCGGGCTGCGGACGTTGAGTTCCCAAAGGACTACCCGCTGTGCGTGGATTTGGATGGGACGCTCATTCGCACAGACTCGCTGCTGGAAACCTTCATCGCTGCCTTGCGGAAGAATCCATCACGCTGTTTGCAAGCTTGCCTGCAGGTCCTCGAAGGCCGAAGCCGCTTGAAAGCTGCCTTGGCCAAGATCGCTCTTCCGTCCGTCGATCACCTACCCTATCGCGAAGAAGTTGTACAGCTCTTACAGCGGGAAGCGGCATCTGGACGAAGACTTTTCCTTGCCACAGGTGCGGGACAATCCGTGGCTGAAGCTGTGGCGCGGAAGGTAGGCTGCTTCGATCAGGTCTTGAGCAGCGGCGTCGATGTAAACAACACGGGACATAAGAAGGCTCAGGAACTCGAGAGCCAATTCGGACGGGGTCGCTTTTATTATGCGGGTAACTCGGCGGCGGACCTTCCAGTCTGGCGAGTCTCCGCCGGAGCGTTGGTGGTTGACGGGTCGAACCTATCCGGCGAATTGGCAAGAGCAGGTGTACCGGTACTGGCACGTTTTCCTGGCGAGCGGGTTTCACCGTCTGTTGTAATCCGAGCTTTGCGCGTCCATCAGTGGTCCAAGAACCTCCTTGTGTTTGTTCCCATTCTCCTCGCGCACCGGTATCGTGACGTTACGGCTCTGTACCACGCCGCCATCCTGTTCCTGACGTTCAGTGCGTGCGCATCATCGGCCTATTTGCTGAATGACCTGATGGACCTGGAAGCGGATCGGTCCCACGCCAAGAAGCGGGGCCGACCTATTGCCTCAGGAGCCTTAGGAATGATCTACGCCATTGCTGGAGTACCTTTGCTCTTGTTCGTCGCGGGCGTGCTCAGCACGCTTCTTCCGGCGGCTGCGCGATGGTGGCTACTGGCTTACTTTGCTTTGACGGTGGCGTATTCGGTGGCTCTTAAGGAGGAGTTGCTGGTTGACGTTCTCTTGCTTGCCACCTTGTATACCCTGCGGGTGCTCGCCGGCGGTAGCGCGATTGGAATCATCATCTCGCCCTGGACGCTGGCTTTTTCCATGTTCCTCTTCTTGAGCCTTGCGATGGTGAAACGCTATTCAGAGTTGAACGTGGTTAATCACTTATCGGACGACTTGCCGCGCCGAAACTACTACCGTTCCGATCTCCATATGCTGGGCTCGCTGGGGACTGCATCCGGCTATATCGCGGTATTGGTGCTGGCCCTCTATATCCACTCTCCAGAAGTTGTTATCCTGTACCGGCATCCCATGGTGCTGTGGGCTCTGTGTCCGCTTATAGCGTACTGGATCAGCCGCATCTGGATCCTTGCAAACCGGGGCGCCATTCCCGATGACCCAATCGTCTTCGCTTTGACAGACGGCATCAGCTATAGAGTCGCAGCGTTGTCCGCTGCTCTCATTCTCCTTGCTTCATAAGCGGACATGGAGGAATGTGTGTGGCGGCAGTGTGGGCACAAACTCAGGATCTTGGCAGACGGCGATGCCAGGGCCGTTAGCAAACAAGATGTGAAGACTAACCTTGATTCAGGCCGGACTCGATCTTCTAGGAGGGCCCACTGATATGGCAACAGCTCCGCGCATTTCGACAACCACGGTTATCGGACGAAAGGCGTTGATAGCTACCGCCGTTGCGTTGGTAGCTGCCAGCTGGTTCGTTCTCTTGTCCGGATGGCTTGGTGTAATGCCGGGGGCGGTAACGGTAAAGCGGCAGAATGTCCTCTTCAATTCCGACACTAGCAGCTGGATACACCTAATGACGGACAACGATAGACCAGAAGAAGACGTGATCCATCCGCTGCAAACTTACCTTTGGCGTCCCGAATGCCGGGGACTCTATCATCTGCTTCACGTGTTCTTGCCTCCTGAATATGCCGCCATCCTGGCTTGCAGACTATTTGTTGGCTTTGTGGCTGGTTTGGGTGTGGGATTTATGGCGCTCCTCGCGCTGCACTATGGAATGGAAACGACGCAGTTGATACCACTGTTCCTTATGTATCTGCTGTTTTCCTCCAGCAGCACCACGGCGCTGCCTGAGCATTTCGGCATTTCGAACGGGCTGCTCTCCGTCACTTTTGCCGTTCCGCTGCTCGTGACGAGCAACGCCGTAAGAACAGCCTTCTTCGCGGTCATGGCTATTGCTTGCGGGGGAACAACTATTACCAACGCCATATTCCCGCTGTGGTCCTTCTATCGCTACACATTTAAGCCCCTTCGCCAAAGGTGGGCAATAGTTGCTGCTGCCGCTCCGCTCGCACTGGCTGCCTGCATCTTCGTTTACTTTAGAAGTTCAAAAGTACATTGGTTCGTCAACTTTTATCTGAATCTTGTTGTGCTCCGCCATCCTTGGAGGGCGGTCACTTACACAATCTATGCTCTCATCGCTCCAGCAATCGGTCCAACTCCCCTTATCTGGCGCCATCCCGGCATGGACATGGTGTGTTATGAACCCTACGAGCCCTTGCGATTGAGCTACTATTTCGGGATCCAAGGCATTGGTGCTATTGCATGGGCCACTCTTCTTTTGATGTCTGTCTATAAAGGACTCCAGGACGCCCGGACGCGCCAGGCGATACAGTTGCTCTTGGGGTGGATTCTGTTTAATATCGTCTTGCACAACGTCTGGGGAGTCGAGCTCTTTCTTTATGCGCCGCACTGGTCCTGGGCACTGATGGGGCTCGTCATTCTGGGAGCTCGACATCTGCGGCGGTCGGTAACAGGCTCGCTAGTGGTTCCAATCATGGTGTGCCAGATCTACACTTTACTTGCGATCAAGGGCGCGCTGCAGACTATTGTTCAGTGACGCGAATACCGCAATGGGAGGGCTTACGTGCGAATCTCGATTCTAGGTTGTGGTTATGTCGGTTTGGTCACAGGGGCGTGCCTGGCCGAAATCGGCCACCAGGTGGTGTGCACCGACAACGACGAGAGCAAGATCAAGACCCTCAATCAGGGTGCCTTGCCTATCTATGAGCCGAACCTGGACGAAATCGTGGCGCGGAATCGGAAAGCGGAGCGACTCACGTTCACGGCAGACCTGGGGGACGCGGTCCGGTTCGGTGACGCGATCTTTATCTGCGTCGGCACGCCGCCACTTCAGGACGGCGATGCCGATCTGAGCTCCATTGACAGCTCTGCGCGCCTTATTGCGGCCGAGGCCCGCAGCTCCAAGCTGGTCATCGAAAAGAGCACCGTGCCCATGCAAACCGGTCAGAAGCTGAAGCGTGCGCTGGAGATTTACGCTCGCAACTCGGGCATTAGTTTTTCGGTTGCCTCCAATCCCGAGTTCCTCCGCGAAGGGACTGCCGTTCTGGATTTTCTACACCCCGACCGCATCGTCATCGGCGTGGGAGACGAACGCACCGAGGCCCAGCTTAGGGAAGTATATCGACCGCTGGTTGAGCAAAACATCGCGTGTCCCATCCACAATGGAAATTGTCCTCCTAAAGTGGCGCCGCGGCTCCTAGTGACCAGTATTAATAGCGCGGAGCTAATCAAGCACGCGTGCAACTCATTCTTGGCAGTCAAGATTTCCTATGCCAATCTGATCGCCGACATCTGTGAGAATATGGGTGCGGACGTGGATGAAGTGGTGGAAGCAATGGGCCTGGATGCGCGTATCGGGCCTCAGTTCCTTCGCCCTGGCTTGGGGTTCGGGGGATTCTGCTTGCCTAAGGATGTTCAGGCGTTTATCCGCTTAGGCGAAAAAGCAGGTGTGGACGTTGCTCTGCTGAAAGATGCCGAGCGCATCAACAAGAAGCGTATCGACAGTTTCCTGGCCAAGGCCCGGCACGCGCTATGGATATTGAAAGATAAGCGCATAGGTATTCTGGGACTGGCATTTAAGCCGGAAACGGACGATATCCGATTCGCGCCGGCGATAGAACTGATTCGCAGGCTGCTCCAGGAGCAGGCCCAGATCCAAGTCTACGACCCGCAGGCCATGGAGAAAACGAAGGCGTTATACCCCTCGATTCGCTACTGCACTGATCCACATGAAGTTGCCGATAGTGCCGAAGCACTCATGATTGTGACCGAGTGGGAGGTTTTCAAGACACTCGACTGGCAACGGATCGAACGTGCCATGTTACGACCGCTGATACTGGACGGCCGCAATCTCTTGAGGGGGAAGGAGTTGGCGGCTCTAGGCTTCGAGTATCAGGGTATCGGAAAACCGATCGACGAATCTTTGGCGCATATTCCCGTATCAGGCTGACAAAATCCGCAAGAGACATTCAGATCTCTCGTTTCGGCCAGCATTCTTCGTGTGTGCTGGCGTAATCAAAATGCACCGTCAGGGCACGTACTCGGCTGTCAGCCTGCTACCCAGGTCGAAAATTCGCAAGCTTCCTCAGTTCAACGATGTCCGCTCGCTTGGGCGGATATATCGAGCGCTATGCCGAATAACGCGCCCTCCTTGCGGGGCGGAGCGATGGAAGCGGAGCCATTAGCAAACGCAGCCCTTGCCTGTGGCCCCGACCCCCTTCCGACCCTGCCCGCCAAGAACCTCTCGCGGGATAGCGCCTTCGCTTTGGCCAAAACGCGCCTTGCAGGTGCGCAGGCCTCCGTTCCAGCCACAATCCTCCCCGAATACCTCACCTTCTCCACCACATCATTGGTCTAATTTGCTCCGCCCCACGGTCTAGTATGAAGGGAGCGCCCGGCCCTGCCGACGAGGCAGTAGAAACCTGAGAGACACAGGAGTCCATCGCAGCAACTCCCCAGCGTGAGCCGCCAAAGCACACGAAGAGGGGATTTCCGATGGACGCGATTGAAAGCCAAAGCCATACGTAGTGGGACTGCAAAAAGCGATGCTCAGTGCGATGACTGCCCTCGGATGATCGATTCATGCTCTGACTTCGTATCGTTGCGTATGATATCCTCAACGATCCTTGTGCCGATACATTAGTCGGTCTTCGAGCCAAACGGACATTCGGCGAGACTGCATGACAGCTATGCAAAATTTGAACCGGCTAGGATCTGGGCGAGCACATGTCTATCTGAACCTGTTCCTGATCAGTTTCCTTATTCTGTTCTTCGAGCTAGCGTGTATACGCTGGTTTGGGAGCATGGTTGTCTACCTCACTTTCTTTACCAACATCGTCCTGCTCGCAGCATTTCTGGGGATGTCAGTCGGCTGTCTGGCGGCATCGAGCCGCCGGGACTGGACGAGGGCAGTGGTCCCGCTGTTGCTGCTGGCAGCCGTGGTGGCATGTGGTGTTTGGTATGTGTTCACTCATGTTGGCCGAAATATGATTGACGTCGGGGGTCAGGGATCGCCTCAGCAGGTATATTTCGGAACCGAATACACGGCCAGAAACTTCTCGACATTTCTCGTGCCCATTGAGGTTTTGGCGGGTCTTTTCTTCACGTTGATCGCCCTGGTTTTTGTCGGCCTCGGACAGGTGATGGGACGCGCCTTCGATCGAGCGCCGGACCGTTTGTTTGCGTATATCAGCAACATAGGCGGGAGCTTGGTTGGCATCGCGGCTTTTGCTCTGGCTTCCTACTTCAGAACAACGCCTCTTACTTGGTTCGCCATTGTTCTGATACTGTGGTCGTACTTCCTCAAGCGGTGGACTCGCTTACAAGTGTCGGGTCTTGTCGCTATACTCGTTCTCATTGGTTTTGTCAGCTACAACGTTTCTATCTCGGCGCCATACCAAACAAAATCCATTTCCCATGTCCTGATGTGGTCGCCGTATTACAAGATTGTGTACACGCCGCAAGGGCGGGCGATCGAAACAAACAACATTGGCCATCAGGTAATGGTGCCGGTTGAGGACGCGGGTCCCGCTTATGTGTTGCCGCATTTACTGAACCGCGACGCAGGCGGCAAACCTTTTGAAGATGTCCTGATCATCGGAGCAGGTTCGGGCAATGACGTGGCAGCGGCTCTGGCAAACGGGGCGAAACACGTCGATGCCGTCGAGATCGATCCTCAGATCTTCGACATTGGCAGGGCTGAGCATCCCAATAACCCGTACGCTGATCCTCGGGTAAGTGTCCACATTGACGATGGACGCAGTTTTCTCCAGAAGACCTCCCGCAAGTACGACCTGGTGGTTTTCGCTCTCGTTGATTCTCTGGTCCTGCATTCAGGATATTCCAGCCTCCGGCTGGAGAGCTTTTTGTTCACCAGGCAGGCATTCGACGATATTGCTGCAAGGCTTAAACCAAATGGCATGTTTGCTGCATATAATTATTTTCGACAGGGATGGATCGTCGGCAGGATTGACAAGATGGCCGAAGAAGCGTTTGGCGCCAGACCTCTTGTGATTTCCCTTCCCTATGTGGAGTCGATCCGTCCCACGGATCAACAGACCAATAAAATCACTTTTCTTCTTGCCAGCCACGACGCGCCAACCATGGCAGCCATAACCAGGGAATTCGAGCAGCAGCAGTCCTTCTGGATAAACCATAGGCCAGCGGTGAACAATTCGTTGAATGGGTTTGGCCCGCAACCGCCCACGACAGCAGAATCCAAGACTGCAGACTGGCACAGGATAGCTCCAGCGACCGTCGATACCGTTAGCATAACCCGGCTGCCTAGTGATGATTGGCCGTTCCTCTATCTCCGTGAAGCGAGGATACCGGCATTGAATCTGCGGAGCATGGCTTTGATCGCAGGGCTCTCATTGGCAATTCTCTATGCGTTTGCCCCCGTGCGCCGAGTGCACCCGAATTGGCAGATGTTCTTCCTGGGTGCGGGATTCATGCTGCTTGAGACGAAGGGCGTCGTGCATATGGCCTTGTTGTTTGGCTCGACCTGGCTGGTCAACTCAGTGGTATTTTTCGCAATCCTGGTGATGATCCTCGCGAGCAATCTCTTTGTGCTGGTCCTCAAGCCGCAAAAGCTCTGGCCGTATTATGTGCTTCTGTCCGCTGCTCTGCTGGCCAACATCCTGGTGCCGATGAGTAGATTTCTGGCACTGCCGGGATGGGAAAAGGTGGCCATCTCCTGCGCGGTGATTTTTGTTCCCATCTTCTTCGCAGGAATAATCTTCGGCACCTCATTCCGCGACAGTAGTCAACCCGACGTAGATTTCGGTTCCAACATCGCGGGAGCGATTCTGGGTGGCATCTCCGAAAACCTGTCGTTGATGATTGGGTTCAATAACCTGCTCATAATCGCTCTGGCTTTCTACGTGCTCTCGGCCGTGCTGCGGCGGCCCGTCTCGGCTCCAAAGTTCGCGGGACTCCAAGCATCGATTGGTGTCCCCGTCGGGAATGGTTGAAATCCCTCGCCTTTACGGGCACACTATGCACTACAACGCAACGTCTCGACCAAGATCGCCGGCCACATCTGCGATTTCCTGCATGAAAATCCGAGCGTCCCCGGGGATTGGTGTTAGCTTTCACGAACTATCATCCACTTCCGCTGCCTTTCCCATTCCAGGACATCCTATATCCAGTTGATAACCCAACCCCCCTCTCCCCCGAGAAACCTCGGACGACCCATAGTTGTTAAATGGTAATCAGCAGCAAGTCTTCTGATAACTGGCATCTGACCGCAACTGACCGGTGGCAACTGTTTTTCAAAGAGCTTTGCATGGCTGCACACTGGGTGCTGCCTCCGACGACACAACAACCTCCTCCTCGCAATTCAGTGATACCGCGCTGAGCCGATGATCGCAAGTGAGCAGGTCACGCTTGGATGTGATAAGGCGGGGACCGACAAAACTCCCGCCCAAGCAAAAGAAGCTTGGGTGGGATACCCTCGGGATGGTCGCCTAGGCCACCCCGGGAAAATCAGAAGGAGTGAGGGTGGACAGTTCTGACGATTCCGGGTCGAGACTCTCGACCAAAGCGAGGCATTGGTACGTCAAAGCTGCAGTCATCCTGTTCGATACCCTTGCCTTGTTGCTATTTGTAAATGTGTTGCTCTACGCAATTTTCTATGTGAGGGACGAGACGAAGCCAGCGCCACCAGCACTCATCCAACTATACGGCGCCAAAATCTACAAGGCATATTCCGGTTGGCGCCCGGAGGATGTCTACTCCTTACTCAAGGAGACATGGACAAAACTGCGGCCCGAATACGAGCCGTTTACGGGGTTCAGAGAGCCGGCCTTCCGAGGGAAATTCGTAAATATTCATCCTGCCGGCTTTCGGGTTTCGAGGCATCAGGCCTCTTGGCCGCCACGTTCGGATACGACCAGTCTGTTTGTATTTGGCGGATCGACGACATTCGGATATGGCCTTCCAGATGACGAGACGATAGCGTCATACTTGGGAGAGTGCGTTCCGGCGAGCAGTTCCAGCGGTCGTCTGGCAGTTTACAATTTTGCGCGTGCCTCTTACTTCAGCAGTCAGGAGCTGATCTTGTTTCAGCAGTTACTCGCCGGCGGCTTCCTTCCTCAACTTGCCGTGTTTATTGACGGCGTCAACGACTCTTACTTTCCTGATGGCGAGCCGGAGTATACCGATAGGTTAAGGCCGTTTATGGCTGGAACCCTACCCCCGAGACCTTTCGCGAAAGTAGCCATGGTAAGGGCTGCGCACTGGCTTAGAGAGCGGTGGACGAAGCCGAAACCCGAGCCAACCGCCAATTATGCTGACCCCCTAGCCCTCCAAGCCATTGCCGACCGATGGGTGGCCAACAAGAAAATGATTCAGACAATCGCTGATCGCTTCGGTGTAAAGACGGTTTTCGTTTGGCAGCCATCGCCCACATACAAATACGACCTGCGTTATCACCTGTTTTACGACTCTGACCGCGTATTTGGCTCACACATCCGGTCCAGATACGGCTACGCATTAATGGAAAGCATGTGGGCGCAAGGAAAATTGGGGCCGAATGTTCTTTGGCTGGCCGGCATACAGGAGGACAAGCGTGAAAACCTTTACGTGGACGCTATGCACTACAACGCAGCGTTTTCGAGCGAGATCGCCGGCCGCATTTGTGATTTCCTTCATGAGAATCCCAGTGTCCCCCGTGAACGCATACGCGACGCCGCGAGGCAGCACTGAATGATGCGCGTCACAGCATATTTTCCGGAGCAATCGCGGAATCTTACTCAATCCGCAAGCAGGAGGAGTTATGGAATGTCCGCGAGAGTCCATCCCGGTGAATCTGAGGTATTTGTGCCTGCGTCCCGCGCTGAGTGGTTATCTGCGGGTGGCGCTATGCTGGTTTTTCTCGCGTTAAGCGTTGCACATTCGCTGACTCGGTGTCCCTGGTGGGATGAAGGTATGTACGCCGATGTTGCGGTGAGTTTTCGGAATTTTGGCCATTTGGGGAGTTCCTTAGTAGACCCTCATGGATTCCTGGATTGGCCTGCAGTTCATCAGTACACCTACTGGCAGTTGCCACTATATTTCATAACGCTGGGAACCTGGTTTCGACTCGTCCCGGTGACTGTGGTCTGGATGAGACTGTTCTCCGTAATGTGGGGCTGCATCTTCGTTGTCTCATGGTTTGTGGTGGTCAGGTCACTGAGTCGTAAAGAACCGCTTGCGCTGCTGGTAGCTTCGGTCGTCGCCCTTGACTACACCTCAGTGCTTACAGCTTCGGACGGCCGAATGGATATGATGTGCGCTAGCTTGGGCCTGGCCGGATTGGCAAGCTACTTCTGGTTCAGAGACTCACATTGGACTCGTGGGCTGGTACTTGCGGCTTGCTTTGGAGCCGCCTCGCTATTCTGTCATCCTATGGGCGTCGTCACAAATGTTGCGATAGCTAGCATGGTGTTGTTGGACTGGCGGCGGATTAAGTGGGGGGCGCTGCTCGCCGCCAGCCTGCCTTACCTCCTCGGCGTAGCCTTCTGCCTCTACTACATCCATCAAGCCCCTGACGTGTTTCTGGCGCAGAGCAGGGCGATGTCGCGTTATCGAGTCAGCGGGTTGGAAGAAATTCTGCGCAATATTTTTAATGATGCGAGCAAACGATATATTCACTACTACTACGAAAATTACACCGGTATCGCCAAGCTGAAAATTGCATCTCTGATTTTTCCGGTGGGCGGTGTGGTGGGCTTGCTTGCCGACCCCGATCTTCGATCGCAACCTCTGGGAAAGCGCCTGCTATTTTTGGCCTGTGTCGCATACGTGGGTGTTGCAGTTGTTGACAACCAAAAGTTTCCACACTACCTAGTGTTCTCTGTACCCGTCTTAACAGCCTGTGGCGCGGTCTGGGTTTATGCCAGGTGGCAAAAGGGTGGGTGGAGCCGATTCTTAGCCTGCGGTCTGCTTGTCGTTTCCATCGGTGCAACTGTCGGGGGAGTCGGATACAATATCTACAAGAATGAATACCGGAATCTGTACCACCCGGCTGTTGCGGCCATTCAGAGCTCTCTGCCTCCAGGTGGGCTTGTGATGGGGGGATCCGAATTAGGTTTTGCATTGGGTTTCGGTCCACCGCTCGTCGATGACCGGTATCTCGGCTATTTCTCTGGCAAGACCCCCGATGTGTACGTTGTAAATGGGTTCTACTTCCCGATGCGGCGCTCGCCTGGTTCAATTCACGCATGGGAGTCTTCTTTGACCACGCTACGGAGTCGATATCATCTGAGCTTCGAAAACCAAGCATATCGCATCTATGTTCGCAATGATGTGCCAGTCGCTCTGCAACCCACCAATTAGGACCCTGATGTGCCGACGCATTTCTTCCCGCAGTTATTGTTGCTGAACGTATACTGCAGGAGCTCCGAATTGACTACAGGCAAGGTGTCGACGACAATCTCAAAGCGAAATACTGAACGAGAGACGACGGTGAGGATTTCGACACAATACCGGGCGCAGCCTAGCAGTTCATCAGAAACGAAACACACCATCTTCAATGCGGGCATCGTAAGTTTCTTTGTCGCGGCAATGCTGGCCGCTTTTTATCTGGCGACCAGCATCTACATCGCCTCCCATCGTCTGTTCTGGTTCGACGAAATCTTCACTGTACATATAGCCGAGCTCCCCTCTCTTGCAATCATCTACGATGCCCTTGGTCACGCGGCGGACGGCCTGCCTCCTGGCTACTACATTCTTGCTACGACTGCTCAAAAGCTCTTCGGCTCCAGAGAAGTCGCTGTCAGGCTGCCCTCCGCCTTGGCCATGACAGCCGGTCTGCTGGTAACGTTCGACTGTGCCCGGAGGCTCACCGACGGTCTGCATGGATTGATTGCTCTCGCGGTTCTGACCTGTTCGTTTCTGCCTTACTACGGTTATGAGGCCCGGTCCTACGCAATCTATTTCATGTTATCGGCGCTCTCGTTGTGGATATGGACATGCACGCCCGACGATAAGAGATGGCCAGCGATTGCATTCGGAGCGGTGCTTTTTCTGGCCGTCACAATTCACTACTACGCGGTTCTGTTGCTGGTGCCTTACGGACTGTGGGAGCTGTATTGCTGGAAACCGTGGCAGCGCCTTTCCCCAAAGCTGATGGCGGGAATTTTGGGAGTGGTGCTCTCTACCGCCCTTATGTGGAAGCTCATGCATTCGTTTTCGCATCAGTTTTCGGCTGCGTTTAACGCGCCTCCTTCCTTCCTTGCATTAGGGGAAACCTCCTCCTTATTCTTCCCAGATGGCTTGTTCCTACTTGGACTAATTATGGTTTGGGCGGTTTCCGTGGGGACGAAGGACGGTAAGCCGCTACAACTGCAGCCGATGCAACCTGCCGAGTCTGTCGGGTGGTTGTTCTTGTGCATACCGCTCGCTGGGTTTGTTCTGGCGAAATGGAAAACCAATGCTTTCATTGGCCGCTATTTCATCAGCGCACTGCCTGGCATCGCGGTTGCCTTTTCGTGCCTGCTATGGCGCCACCTCCACAATGCTCGCCGAGTCTCTCTAGGAGTTTTTCTGATTCTGGCAACCTGGGGAGTAGGGACCCAGTTGAAGGCGACACTACATCCCAACCCGGTTGATTCCACGAATTGGCAACAAACCAAAACCAGATACTACCTGGACTTGGAAACTCCTTTGCGCGACGAGGGAAAACGATTTCTCGTGTTCTCGAACAGTATTCTGCACTTGGAAGTTGCGCACTACTCCAAGCATCCTAATGATTGTGTTTTGCTGCTTCCTTCAGATCCCAGACACCAAAACATCCAGAACCTCATGGAGTTCAAGTTGGTGCCATACTATCCCCTGAAGTTCTGGACTTTCGCCGACCTTAAGGTGCATGCCTCAGAAGTGGCATTGATTGAGCCTTGGCCGGACATTCTGGATGAGCTGAGGCAGGCCGGGTTCAAGATTACTGTACGATTCCCGAGACCAAGGGAAGTGGTGTATTTGCAGTAGGAATGGCTTATCGACGTGGCGGTTCTTATCAGTTCCCGTTGAACGAACTGAACGCCTGATTGCAAAGCGATAAACGCGCACCGCCGTAGGCCCTTGCGACGTCCGGAGCACCTGTCATAGCAATCAAGCTCTTCCAGCGCGGCATTGCACTGGGCACGAACGATCTCGCGGACGAGCAAATGACAGGATGGCAAACGATACCCATGAGTACCTGACGCAAGGCACGGCGCGTTCTAGAGTCTCCGTTTTCATGGGAGATGGTCCGTCGTGGCGTTGATCGTTTTGCGACTAAGGGCCTGTTTGCGGGTTGGCTTCGTAGCAAGTCGAGAGGATCTTGGGATAGCACCGGTCAGACGATGCTGACCGCGCCTTGACCCCGAGCGTTAGCTAGCGTGTGATCTCGAATACCACGCCGCCGCTGCTAATGCCGGCCGTTCCGCCCTCGAAGGTTGTGCCGTAGATATTGCCGGCGTTATCGAGGATCACCCCCGCTTGCGGATCGACCCCGTCAAATTGACCATTTACTGTGCCTCCGAAACTATGCAGGATAGTTTCCGCCCACTGGCCTCCGCCGGATGGCGACAACTCGAACACGATGCCCTGGCCGTACAATCCACCCCCGGAAGTCGTGCCGTAAAGATTACCGGCTTGGTCGAAGGTCACCCCGCCGACGGGGTTTAACCCGTCAACGGCGCCGTAGTCTTGGAAGCCATAAAGCACGGTTTCAGTCCAGGTGCCGTCCCCGTTGGGCGTCATCTTAAACACCGTGCCGTTGTTGACCGGTCCGCCAAATTCGGTGGTGCCGTACAAGTTGCCCGCCGCGTCGAAAATCAAACCAGACGATAGGCAACCGCCGTCAGAGCCGCCAGTAAACGAATGGAGTATGGTTTCAGACCAGCCGAAGCTCAGCTTGTTTGGGGTCAGCTTGTAGACAATGCCCCCGTTGTCCGGGCCACCGCCGTAATAGGTTGTGCCATAGATATTGAAACTGGCGTCGAGAATCACGTTGCCGTAGGGAGTGCTTCCATCACTGCCCCCGCCGAAGCCATGGGCGACAAGCTCGTACCATTTGAAAACCGAAACATGATTCAACTCGAAGACAACGCCGTTCTTGTTGAAGCCGTCAGCGGATGCCACGCCTAAAATGTGGCCGGCCTGGTCCAACGTTACTCCTGCGTATTCAGGATTGCCTCCGTCATTGCCACCAGTGAAAGTATGGAGTGTCGAAAGCGTCCATGTGCCATTGGCGTTGGGGGTCATCTGAAACACTGTGCCGGAATTGTCACTGCCTCCGAGAGAGGTCGTGCCGTACAGCCTGCCCTTCGCATCGAAGGTGACCGGCGCCCAGGGAGCTGCTCCATCGCTCCCGCTGAAGTCGTAGAGAATATTTTCCGTCCAGCTACCGTCCATGTTGGGAGTCATTTGGAAAACGGTACCGCATCCGTAATTACCACATACCTCTGTCCCGCCGGCGGATGTAGTCCCGTAGAGGTTTTCCTTTGCGTCCATGATCAGCCCGGCGTACACCCAAAATCCGTCAGGGTTTCCGTTACCAGCGCCGAAGTTGTGCAGTATTTTGTAGTTCTGGGGCCCGGCGATCACCGAGACGGTGTTGTCGGCCTGATTGGCGACGTAGATTCTGTTGGTCAACGAGTTGACCCCCAGCGGGGCGGGGCCATGCCCGACGGTAAGGCTGGTTGTGGAGAGGGTCGCGCCGTCGATCACCGTCACGGTCCCCTCTAAGCCTTCGCAGGAAGGGTCGTTATCGCAGTTATTGGCGATGTAGATTGTGTCGGTCGCCGAGTTCACCGCCGCGGCAAGGGGACCATACCCGACGGTGACCGTGGAGGTGGCAAGGGTTACGCCGTCGATCACCGTCACCGTCCCGTTGTGGCTTTGGCAGGAGGGATCTTTGCCGCAAGTGTTGGGGACGTAGATTTTGTTGGTCAGCGAGTTGACCGCCACGGCAAAGGGAGAAGCCCCGACGGCCACTGTAGTGGTGGAAAGAGTCGCGCCGTCGATCACCGTCACCGTCCCGTTGAAAGTTTGGCAGGAAGGATCATCGCCGCACGCGTTGGGGACGTAGATCTTGTTGGTCACGGAGTTGACCGCCACAGCGATGGGATTAGCTCCGACGTTGCTAACAGTGGTGGTGTTGTTAGTCGCGCCATCGATCACCGTCACCGTGTTGTCGCTCTGGTTGCACACGTAGATCTTGTTGGTCACCGAGTCGACCGCCATGGCGACGGGGTACAACCCGACGTTGACGGTGGTGGTGTTAAGGGTCACGCCGTCGATCACCGTTACCGTCCCGTTGAAAGAGTGGCAGGAAGGATCGTTGCCGCACGCGTTGGCGGCGTAGGTCTTGTTGGTAGCCGAGTTGACCGCGATGGCGTCGGGGCCAGCCCCGACCGCGACGGTAGCAGTGTTATTGGTCGCGCCGTCGATCACTGTCACCGTCCCGTTGAAAGAGTGGCAGGAAGGATCGTTGCCGCACGTGTTGGCGACGTAAACCTTGTTGGTTACCGAGTTGATGTCCAGACCCAATGGAACTGCACCTACCGGTATAGTCGCAATTACTTGTTGCCCGAAGACGGGTAGCAATATTACTGCGAAGCTGAAGGCAAGAAGGGACAACAGGCTACGGCGCACGGTTTGCAATGGGCTCCTTTTAAGATGTCTGCCGCGATGCGCTTATTCTATCCGAAGAGGAAGGAGCTTGACAGTCTTTCCGCAGTGTCTCGATTGCGGGCTCAGTCACCGTCGCCGGTCTCCCCAGCCCTCTTGCGCGAACCTTCTCCACAAGGCGCTATTCAGGCTAGCCTCACTGGATTCATCCGGAGTCCATCAACATCTTTACGTGCAACTCAGAAAACGAATGCTGAGCCGCTACATCAACGGCGATGCTGTGATCGCTAACTAATTGCAGATAGGTTTTCAATCCACCGAGAGCGGTTGTAATTCCGATACTCGGATCGCGGGTGGAACAGGAGCTGAATCTGGAATGATGTTCGGAATCGTCTCGGAATCGTGTCCACTTTGTCCGGATCCACCATTATCGGCTAGTCCTGACCGACATGAGTTTGAAGGTTGACGGCGTCCTTTTGAACCAAGCCATTTGCGACGAGAAAATTCTGCATTTCCTGCGCGGCCAGGCTGTGAGCCGCCGCATTCCAGTGGCCTTTTGGATGCAAATCGACCCCGCGTTTCACTTCTTCATCGAATCGAGGCCGCAGAAACAGACAGTGGATTCTCTCATCTTGACAAATACTTTTGAAATACCGCTCACGATCAGCGATCGGAGGACTATTGGCTGTCAGAGGGTAGGAACGACCGTGGGCGTGAGGCTCGATTTCCTCGTAAACAGGGAAATAGACGAATACGGGCACCGCCCCGATGCCGCGGGTTGTCGCGACGATCTCATTGAGTAGCGCCTTCGTCAGGCTCCTTGCCTCCCTTTCGTTCTGTCCGAAAGCCCAACGCAGCTTGTCTTGCAGGATAACCAGGAAATCAAGAGCTTTCGGACGATAGCGTTCCATGGCCAGAACCTGATCCGGGGTCGGTACGGGGACATTGGTCAATTGCAGATCGCCTGAAACCAAGTCGAACTTCGGCTTCGCGTAAGCAAAGAATCTCCAGATGCTACGGTAGATGTCGGGATAAACAAAGCCTACGATGACTATATCCGGGTGGTACTTGACGCCTTCTTCTTTCAAATAAAGCAGCATCTGATCGTGGCCGTAGCCTTGGACGCCCATGTTAAGGACCTCCGTGTGCGGGAGCCCTGCTTCCAGGTGGTGTGAGAAAGTTTCGTCATCAGCAACTTCTGAGCCAAACGTAAAAGAATCGCCAAGAACGAGGATCCGTTGCTTTCCCGGGGTGCGCTGGTACCTATATTCTGTCGTCCCGCGCAGGCCTCTGGAATTCGTGTTCAGAATCATTCCATCCATGACGTCCATGTTCTGGATGCCTGGCTTCACAGCCCAGCCTCGGGTGGGGTGGTATGTGGCGAAGGGGCCGGTCCAGGCCCACTCCGCGTGGTACGAGTGTAGTTTTACCCATTGTAGCCTCCAGGACGCACTGTCGAAGCCAAGAGCCCTTTGCCGAAGGGCATTGATGGAGAGGATCAATCTGAACCCGCCCTCCATGAAAATGGCAAGCGCGACAACGGCCACAAGGGCATTGACGAGACGGCCTTTCCATCTGGGTTTGTTCCCGACCGCTTTCATCGCGTGCATGACCTTGCGTTCTACCCCGCTGCTTTCCGGATTCAAGCTCACTTCGACCGAAGGTTCTTCGGTACTTCCCCGGAATCTCCCCTTTCGGCTGGGTAGGGTGTCAGCAGAGTCGGCTTGAGATCGGGTTGGAACAACCAGGCTTTGCGATCGGGATAGTAATCCAAAAGCTCCTGATTCTTAGCTTGGCCCATATCGCGCGCCCACACGATCGGAGAACCATCGATGTTTGCTTTGTTATAGACGTATTCGAACCGGAAGGGCTGCGTTAGGTCATAGCGGACAAACACTAAGTGTTGCCCTCCTTTTTTCATGAGCTCGTTTGTTAACCTCGTGCGCGGGCTAGCATCGCTATTGTGGGCCAAAAGGATACCCGTAAGGCCCTGTCCAAAGACGACGAAAACAAATAAAAGCAGCAGCGCCGGTCCGAAGCGTCGAGCTTTGAGGCCAAGGAAGCGAATCCCGTACATGGAAAGCGCGAAGAAAAGCCCACAGCCTGGTGCAATGTAGTGGGGGTGTGGACTCTTCTCCAACATCACGGTCAAGGAAAGCGCCGCCAGGACCGCTAGAGCCGCCTTGACTCTGGCACTACGGGAGCAGAGTGCTCCAACCAACATAGCGAAGAATATGAGCGTAGAGACGTAGAACGCTACCATGTTTTGCAGTACCCAGACGTTGTTCCACAGGTGCGCTCTCTTGTGAAGAAATGCGGGCACGCCTTCATCGGAATAATACTTACGCATCACATCATGGTGGTAAGCAAGCTGTCGGATTGGCAAGAACAGAAGAAACGGTGCGCGCGCGTAGGTGCGTTCGTACAAGATGTAGGGCAGCAGTAGTGGGTGGCCCGTAACGCGATAGTTGTACCGGGCCATTGCAGCCGCGGTTAGGCCGCCAACGACAAGTGCCGGGATGATTACGGCTGGTACGAATAATTCTGACATTTTGCGTCCCCGGCGGCGTCTCCGAATCAACAAGAGCACTCCCGCCACGACTAGGACAACGCCCCCTTCCAGAGGACGGCTGAACGCGATCAGCGGTACACCCAGTGAACCCAACACCGCCGCTGACAGGTTGATGCTGCGCTCCAGCCGCGGCAGGGCTCCCAGTATCAGACAGCCGCCCGCAGCGGCGATGGCTCCTCCCCAGTATGAATTCATCCAGTACCCGAAAATGCCGATCTGTCCCATTCCGATCAGGGTCCCCAGAAGCGCGTAAATCGGTGGCATCCACCCTTGCAACATCCAACACAGGCAAGCGCACAGCAAACCGAAACTAAGCCAGACGCCAAACAATGGGTGGCCCAGAAACTTCTGCCCCGCCGCAAGAAACAGGGCTTGCGCCGGCGGGTATCTCGAGGCATAGGTGGGCTGAGAGAGCACATGCCACGTTTCGAAATGCACCCACATCGGGTGGGGCGGATTCGTCAGACGCCCCAAAGCGAAAGTGTCAGCGCCTAGGAGGTAGCTGAACTCATCGGTGGCAACGGGATCTGGAAAGGGGACATAGGGAAGGGTCACCAGGCGGATCACAATTGGCAATGCACCCATCAAAACGCAGGTCAGCAGTCTGTGCCGGGCCATCTGCCGCATATACTTCAACAACTCTGAAGCATGGCCCAGCACGGAAATCCGAAAACGAACAGAGTGCATCGCTAGCCCTTCTAGTGTGCTCTGGGTGGGCGATTCTCCAGACACATCTTTCTGCCTTGCCTCCACTATGGCAAGTGACAGGCCTGAAACCTGGCCCACGGCTCTTGGATTAACTGGCGCAACCTGCCCGTCGAACCGGTCGGCCACAGGACAACCCGGTAATGTGCCAATGAGGCGTCTGCACGTCTCATCCAGAGCAAAAGTCGATCGCCGTACGCAAGTGCCGAGTGTACCATTAGCTACCTCCTTTGTCAGCGATCCGAAATCACCGAGACTTGACTTACGGGCGGTGATCGAAGCTGGTTAGGCGAAGTCAAGCAAAGGTTCTTCGTGCGTGACGAAAGTGTCCTCGTTTTGGTGCATGTCCTTCAAGTCTGGCGGCGCTTCGGTGGTCGGCTCCAGGCCGGCACAGTAATGCAGCATGATTCGGAATCGGGAGCACGAAGTGTTGAGGCCTATAAGAAGGAAGGATCTAAGTTCATGCAGCGCCTGGTCGCCAAACAAAAGCTGAGGACGAAGCAAACCATCCACCCAGCTAAGCTTGCGAATCTGGGCCTATCTGCTTACACACAGCCGAGGGCGAAGCCCATCGGTAGTGGGTTAATTCGGCCCGAAACACTATGATTTTGCAAGGTGTCCATTGTGCGCCTATGCGACTCCTATCCGGCCCTCCACGCCTGGTCCAGAAGAAACAAATCAAAGAGGGATAGAAAAGGACTCTGAGCTTGTATTTGTTGGATGCTTCGGATGCAAGCGTGTCTAAGTTTGATCTCCGCGAAGCGGAGTCCATCTTGGAAGCCGAAGGATTACGCCCTTACAACAGGGTCGCGTCCATGTCCGTATTTCACGAACCGCTCTACTGCGCTGAAACGCGATGCGACCCTCCGCTACTATTATAGTAATCGCAGTGCGGAGCAGTAATATCAGCAACGAAGCCTTGAGAAATGAATCCTCGGAGTGGAGATGAGAGAGTCTGAAGTTGAAATGTCCACGTGGGCATGGGATGTAGCGGTAGGGGAACAGAGCAAGCCTCAGAGTAGCCTTTGAGTTGCTCACACAAAGGTTTGAGATGGCTCCTTGCCAGAGGAGCCGTTTCATTTTGGGCAGAGTTTAGCCTACAATCCGCCACATGTCCAGAAAACTGTTTCCAGCGCTTCCTCTGCTTCTCGCACTGTGGGGATGCAGCCAGCCTCAAGCGGCGCCGCTGATCGTCCCGCCATCCACACAGCCCTATCAGAGATTTGTGCCAATTCAACAAGACGATAACGTTGCAGGCGTGCTGTGGTCTGGGGCCTTCGCGTTGGACACGAAGACCGGCCAACTGTGTGAGACTTACGCCTTGGACATCACGAGAGCACGCTCAAGTGAAGCGGCTTGGCTGGCCGGGATTCCACAATGCTCCGCCTTGTATAAGAAGTTTCCCGACTGATGGAGCAACCACGCCGCCATCGCTGACAAGCTCTTCCAGTTAAACTGGTATTGCAACACTGGCGTCTGTCCGCGTGGGGCCCTGCTTCCACCGCCGGATCTTCTCTTCGTCCCGCTCCAAGACCCGGCCCGTGGGACTCTGACAACTCCATCCCAACTGCCGCAGGATGCGCCACGCCTGCGAGGGATGATAGGCAATCCCACACTCCTCCTGGATTGAGTGCGCCACTCGCCACGCCGTCCACAGTCCGGTTTCATAGCCTAGCGCTTCCGGCCCGCGCTTCAGCCCGCGCGCAATCCTCTTAAGCTCTTCCCGACCCAGGCGCGGTTTGCGTCCAGCGCGTCCGGCTTTCCGCAAACCGGGCAGCCCCTCCGCTTCCAGTTGTTGCGCCCACCGGCTCACCGATTGCCGATGCACGCCCACCCGCCGCGCCACCTCGGACTGAGGAACTCCCTTTCGCAGCAACCGCGCCACCCGCAAGCGCCGTTGCTCCAGTGCTTGAAAGTCTGGCCCTATCCCCGCTGGATTTCCCACGGGCCGACATAGCGCAGGAAGCCAGGAATGTCACTATATTATTCAATACTCAATAATGTCGATGCATCCATGCGTGGCATTCGGCGCACAGTGTGATCAGGTTTTGCTCCTTGTCGCTACCTGAATGGCTCCGGAGTTTAAGGTGATGCACCTGCAGGTGCTGCATGCTACCGCAAATCTGGCACCGCCAGCCGTCGCGCTCCAGCACCTGTCGATGCAGTTCGCTGTAGCTATCCGCATCCAGTCTGAGTCGCGGGCTTTTGCAGCGGACCTTCATGAAGCCTTCCGGCTGACCTCGGAGATAAACGCCTCCTGTTGCGGGCTAGGCAGGAACCTGAAGTAGCGAGAGATGGATCGCAACAGAATCTCCGGATTGTTTCCGTCCAGGCAGGCCCCAGCCAGGAAGTCCGCACAAATCATCTCCAGGCAGTAGCCACGGGATTTATCTGTCCCCAGCATCAGAGCAGCGGTCTCGATCGCCTGCTCGATGACCGGGATCTGGCTCTTGTGGACCTTGAAGTAGATCAACTCCGAAGGCTCGCTGTCCTTGCCCGTCAGCTCCTTCTCCACTTCCCGCTGAAACTCCGCTTTGGGCATCTGTCGGGCTTTGTGCAGCCAGGTTGCACTTTCGAAGCGCTGTCCCTGCTGCCGCGGCAGCTTCGCCAACTCCAGGCCCTTGGTCCATCCCACCTGTTTCAGCTCTTTTCGCACCTGGGGTGGAAGATGTTCGTGAATCGACATCAGGTAGTACGCCTTCCTTCTCGACTCCGGGAATCGGCGCTCCAGGAAGTCATCGAACGACGTCAGGTTCTCCAGCCGCCAGTACTGGCTGGCCCGCACCTCGCACAGGTACTTGCCGAGCCCCACAAACTTGGTATCGCGCTCGTTCTCATGCCGTGCCTCCCAGGCCAGGATCTGGTCGATCCGGCTCAGGACCTCCATTGCGCGGCGGCGATTGAGTTTGGGCGGCATGGGCGGATACCTAGTAAGCAAGTTCGTCAAACAGACCAAGATCGACTCCAGGCTTGCGGATCAGGTCCGACTCCACCAGATCACGTTGGTCGAGGCAGAGCCCAAGAAAAGGACAGGTGGTGCACGGGTTCTGGGGGAAGCGGATGCCGCTGTGCGGCAGGAACAGTCCGGACTCGATCCTGCGGACGGTGTCTTCGACCAGGGTCTCGAACTCCTGCCGCTGTTGGTCCGTAATCGTGGCCCGCAAGTACTGGACTTCCACCATGCGCTTGCGGACGAAGACGACCTGGGCGACGTCATCGATCCCGGTTATCCAGGAGTAGCAAACCAGCTGCGGATCCAGGGCGGCGATGCCGTCCGGCTCCTCGGGATAGCGGGCGGAGGTAGTCTTCCACTCCAGTACACAGGGTCTGGTGTCCAGTTCCCCGACCGCATCGAGGAAGGCGACAAAGCTGTCGCCGGAGGTCAGCGTTCGCGTGAAGCGGATCTGTTGATGGTTCCGTGGCTGGAGAATCTGGACGCGCCCGTCCTGGACGAAGCGCTCTAGCAACTGGATGCCTTGGTGGAACATGTGGTCCCAGGTGTCGTTTCCTGAGTAGACCAGCTGCATGTTCTTACACGGCGCCCACTGCTCGAACAGGGCTGCTGCTGGATCTTCGTGCCGGAACAAAGCCGCTACCGCCTGCTCGAAGCAGCGGCCGAAAAGCATGGCGGCGCGGACATCTTTTTCCTGCCAGCCGTCGAGATAGCGATGGCGATAACGGCGAGGGCAGGTCAGGTACTGGGAGATCTGGGTGTAGCTGTAGGTCATCATGATGCCCTCTGCTTTCGCGAGCCCTTATCGGTACTTGCCGGCGGGATGGGGATGGCAGGGGCCAGCTCTTCCCACTGGCTGGCCGGGGCGAAGCCGGCGAGATTGACCAGCGAAATGCCGTTGACCACCGTGTGGCTGATCTTGACGACTCCGATGAGTCCGCGCAGGGCGCGCTCGTCGACCTCGTCCTGGCTCAACAGTTCGGGGTCATAAAGGAAATCCCGCAGGAACCAACCCATCTTCCACATCGCCTTAGGGGTGCAGTAGAGACGGCTGACGATCGAGCGTCCGGCAAAGGACTTGGGTTCGAGGACGGAGAGCCGCAGCACATAAAAGCGCTTCTGAGCCCGCCAGCTGTGCTGGGCGCTATTAACTCGAACGAGAAATAAGCCGTCAGGAACCTCAGAGCGCGAATCACGCGCCGTCTCGGAGAGTCCGGGAACATGGCGTTTCATCCGGCCACCTCCTGGCTTGGGGGTGCGTAGCTGTTGAGCTGACAGAGCAGGGAATTGCGGTCTTTCCTGGCCGCATCAGCGAGCTGCTGGACGAAGCTTTCGACCTGCTCGCGAGTGGCGTCTTTGAGGACTTTGGTACCGCAGAAGTCGACGGCGTAGGCTTTCACCAATTCAGGATCGAGTCTGTGCTGGCGGATGATCTGGCAAAGCCGGTCGCGGACCTTGTGACCGTTCCCGTTCCCGTTTCCGTTGCTACCGCTGAGCGGAGACTTGTGTAAATCAGGCGACGGCATCGGACGAGGATTCGATCCGATCTCCTCGACCGAGCAGATCCCGATGCCATACGCCTTGCGCAGCGCACGATTGACGGCTCGGGTCTCTGCGATCCGCATCTCGGCGCCGCGAACCAGCAGAGAGACGTTGGAGGGGTCAGCATCGCCGTAGCCGACGAAGCCTGCTGAGTCTTTAGACGGATACACCGTCGCCTTGAGGACGAAAC
>Ga0074045_10000635_pt1 | contig 34276 bp, 27 predicted proteins | sample BogForMeECP23OM2_FD_94442 | JGI IMG/M metagenome (GOLD analysis project Ga0074045, IMG submission 94442) | Bog forest soil microbial communities from Calvert Island, British Columbia, Canada - Bog Forest MetaG ECP23OM2 | ecosystem: Environmental > Terrestrial > Soil > Wetlands ...
AAGGATGATGTTTTCACAAAAGATGTGATTGACACCTGGATTGAATACAAGATGAAGAATGAAGTGGAACCTATGGATTTGCGTCCGCATCCATATGAATTTGCTCTTTACTACGATATGTAATTGCCCGGGATGTGATGAATCAGAGAATACCCGTTTCCCAAAACGGAAATATTAACTTTTATTGAAAAAGGAGAAAAGAATGAAGAGATTTTGGTTAGTTTTGTTGTCACTGGGGATGGTTATGGTCTTCAGTATGTCGGCCTTCGCGGTTGACGTCAAAGTCGGTGCCGATTACAATGTCGGCGGATTGTATTTAAACAAAATCAGTTTGGCTGATGATTCCGGTTCTCCGAATCCCAGCACAGCCTTTTTCTTTCAGGATCTGCGCGTGGGAGCGGATTTTATCATATCCCCCAGCCTGAAACTGGTAACTCAATTCGACGCGATGGAAAGAATCTGGGGCGGCGCGAGAGCAAATATCGGCGTTTCGGATCCAAACGGTCCGGGAACATTGGCGGAAGCCGAAAATATATCCTTCCGGCAGGTTCATGTTGATTATACTTCGCCCATCGGTTTGTTCAAGGTCGGTTATATGGAGGATTATACATTCGGGACCGTTTTCGCCGATAACAGCACCGGCCCTACCGCAGGCCAGATTCAATATTATCTGCAGAGAGGACCTTTCACCGGCATCCTGGGTTATGCCAAGGAAGTAGACAACAGCTATAGCGCTGTCAGTTCCGACTCCTGGTACTGGCTTAACAGACTCAATGCAACAAAGACCGACAGAGACCTGGATTCATATAGAATTGCCGGTATTTACAACTTCAAGAACGGTGAAGCCGGGGCTCTTTTCCTGTGGAATCGTGACGCAACGTGCAGAGGCAATGCATGCGGTTCTTATCTGTCAAACATATACGTGATAGACCCTTATGTCAAAGCCAAGATTGGTCCAGTCGATTTGCAGGCGGAAGCCGAGTACTGGTTTGGCGACGCGAAAAAATATGAAGGTTACGTTACCAACCCAACAAATGTTTCCGTTGGCGCTTTGAGCCTTTTTGTTGATGCCACCGCCACCTTCGGTATGTTTTATGCCGGTGGTACTTTCGCGTACCTCTCCGGCGATGATCCCAATACCAGCAATAAAATCGAAGGTGGGATCAATAATGGCGGCGTTGATTGGGAACCCTGCCTGATTTTGTTTAACGCGGATTTGTACTACTGGACGGGATACCTGTATGGCAATAATAACTCTGTTTTTGACAGCACCATGTCCAACGCCTGGTTTTTCCAGGGTAGAGCCGGTATGAAACCAACTTCCAAGTGGGATGTTCTGCTGTCATTATCCTACGCGCAGGCCGACAAGAAACCGGCAGGTTTTACAGGCAGCACCTACGGTACGGAAGTTGATCTCACCGCTACTTACAAACTCACCGACAACCTGTCTTATATGGTGGGCGGCGCTTATCTCTTTACCGGTGATTACTTCAAGGGTACTGGCGGAAGCAACCAAGTTGATGATGATTACATGCTCATCAATAAACTGACCCTCAGTTTCTAATATAATCCTTGTTAAACTTTTTAACCCCCGGGGGGCTGGGCAACCTCCCGGGATTTTTAATAAGACCTGCCCAAAACGAACGAAATGAAGTTTGAATCGTTACTTCCATTCAGATAACTACAGCACTGATATTTACTGCGGAGTAACTTTCAGCTGTACTTTCTAAGAGATAATGTTTGTTTTGCCGCCGCCGCAATTTATTCAAGATAAATTGTGGCGGCTTTTCATGAAATAAGCTCAAGCGGTGACGGTTCTAATTATTTTGTTAGGTTCCCCCTCCGTCTGCCAATTAATTAGAATCGTCGCCTGCTTGCCCGCCCCGATAAATGCTCATCACAGCGTAGTGCGTTCATCCTGCAACTAAAACTTCCGAGACAAACAACGATCATCATTAAACAAAGATTGCAATTTGTTTGCACCGGACAACGATAAATTATATAATAAACATGACAAGCTGAATAATATAGAAAAGGTACAATTATGGATCACTTAAATTTACTGCTTAACATCGGCCAATTGGATTGGGTGTTTAAAGGCAGTTCAAGTATTGAAAAACTGCTTAACAATATCGTTGTCATGGTGGCCAGGCATATGCAGGCAGATGTCTGTTCCATTTACATTTATGATGATGTTAAAGGCGAGTTGGTGCTGCGGGCAAATACCGGATTCAAGCCGCAGATCATTGGTAAAATAAGACTTAAGCCCGGCGAGGGTATCGCCGGCGCGGTTTTTGAGAAAAACGAACCGGTCTGCTTATCTGACGGTTTTACTCATTCTAATTTTCGCTATTTTAAGGGCACAGGTGAAGAGCGATATAAATCATTTCTTTCTGTGCCAATTGTCAGCGGCGAAAACCCTGTGGGCGTTATGATGCTGCAACGGCAGGAAAACAACCGTTTTGAGAACAGCGACATCAAGGCTCTGCAGATCGTCGCATCCCAGCTTGCCTCAGTGCTTGAGAATATTAAGATGATCATTTCTCTCCAAAGTGCAACGCCGCGTGAGATGACCCATGGAAAAAAAGAACAACTTGAGGGCGTTTTCCTGAAAGGCAAGGCGGCGTCACGGGGTTATGCTTACGCGAAAGCAACGCTTGCGATCGGCACTAAGCGGTTCCATGAGATCGCAGGGCATACCTTCGGGAAAAAGTATGGTCTGGTTGATCTGCAAAAAGCGCTTAAGAAAACGGAAAAAGAACTTGCTGCATTGCAAAAGGCGGTGGAGGACAAACTCAGTGATGCCGCCTCCATGATTTTCAACGCGCATCTGCTCATATTGAAAGACAAGAGTTTTATTGATGCGATGACCGTACCGGTGCAAAAGGGGAAAAACGCGCCCGATGCGGTGATTGCCGCGGGTCAGAAATACATTGCCCTGCTTTCGGCGAGTCCCGATCCTTATTTGAGAGAGAAGGTGCACGATATCGAGGACCTGGTAATGCGGCTCATCAGGAATCTTGCCGGAAAAGAGGCAAAGTTGCCATCGGTACATCGTCGGATAATGGTCGCGACGGACATGTATCCGTCCGACCTGTTAAAACTTTCTTCGGAAGGGGTGAAGGGCATCGTGCTTTTGAGCGGCGGAGTCACCTCGCATGTCTCCATCCTTGCCCGCTCTTTGCAGATACCCATGGTCATCGTCAATGATCCTCTGGCTGGCAATATTTCTGACGGCGATCGCATCCTCATCGACGCAGAGATCGGCAATATTTTCATCAACCCGGTCAAGGATATATTACAGGAATTTAAAGATCATATCGATGAACAGATGGCGGTAAAAGCGCCGTCCGTTATGAAACAGTTCACCGAAACAAAAGACGGGGTGCGCATTAAGCTGATGGCGAACGTCAATTTGTTGAAAGACCTGGAGCTGCTAAGAGAGCTGTCCTGCGACGGTGTCGGGTTGTATCGTTCCGAGTTCCCGTTCATTATACGAAAGAATTTTCCTACCGAAGAAGAGCAGTTTTTCATTTACAGGAAACTTGTCGAGGGTTCTCCGTCCAAGGATATCACGTTCCGCACACTTGATATTGGCGGCGATAAAATGCCCGCATACTGGGAACCCGTGAACAAAGACAATTCCTTTTTAGGCCTGCGCTCCATCAGATTTTCATTAAAGCATGAAGATATCTTTACCCAACAGGTCAGGGCTATTCTGCGCGCGGGCTCCGACTGCGATCTGAAGATCATGTTTCCCATGATCTTCTCTCTGGAGGAGTTTCTGCAGGCAAAAGGCATCGTGATGGAGTGCGTGGCAGAACTTGAAAAACCAGGTAGCGTTTTTAACAGCCACCCGAAAATCGGCATGATGGTCGAAGTCCCTGCGGTGATTGAAATCATCGAGGAATTCGCACGGGTTGTAGATTTCTTTTCCATCGGGACTAACGACCTTGTTCAATACATGCTGGCCGTCGATCGTACGAACGAAGAAGTGGCAGAGTATTACATCCCCCATCATCCGGCGGTCCTGCGGGCGATCAAACGGGTTGCCGATGCCGCGAGGGCCTCAGGGAAGGATGTATCCATTTGCGGTGATATGGCTAATCGGGCCGGTTACCTGCAATTCCTGATCGGATGCGGTATCCGTACTCTGAGCATGAATACAATATACCTGGCGGAAAACCAGAAAATAATCAGCGGGATCGATGTGGCGCAGGCCGAGGCGCTAACACTGCGGCTGCTCGCGACAGGTAATATAAAAAACATCGAAAACGAATTATTTTTCCCCTCTTCCAAGTAAGACATCAAGCATTTTCTTTGAACAGATCTTAGCACTGAAAATGATTATGGTGGTACTTTAACATTTCATCCTTTTTTACCTGACTCTTTTATTCTACGGACCCTTTATGCCTGACTTTGGACTTGCCCCTTTTTATTAGACAGGTCGTTGTGCTGCAAGTTTAAATTTTCCATTTCGCTTGGCGTTCTATATCCAAGAGCAGAATGGATACACTTCCGATTTTAAAATTGCTCAATATATGAAAAGATACTCTATCTGGTATGATTTCGTGAAACAAAATCATGGGGAAAGACAGGTTCTTTTTTTAACTGCTGTTTGAATTTGGGCGCAAGCGCATACGGATAAACTCAAATATTTGTAACTTTAAAAGTGCATTTTTGTTCCAGCAATATCTTAAGTAGAACATATTTGTTTAATAATTTATTTCTATTTTAACACTTTTACCATATAAATAGCAATTATATCGTATATATATATTTTTATCACTACTGTGACACATTTGTGGCATTTTAATTGCTGTTATCTAGTTCAACAAATATGTACAGGAGGTATTTATATGAATTCGGGCGATACAGCTTGGGTTCTTGTTTGTTGTTCCCTCGTTCTGCTAATGACGCCGGCCCTGGCGCTTTTCTATGGCGGAATGGTTCGCAAAAAGAATCTTCTTTCCACTTTAACCTTAAGTTTTATCTTTATGGCCCTTATCAGCGTCCAGTGGGTCCTTTACGGTTATTCACTTTCTTTCGGCGCTGACATCAAAGGATTAATAGGTGGCCTTAACTATTTAGGTTTTATCGGCGTAGATGCTCTGCCCAATGGAGCCTATAGCCAAACAATACCCCACGCGCTTTTCGCAGCCTTTCAAATGATGTTCGCTGTAATTACGCCTGCACTCATTACCGGCGCCTTTGTGGAAAGAATTAAGTTCAAGGCTTTTCTCCTGTTTGGCTTGCTTTGGGCAACTCTGCTATATGATCCACTGTGTCACTGGGTATGGGGGCAGGGTGGATGGCTGAAAGAAATGGGGGTTCTCGACTTTGCCGGCGGTACTGTGGTTCATATTGCCGCCGGATTTTCCGCTTTGGCCTTTGCAATGGTTATCGGACCGCGAAAAGGATTCGGCAAATCTCCCATGGAGCCGAACAATATCCCTCTGACGGTGTTGGGAGCAGGACTACTGTGGGTAGGCTGGTTCGGCTTTAATGCAGGCAGCGCATTGGCCGCCAATGGTGTCGCGGTCAACGCCCTCATAACCACCAACACTTCCGCGGCAATGGCAGGACTTGTCTGGATGATGCTTTCCTGGCTGGATGGTCGTCCAAGCACCCTGGGCATTGCTACAGGTATGGTAGTAGGTTTGGCTGCAATCACTCCTGCTTCAGGCTTTGTGACCCCCCTGACAGCCATGTTTATCGGAGCAGTGGCGGCGCCTATATCTTACTATTCTATGCGTCTGCGTGACAAAAGAAATTTGGATGAGTCTCTGGATGTATGGGCATGTCATGGCATGGCCAGTACTTGGGGCATGATCGCCACAGGCTTATTTGCCACAGTTGCCGTCAATAGTAGCGGCGCTAACGGTATGTTTTTAGGTAATCCAAATCAACTCAGTATCCAGATTATAGCGGTAGTGGTTACCATTTGTTTCAGTTTTGGTGGAACCTATGTTCTTGCCAAGCTGTTGAATTGGAGCATTGGCTTGCGGGTAACCCCATTAGAAGAGGAAATAGGTTTGGATATAACTTCCCACGGAGAAAGGTCGTATTCGTAAGGCAAAGTGAAATAATTTTACAGGGAGAAACAAACTATGCTAAAAAAGATCGAAGCCATCATTCGTGAAGATAAGGTCAACGATGTCAGAGAAGCTCTAAAGAAAATCGGTATTGTCGGGATGAATATGATTGAAATTCGTGGACATGGACGACAAGGAGGCATTAGCCTGGTGGGTCGTGCGGGCTCCTACCAGGTGGACATGTTGACCAAAATACAGATTAATATCATCCTGAGCGAAAATAATCTTGAGAATACGATAGAAGCTATTCTCAATTCAGCCAGAACCGGCGAACCTGGAGATGGAATTATCTTTATCTATCCCGTTGATGAGGTAATCCGTATCCGTACTCGCGAGAGAGGGCAGGATGCGATGATGTATCCCGACGATATAGACGTAAGGAAGAAAAGGGGCGCCTGATAGTATCCTGTATATTAATACAAAAGAGTAATAAAAAATGCTCAGCAACGTCATAATTGTCGTTGTAACCAGGCAATAATGTTTAGCAAAAAACTCTTGACAACGTTTATAAAAAAAACTCTTGACAACGTTTATAAAAGGGCATAGTTAGCACGGCAATATTTTAACGACGCCTAAATCTATTCAAAAATAGATGCGGGGGAACCGGTATTTTGGGGCGAATTTCTTAGGAATAGGACACTTCCATGTCCAAGCCCGTCAGCTAACCTCGTCGGCATTTGGGAGGAACACAGAAGATGTTTATTCTTCTATTATTGCTATTGCTGCTTTTGTTACCGGACGTTGGCGAAGAACTCATTTCATCGGCTGCCAATTTTCAAGTTGTCTTTATTTCGTCCTGTCATTTCCATAAAAAGACAAAACCAAATTTAAATCCCGGTCTCTTTCCGGCGCGGATCACTACTTGTCGTATATGATCGTCTAGCTTTCCTTTGATGTGTTTTAAAATCTATGGAGGTTTATATGACATTAAACGATTGGTTGTGCCTCGTATTGTTTTCCGCAATTTTAATAATTCCGGCTTTTGGGCATGGTAAATTAATAGCAGGCGTATTGGCTGGCACAAGAACTTTTATGATGCCGGTTATGTTCTACTCCTTAATCTGGGTATGGATAAGAAAAAGTAATGGGGTCGGAGAGGAATTATGAGTGAAGATAGAGCCGATGCATTCTTGAAAATGATCAAGCGCAGTCAGCGTGGTAAATTAAAAATATATCTGGGCTATGTTGCGGGCGTCGGAAAAACATATGAAATGCTCCAGGAAGCGCACCGATTAAATAAGGAAGGTATCGATGCCGTAGTCGGTCTGGTAGAAACACATGGCCGCGCCGATACGGCAAAACTGGTGGAGGGGCTGGAAGTGGTTCCCCGCCGGCGGATCGAGTATCGCGGAGTTGTTCTGGAGGAAATGGATGTCGATGCTATTCTGGCGCGTAAGCCACAAATAGTCCTGGTTGATGAATTGGCGCATACAAATGTTCCAGGAAGCCGCAACGCCAAGCGCTATGAAGATGTGCAAGAAATTCTGGATGCAGGCATCCATGTGATCAGCACGCTCAACATTCAGCATTTGGAAAGCCTTTACGATGTCGTGGAACAGGCAACGGGCGTTAAGGTGCGGGAGAGAATTCCCGATTCCGTTCTTGTTGAAGCGGATCAACTGGTTAATGTTGATCTGACTTATCAGGATCTCCAGGAACGGCTCAAGGAAGGGAAAATATACCCTAAGGAACGCATTGCCACAGCACTGCAGAATTTTTTCAAGAAAACCAATCTTGATCAGCTTCGGGAGCTTGCCCTCCGGGAAATGGCAGCACATATTGATTTGCGGTACCGTGATCGCCTGCAGGAGGAAATATCCGCTACGCCCGATCAGGTGATGGTTTGTTTAAGTTCCCGCGGTCCCAATAGTGAAAAACTTTTACGTTATGCCTCGCGGCTTGCGGGGAGGCTCAACAGAAACTGGTATGCCGTTTATGTTCAGACGCCGTCGGAGGAGCCGACAGCGATTGAAGCCGCAACCCAGCGCATACTCTCCGATACCCTTACACTGGCCAAGCAACTTGGTGCAGTCGTTTTTACTTTCAAAGGTGAGGATATCGCCGCGACAATTTTACAAGTAGCGAAGGAATACCGCGTGGGACACATTGTAATCGGCAGCCCCCGCAAATTGCCTTTCTGGCAAATATTGATAGGACGCCGTACTGTTGTGGATCAATTGATCGATGATTCCCGCGGCATCAATATTGTTGTTTTAAACACATCACATGAAGAGCAGCCATCCGTTATTACATCTCAGCCCTCTTCTTCAATAGAACCGGAGATGGAGAAAATTCCACCAGCTTCAGACGGTTTAAAAGGATTGAGCTTAAGCCATGTTATTTCCAGGGAAAGCATTATCATCTGGAATAAACCGCTTTCAAAGGAAGAATTGCTGTGTGAACTGGCAGGCTTGATTTGGGATGAGATCAAAATTTTATCGCCGGCGCTGATCCTTGATGCCGTACTGGAAAGAGAAAAGCAAGGGTCCACGTTTCTTAATGAAGGAGTTGCTTTTCCACATGCGAGACTTGAAGGACTTGCAAAGTCTTATGTGGCTGTCGGATTAACCAGGAAAGGGATTGCAGATGTTGCAACTGAAAAACCCATTGAGTCTGTATTCTTTATTCTTTCGCCTGCGTCCCGCCCCAATGATATGATCCAGATTCTGGCTTTTGTCAGCAAGGCGTTTCGGGATCGTCAACTCATGAAAAATCTGCGGATTGCTTCAACCGCTGATGATGTGCTGAGTGCGATTAAAAATTGGGAATCAGACCAGGATAAAAGCAAAATGAATGAATAAAATATATAGCTGTAAATGGAGCCCCTGCAGCAGGACCTACGGCTTTCTGCATGGGGTAAATAAAAAAAGAAATACTATGCTAAAGAAGGAGAATTAAACATTATGAAAAACTTTGTAAAGAAAATCATTACAGCAGTTTTGCTTTTACTGATAATTGCCGCCTTGCCGGTAACTATCCGGGCGGAAGAACAGAAGCCGGCCGCGCCGGAGCAAACACCTGCTGTGAATCAAGCAGCTCCTGTGACCATTCCGGAACAGAAGCCCGCCATACAACCGCCAGCGGAAGACACGGTTACTGGTGAAATAGATTTAAGTGTACTGAGCGCCTATATCTGGCGAGGATATGAGCAGACGCGCAACAGTGTTGTCTTACAACCGGCGGTCACGGCAAGTTATAAAGGATTTTCACTGAATGTCTGGGGAAACTTTGATACAAGACCATATTCCGCTGCTGATGCCAATTATGCCGCCAACTACACGGAAACTGACTACACTATTTCCTATTCTAAGAAATTTGGAATTTTACAGGTGACACCCGGCTATATTTACTACGGTCTGGGTGCGCCTTATGCCGGAGGAACAGCCCCGCTTGATTCTCAGGAGCTCTTTCTCACCCTGGGTCTGGATACCATTTTGCAGCCGACATTGACTGCCTATAAAGAAATTGATCATTACCATCAGTGGTATTTTTTGCTAGGGGTTTCTCATACCATCGAATTTAATAAGATCGTCAGTTTAAAGCTGGCAGCTTCGGCAAGTTACCTGTTGTCTACCGATGCAAGCACCTATGCAAAATATGACAGCAATTCAGTAGCCACAACGGATAAGTACAATAATTTCCACGATGGGACAGCTTCCGTCTCCCTGCCCATAGCGGTTTATAAGACATTATCGGTTGCTCCGATAATATCCTATGTTTTTCCGCTTTGCGATGACGCCAGATATGAAATGAGAGCGCATGGACTGCAAGGCGATAATCCATCCGATAGAGATGGTGCATATCTTTATGGCGGAGTAACTTTAAGCTATACTTTTTAAAAAAATAGGGGGAAACAGGAACAAACTTTTCCTTCTCTTTTGAAGATAATTTAGACGAGAATAAATTTTTTACAAAATCTTGGTTTATGGAGGAAAAAATATTATGAGCGTTGAATTGTGGGTAGCGGTGACGGTGGTCCTGGGTTTTGCTGGCATGGGACTGTGCTTTCTGTTCCTGAAAGCGTGCGAAAAAATATAAGAAATGAGGTGCAACAATGATTTATTTGACAGTAGTTGTAGCTGTGTTTTTGTTTGTTTATCTCTGCGTGGCTCTGGTCAGACCGGAATGGTTCTGAGAAAGAGCGGGCAGTGAAGGAAAGTATCGAAAGGAGATAGAATAATGATTATACAAACTTGGTTGCTTCCCGTTGCGCTCATGGCAGCAGCAACGATTATAGCATTTCCCTTAAGCAAGTATCTGGCTTGGATCATGGATGGAAAATACCGGCCATTGCCGGTACTGGGCTGGTGCGAAAAACGCCTGGACAGCGGTCCGCAGGACTGGAAGCAGTATACCGGCTCCCTGCTGATTTTCGCTGTTGTGATGTTTATCTTCGGCTATCTGGTGCTGGCCATTCAGCCCTGGATGCCGCTGAATTCGGATGGCAAGGGCATGCTGTTTCCTACCACTATTTTTCACAGCGTGGTTTCGTTTATGACGAACACCAATCTCCAGCACTACGCCGGAGATCAGCACTTGTCGAACTTCAGCCAGATTTTCTTTTGCATCTGGAATATGTTCGTATCGGCCGCCGTCGGCTTCTGCGCGCTCGTGGCCATCATCCGGGCTTTTCGCGGCGCGGCCAAACTCGGTAATTATTTTGTGGATATGTGGCGCGTGATGGTCTATGCGTTTCTGCCTGTTGCCCTGATCTTCGCCTTTATCTTCATGGTGCAGGGCAGTCCCATGACCCTTCAAAGCTCTCATAATGTCTCGACGCTTGAACAAGCGTCCATGGGGACCACGGACAAGGGTGAGGCCAAGCCTCAGAACATCGTGGTCGGACCGGTGGCGGCTCTGGAGTCCATCAAGATGCTCGGGACCAACGGTGGCGGATTTTTCGGCATGAATTCGGCGCATCCTTTTGAGAATCCCACCGCGTTGACAAACTTTTTTGTCACTCTCGCTATGATGATTTTTCCCTTTGCGCTTGTGCTGATGTATGGCCGGATGCTGGGGAGGTTTCGACATTCACTCGTTATTTTTTCCGTTATGATTGTTTTGATGGCCGGCACCGTCGTCTGGTCAGTTTACTTCGATACGTTGAAGCCTAATCCCGGCTTGACTGCTCATCATGCGTCCCGCACTTACGAGATCTCCAGCGCCGCGGCCAGGGGCGGGCAACTGTCGGTGATATTGCCGGCGGTGGCGGGCCTGCCTGTGGATCAGCACCTGGGCAACCTCGAGGGCAAGGAAATGCGCTTCGGCACCTCGGCCGGCGCCACCTTTGATGCTATAACGACTGACGTAACCTGCGGCGCGGTGAATGCTGAAATGGATAGCCTCAATCCGCTTGCCGCTCTGGCGCCCATGGTGGGGATGTGGCTGAACTGCATCTTCGGCGGCAAGGGCGTGGGCATGATCAACATGCTCTTGTACATCATCGTCGGAATATTCATTGCCGGTCAGATGGTGGGACGGACGCCCGAATATCTGGGAAAGAAGATCGGGGCCCGGGAGGTAAAGCTCGCCGTTATTGCCCTACTCGTTCATCCTTTTATGATCTTGTTTCCTACGGGGCTTTTTGCGGCCATGGATTGGGGACTTCAGGCAATCAGCAATCCCGGCGCCCATGGGTTCTCCCAAATGCTGTTCCAGTTCTCCTCGGCCTCCGCCAATAACGGTGCGGCCTTCGACGGGCTGGGCGTGACCTACGGCCTCGTCGGCAATACGAGTCCTTCGCCCATGGCCATCCCCTGGGATATCGCGACAGGGCTGGTGATGCTCTTTAGCCGCTATCTGCCGATTGTCGCTCCGATTGCCATGGCGGCCTATCTGGGAGCCAAGAAAGCCAGCCCCTTCGGTTTGGGAACACTGCGCGACGACAGTCTCACCTTTGGCATTCTCCTGTTCGGGACGATTTTGATCGTTGGGGCATTGCTCTTCCTGCCCGTTGCCGCACTCGGACCGGTGGCTGAGCATCTGGGTCCCATCCCTTTCGGCGGCTGACCGTAGTGGTTATTGATGATTAATTATGGAAACTCATTTGAGTCCTATGGAGGAATTACGAAATGAATAAAGCACCAAAAAATATAAAAAACCTGCAAGCACCCCGTTCGCCTTTAGAACAGGCGCAGCCGGTGCGGCGTGTAAAAGCGCACCGCATACTGGAGAAAGAAACGGCGCTCGCGGCGTTGAAACGAGCATTTCTCATGTTGCGACCAGACCTTCAATGGAATAATCCGGTCATGTTTGTGGTCGAGATCGGAGCTATCCTGACACTTTTGTTTATTGTGCAGAAGGCTTGGGGAAACGTGGCCAGCCAAGTGCCGATTACCTATTTTATCGCCCTTGATATCTGGCTTTTTCTGACGGTATTGTTTGCCAATTTCGCTACCGCCCTCGCCGAAGCGCGCGGCAAAGCCCAGGCCGATTCACTTAGGCGGGCGCGGCATGACACTGTGGCCTACCGTTTGAATGCGGCAGGCGCCGTTGAAGAGGTTTCCTCCGCAGCTTTGCGGGCCGGCGACCGGGTCGTCGTTCAGGCGGGACAAACAATCCCCGGCGACGGAGACATTATCGAAGGCGTTGCTTCCATCGATGAGTCGGCGATAACCGGTGAAAGCGCGCCGGTCATTCGGGAAAAGGGCGGCGACCGCTCCAGTGTAACCGGCGGCACAATTGTTCTGTCCGACAGTATCATTGTGGAGATTACCAGCAGTCCCGGTGAATCGTTTTTGGACCGGATGATTGCTCTGGTGGAAGGCGCAATTCGCCAGCGCACACCGAATGAGATAGCCCTTACCCTGTTCCTGTCCGGCTTTACGCTGGTTTTTCTGATCGTGGTAATTCCCCTGTGGGCCATGGCCTGGCATGCCGAGCATTACATGACGGCCTACCTCGGCCTGAGCGCCCCCCTGAAAAGTCTGGGCACTGACATTCCCACTCTTATTGCCCTGGTGGTTTGCCTGATTCCCACCACCATTGGCGCTCTGCTTGCCGCCATCGGCATTGCCGGCATGGATCGAGCCCTTCAGGCCAATATTATCGCCAAGAGCGGCAAGGCCGTGGAATTGGCTGGCGACATCGACATCGTGATGCTCGATAAGACCGGCACAATTACGATAGGCAACCGGAAGGCGACAACCTTTCACCCCATTGGCGCGTATTCCGCCGCCTACGTGGGAAGATTGGCCGCGCTGGCCTCGGCTGCCGATGAAACCCCGGAGGGGAAAAGTATCGTGCAGCTATATGAGGAGCAGAGCAAGGATACCGTCGATGTTCCGGCGGATGCGAAGTTTGTCCATTTTACCGCACAAACGCGCATGAGCGGCATAGATCTAGCCGGCGGACAACGCATTCGCAAAGGCGCACCTGATGCTATTATTAAATTTGTTGAGGCCAATCAAGGCGACGTTCCGAAGGGATTCAGCGAATTAGTTGATTCCGTCGCTTCCCAGGGCGCCACACCGCTGGCCGTGGTGGACGGCGGCACGATTGTCGGCGTGATTTCTCTGGAGGATATTTTAAAGCCACATATGAGCGAGCGTTTCGAGCGCTTGCGCAGGATGGGGCTGCGAACCGTCATGATTACCGGAGACAACCCGCTAACCGCCGCTGCCATCGCCAAGCAGGCGGGGGTCGATGACTTTCTTGCTCAGGCTACACCGGAGACAAAACTCGCTTACATCCGGAAGGAACAGGCGGAGGGAAAACTTGTGGCCATGATGGGCGACGGCACAAACGATGCGCCGGCTCTGGCTCAGGCTGATGTGGGTGTGGCCATGAACGCCGGAACGCAGGCGGCCAAAGAAGCCGCCAATATGGTCGATCTGGACAGCGACCCCACGAAATTGATAGAAGTTGTGGAAGTAGGCAAGCAACTCCTTGTGACAAGGGGATCTCTGACAACCTTTTCGATTGCCAACGATGTGGCCAAATATTTTGCCATTATCCCGGCGCTTTTTGCCGGCACCTTACCCTGGATGAAGGTGATGGATGTTATGCAGTTGCATTCGCCAACCTCGGCCATTCTGTCGGCGGTGATCTTCAATGCCCTCATCATTCCGGCGCTCATCCCCGTCGCGCTGAAAGGGGTCAAATACCAGCCGCTCGGCGCCAATGCGCTGCTGCGCAGAAATTTGCTGATCTGGGGACTGGGAGGCGTGATTCTTCCCTTCATCGGCATCAAACTTATTGACCTTACTATGGCGAGCTTGCATCTGGTCAGTTGATATTTTTTAAAAAAAGGAGGTTTCTATTATGTTGCGTAATATTGCCAAGAGCTTCTGGCTTTTGTTTTTTTCAGTCGTCATCTGCTGTATTCTCTATCCGTTGGTGTTGTGGGCCATCGGACAGGCCGCTTTTCCCTTCCAGGCCAATGGCAGCCTGCTTTCGGGTCCCGACGGTAAACCGGTAGGATCGCTGCTCATTGCCCAGCCCTTTACGAAAGATGAATATTTTCAACCCCGCCCCTCTGCGGCTTCTTACAACGCGGCGGCATCGGCATCATCATCCCTGGCTGCTTCCAACTACGCCTTGCGCGATCGTGTCGCCCGAGTGATTGGTCCGATCGCGATGTATAAAAGCGGTCCTAAGGCTGGCCAAGCTGTTGCGCCGGACATAGAGGGCTGGTTTGGGCAGGACAAGTTTCAGGGCAATCCTCACATGGTGGCGCAGTGGGCGGATCTGCACAACTCCCTTGCTCAGGCCTGGGTTAACGCTGACCCGAAAAACGGCGCGTATGTGGACGATTGGACGAAAAAACATCCTGCCGTTGTGGCCAAGTGGATAAAAGACAATCCCGGCACACTTCAACCCAAGGCCGCTGATCTGGCCGTGGTCTTCTTTGAAAGTATTTCGACAGAAAACCCCGGAAAATTTCCTTCAGCCGTCACGAAAAAAGGGGCTGACGGTAAGGATGTAACGACAATCGAGCCTGTTAACACAGGAACCGATATACAATCGATCTTTTTCGATATGTGGAGACAAGAGCATCCTGATGTTCAACTCCAGGATGTCCCCGGAGATATGGTAACCGCCTCCGCTTCCGGACTCGATCCCCATATAACGCTTCAAAATGCCGAGTTTCAAATGAATAGGGTTGTCTCTAAATGGGCAGCTAACATGAAGCGCAATCCAAATGACGTCAGGAAAGAGATCGAGCAAATCGTTCAGGAAAATGCTTCGGCGCCCTGGAACGGAATTATCGGCGAAAAATATATTAATGTGCTTGAAGTAAATCTTGCGCTTTGTAAAAAATATGGGATGCCACCAACGCGATGATTCCGGCGAATCGTTTTATATGGAAAATGAAATGGTTTTTAAGTGATGCGTAACTTCTTGAGAAGGAACGAACCAACGGGATGATTATAAGGATATTTTTCCGGAACAGTGCCGGATTTTAAAAACAATATCCAATCTTACATCACTGACAGCAGCCCGTCGGGTTAAGCTATGATGGGGAATTTGATATTAGATTGACATGCGGAAACGGTATTGGTAAAAACATGCTGAAATCTTGATATTGATCAGGGAAACGGAAGCAATACATTTTTAAGAAGGTTTATGAAGATATCAATTAAAGAACTTGAGGATCTGACCAGCCGGGCGATAGAAAATTACGGCTATAGGGACAAAGAGGTTCACGTCATCATGGATGTATTACTTTATGCCCAGATGCGTGACAATAATCAGGGCGTAGTGAAGCTCATCGACAAGGGCATTCCCAAAGATCCAAAAGCCGGGGAGATTGTAATTGAAAAGGAGACCCCCATTTCTGCGCGGATCAACGGCAATAAGAATCACGCCATGATAGTTGTTAGCAGGGCTGTCGATATTGTGGAGGAGAAGGCGCGCACACGCGGCTTTGCCATTGCCGGGACATTTAACACCAACACTTCCTCCGGGGCTATCGGCTATTATGCATCCCGACTGGCTAAGCAGGGGCTAATCGGTTTCACTTTCAGCCGGTCGCCGGAGCGCGTTGCCGTTCACGGTTCCTACGAGCCGGTCTTTGGAACCAATCCTCTGGCTGTGGCCATTCCGACGGAGTCGGATCCCATAGTTTTGGATATGTCAACAGCGGCGACTTCCTATTTTGGTTTGGTGGAAGCTGTGACGGCAAGGAGTGATATTCCCGCTGACTTTGCCTATGATGACCAGGGCATTCCCACTACTGATCCGAAAAAAGCGATTGCAGGGGCTATCCGTTCCTTTGACCGGAGTTACAAGGGATCAGGTCTTGCTCTGATCGGTGAGATACTGGCCGGGCCGCTGGTGGGCGCTGCTTTCTGCGGTCTTGGTGACAGCAAGGGAAATTGGGGACATCTCATCTTCGCCATCAATCCGGAGCTCTTAACGGATCGCCGCGAGCTTGCTAAAAATATTTCCGCGATGGTTCGCAAAGTAAAGTCCACAAAGAAACTGCAAGGGGTGGAAGAAATATTCGTACCGGGGGAAAAGGAAAGCAGACTAGCCAGAGAACGTCAGGAAACAGGCCTGATCAATGTAGAGGATAACCTTCTTGCCGCTTTACGTAAGGTTGCTGTAGTTTGATCACACTAAATTTATACACTATGGAAGGAAATATATTATGTCGGAATTCAAGAATGTAACAATTATTAAAAAAGCAAATATATACTTTGACGGCAAGGTTACCAGCCGCACTGTAATTTTCTCCGATGGTTCAAAAAAAACACTGGGCATCATGTTTCCCGGAGATTATGAATTCAGCACAGCGGAGATGGAAATTATGGAAATTCTTGCAGGTGAACTGGATGTAATGTTGCCCCGTGCCGCAAGCTGGATAACTGTTAAAGGAGGAGGAGTCTTTGAAGTGCCGGCTCAATCCAAATTCAGTTTGAAAGTGAAGAGTCTTACGGACTATTGTTGTTCCTACGTCAGGTAGAACGATATCATGCACCATTTCTAAATCAAAGAGCTTGAATTCAGGCAGAAGTTGATTATTGATTTCACACATTATTTTTTTAAAGAAAGATGGCAAATGACTTACCAGACAATCCTTTGCTTTGATAAATAATCCTGTGCTTCTTTTAAACCTAGTCTGGCCGCCTTTTTTATATCCGCGATTGCCTGATTGTAATTGCCAAGACTACCGTAAGTGATTCCGCGGTTATGATAGGCTTCAGCATACTTCGGATTTAATTCAATGGCCTTACTGTAATCCGCAATTGCCTGATCATCGTTGCCAATCTCATCATAGGTCACTCCACGGCTATTATAGGCCTCTGCAATTTTCGGATTTAGCTCAATGGCCTTGTTATAATCCGCGATTGCCTGATTGTAGTCGGCAGAACTATAATGGGCGTTTCCACGGTTATGATAGGCTTGGGCATACTTCGGATTTAACTCAATGGCCCTGCTGTAATCCACGATAGCCTGATGGTAGTTGCCAAATTTGTAATAGGCATATCCACGGTTAGAATAGGCCTCTGCAATTTTCGGATTTAACTCAATGGCCTTGCTGTAATCCGCAATGGCCTGATTATCGTTGCCAATCTCATCATAGGTCGCTCCACGGCCATTATAGGCCTCAGCAATTTTCGGATTTAACTCAATGGCCTTGTTGTAATCCGCGATTGCCCGATTGAAGTCGGCAGACCTATAATAGGCGTTTCCACGGTTATGATAGGCTTGGGCATACTTCGGATTTAACTCAATGGCCTTGCTGTAATCCGCAATGGCCTGATTGTTGTTTCCAAGCTTAACATAGGTGACTCCACGGCCATTATAGGCTTCCGCAATTTTCGAATTTGACTCTATTGCTTTATTATAAGCATCTAGTGCTTTATTCAGGCGATTATCCACAAGAGCCTGACGGCCTATTTGACACCAATCAATAGTATTGATGTCAGCATTTATATCAGGATTGATGTCCTCTATGATGCTATAATGTGCGCAACCAACTGTTATTAGTAATGCCGTTAAAACGAATAGCAACGAATTACAGCTAAATTTCATGTGCTTAGCCTTTATTTTCTTGTCTGCTTATTATTAATCAATTAATAGCCGACCTTTGTTTTTCCGGCAAATTTAACATCAATTTATCACAACTATTTTTTAATTAAAAGAAATACTGTTTGAAATCCACACAATCTTAATGAGCGGAAATTCAGAGGGATGTATATCATTTGACATACAAACTTTCGATTTCGTCTTTATATTTTTCGAAAACGATTCTACGTTTGAGTTTCAGAGTCGGTGTTAATTCACCCGTCTCGACACTGAATGCTTTGTCCAGTACTTTATGGTACTTGATCTGTTCGTAGCGAGGTAATGTTTCGTTAACCTCATCCACCTGTTTCTTTATTAATTCCTTGATCTTTTCATTTTCGACAAGGTCTTTATCTGAACATGCCGGAATGCCGTTGTGTTTGGAAAAACGGTTGAGTTCCTGAAAATCGGGAACTATAAGCGCGGTGATGTACTTCCTGGCATCGCCGAGGAGGCAGACCTGTTCTATATAAGGCTTGGCTGTCAGTGCCAGTTCAATGGGATGCGGGGCTATATTCTTGCCACCGGAAGAAACAAATAGTTCCTTTTTCCGGTCCGTAATCAGAAGAAAACCGTCTTTATCAAATTCACCGATATCGCCTGTCTTGAACCAACCATCGTCAGTAAATGCTTCGGCTGTCGCCTCAGGCAAATTCCAGTAACCTTGAGTTACCTGAGGACCCTTGACAAGAATTTCGCCGTCTTCGGCTATTTTTTCTTCCGTCCAAAGAACCGGTTTCCCGACAGTGCCGGGCTTGATCTGCAGTTTATGAGCAACAGTATTATAGGCCAGAGAAAGACCTAATGCACGTACCGGATTCGTATAAGGTGACAGTCCTTTGGCCTGTTTGGCAACCATAATATCCACGGTTAAATCTATCATTTTTTTGCCGAACCATCCGGCTTTACCCGGGTCGAAGCCGTTAAATTCCGGTTCATTGAAGTTAACGACTGGCGAAGTTTCCGTGAGCCCGTAGCCTTCGCTGAGTTGAATACCCAGTGAGCGAATGAATATGCAAACATCTTTGGAAAGTTTGCCTCCGCCTGATGCACCTAATACAATGCGGTCCAGACCGGCTGTCTTTTTAATGTTATTAAAAACCAGCATGTTGGCCATAGCGAATTGAATCAAATCAATTTGACCCATTTTTGTTGCGGTAGCCATGGCATCGGAATATTTCCCGCCAAGTTTAGTCGCCCAGTGGAAAATAGACTGAGTGGTCTTGTTTTGCCGAGAGACAATGGATTTAGTGGTGTCATATATTTTTTCCCATAACCGGGGAATGCTGACTAACACATTGGGCCTGACTTCCAGAATGTTTTTTGCCATTTTTTCGAAGCTTTCGGCAAAAACAAGAATGCTCCCCTGTTGAAGCGCTCCTACGTGGTAGTCGCTTGTTCTGCCGAAAACATGACACAAGGGCAAATGGACAAGATGCGTCATGTGAAGCTCCAAGTCCCGTTGACGGCGCATAAGCGTGGAATTGGAACATTGATGAATGTTTGACATCCAATTTTTCTGGGTGAGAATGGCGCCTTTCTGCTTTCCCGTAGTTCCCGATGTATAGATTATGGAAGCGACATCTTCGGGGGCAACAGTATTTATTTTCTTTTCCACTTCCTGATCGCTTATCTTTTGTTTTCCTAAAATCATTACATCATTAAACGTGTAAATCCCTTCCGGTTTGTCGCCATTCCACGTACCCATCGTAATAATATTTTCAACGGGAACTCCCTGCGCCTTTGCATGGAGAGTCATCTCTCCCTTATCCTGATCAGAAACGATAACGATTCTGGCTCCGCTGTCCTGCGTCATATATTTCAATTCTTCCAGTGTTAATGTGGGATAAAGAGGAACTCCAATTGCGCCACAGGCCTGAATAGCCTGATCGGCGATGATCCATCTTGGTCTGCTTTCGGAAAAAATGACGACCCTGTCGCCCTTATTTAAGCCTAAAACCATCAGGCCCTTGGCAAGATCTATGACTTCATCACGAGTTTCTTTCCATGTTCGCGAATGCCATTGGTTGCTGGGGTTGCCGTTTTTATCAAACTTAGCTCGTAGAAGCTCAATCCGGTCTCCATAACGTAGAGCCTGATTATGAAATATTCCGCATAAAGTATCCGTCCTGTAAGCCATAATTCCATTATTCCCCTTTGAATGAATTTTGCCAGTTGAAGTCAGCCAATAAAGCTGGCGTTACTTCTTTATGAAATTTGTATTTAGTCTGAAAGATTTGATTCAACATTTTTTTTCTTATAAAGAAAACGTTCTAAAAAGCGATTGTAGCTTGTCCAGTCAGAATCAGGATTAGTAGAATCAGTAAGCAATGTGTGAAAAGCGTTAAACTTGGCATCCATGTCATCAATGTAATGGACGACTAAAGCTTCCAGAGTCTTCGGACGTTTAGGAGAACCAAATTCAAACTCTCCATGATGACTTAAAATAATATGTCGTAATTCCAAAGCTAATTGCACAGGAAAGTCAGGAATAACGGCAATTTTTTTATTAATCATTTCCACACCCATAACAATATGACCGATTAATCTTCCCTCGTCGCTGTAATCAATTATATTATCATAAGAGAATTCATAAATTTTACCGATGTCGTGAAGAATACCTCCGGCAATAATCATATCTTTGTTGAGGTCAGGGTAATGATCAGACACTTTTTCTAATAAGCGCACAACTGAGAGTGTGTGTTCCAAAAGACCGCCCAGATAAATATGATGAAAACCTTTGGCCGCGGGAGCTCTTTTGAAAAGAGAGATTGTCTTTTCTTCCTGAAAAAAAGAGTTGAGCAAGGCCCGCAAATATTTATCGTTTACTTTTTCGATGTAGCAAATCATTTCATTGAACATTACATTGACATCTGCATTTACGGCGGGTAGATAATCGGATGGTTCGACTTCTTCCCATGCAATTTTTTTAATATCAATGATTGATATTTGGATTGAATTCTTGTAACTTGCTGCTCGTCCTTCAATGAAAATTATATCGCCTTTTTTAAATTGACGATCAAAATCTAGCGCATTGTCCCAAACCTTGCCTTCGATTCCGCCGCTTTTATCTTTTAACTGCACGGTTAAATAAGGGAACCCTTTTTGAGAAAAGGCCATGTTTTTTTCCGTAACCAGAAAAGAAGAAGCGACCTTATCGCCTTGTTTGACATCCTTGAGATAAATTTCTTTAGTCTTCAAATTATTATCCGCCTTTCATGAGCATAAATATTCATTCTGCCGTTACGCACATAACAGATTAACATAATATTTGCTTTGAGTAATAGTTCGATAACTTTTGCCGCGGGTGCGAAATGGGAAATTATTTCCGCTAAGCCCAGATTCCAGACTTTATAAACAACTAATATTTTTATATTTTCATCAAAATTGCTCACATTTTTTCTCTTAGAATGCGGTGGTCGCCTACTCTGACGGTAAGTTTGCTCATGTCGAAATATTCCATTAATGGAATTATATATTTGCGCGAAAGGCCAGTTAAGTCTTTAAAATTTGCAGGCGTAGCTTTACCGTCTTTTATCAGTTGTGCCTTGTAATTATTGCGCAGTTTTTCCAAAGTTTCGCGGGCAAAACATAACTCTTCATTTATTTGTATTAAATCTCCTTCTTTGAGCATCAACTTGATAATGCTTTGCGCTTTTGTTTTCTGGTTTTTAAATTTGTTCATAACTTCAGTCAGCGAAGAAGGTGTCAGGCCTGCGTCATTATAAACTCCGGCTATATCACGGCGCAGAGAATCCAGCTCTTCTGAGAATTCTACCTGATATCCGGTCAAGTGCACATGGTCTTTATCGCTTACAATAACCCCATTTTTATTTAAAGAATTTATGGCCATGTTGAAAAGTTTTGAAGAAATTATATTTCCCGATGATGCTTTAAGTTCTTCTCTGGATATGCCTTCCTTTAGAGAATATTTCTTATGATAAGCGGAAATGTTTTTGATAATAAGCTCTTCGAACTGTTGAAAAAAGTTGGCTGAAATAACAGTTGTGTCATCATTATCCAGAAGGAGGGCTTTCTTGCCGAAAAATAAATTTTCCAATGCTTCCCTGATTTTTTTGGCGTTTATACCCAAACGAAAAGCCAGGCATCGTAAATTGATGCCTGTAAAACCGGCTCTTTCAAGAATCACAGGAATTTTTTCCGCCATTGTTCCTTTTTGTAATAAGTTCAACTCTTCAATAATTTTATCGTTGAGTCTTTTGTGCTTGTCCGGAAGCGGATCAATTATTTGACCACCGCCAATTGTTGTAATCGGAGAATAGCTTCGCAAAACGAAATGGTCTCCGGAAACGACAACGCCTTTATCAGACAAAACAAGTTGAGCAAAGTTTTTTTGGCCTGGTGCAAGTTCATCTTTTTCTAATAGAATTATTCGCGCGATAATTTCGCTTGTGCCTGTGTGCAGGCGGACCAGAGCCCTGTTTTTAAGGTTTTTAGAATTAGATGCAAGAAATTCAACAAGGACGTCCAGCCGTTGTGACGGCCAGACGGTTTGCGGGCGTACAAGTACATCGCCGCGTTCAATGGCTGATTTTTCAATCCCCTGCAAATTTATCGCTGTGCGTTGGCCGGACCGTGCTTCTTCCACGGTCTGATTATGCACCTGAATGCCTCTGATGCGGGTGGTAATATTTTGGGGGAGTATTTGAATATCATCTCCGGTTTTAATGTGGTCAGAAACCAGCGTGCCGGTAACGACGGTGCCAAAGCCTTTCATGGTAAATACGCGATCCACAGGCAGGCGAAAAATACCGTCGTCTGTTTTTTCGTTAATATGACTGGTAGTAGCTTCCAGTGCCTCAATGAGATCGATCAGACCTTCTTGTTTAATGGCTGAGACGGGTACAATGGGTGCGCCTTCTAAAAAAGTTCCATGGAGAAATTCAATAATTTCTGATTGGACAAGCTTCAGCCAGTCTTTCTCAACAAGATCAATTTTTGTCAGGGCAATGATACCTTTGGAGATTCCCAGTACAGAGCAAATGTTTAAATGTTCTTTCGTTTGAGGCATTATTCCCTCATCAGCAGCAATGACCATCATGACGAAATCAATGCCTGCGGCACCGGAAACCATGTTTTTGATGAATTTTTCATGTCCGGGAACATCCACGATGCCAAGTGTCTGACCGGAAGGAAGTGTTAGTGAGGCAAATCCCAGTTCAATGGTAATGCCTCTTTCTTTTTCCTCTTTCAAACGATCGGTGTCAATCCCTGTAAGCGCTTTGATTAAAGCGGTTTTCCCATGATCGACATGACCAGCTGTGCCGAGAACAAAATGTTTCATTTGTTTACCCTGATAGAATGTCATTGAAAAGTAACAAACTCTTCATTTTTTCACAAGATTATATTTACTATTAATCAAGCTTAAACAGGTTTATTTCGAACAGTGAAAAATACCCAATAAATTAATCCTTGAAAAAGGCAGGGGGAATTGTTAGAAAACCCCGCAAAGGAGTTGTTCTTGCGCATACTTGGTTTGGATTATGGTGAAAAAAGAATAGGTGTGGCTATTTGCGATGAACTGGGTCTTACGGCTCAAGGTTTACCTACGATAATAAGAAAAACTAAAAAGCACGATTGGGAAAATTTAACAGGTTTGATCAAAAACTACAAAGTTGATAAAATTGTAATAGGTTATCCTGTGAGGTTGGACGGTTCCGAAGGTATCCAGTGTGAAAAAGTTAATCGTTTTGCAATTTTACTGAAGAAAACTTTTTCTCTTCCCGTTATTAAATGGCCTGAAACCCTCTCTACCAAAGAGGCTGAAGAAATACTTATAAACTCTGGTGTTCGTTGGGAAAAAAGAAAAAAAATGGTGGATAAACTGGCAGCCTGCCTGATTCTTCAAGGTTATCTGGATTCTCCCGCAAAATAATTTAAATAAATTCCGCAAAGAATATGAATAAATCTGACAAAAAAAATCATAATAAATCCATCAAAAAAAGCAATTCTACAGATATAAATAAAAGACAAGAAGATCCATGGATAAAACGGATTTTTTTGTTCAGTTTTTTTAAGAAGTCGTCTTTTACGGGCAGAACAATTCGCCGCGCTATTTTATATTTTATTGCAGTTTTTTTTGTCTTTTGTGTTTTTCTGTTAAATTATTCAATTAGTTCCATTGATAAGAAAAATATTAATGTGCTGGTTGATATACCGACAGGCTCCAGCTTTTTAGAGGTTACAGAAAAACTTAATCAGGCTGGATTGATCAAAAACCGTATTTTCTTTTACAGCCTGGCCATGATAAAAAAAGCCAGGCGCCACATTTGCGCCGGTGAATATGAAATTAATACTCTGCTGACTCCTTCTATGATGATTGACAAACTAATTCGTGGGGAGGTCAAAGAACATAAAATCTTGATTCCGGAAGATTTTTCGATGCAGGAAATTGTCGCGCGACTGGATAACGAAAAGCTGATTAATAAAGAAATATTTTTTGAACTGGCAAGGGATAAAGATTTTCTAAAATCTTTAAATATTAAAGCGGAATCCATAGAAGGCTATCTTTTCCCGGACACTTATTATTTCAACCGTTCTATGAACACGCGCCAGATTATGAAAAGAATGGTAGATCGGTTTTGGGAAAAAGTTACACCGGAAATGATTAAAAAAGCACAGGAACTTGGATTTAATACTCAGCAGTTTATTACTTTTGCCTCTATTATCGGTAAAGAATCAGGTAATGATGCGGAAAAACCTTTTATTGCAGCTGTATTTCGCAACAGGCTCAAAAAGAAAATGCGCTTACAAAGCGATCCAACGGCTGTCTATGATATGGATAGTTTTAACGGTAAAGTCCTGCGCAGTCACTTAAAAAGAAATTCTCCCTATAATACGTATCTAATAAGAGGTTTGCCACCGGGACCCATTGCCAATCCGGGATTGACTTCACTGCAGGCAACGCTTAGCCCGGCTCCTGTTAAATATCTTTATTTTGTTTCAAAAAAAGACGGTTCGCACTTCTTTTCGGATTCTTTAAAAGAGCATAATAAGGCAATATATCGGTATGCACATATTAATAATAAGTAAATACAATAACTTAGATATTAATCCCTTTGAAGAAAAATGATGAAAAAACTAATTCATTATTTTCATCAATATTTCTTTTATAAAAGTTTTTTAGTTCAAGATTATTTCTAATCCACTTTCCGGATTTCCCCTGTAATTTTAAGTCACTTAATTTGAAAAAAAGTTAAATTTTTTGCTTGACAAAGGAAAATACCGCCTCTATAGTTGCCACGTGGAGTAAAGTGGTTTTTAGTGGGGGGAAGTGATGTCTGTATTTAGGGGTCAATATCATCACAATATTGATGAAAAGGGGAGAATAATCTTCCCATCCAAATTTCGCGAAATATTTGCGGAAGAATACGACAACCGGATGGTGATCACCAACTGGGATCAATACTTAATGGTTTTTCCCTACGATGAATGGCTTATCATTGAAGAGAAAGTAGCCCATCAATCCAAATTGCGCAAGGAAGTGCGATCATTTCAACGTTTCTTCATGTCCGGAGCAGTTGATTGCAATATTGACGGACAGGGGCGTGTGCTCATACCCCCGACTTTGCGTGAATATGCCAAATTGGAAAAAGATATTGTTCTTGCCGGCATGCTGAAAAATATTGAAATCTGGTCGAAAGATCGTTTTGAAGAAAGAATGAAACTTGCCGCCGGTGAAATTGACAAATGCGCTGACTTCATAGCTGATCTGGGAATTTAAAAGATGATTGCCGACTTCTATCACGAGCCGGTAATGGTCAAGGAAGTTATTGAATCGCTTTTAGTCAGTAAAACGGGAATCTATGTGGATTGCACCGTGGGGGGCGCGGGTCATTCTTACGCGATACTTAAAGAAACAGATGCATTTTTGGTGGGAATTGATTGTGATGATCAGGCTCTGCAGTATGCGGAAAAACGGCTGGCGGAGTTCGGTTCCCGCAAGGTTTTGATAAGAGCTAACTTTGCCGATTTGGGCAAAATACTTAAAGATTTAAATATAGAGAAAGTTGATGGCGTTCTGCTGGATTTAGGCGTCTCTTCCCATCAACTCGACACAGAGCAAAGAGGTTTTAGTTTTAATCAACAGGCGCTGCTCGACATGCGGATGGATCGCAGTTTAAAAATTAGCGCTTACGATATTGTCAACAGCTTCGCGCAAGACGAACTGGAAAAAATTATCAGGTTTTACGGGGAAGAAAAAATGGCAGCAAGAATAGCCAGGGCAATATCAAAAAAAAGACAGCAATCGCCCATTGAAACAACCACAGAACTGGCGGCGATAATTGCTTCCTGCATGCCCGCGAAATTAAAATGGCAGAAAATTCATCCCGCCACAAGAACCTTTCAAGCCATAAGAATAGCCGTCAACAATGAGTTGGATAACATAAGACCGGCAATTGATGCTGCTGCTGAAGCACTGAAGCCCGGTGGCCGCCTTTGTGTAATTTCTTTTCATTCGCTGGAAGATCGTATTGTAAAAAATGAAATTCGCTTTTTGGGCGGAGTTTGTATCTGCCCCAAGGATATACCGTTTTGTGTTTGTCAAAAAGAAGCAAAGCTCAAAAATCTGACTCCAAAAGTAATAGTTCCTGCGGCGGAAGAAATCGAAGCTAATCCACGCGCTCGCAGCTCTAAGTTACGCGTAGCCCGGAGAATTTAAAATGGCACAATCAGCACAGTCTGTTGGAACAAGAACTATGCCCCGTTTTGAGGAACCAAAAGAGTCTTCTTTCGGCATTAAGTATTCTACTTTTATTATTTTTGCCATAGTGCTCATGTTTGTTGCTTTGATCTATGTAGGTTCACATATTCATATGACGGAATTGGAATATAGCATCGCTACGGAATTAAACATCAAAGAACAAAAACTGGAAGAACAAAAAAAGCTAAGGTTGGAATACGCAATGCTCAAATCACCGCAACGGATTGAAAGCATTATGAGAAGTAAATTGCAGATGTCCTATCCTGATAATAGTCAAGTAATTGTCTTGAAAAAATCGGGAGAGTGATATGGCGATTGAATCGAAAAAATGGCTAAAATTCAAGATTGCCATGATTTTTATGTTCTTTCTGGTGTTATTTATTGCTTTGATATCCCGTGCTTTTCAGTTACAGGTTTTATCCGGCCAGAAACTAAAAAAGTTGGCAACAAGACAACACACCTCTGTGCTTCAGTTGCAGCCGGAAAGAGGCATAATTTATGATCGCAATGGTGAAAAGCTTGCTGTATCAATCATGGCGAATTCCGTTTGCGCCGACCCTTCGAAAATAGTTGATCCCGTTAAAACTTCCAGACAAATTGCAGAAATTCTCAATTTAGACAATCAAGTGATTTTAAAAAAATTATCCGCACAAAAAAACTTTTCCTGGTTGGCCAGAAGAATTCCTCCCGAGCAAGCTGCTTCTATAGAGAGTGCGGATATCGAAGGAATCTTTCTGGTCAAAGAACCTAAACGCTTTTATCCCAATGGCGAATTGGCTGCACATTTGCTTGGATTTGTTGGACTGGATGCCTCCGGTCTGGAAGGATTGGAAAGTAAATATGATGAGTCTTTAAAAGGAAAACCACAGATGTTGGCTTGGGCCCGGGATGCCAAAGGCAAAAAGCTGTTCCTGCGCGTTGAAAAGAGCGAGACTCAAAAAGATGAAAATGTAAATCTTGTCTTAACGATTGATAATCGGATTCAATACCTTGTGGAAACTCAGTTAAAAGAAGCTGTTCTCTCCAAGGGCGCAAAAGCGGGACTTGCTATTGTCATGGATCCCAAAACGGGAGAGATTTTAGCGATGGCCAACCAGTTAGGATTCAATCCCAATAACATTGAAGGGCTTACACCGGACAAATGGCGGAACCGCGCCATTACCGATTATTTTGATCCGGGATCAACCTTCAAACCTTTTTTAGTGGCAGGCGCACTGGAGGAAAAAATTATTAAGGAATCAGACAAGTTTTTCTGTGAAAATGGAAACTATAAAGTAGCAAATCGTGTCATTCATGAAGCAAACAAGAAACGTCATGGGGTGTTAGACGTCAAAGATATATTAAAATATTCCAGTAATATCGGCGCCGCAAAAATCGCTCAAAAAATGGGAAAAGAAAAATTTTATACTTATATACAGAAATTTGGTTTTGGGACTAGAACCGGTATAGATCTGCCCGGCGAGTCCGCCGGAGCCGTCAGACCGGTGAAGAATTGGGTACCTGTTGATACTGCGATGATTGGTTTTGGCCAGGGCGTTTCGGTTACGGCAATTCAATTAATTGCCGCCGTCTCGGCTGTTGCTAATAACGGAGTTTTAATGAAACCGTATGTTGTGCGCGGCATTGCCGACAAAGATAATCACCTTGTCAAACTTTACACGCCGACGGTAGTTCGCAAAGTTATTTCTCCGGACACATCCAGGCGTCTTACCAATATGCTGACTGAAGTTGTCGGCGCTCCTGACGGTACCGGTAAAAACGCGCGCATTGTCAATGTTGCTGTAGCCGGCAAGACAGGGACTTCTCAGAAATTCGATTTTACCCGCGGCGTATATTCTTCGGAAAAAGTGCGAACGTCTTTTATGGGATTTTTCCCGGCTGAGAACCCGCAGGTTGCCATTCTGGTAATTCTTGACGAACCGCAAAGAGATAAATGGGGGGGGGTTGCCGCCGCGCCGGTGTTTAAGAATATCGGAGAACAAATACTCAATTGCTTTAAAACAAATATCAGGGAAACTCCTGTTTTCGAAAAAGAGAAGACGGATAAAGTTCAGCTTGTTTCGGTGCAGCAAACTTTGGCTCCACAGAGTTCTGCCGAAGATGATGGATTAACCATGCCGGATTTTTCGGGTTTAACAATAAGAGAAGCGATGAAGAGAGCTAAAGCTGAATCAATAGAGCTTAAAATATCAGGCAATGGCTGGGCTGTGCGTCAATATCCGCTGGCACACTCACCGCTTGGTGATGAGCGCTTATGCAATGTTGTTTTTGAGCTAAATAATTGAGGTTCGTATGAAACTGACTCGCATAATTGAGGGACTGGATATAATAAATGTTTCAGGAGATCCTTACGGAGAGGTCTCTGCTGTATGTTTTTCCGCGGATAAATGTAAAAAGGGTTCTCTGTTTGTGGCTATTCCCGGCTTAAAAAATGATGGGCATGATTTTATTACAAAAGCGATAGCTTGTGGCGCGCAGTTTATTGTTTATGAGAAAAACTTACAGTTTCCCTCTCAAGTAACAGCAATTAAAGTGTCCGACAGCCGGCGTGCTCTGAGTATTTTAGCCAAAAATTATTTTGATAATCCGTCCAGCCATCTGGTGCTCGTTGCTGTTATTGGAACAAATGGTAAAACAACGATCACCTATCTTCTCGAATCTATATTAAAAGCGGCCGGTTTTAAATGCGGGGTTTTAGGCACTGTCAATTATCGTTACAACGATAAAACCTATCCCGCGCCCAATACTACTCCGGAATCTTATGAACTGCAGAGAATCATACGTGCGATGGCCGATGATGGCGTTACTCACGTTATTGCCGAGGTTTCATCTCACGCCGTTGACATGAAGAGAGTTGAGGACTGCGACTTCGATATGGGGGTTTTTACCAATCTTACCCGTGATCATCTTGATTATCATTTGACAATGGAAAATTATTTTCAGGCGAAGAAAAGATTTTTTGCCGAGGTTTTGCCTCAAAGCAAAAAAAATCATTTGCAAAAAATGGTTATCAATATCGATGATCAGTGGGGGCAGAGAATTTTACAGGAGGTGTCTCTGCCGGCGTTGACTTATGGAATAGAGGGCAATTGCGCAATCATGGCGAAGAACTATAGATTGTCATTGACGGGAATAAAAGTCCGGATTGATTTAGGCGGAGAAACCGTTTCCATAGCATCGCCTCTTATAGGTAAATTTAACCTCTACAATATTTTGGCTGCTGTTGGAGCGGCGGTTATTTTACAGGTTCCTTCCCCGGTGATCAAAAGAGGAATTGAGAATTTGTTTTGTGTGCCGGGAAGACTTGAAAGAGTTGCTTCTCCCGAAGGCGTTAATATTTTTGTTGATTACGCGCATACCGATGATGCTTTAAGACGCGTGCTGCAAAGTTTAGTGGAACTTAAGAAAAAAAGAATAATTACTGTTTTTGGCTGTGGAGGAAACAGAGACAGGGGCAAAAGACCGCTCATGGGAGAAGCAGCCACGCGCTATAGTGATTTAACTATTATAACGTCTGATAATCCTCGCCTTGAAGATCCTATGACTATAATTGTGGAAATAGAACAAGGAATTGATGGAAGCAAGATAAAAAAAACAGAATCCGACAATTTGAAATGCAAAGGTGATACGCATTGCTACACGGTAATTCTGGAAAGAAGAAAGGCAATTGAGGCAGCAATAGATGTGGCTGAAAGTGGAGATATTATTTTAGTTGCGGGCAAGGGGCATGAAGATTACCAGATTTTGGGAACCCAAAAGATACCGTTTGATGACCGTGTTGTTGTAACGCAGATTTTAAAATTAAGGAGTCATTTACAATAAATTGATGAATAATGATTTGCCAGTTTTTTCATTAAAAGATGTGCTGAAGACAACTGCCGGAACTTTAGTTTCCGGAGCTCAGGAATTTTCGTTTTACGGGATTTCTACGGATTCGCGGTTGATAAGCAAAGGAAATCTTTTTATCGCGTTGAAAGGAGAAAATTTCGACGGCCACGATTTTGTGATGAGAGCTTTAACACAAGGGGCTGCAGGAGTCTTAGTGCACGATGAAGAAAAAATAAATCAAATCCCGAAGGATAAAACGTTTGCCGTCATTAAGGTTACTGACACATTGACTGCGCTCGGAGACCTGGCTCATGAGTGGAGGAAAAGGTTTCCCATACCTGTAATTGGATTGACGGGCTCTTCGGGGAAGACAACTACCAAGGAAATGATAGCGGCAATCATAAGTAGGAAGAAAAATATTTTAAAGACAGAAGGGAATTTAAACAATCTGATAGGAGTGCCACAGACGATATTTCGTCTTACCTCGAAACATGAATTGATGATTCTGGAGATGGGTACGAATACCAGAGGAGAAATAAAGAGACTTACACAGATTGCTGAGCCGTATATCGGATTGATTACGAATATCGGTCCGGCGCATCTGGCGGGATTTGGTTCCATAGATGTTGTCCGGGAAGAAAAAAATGATTTGTTTCTTAACCTGCCGCCGTCGGGAGTTGCTATCATTAATCTTGATGATGAAGCCATTGCGATTGCGTCTGAAAAATGGAATGGCAGAAAAATTACTTTCAGCATGAGTCCTAATGCTGATGTTTCTGTAAAGGATATAGAAAAGAATGGCATAAAGGGAATGCACTTTAACTTAGTCATCAGTGGCAGTGCGCAAAAAGTAAAGATGAAAATTGCAGGCCTTCATCATGTATATAATGCTATGGCGGCTGCGGCTGCGGCTGTTGCAGCGGGCATAGATTACAAAACGATCTCAGCAGGCCTGGCCGCGTTTCGGCCATTTAGCGGACGGATGGAAATGATCAAACTGCATAACGGCGCTTTCCTGCTGGATGATTCATACAATGCCAATCCTGCTTCAGTGCGTGAAGCTCTGATGACGTTGAAAGATTTAAAAAACGGCCATAATGGTTATGTATTTCTAGGCGACATGCTGGAGTTAGGAGCAGACGCTGTCGAAATGCATCGAAAAATTGGGATGTTGATAGCTACTATTGGCATTAATGCTCTTTTCCTTCAGGGTGATTTTTCAGATGTTACCGCTGCCGGTGCTATGGAAGGAGGACTCTCACCCCAGAATATTTTCTTTTTATCCGGCGATGAGAAAGGCATAACTTACTTAAAGAAACATTTAAAAAAAGGTGATTGGATTCTGGTAAAAGGTTCCCGCCGGATGAAAATGGAAAAATTTGTGTCGCAGATATGTGACGATTTTGGCGGTGATAAGATTAGTGAAAATAATAAAACGATTAATTAATCAGGAGTAAATTAAAATTGATTTACTACTTATTATATCCTTTACATACTACGTTTTCGTTTTTTAACGTATTTCGTTATATAACGTTCAGGACTATTATTGCATCTATTACAGCGCTTCTGATTTGTCTGTTTTTGGGCCAGTGGATGATCCAGAAATTGCAGGAAATGCAAATAGGCCAGCAGATAAGAGATGATGGGCCACAAAGCCATCTAGCCAAGAAAGGTACCCCAACCATGGGAGGAATATTAATAATTCTGGCCGTGGTTATATCCACGCTGCTCTGGACAAATCTTTCCGATGTTTATGTCTGGATGATACTGCTTGTGACAATCGGCTATGGATTGACCGGTTTTATTGATGATTACAGGAAACTTGCCGGGAAAAGTTCCAAGGGCGTATCCGGGAAAACAAGATTGACTGCAGAAATAACAATAGCTTTATTCGTCAGTATGATTCTTTATATTAAGCCGGGTTTTAATTCGCAAATAACAATTCCTTTCTTCAAGACGGTATTGCCTAATCTCGGTTGGGGCTATGTTTTGCTTTCTACATTCATCATAGTCGGCGCGGCCAATGCCGTGAATTTAACAGATGGTCTGGACGGGCTGGCTATTGGTCCGGTAGTTATCTGTTTTGCCACTTATTTACTTTTTGCCTATTTTGCCGGAAACGTGAAAGTCGCTTCCTATTTGCAAATAGTCCATGTTTCAGGCGCCGGTGAATTGACGGTCTTTTGCGGGGCTATTGTTGGCGCTGGCTTGGGTTTTCTCTGGTTCAACGCCTATCCCGCGGAAATTTTCATGGGCGATGTCGGTTCTCTTTCGCTTGGCGGGGCTTTAGGCACGATAGCTATTATAACCAAACAGGAGATATTACTGGCTATTATCGGCGGCATATTTGTCATGGAAACATTTTCGGTTATTTTTCAGGTTGGTTATTTCAAAATAACCGGCGGGAAGCGTATTCTCAGGATGGCTCCTCTGCATCACCATTTCGAATTGAAGGGATGGGCGGAACCGAAAGTAATTGTGAGATTCTGGATCATTTCTATTTTACTGGCTTTACTGGCCATAAGTACATTGAAGTTACGTTAGAGGAAACATGGATTTTACCGGCAAGAAAATAGTTATAATCGGCATGGGTAAAACCGGAATTGCCACCGCAAGTTACTTGGGAAATCAGGGTGCGAAGGTAGCGGTAACGGACGAAAAACAGTTTGATCAATGGGACGGCGAGTTTAAGCAAATTGCCGGAGAAAAATGGCTGGAAGTCGGCGATTATAATGCCCGTGTTTTAGAGGGCGCAGACATGGTTGTGCCCTCTCCCGGCGTTCCTCCGAACAGTGATTTATTGGTGGAGGCGCAAAAAAAGAATATACCTGTTGTCAGTGAAATTGAATTGGCTTCCTGGTTTTTAAAAGTTCCGGTAATAGCTGTGACCGGAACAAACGGTAAAACGACAACGACAACGCTATTGGGTGAAATTTTGCGAAGGTCGGGAAAGAAAGTTTTTGTCGGCGGGAATATAGGCACTCCCTTGATTGAATACGCGGAAACATCTCAGAAGGATGATTTTATTGTCGCAGAGATAAGTAGTTTTCAGCTTCAATGGATTGAGAAATTCCGTCCGTTTATTGCCATATTGTTGAATATTACATGCGATCATATCAATTATCATGGGTCTTTTGCTGAGTACCGTCGCGTTAAGGCAGGAATATTTGCTAATCAGACGAAAACAGATTGGGCGATTCTTAATGCCACAGATCAGGAACAGGATGGAATTGCCGATGCCACTTATGCGCAAATTGTAAAGTTCAGTTCAAAAGATGTTTTGTCCCAGGGAATATTTATTAAAGATAATGATATTGTTCTGATAATGCCCGGGTTTAATGAAGAAAAATATCCGCTGGGCATTATAAATCTTCCCGGTCTGCATAATGTGGAAAATGTGATGGCGGCGATAATGGCGGCGCGTCTTTGCGGGTGCAGTCAGAAAGATATCATTGCGGCTGTTAGAGCTTTTAGCGGATTGCCGCACCGGATCGAGTTTGCGGGAGAGAGGAATTCAATCAAATTCTACGATGATTCCAAAGGAACAAATGTCGGCTCCGTTCTGCGGGCACTGGAGACATTTAACCAGCCCGTAATTTTACTTTTGGGAGGC